>Ga0136604_1000081_pt1 | contig 55920 bp, 51 predicted proteins | sample AntRauFillE10628_FD_104928 | JGI IMG/M metagenome (GOLD analysis project Ga0136604, IMG submission 104928) | Saline lake microbial communities from Rauer Islands, Antarctica - Metagenome Filla E10 #628 | ecosystem: Environmental > Aquatic > Non-marine Saline and Alkaline > Saline | place...
CTCGTTACGGGACTTAACCCAACATCTCACGACACGAGCTGACGACAGCCATGCAGCACCTGTCTCACGGTTCCCGAAGGCACTTTCGCATCTCTGCGAAATTCCGTGGATTCAAAGGTAGGTAAGGTTCTTCGCGTAGCATCGAATTAAACCACATGCTCCACCGCTTGTGCGGGCCCCCGTCAATTCCTTTGAGTTTTAGCCTTGCGGCCGTACTCCCCAGGCGGAGAACTTAACGCGTTAGCTCCGCTACTAAACGCTTTTATGCGTCCAACAGCAAGTTCTCATCGTTTACGGCGTGGACTACCAGGGTATCTAATCCTGTTCGCTACCCACGCTTTCGTGTCTCAGTGTCAGTATCTGTCCAGGTGGCCGCCTTCGCCACTGGTGTTCCTTCCGATATCTACGCATTTCACCGCTACACCGGAAATTCCGCCACCCTCTACAGTACTCTAGTTACGCAGTATTAAACGCAGTTCACAGGTTGAGCCCATGGCTTTCACATCTAACTTACATAGCCACCTACACACTCTTTACGCCCAGTAATTCCGATTAACGCTTGCACCCTCTGTATTACCGCGGCTGCTGGCACAGAGTTAGCCGGTGCTTCTTCTGCGGGTAGCGTCAATATTAGTTGTTATTAGCAACTAATACTTCCTCCCCGCTGAAAGTGCTTTACAACCCTCAGGCCTTCTTCACACACGCGGCATTGCTGGATCAGGGTTTCCCCCATTGTCCAATATTCCCCACTGCTGCCTCCCGTAGGAGTCTGGGCCGTGTCTCAGTCCCAGTGTGGCTGATCATCCTCTCAGAACAGCTACAGATCGTCGCCTTGGTAGGCTTTTACCCCACCAACAAGCTAATCTGATGTAGGCTCATCTAAAGGCGCAAGGCCCGAAGGTCCCCTGCTTTCCCCCGTAGGGTATATGCGGTATTAGCCTGAGTTTCCTCAGGTTAGCCCCCTCCTTTAGCTAGATTCCTACATGTTACTCACCCGTCCGCCACTCGTCGCCAAGAAGCAAGCTTCTTGCGTTACCGTTCGACTTGCATGTGTTAAGCATGCCGCCAGCGTTCAATCTGAGCCAGGATCAAACTCTTCAATTAATTCTTCTACCTATAAGGTATTCTTTAAGTGGTCTTAAACATAAACTAAAAATATATATAAATATACAAAATTAATTTACCTTAAAACCCGGTTTATCCTAACTACACAAAATTAAATTCTTTAACCTAAGCGCTCGCACAAATTATTTTGGCTGTTTCTATATTGTTAAATTGCTGCTTTATTACTTCCGTACCGAAAGTTTGGCCATAATAACCCCTTACATAACCACTGTCAACATACGTTTTAAATAAAAACCAACTTTATTTATAAAATAATTTTCTGCAATTTTAGGGGTTCAATTTTTGCTTAACTAGTGTCATTAATTATTGGCATTTATTATATGCCACTTATATACACTTAAAATCGGGTATAACTAATTGCTATACTCTTAAGGCTTATATGTCCGGGGCTATTTATCTAAACTCGCACGCTTTTATAATTTTTTCCCAATGTTTATCTACACTTAAAATCAACTTGAGCTAAAAAATTGTTCGTTACTGGTAAAACAGCAATTAACTTTAAAGCTAATTGAAACTAAGGGCATATTAGGCAAATGATTTTTTAAGTAAGTTTTTATCCAAATTATTCAGTTAAATTAACTTTACAAAAATTACGTTTACCAACTTGGATAACATAACTCCCGGGGATTAATTTAGTATCAATATTATTAGTTTTTTTGCCATCAATCTTAACCGCTCCTTGTTGTAGCATCCGATTTCCCTCAGAAACAGAAGATACCAACCCTGCAAGTTTTAGCAAACTTGCTAAATTAATTTTAGGATGAGCACTTAGGCTTAAACTAAAATGTGCAATATCTGTAGGAATTTGGCCTTTTTGAAATTGCGCAATGAAATCAGCTTGAGCCTGTTGAGCTGCCATATCTGAATGAAAACGAGTAACGATTTCATTTGCAAGCATAAATTTTATATCCCGAGGATTTTTACCTTCTTTAGCTTGCTGACGCAAAGCTTGAATAATTTCTGGCGGTTGCATACTAAGCAAATCAAAATAACGCCACATTAATTCATCCGAAATTGACATTATTTTACCAAACATAGTATTAGCAGGCTCATCTACTCCAATATAATTATTTAAAGACTTAGACATTTTTTTCTCACCGTCTAACCCTTCCAGCAAAGGTAGCATTAATACAACTTGCGGACTTTGCCCATACTCTTTTTGAAGCTCCCGCCCTACAAGCAAATTAAATTTCTGATCAGTTCCCCCTAACTCTACGTCAGCTTGCAAAGCAACAGAATCATAACCTTGGATTAAAGGATATAAAAATTCATGTACAGCTATAGATTGTTGGGCCTTATATCTTTTTTTAAAATCCTCGCGCTCTAGCATCCTTGCAACACTATATTGAGCCGCTAAGTGAATGATACCTTCACTGCCTAAAGCTTGGAGCCAACTAGAATTATATACAATTTGAGTTTTGGTTTTATCTAAAACCTTGAATAATTGCTTTTGATAAGTTTGGGCATTACTTAGCACTTCTGCTGCAGTTAATGGCTTGCGAGTTACATTTTTTCCAGTAGGGTCGCCAATCATAGCAGTAAAATCACCAACTAAAAATAATATTTCATGGCCATGATCTTGAAATTGGCGCAACTTATTTAAAACTACGGTATGCCCTAAATGAATATCAGGAGCCGTAGGGTCAAAACCTAGCTTAACGCGCAATTTTTGCTTGGTAAGCAACTTAGTTTTTAACTCATCTTCTAATAAAAGTTCAGCACAACCTTTTTTGTATAAAGCCAATTCAGCGTCAATATTCATCTGTTATTTGTATCCTTTGGTTGCGCATATTCTAACTTAGCTTGACCAACCTAACAATACCGGCTAATCTTATCAACTGAAATGAGATTCGATTATCAAATCCCTAACACGTCTACTTTTTCATTTCACGATAGACCACGTAGAAAGAAAAAGTTAGCACTTTTATTGCTTGCACTCTTAGGTGTATACAACTTTTCGCCAGCTTTTTTTGTTAAAAAACAAAGACTTAGCCCGGAAGAAGTTATTGCGCGCCTAAATACCAATGTTGAGCAGCAACAATTAGATCATCTCAGTAAAATGGCATCTCTTACCGAATCTAAAAAATCTGGCCTTTTGCAAAACATAAACCGCAAGATAAAATCTACGCTTAGCTTAGATATTATTGGTGAAGATGACATAAATCCAATTTTGCCAGATTTAAAGCCTTCAGAAGAATGGAAAAAAGTTCTGGTAAACAAAGGCGATTCAGTAGCTCGCATCTTCGCAGACCTTGGGGTCTCATCTGCTACTTTAAATAAAATAACAACTTCCCACCCTGCTGGAAAAAAATTATCCAACATTCATCCAGGCCAGACATTAGAGTTTTTGTTTGATGAAAATCAAGAATTGCTCGAAATACGCTTGCAAGTATCATCTATTAAAACTTTACATATCCGGGCTACCACTACAGGATTTAAATATTATTATGAAGAAAAAGAGCTAATTAAACGCATAGGCTTTGCTACTGGGCTAGTAGAAGATTCTTTATATATGACAGCCCAAAATGCAGGATTAAATGATAAATTAATCATGCAAATGGCTGAAATTTTTAGTTGGGATATAGATTTTAGTCAAGATATCCGCCATGGGGATAGTTTTCGAGTAATTTTTGAAGAAGAATATATTGAAAATGAGAAAATAAACTCAGGTGAAATCCTAGCAGTTGAATTTATTAATAATGGTAAACAATATAAAGCCGTACGTTACACAAATATAAATAATCGTTCAGGTTACTATTCCCCGGAAGGCTATAGTTTACAAAAAGCTTTTTTACGCAACCCCGTAAAATATGTTCGTATAAGCTCACATTTTTCTGAAGCACGCAATCATCCTGTATTACATAAAATTCGTGCCCACAAAGGAGTAGATTATGCAGCTGCTAAAGGCACACCTATAATAGCTTCAAGTGATGGCAAAGTTAGCTTTAGAGGACAAAAAGGCGGCTATGGGAACTCCATTGAAATATCTCATGGAATGAAATACTCAACTTTTTATGCGCACTTATCTCGCTTTCATCCTAAGGTCAAAAAAGGGACTTTCGTTAAACAAGGCCAAATAATTGGGTATGTGGGGCGCTCGGGTTTAGCGACTGGTGATCATTTGCATTATGAATTTAGAATTAATGGGATTCATCGCGATCCATTGAAAGTTAAGTTACCACGCTCACTACCAGTCCCAGACAAAGAGCGTTCTGAATTTTCCACTCATGCCCAAAGCATGTTACGGCTTTTAGATACTCAAACTAATTTATTTTTTGCCCAAGCAAAAATGCTACGTGAAGCTTAAAGGAAATTTATGGGGGCCCCAAAAATGCTATTTATTGGACTACTGAGCGGCACAAGCCTTGATAGTATTGATGTAGGGTTGTTTGAGTTCACCCCCACAGGCACTTTGACTAAAGCTACCTTATCTTACCCTATACCCTGGGATTTCAAGCAAGAATGCTTAAAATTAACTCTAAACTCCGAAATTAATTTAATTAAATTTGGACAATTAAATATACAAGCTGCACATGTTTTTGCAGCTGCAGTAAAAGAATTTTTACGCTCATATAATTTAGACGCCAAACAAATAACAGCTATTGGATTTTGTGGCCAAAATATTCAACACCATAATGGTCTTAGTCCTTATAAATTTAGTATTCAAATTGGCGATCAATTCACTCTTGCAAAACTTAGTGAAATAGATGTTATTGGTGAATTTCGCCAACGAGATATAGCTAATGGGCATCAAGGAGCTCCTTTAGCCCCCTATTTTCATCAAGCTATGTTTAGTGATCCTAATGTTACTCGATTTATAGTTAATTTAGGTGGCATTAGTAATATTTCTATTCTCCCAGCCAATAATACTCCAAAAGATTTTATAGGCTATGATATTGGACCTGCTAATTGTTTACTTGATGAATGGATGCAATTACATTTTAATTGCGAATTTGATGAAGATGGTATTATAAGTGCCAGTGGCACAGTAGACTCGGCTCTTTTAGAAGCTTTGCTTAGCGATCCTTATTTTAATCAAAAGATTCCTAAAAGCACAGGGCGAGAATATTTTAACTTAGCCTGGGTTGAGCTACGTTTTCCTAGCTTAGACCAACTTAGTAAAGTAGATGTAGCTGCTACTTTGCTAGAATTAACAAGTATCACTATAGCTCAAGCTATATTACATTACCTCCAAGATAATGCTAGCCCCCAAACAAAAACAGCAGCTGCATCTCAAGTATATTTATGTGGTGGTGGGGCACATAATAAATATTTACAAAAAAAACTTACAAAATTGTTAGAACTTGAAGTAGAAACTACTGCAAAGCTTGGTTTTGAACCAGCATGGGTAGAAGCTGGACTATTTGCCTGGCTGGCCTTTGCTAGTATGACAGATGATCATTTTGAACCAAAAGGCGCTATTTGGCCCCATTAATTGGCATCAAAAGAGGCGCCGCAGCCACAAGTAGTTTTTGCATGAGGATTGTCTACCACAAAATGTTGGCCTTGTAAGCTGTCTACATAATCTAGAGAAGAGCCTTCCAAATAAGGCAAACTAAAATTATCCACTACTACGGTAATGGTATGCTCATCAAGCTGATGTTGCATCACAATATCTTCTTCTACGTTAATAGCTTTATCAAACTTAAACCCATACATAAAACCAGAACAACCACCGCCTTGGATATAAATTCGCAGTTTTACTTCAAAATCTTCAGCATCTTGCATAAGCTGAAGTACTTTAGCTAAAGCTTTTTGGCTAACGTTAATTGGCTGTGATGACATTTGTGATCCTCTATGGTTATAATTACTACATGTTGTGGGTAAAATCTTTACATATTATTTTTATGGTAACCTGGTTTGCTGGCTTATTCTACTTGCCACGCTTATTTGTATACCATGCTATGAGCGATGATCAAATTAGTATCGAGCGCTTTAAGGTTATGGAGCGCAAGTTGTATTATGGCATTTCTATTCCAGGAGCTGTGCTCACCATTTTGTTTGGTTCTTGGCTTTTATATAATTATGCTTGGAATGTATATAAAAGCCAAGGCTGGTTACATTTAAAATTAGCTTTGGTAACCATATTACTAGCTTACCATTGGTATTGCGGATATTTGCTAAAAAAGTTCAAACAAGATGCTAATACCCACTCCCATGTATTTTATCGCTGGCTAAATGAATTTCCTGTATTAATTTTAATCGCTTGCACTATTCTTGTGATAGTTAAGCCTTTTTAATCATCAATTTCAACCATTTCAAAATCTTCTTTCATAGCCCCGCAATCTGGGCAACGCCAAGTTTCAGGTACATCCTCCCACTTAGTACCTGCTGGTATGTCATCTTCTGGCCAACCATCCTCTTCATCATAAACTAGGCCACATAACAAACAAATATACTTTTTATACATATAATACTCCTAGTATTTTTTCGTAATTTTGGGTGAAAACTCTATAACTTGCAAGCAAAATACTTGGTTTGTTGCATTATTTAGGGAAGTTATTGTATTTTAAAGGGCTAATTTTATAAGTTAAACCATGTCTTTACTAACTAATATTGATTTAATAAACCGCGCCCGCCAGATAATACCTGGAGGGGTAAACTCACCGGTGCGCGCATTTAGTGCTGTAAATTCAGAGCCTTTATTTATAGATAAAGCTTTTGGGCCCTATATTCAAGACGTCCATGGTAGAATTTATGTAGATTATGTGGGTTCATGGGGACCTATGGTTAACGGACACGCACACCCTACAGTTATTGCCAAAACTAAACAAGCTTTAACTAAAGGTTTAAGCTTTGGAGCATCTACTAGCATAGAAATTGAATTAGCAGAATTTATTCAAAGTAAAATGCCCTCTCTTGAAATGATCCGTATGGTAAATTCTGGCACCGAAGCTACTATGAGCGCTATTAGATTAGCTAGAGGTTTTACCGGGCGCAATAAAATCTTAAAATTCAATGGCAATTACCACGGACATAGTGATGCATTATTAGTTAAAGCCGGATCAGGCGCTATGACTCTTGGTATATCAGGTTCTGCAGGAGTGCCAGAATCTATGGTTAGCGATACCTTAACTGCTAATTTTAATGATTTTGCAGCTGTAGAACAATTATTTCACGCAGCTGGCAAAGATTTAGCTTGCGTGATTGTAGAGCCAATTGCGGGCAATATGAATTTTGTACTACCTAAACCAGGATTTTTACATCAACTACGCAAATTGTGCGATCAATATAATACTTTATTAATTTTTGATGAAGTTATGACAGGTTTTCGCGTGCATCCAGGTGGCGCCCAGAGTTTATATAACATTACTCCTGATTTAACTACCTTAGGTAAAGTTATTGGTGGTGGATTGCCAGTTGGCGCCTTTGGCGGAAGACGTGAAATTATGCAGCAATTAGCACCAATTGGGCCCGTGTATCAAGCTGGTACTTTATCTGGCAACCCTATTGCCATGACTGCAGGTTTAGCAAATTTAGAAGTATTATTTAGTGATAATAATTTTCAAAAAATGTGCGACAATTGTGCAGCATTAATTAAAACTATTAAGAAATATATTACTAAATTTAAGCTTGATGCGAATACAGATTTTGCTGGAGGAATGTTTGGGATATCATTTAATAATGACTCTGATAATGCTAAATTTATAAGTTTTTTTCACAGCATGCTAGCTAACGGAGTTTATTTAGCTCCATCAGCTTATGAAGCAGGATTCATTTCAAATGCCCACGATAGTGAGACTTTAGCTCTTAGCTCTAAGGCGCTAGAACTAAGCATGGCCAAAATTGCTCATTAAATTATTAAATTTAAATAATGCTTATACTCTATCTTCTTCATGCCATTTAGATGATGTAGCAAGTTCTTCTAGCTGCTTGCTGGCAATCTCATAATCTAGATGACATGGAATAGATTGAGCATATGGATAATAAAAACCAGTAAAATCAATACCTAATCTTACACATATCTGCATAACATGCTGCAAGTTTTTTAAGCGATCATCAATAAAATATACATGGCGTGGTCTACATTTTGATTGCTCTATTACTCCATCAAAAGCTAGGCCCTTGGAGTCATTTTCGCAAAAGACTATATTATTATAAAATGCATAAGATTTTTCTTTTATGTTTTCCATATTATATCTGCGGTTGAATACCGAGTCATGCAGCATAATGCCACTATCTAATAGTTGATTAAATCTATAGGCTTCTATATTAGGATCTAAGCTATGTTTTTCTATCGGATAAGAACTTAAAAAAATTAAATTTTGTTTATTTAAAATTAATTTATTTATAAGTTCAATGGTTTCTGTATTTACTGGCAGTTCATCGCGCTCATGTAAAATAGCTTTTTCCATTTCCCACTTTTTAGAAGGATCAGAGGCATAACGTTTAAAAAAATCATCAAGCATAGCCTGGCCACAAGGCCTAAGTAAATTGCTTTTTTGCATTAAGATTAGATTATGTATATCAAATATAAGTAAATCTTGCTCCGCCGTAGATTTAGATATTATAGCGGCGGCTTCCTTTATTCCCTCAATTGTAATAATTTCAGCTTTAGCAAAAATTAAACCTGAATACAAGCAAAGCATAGTCACTAGATTAAGAAGCTTCATGAACTACTCCGATTTTATTGTAATTAGACCAAAAATCTTATGATCTAAATTAGCTCCTGTTTTGTATGTAATATTGCGTTACTTAAGATAATATTAGCCATCATTAAATTAATGAATGCTCTAAATTTAATAAATAACAATTTTGCTTTAACTTTTACCCAAGATTATATATTGCCTTGCGCCTTTGCTTTTATTTAGTCATATATATTAGGTGAAGCAAAATTAAATGCCGTATGGTATGTCTCCCCGCATTCAAATAATTATCAAAGTAACTTAGTTTAAGTAAAGTTTATTACTAACACCAAAAGCTGTCAAGAGTTAAAGTTATTTACAGTAAAAAAATAACTTTAAGGACTAAAAAATCATTTTAAGTTAAAATTAATAATACAATTAGATGGCTTATTGGCTTTCATTAAGACTTATAGCATATAAATTTTAACATTTTGGGCATCCAGCTAAATAAATTAACATTTAATTTAATAAAGAAAGTGCATGGCTATTGCGCAAATAAATTATTGCATCAAATTGGTCAGTTAAATCAGCATGAAAATAGTGACTAATTAATTCTCTTGTGGGTTTATAAACTACTCCTATTGCTCTTTCTAGCATATTTTTAGGAATTATTTTTTTTACTTGATTAGCATTTAAATTTAGCATAAAGTTTTCACCTAGCTTATCTAGATGATATTCATAGCTATCCTTTATTGCAGGTTTTAGTTCTATCTTTTCTGGCGGCTGCCCCCAATTATTTGCAGCTATAACTGTGCCTGTATTAGTCATAAATCCTAAGGCAAAGCTTTTTTCTGTAGGGTTTTCTTTAATTAATTGCCCTAAATTTAACTCAAGATGTAATTTACCAATTGTGGTAGCTTGAGCATTACCAATATGGGAATTATGTGCCCATACGACAACTTTAGCAGGTTTGTTGTGTGTTTTTCTGACATGATTTCTTAGTTCATATAAAGTGTTAGCCATGTAAGTATCACGCAAATTCCAAGAACTAATATCACTAACTAGCATTGATGAGTAATATTGTTCAGCATCCATTATTAATTTAGCATTTTGTTTAATGTAAAATAATTGTTCATCACTCCATAATTTATCTTTAACATACCTAGGGCCATTTTCTGCTATATCATGAAATTGTAATTGCACATTTTTACTACAATCAGGAGTTAATTTAAAATTTTTAGCCCGCGCATAATTTGTTAAATTTTTTCTAAAGTCATTAAAGCAAGAATACCTTGCTCGAGCTCGATTAGCTGCTGCTTGGTCTATTTTATCTAAAGCCTCAATAACTATATCAATTGATTTATCTAAACTGTATAAATCAAGACCATAGACCCCAACCAAATCCTTAGACTTTAATTTTTCATTATAATCTTTTAGCCAGGAGACAAAATCTAACATTACTTTATTTTGCCACATCCAAGTTGGAAAACGCTCAAATTCGCTTAAAGAATCTAAAGCATCGATAATTTTTACATCACCTTGAACATAACGATTAATCTTATAAGCATCAGGCCAGTCAGCTTCTATAGCAATGGTATTAAAACCTTTACATTCTAAAAGTTTTTTTGTGATTTCAGCTCTTATTTGATAAAACTCTTCAGTGCCATGAGTTGCCTCACCAATTAGTACAACTTCAGCATCACCAATCATTTTAAATAAATGATGATAGTTAATATCAGTTTGAGAAAAATGGTGGGCTTGTTGTTTTAGTTGTTCGGTTTGAATAAGCATGTATCCTCCAAAACACTAACATAAAATTAGCTGTATCTAGCTATTACATACCTGCATTATGCTGATAAAAACAGCATAATGCAAGATATGTTTGCTTATGCAAATATTGGTTTTTAATTACTAAATAATTGGGAGTTAGCCTTAAGGACATAGCATCACCCCTAATTTAATAAGAGATAAAATCCAATATGTATAGCTTGGCATAAGACTTAGAAGATTATACGATTATATAACTACGCTAAACTTCTAATCCAGACTTAATCCTTTCTAAATTTGCTTTATTAATCTGAACTTTGTCTAAAGCTTCCTTTAGCATCATTTCAGCTTCATCCCACACATCATCTCGAGAGCGAAGTTTTTTATATGCGGCATGCAGCTCTTCTTCGTTATTAACCATTGCTGAAATTATAGCTTCATCGCTGCGCATATTAGCTAATAATACTCGCCCTTTAGTAACCAAATTTTTACTCATGGTGTTAGGGGCTGTGGCAAAAGATAATTTGTGTTTTTTTAATAACTCTGTAATTTGCTCAATAAAGTTATCATGATCGTTGACAAACTCTTTTAAGTAGCTCTTATACTCATCATTTGTCATCCTATCTATAGCGGCTTTATACGCGTCTTTAATATCATATTCAAGTTCAAGTAAATCTTGGATTGCACTAGAAAAACTATATTGCATACCTACTTTAGTCACCATGTTGGCCTCCTATGATTACATTAAAAACAGCATCTAGGCTTTCTTGCCACCAAATAAATTAACTTCCTTTTCATATGCTACACAAATTATGCGCCTATTTAGCATTAATTTCAAGAGAAGTGTTTTTTCATTGTTTTTTTGTTGTTTTTTATTATTTGCATTGAGAAGCTAATATGATAATCTATAGTTCTAAATGTTAGGTTTAGGAGATAAGAATGAAAATTGCTGATATTAAGCTTACTCATCCTGATAAAAAAATCTTCCTTCAATCAAACTTAACTAAAGTTGATATAGCGCGCTACTATCAAAAAATAGCACCTTATTTATTACCTTTAATTAAAGATCATCCTTTAACTTTAAAAAATTATCCAAATAGCATAGAAGAAGAAGGTTTTTTTAGAAAACATATTCATGAGTCTTTTATGGAAGTTATTCCGCATTTTAATATGCCAGCTATCACCAAAAACGAGTCTGTAGAAATGGCGCTAACTACGGAAGCTAAACATTTAGTGTATTTAGTTAATCAAGACTTGGTGGAATTGCACATGAATTTATCTTCGATTAAAAATCCTGCTAAACCAAATCAAATGATATTTGATTTAGATGCTAATCCTGAAAATGATTTTAATAAATTAAAAAAAGTAGCTTTAATTTTTAAAGATTTTCTAGATAGCAATAAAGTAGCTTCTTTTGTAAAAACTACAGGTTCTAAAGGCTTGCATATTCATATTCCTTTTAAACCACATTTAGAATTTAAAGACATAAAGCCTTTAGCTAAAAAAATAGCTGACACTGTTGCCAGCATCCATAAAGATATAGCAACTACAGCCCACAGAAAAGACCAGCGCAAAGATAAAATTTTCATTGATTACCTGCGCAATGATTATAACATGATAGCCGTAGCGCCTTATTCCTTAAGGGCTCTAGCAGGTGCACCAGTGGCCACACCAGTACATTGGAAAGAATTAGAAAAAAATGCTCTAGACTCGGTTGCATCTAAAAGTTATCATCTTAAAAATATTTTTTTACGCTTATCGCATATTGATGATCCCTGGCAAGACTTTTTAGAATATCAGCAAAAAAACTTACCTGATTTTGAGTTTTAAAGCATAAATATAAGATATACCGCCACATACATTTATAGGTAATGTAAGGAGCCAAGATGGAAGTCACTGAAAAACTAGCTACACAAATGTGTAAAGAAATATATCAAAATAGCCTAGAGGTAGAAAAATACTCTAAATCAGCGGCAATTAACCCCAAAGTTTTAGAAGTTATGCGCGAAGTTCCAAGGCATGTATTTACTTCCAATTCTACTATTAAAGAATCTTACGTTAATACGCCACAGCCAATTGGCTGTGGACAAACTATTTCCCAGCCCTATATCGTAGCACTAATGACTAGTTTAATTTCGCCTTATGCTACCGATAAAGTGCTTGAAATAGGCACTGGCACAGGCTACCAAGCAGCGGTTTTATCACGTTTGGTTGATAAAGTTTATACAATGGAAGTCATTCCAGAGCTATATTTACAAGCAATTAACAATTTTGCGCAAGTTAGATTTAATAATATTTCTTGCATAAATGAAAGCGGTGAGCATGGCTGGCCGGAATTTGCACCTTTTGATAAAATTATGGTAACTGCGGCGGCGCAATCTGTTCCCAAAACTCTAACCGATCAACTAAAAATTAATGGGAAAATGGTTATTCCATTACAAGATGAATTTGGCCAGCAAGGGTTATTTATTATTAATAAAAACGAAGATTTAAGTCTGGATAAAAAATATATTCTACCGGTAAGGTTTGTGCCTTTTCAATAAAAATTGATTATAACAAAACAAGTTTTCTAATTTGCTATTCTATCTTTATTGTTATAGCATTTTGTTACGCACAATCAATTACCTTATAAATAAAATATGGAGTTTTTATGCTAAACAATGTTAAAAAAATGCTAATCCTTATAGCTGATGGCAGCTATGCAAGCTTTTATGTAGCCCAAGGCCCAGATAACCTTACCTTATTAGATGAAATAGAAGATCCTAAGGGTAGATTAAAAGAGCAAGATTTTACCGCTAAAGGCAAAGATAATAATAGTCTTCCTTATGAAAAAGATAGTAAAAAAACGATAGAGCAACAAACTTTTGCGGCAGAGGTTATACACATTTTAAATAAATTTTCGCAAGAAACTAAAGTTAAAGAAGTATGTATTTTTGCTCCAGCTAAGTTTTTAGGTGCAATCAATAAAGAAAAAACCTTAAAAGAGCTAGATGTTTTTGAAGTTAGTAAGGATTTAGTCCACGCAAACATAGACCAAATTAGCCAAGCCATAAGGCAAGCTGATTTAAATTTTGTTATATAAATTAAGCCTTAGCATTTACATTAATAGCTAACATTAATTTAGGTTAAAATTTTATGTGCAAGCTCAACATTTTGCCGTAAATGTTGGCTATTAATAGTGCCAATTATTACGCTACCAATTCCTGGCGTACTAAAATTAAGCTCCAAAGAACGCTCTAGGGCATTCTCTTGAGTCGCTAAATGCCCGCTTGCTAAAGCTTTTTTTACCAAAATCCCTCGATTTAAGCTTACAGCTTTTGCTATAACAGTTAATTCATCTTGATAATCTAAGTTGTAGCTAATCATCGCACAATCACTGTGCTCTATTGCTAGCATACCCCCGGCTATAGTTTTAGTGCTAATGCCACCATAGCGTATTTTACCTTGCCGCTTTAGCATATTAATTGTTCCAAACACATCATACTTACTATGTAATTCTAAATCATTGCCAGCAGAATGAATTAAAAAAATATCTATATAATCAGTTTTAAGTTGCTGCAAACTTTGCTCTACACTTGCTAATAAAGCTTCTCTTGTAAAATCAAAAGTAGATATATTATTTTCAAAACTCTCACCAGCTTTAGCTATAATCACCCAATCTTGGCGATTGGATAATAATTTACCTAAACGTTGCTCACTAATTCCATAGGCCGCAGCTGTATCTAGTAAATTTATTCCCAAATCATGTGCTTGCGCTAAAAGATGCTTAATTTGTTTATCTGAAGGCAGGTTAAATGCCTGCGGATATTTAACACAAGTATTGCGCCCAAATTTTACGGTACCCAAGCCTAGAGGTGAAATAAATAAATCAGTGTGGGCAAATTGGCGTGGTACTAGCATTATAAATTACTCCAACAAGGTTTTGCTATTGCCGGTTTAGGTAAATTAGATAGTGCCAACGAACTGGAAATTTTAGGTAATAGCTGACACATTTGTACAATTTGCTGAGCCATACTGGGGGCCAGTACTAATTTAGTGGGCCAAGCTACAATATAATTGTGCTGATTAATTATAGAAAAAGTTGCAGGTTTAGTGCCATTTACTTGAAAATATTCGGCTCTATCAATAGATATTGCATTTAAATTGGCCGGGGTCCAATCTAAATTAAAAGCAGCTCCTAACTCTTTTTGTAAATTAGCTATAAACTGGGATTTAGTTTGGCTGGCGCCATCTTCGGCAACTTTGCCCCCTACATACCAAACTAGCTCACCTTTTTGGGTGTAATGACTAGTTATAGTCAAACGTGGCGCTTTTGCCAGACCAATATTATGAGCATATAGTGGCTGCAGTTGGGGGTGCTGAACTAGCCCCATTTGCAAGGGCCGCAACTGGACTTTATTGTGCTCTTGAATACTAAGTTTTAAATTAGTATAGCCTTGACCTACAGTAAAAATATATTTATTGGCAGTTAAATTAACTGCCATACCTTTAATTTTTACCTTAAGCTGTGTTATTTGCCCCAAAGACTCAATAATTTCTAAGCTATTTTTATCTATTTTAATAATATTATTACCAATTATATGGGCAAAGGCTTCTAATAAACTCGCCACATCTACTACCGGCTCAGGCAGCTGATACACGCGCCCACTAATTTTGGCATGGTTTTGCAACATTTGCGGACACTCAGATATATTAAGTGGGACTGCCAGGGCGCGCATAGCTTTAGAAGCTAGCATTGCATTTAAAGCCCCTACAAGAGGCACACTGGAGAACAATACTTGGCCTGCAGTTAATAATTTTACCGCAGTTAAATCTAATATACCGGTGCCTTGCAGGCATTGCTGCCATATCTTTGGGGCTGAGCTTAAAATTTTAGCATCCGCTCCAATATTGCCATCTAGTGCATATTTTAAACCGCTATGTAAAATGCCTTGTGAATGCAAAGTTTGAACGCCACCGAGTGTATTTTGCTCTAATAATATGACTTGATAGCCTTGGGCCTGTAATAAGGCTGTAGTAAATAAGCCCGCAATACCTGCGCCAACTACGATAATATCGGTTTCAATTTTTTGCATATTTTTTTACAATACCTGTAACAAGCTATTGAACAACTGCTGCGCCATTTCGGAGTTCTATCAGTTTCATATACTTATAATAAGTACATTGAGCATTCATAATAGCCAACATATAACCATGCTTACCATCTAAAAAACCAAATTTAATGATAAAACCACGTACAAAAGCTGCCACAGCATGCCCAATTGCATTTAAATTACTAATTTTTTTGCCATCATTAAAAAGTTGTTGGGCTCCCAGGGTAGAATATGCATTAATTTTTTTTAATACTGTATCAAGGTTTGGGTAAGAGTAATGCAAAATTTTATTGACAGAGCGCTTACTGCTGCCTTGTAAATTTATGCCAAAATGCACTAATCTTGGCACTATCTCGGCACTGGTGCGCTTAAATAAACGCAAATGATATTCGCGGTGCCAATCACCAAAACTAATAGCTTTACCTAGAAAAAAAGACTGAAAACGTATTTCTAGTGCACCATACTTATCTTGGCGTATAAATTGCTGAATTTCTGTGGCTAATTGGGGGCTAACTTGCTCATCAGCATCAAGAATAAGTACCCACTCTTGCTTGGCCAAGGCCACAGCTCGCAGCTTTTGCGGACCACAACCTAAATAAGGGGCTTGAGTTACCTTATCTGTATAAGTTTTGGCTATTGCCACTGTATTGTCAGTACTAAAAGAGTCAACTACGATTATTTCATCAGCAAAACTCACTGACTCTAGGCACAAAGCTATATTATGCTCTTCGTTTTTGGTAACAACACAAACACTTAAAGTACTCATGCGCTCATACTAACCCAGGGTTAGTCCAAGCGCAATCTTAGCTAATTAATTTCGTTTTTCTTTGATTTCGGCTAAGGTCTTACAATCTATACATAAGTCAGCAGTGGGACGTGCTTCTAAGCGGCGAATCCCAATTTCAACCCCGCAAGCATCACAATAGCCATACTCACCATCATCAATGGTCAAGATAGCTTGCTCAATTTTTTTTAATAATTTACGCTCTCTATCACGTGTGCGTAGCTCCAAACTAAAAGCTTCTTCTTGAGTTGCTCGATCGTTCGGGTCTGCCAAGATATCAGCTTCTTTCATGCCAGAGATAGTATTATCTACCTCTTCCATTAAATCACGCTTCCAATTATCTAATATTTTTTTAAAGTGCTCTAATTGCGCAGCACCCATATATTCTTCACCTTCTTGCGCTTGATAAGGTGCTATTCTATTTTTATGTGCTAATTCCATTTTATGCCCTCCACTATTTGTTTATCATGCTAAACGATAACTATCTATAGCAACAACCGCGTATAGCTGCAATACCTGACCTAGAATGCTCCATCACCCTAGAACCACACAGAAGGCTATTACTTTATCCATTTTCTGTCAATATTCAAAATCTCACAGAAATTGCAGAGATCTCCTCCCTAAAGTTATTTAGATTCCCTACCGATAAGTTAGTGATTGCTAGATGAGGTTAATCATGAAGTTCAATAGTCATCTTACTGAAGCTGTACTCCTCAAACGAACCATGCGTTTTATGGCGCAAGTTGTGCTCGGCAACCGGCAAAAAATAATGTTACGTTGCCCAAATATCGGTAATATGCAAGGCGCTGATATTTTAGGCTCTAAAATATGGTATTCCAATGCTATTGGTTATCATTGCTTACCTACTTGGGAAATTGTTGAAGTAGATGAGGGCCACTTAGTGTGTGTAAATCCTGAACTTATGAAGCCACTAATAGTTGAGGCTATTAAAGCCAATATTATAAGCGAGCTTGAAAATTATACAATTTTGCACACTGGCGGCCATTTTGATCAATTTCGCAGCCAATTTTTATTACTAGAAAAAAATCAGCAACAATGCTACGTGGGTCTTGAGCATGTGATCATAGGTAATAATCAAGGTGAGGGCTTATTTCCTGGCGGCATGGGTGATGGGCGCGACAACTTAGAAGCTTTACTGCAAGCCAAAGAAAGTGGTAATCGAGCAATATTAATTTTTTGTGTTACTCATCAGGGCGTGGAGCAAATTAAGATAGCAAGCCATATTGACAATGAATATCAACGCTTAATTCGGGCCGCAATGGACGCTGGGGTAGAAATTGTAGCTTATAAAGCTAACATGTCTACGCATAATATTGAGCTTAATCAAAAAATAGAAGTGATTTTACCCGAGACTATATTAAGATAAATAAATAAGCTCGCAAGGACTGGCATGTCACAAAAATTTTCGCATATTTTAGCGCCATTAGATTTGGGTTTTACTAAAATTTCCAACCGCATAATAATGGGAAGTATGCATACAGGTCTTGAAGAAGAGCGCGATTACCAAAAATTAGCCAGATTTTATCAAGAACGCGCTGCCGGGGGCGTTGGTATGATTGTCACTGGCGGTATTGCACCTAATTTTGCTGGCAGCGTAGCGCCCTTTGCTGCCACTATGACGCGTTCAAAGCATGCCAACAAGCATCGTGTGGTAACTGATGCGGTGCATCAATATGACACTAAAATTTTATTACAAATTTTACACACAGGCAGATATGCTTTTCATCCATTCTTAGTGGCACCTTCTAGCATAAAAGCCCGAATTAATAAATTCACCCCCTGGAAACTTACTCAACGCGGCATTTATAAAACCATTAAGGATTTTGTAAATTGCGCTCAGCTGGCGCGTCAAGCAGGCTATGATGGCATAGAAATTATGGGCTCAGAAGGTTATTTAATAAACCAATTTATAGCCAAGCGTACCAATCAGCGCACTGATAGTTGGGGCGGCAGTTTTGCTAATAGAATTAAATTTGCGCTGACAATAGTGCGCTCTATTCGCGAGGCTTTGGGGTCTGATTTTATTATAATGTATCGCCTATCAATGTTAGATTTAGTCGAAGATGGGAGCACTTTTGCCGAAAATATCGAATTATTGGCACAAATTGAGCAAGCAGGTGCCAATATTGTAAATACTGGTATTGGCTGGCATGAAGCCCGAGTTCCAACCATTGCCACCTTAGTGCCCCGCATGGCCTTTAGCTGGGTTACAGCCAAATTTATGGAGCATGCCAAAGTGCCTTTGGTTACTAGTAATCGCATTAACAATCCTGTAGATGTCGAACAAATCCTAGCTAAAGGTGAGGCTGATTTGGTATCTATGGCCAGGCCATTATTAGCCGACCCTAATTTTGTGCAAAAAATCAAACAGCAAAATACACAATTAATAAATAAGTGCATAGCTTGCAATCAAGCTTGTTTAGATAATGTATTTAAATTCAAGCAAGCCACTTGTATGGTAAATCCCAGAGCAGGCTTTGAGCTAGAGCATCAAATTATTGCAGCTCCCAACCAAAAAAGCATAGCAGTAATTGGTGCCGGCCCTGCAGGCTTAGCTTGCGCCACAACTGCTGCTATGCGCGGGCATAAAGTAACTATTTATGAGTCCAGCCAACATATTGGTGGGCAATTTAATATATCTAAGCTTATTCCTGGCAAGCGCGAATATCAAAGCACCATAGATTACTTTAGCGCGCAAATTAAAGAACTTGGCATTACTTTACATTTAAATCACAGCGTAACTGAGGCCGGCTTAAATGCAAAATTTGATGCAATTGTGTTATCTACAGGTATTAGCCCACGATTGCCTAAGATAGAAGGCATTGAGCACCCTAAAGTAAGCTCTTACTTAGATGTATTTTATGGAGATATAATTTTAGGTAAAAATATAGTAATTATTGGCGCTGGAGGCATAGGCTTTGATACCGCGGCTTTTTTATTACATCAAGAGCATATTCGCGATATTGATGCTTATTTGGCGTATTGGGGGGTAGATAAGAGCCTCAAACATGCCGGTGGCCTAATAAATAGACAACATGTAGCACCTAAGCATAATATTATTATGATGCAACGCAAAGAGGGCCGCTTTGGCGCTAATTTAGGCAAAACTACAGCATGGGCTCATCGCATGATGCTGCAAGAGCATGGGGTACAAATGCTAGCAGGGGTTACCTATGATAAAATTTCAGATGCTGGCATCCACATAACTTATAATAAAAAGCCTCAGATTATAGACTGTGAAAACATAATAATTTGTGCCGGACAAGAGGCTAATGGCAACAGATTAAGCGAGCATCTACACCAAGCTCATCCTCAAACACCAGTGCATATAATAGGTGGTGCCCGCACTGCCGGTGAATTAGATGCCGTGCGCGCCATAGCTGAAGGTGATCTCCTGGCCCGCAAATTATAATACCACCATTTAAATAAAAAAATATACCGCTAAAAACATAATATAAACCCTTACCCCCAATTATCCGCCATTATTGAACTTTAGCGCCCAACTTATCTCAAAGTAGTGAAGATAAAAATAAGCTAATAAGGCTTATAAAGAATTAAACTATTAAGATAAGAGGTACTCATCCATGGCCAAAAAACGCGTTAAATTTGGGATTCAAGAAATTGCCCGCCTACAAGCCCATGAGGTAGTCTCCACCTTTGCAATTGTTGCCACTAGCGAAAGAGCTGAGACTGACCAAAAAAGACGGCGCGAAATAGAAGCAATTACCCAGTATTCTGATATTTACAGAAGGCTAAACAAGCTGAGTATATCACCGCAGCCCGATAGCTTAAATGGCACAGCCCTTGCAGCCTCAATAAATGCTGATTACGGCAGAACCCCAAACTTTGGCGGCGTACCAGCTCAAAGCCTTATAGGTAAAGAAAATGAAGGAAAAACACAGGAGGATTCTGCTCAACATACAAAAAATACTCGTAAAGAATTCCAAGGTTTAAGGCGTGCAATGAATAGACTTGCCCCTAGAAGAGGCAAAGGAGCTGCAGTTCTTAGCTCTACAGCTGCAAATCTTACCCCAGAGCAATTATTTGCGGGTAAACTTTTTACCACAGCTGTTGGTGGTGAGAAACTACTTGATAAGTTATACGATGTTGCAAGAATATACCAAGAAGAAAAACAACGCCTAGGTCAAAATGCATCAGAAAAAAACTTAAGAGAGGAAGTTGAAAAAAGAATTGATATTAAAACTGGCGGAGCAACCGCAAATGATCCTGTCAAGGAAAGACAAAATCAGTTAAATGCCATCTTTGGCAGAGTTAAAGCCGCAACTATGTATGTAGAGTATACCCACAATCTTGCTAAAAAATTAGCAGATAAAAACACTTCACCTGATGATATAGAAGAAATTAAAACAACTTTGGAAGGCTTAACTTCTAATGATATTTTTAAATTTTTAAATTCAGATCCAAACTATCAATTTAAAGGACTTCAAAAAGCTTTTAATTTATTAGAAATTAATGCTGAAGAAGAAGAAAAAAAGAAATACACAAACTTAACTTTACATGAACTTATGTTTGGCCACAAACTTGAGAATAAAAAACAAGAAAATGCATTAGGTTTAGTAGACTACAGGCAACATAATATTGCCGCAAATGTTATTTTTGCAAAAGAAGCAAGAAGAAGTAGCTTTTTCGAGCGAAGAATATTCACCGCCGGGACAATAATTGATAACCAGATAAAAACCCGAGATGCTACTACAAAAAAAGGTCAAGCTATTAATATATTAAAAGGATGTAATGCTTTATTGATAAATGAAGATGGCACATTAAATGAAGAACTATTGCCAAATGCGGGTGAGGATACTACTAAACAAACCTTAAGTAAGAATTCTGCAGAAGCAGGTAAAAGGTTCTTACAAGCAGCTTTATATACTTTATCCTCTAGCGGCGCCTTTGATTACACTAGTGGTAGTATAAGGGCAAGCAAAGCTATTGGGCCAGAAGGTGATCAAAACGTCACCATGAATTTAACACAGGCTCAAAATATACTTAAAGGTAAAACACTGAATGAAATCGGAGCAGCTATTCAAAATGCAAATTTAGTACCGGGAATATTCCAAACATCAAGAGCCCGTGCAATGCAAGTTGAAGACACAGACCTATCTGTAAAAAATGGTATAGAAATTATGCGAGCTTTACGCTGTTTGCGCAAGTACAATAGCGATTTTCGCGGTAAAATCATGGATAAAGGTAAAAGGCCAGAACATAGCCCCATAACCCGAAAAATTGGAAAAACTAGCACTGGTGAACGTTATTTACCTGATTATTTTCTAGGGGTACCATATGTTGCACACTTAATTGGACGAGGATCAGGGCTTGTTGCTCACGGGTTTAAACTAGCCAGATTTAACCTCAGACGGGAAGCACATAACACCCGTGGAGTCTCTGCCCATTTAAAGAAACTGCGCAAAGAAGATAAAGAAGGTCAACTTCATTCAGTAATAAGAGAAAGTATTGCTTCTTTAAATCCAAAGCCATCTTCAACTGAGAATACCAAAGTTAATCCTTCCGAAGATGCTGCTACCAAAGCGCCTAAAACCAAAGCTAAAAAAGTTAAGGTGAATGAATATATCGAAGATGCCCAAAGTGCTCGCAAAGCTTCCAAAAAGAATCTTTCAGATTCAGAAGCTGCCGCCAAGGCTGCAAGAACTGCCGCCAAGGCTGCAAGAACTGCTGCCGAGGCTGTGGAAAAAACTGCTGGCAAGGATGCCAGACCTTCCGCCGATGCTGCAAGAGATGCTGCCGATGATGCAAGAGCTGCTGCCGATGCTGCAAGAGCTGCCGGGTCTGGAAAAACGGAGAGAAATGCGGCCAGAGCTGCCGCCAAGGCTGCAATAACTGCTGCCAAAGCAAAAACTGGTGCTGCTAACGAAGATCCTCTTGCTAAAGCCGCAAATACTACTGCTTCTGTAAGTAGCCATGCTACTGAAGCTGATGCTGCACAAAAAAATGCTGCTCAAGCCGAAGCTGCTGCATCTGAATCAAAAGAAACAGGTAACGCAGGAACTGATGCTCCTGCCGAAGCAGGTAACGCCGAAGCTGTTACCCAAGAAAGTGCTGCTCAAGACGCAAAGGCTGCTAAACAAAAAGAAGCTGCTCAATCAGGTACCGAAGGTGATGGTGAATCTGAAGCTGCTGCTAGCAGAATTCCGCCTCCTGTGCCCCAAAGAGATACTGCTAGAGCTGGGGCTACTCAAAATGCTTCTGCTCAAGCCGCAGAGGATAACGCCGAAGCTGTTACCCAAGAAAGTGCTGCTCAACAAGCCACAGGTGATGCTGAAGCTGCTGCACCTGAAGCTGCTGCATCTGAATCAAAAGAAACAGGTAACACAGGAACTGCTGCAGATAACCCTTTTATGGCGGCAATGGCGGCCATACAAAATGGCGTGAAGTTGAGTAAAACCGCCAATAATGCCGAAGCAGGTAACGCAGGAGCTGCTGCACCAGAAACAAAAGAAACAGGCAACGCAGAAGCTGCTGCAGATAACCCTTTAATGGCGGCCATACAAAATGGAGCAGCAAAAAAATTAAAGAAAGTAGAAGGAGATAGAAAAAGAAAAAAAGAAGATGATGACAAATCAAATTCAGATTCAGGGGGACTTATGGGAGCCATGGCAAGAAATCCTATGTTACAAAAATTAGAGGAAATAAGAAGCGCGACAGCTGGCGAAGAGGAAGCAGATTCAGAAGATGAATTTGAACCTGACGATGTTCCGAGTACACCACCCTCTCCAAAAAGAAGCAAAGGTAATGGTAAAGGAAGTGGTGGTGCTCAGGGTTAAACATTGTATACTTTGTATAAAACCCGCCCTCATAGCGGGTTTTTTTATTACTTAACCTTCATGACTTTAATTAGATTTTAATTTAGTTTTTTCATTTAAGCTTTAATGTAACCTGGTTGTTTATTTATATAGCTTTAGTGCAGAGGTTTACTGTTAAATAATACTTTATAGTTTAATCAGCATTATTATATTTAAAAGTTATATTGCTAAAGCTATCTTTAATTTTTCTTAATTATCTGTATAGTTGAGTTTAATTATTTATATTCTAAATTATTTTATTTATCTTTAATTAAACCTAGTGAATAACTTTGTATTGGGCATATGCGGTGAAAAATGCAAATGCGCTACTTATAACAATGGCAGGCCCTGCGGGCCAGTCAAATAATAATGATAAAAACATGCCAATTATAACACTACCCACGCCTATAGAGCTGGCAATTACTGCCATACTAAATGGACTTTTGGCATAAAACCTAGCAGCGGCTGCTGGAATTATTAATAATGATGTTAATAATAAGACCCCAACTATTTTAATAGCTACAGCAAACACTAAAGTTAATAATAAAGTAAATGTATGCTGCATAAGTCTTATATTTACGCCTTCACAATGGGCTATTTCTGGAGAAATAACTGCAGAAATAATTTTATTCCATAACCTGGATAAACTTAACATTATAATAAGCATAACTATAGCTATATAAATTAAGTCTGTATTATTTACAGCTAAAATATCTCCATATAAATAAGCTAATAAATCTAATTTAGCCCCTCTTACAAAAGTTGCTAAAACTAAACCTAAACTTAGGGTAAAATGGGATAAAATACCTAGCACAGTATCATTTGCAATTTTAGCATTATCAAATAAATAGGAAACTACAACGGCCACTAGCAAGCAAACACTTACTAAGCCTAAATATATATTAATGTTGAGTAATAGGGCTAATGCTAGGCCTAATAAGGTAGCATGCGCGAGGGTATCGCCAAAATAAGCCATTTGCCTATAAGACATAATGCATCCAAGAGGCCCAGATAAGGCCGCAACTGCCACTCCGGCAAAGATTGCGCGAAAAATAAAATTATATTGCACTAAAAAATTCATGTCTCTACGCTTCCATCTAAATTATGCTGATGATTATGTTGATGTGTATACAATGCCAGGCGAGAGTTTTCAGCCCCAAAAATTTCTAAAAATTTAGGATTTTGAGCTATTTCTTGGGGTAGACCCTGACAGCATATATGCTGATTTAAACAAATTACTTTATCGGTGCCTGACATTACTACATGTAAATCATGCGATACCATAACCACAGCACAATTATACTTTGCTTTGTTACGTGCTATTAACTCATATAATTTATTTTGGCCATTTAGGTCAACGCCTTGAGCTGGCTCATCTAAAAATAAAATATCTGGTTTATTTAATAAGGCGCGCGCTAGCAATACTTTTTGCAACTCGCCGCCAGATAAATTATGAATAGGTTTATCTAATAAATTATTAATTCCCAAATCATTGCAAACAACACTCATGCGCGCTTGATATTTATCTGGCAACAATTGTAAAAAGCGCATCACGCTTATAGGTACAAATGCATTAATTTTTAGCTTTTGTGGCACATAACCAAAACGCAGTCCTGGCAATTTAATAAGTTTGCCACTAGTTTTAGAAATAAGTCCTAAAATAACCTTTAGCAAAGTAGATTTACCTGCGCCATTGGGGCCAATAATACTTAGTAACTCCCCGCGCTCTACTCGCAAACTTATGTTATCTAGAATAAGTTTTTCTGCTATTTCTACTGAGACATTTTCTAAAGTTAACAAACTCATAAATATATTTACATGGATTAATTTAACTTAAGACTAAACTATTCTGCTAAGATACTCAATTTGTTAAATTGAGTTTAGTCTACGCTTATAAAATGCTAGTATGCTTTTTTACTAAAGAGAAGCGCATGTCAATTTTACGCCAAATTAGCTTATTGTTATGCCTATATGGAGTTGCTAGTAATGTCTGGGCTGATGCACCTAAAGTTTTAACTAGTATTAAGCCCATATATAATATAACTGCAGCTATCAGTCAGGGAGTATTTACTCCGCAATTATTATTAACCGATGTAAGCTCCCCGCATGATTATCAATTAAAGCCCTCTGATGTTATGCAAATTTTAGACTCTGATTTAATTGTTTGGGTAGGGCCAGAGCTTGAAGGTTTTTTAGTAAAACCGCTAAAAAACATGCCAAGCAAGCTTTTAACTTTAATCCAATTGGATAAATTGCATAAATTAACTGTACGAAACTTAGAAATTAACCAGCATTCCAAGCATGAGCATCAGTCCGAGCACCAACATGAAGGGCATACTCATAGCTCACATGCCCCAGGCAGCACTGACCCTCATATATGGCTAGCATTAACTAATGCCAAAGTTATAGCGCAAGCCATTGGCGCTAAACTTATTGAATTAGACCCAGAAAACCGAGCAATATATCAAGCAAACTTAGCTAATTTTATAGAGCAGTGTGAGCAAAAATTACCCAAATGGCGCATAAAATTAGCCCCTTTTAATCAAGCAGCATTTATTGCTATGCATGATGCTTATCAATATTTTGAAAAAGAATTTAAGCTTAAAATGGTAGGCAGCATTCATGTAAGCCCCGAAATACCAATTAGCGCCAAACATTTAAGCCATGTTAAACGCTTATTGCAAGAGCATAATGTGCGCTGCATCTTTTCTGAACCCCAATTAGGCTCTCAGCAATTAACTAACATTATAGGCAATACTAAAAAAATTGGTGTCGCAACTATAGACCCTTTAGGCCAAATGCAGGACTTAGGAAGTGATGGTTATTTTAAATTAATAGAAAATCTGGTGGAGGCCGTAGCTAGCTGTGAGCCTTAAACCTTATATTCAATTGCTACGCTTAGATAAACCCATAGGCATTTATTTACTGCTCTGGCCTACCTTGGCAGCACTCTTGCTAGCTAATAATGCCGCCCCTTCTTGGCAGTTACTAACTATATTTGGAGCAGGCACCCTAACCATGCGCTCCCTTGGCTGCGTTATCAATGATTTAATTGATAAAAAATTAGACCGCCAAGTAACTCGCACACGCCTGCGACCCCTAGCAGCGCAGCAAATTCCATTGCTGCATGCTTATATATTATTATTGCTATTGCTAGCCACTGCCATTTGGTTAGCCCTTCAATTAAATCACCCAGCGCAACAAGAGGCTATTGTGGCGCTAATGCTAGCGCTTAGTTACCCTTGGGCCAAGCGCATTACTAATTTTCCGCAAGTAGTATTGGCTGTGGCTTTTAGTTGGTCGATTTTGGTGGTATATGCCGCCTCAAATGTGGCGCAAGATATAAATTGCTGGGCGCTTTTTGTAGCAAATATTTGTTGGGTCATAGCCTTTGATACCCAATATGCTTTGCAAGATAAAACTGATGATTTAAGGGTTGGCATAAAATCTAGCGCAATAGCTTTTGCCTCTAAGGTAGACCTTGCTATTGGATTACTGCAAAGCGGTATGTTATTAAGTTTAACAGTCTTAGGTCTGAAAAATGGCTTTAATATGATTTATTACAGTGGCCTTAGTTTAATTGCTGCGTTATTTTATTATCAAGCAAATTTAATCAAGCGCCAACATTATATTCTAGCTTTTAAAAATAACAATTTAGTAGGTTTAACTTTATGCTTAGCTTTAATTAGCCAAAATTTTAATTAGCGTGAGGTGACATATTTTTCTCGCTTCACAGCGCGCTTATTTAAGCCTTCTGCTATAAATAAGCCATAAGCTACATCTACCATATTAGGATTGCCACATAAATATGGTACATGGGTTGTGGCATTAATTCCAAGCTCCAAAGCTTTATCTTGCACATAACCTAAATATTCATAATCAGCAAAAGTGCTATCTTCTCGGCTCAAGGCAGTGTAATAAGCATAATTTGGATGGTTAATCCTTAAAAAATCTTCACTATATAGCACTTCTGCGCGCGTGCGTGCGCCTGCAATAATGCTAAAGTGCACTCCATTTTCTAGCAATTGCAAAATAATTGGCAACATGGCGCGGTATGGGGTAATGCCTGTGCCAGTTCCAATTAACATATAGTGCTGAGGGTGCTCTTTTTCTGGCAATACAAAAATACCATAAGGTCCTGAAGCGCTAACTTTAGCCCCTGGCTCTAAGTTATCTAATACTGTAGTTGCAAGCCCGCCAGGCACGTATGATACGGCTATTTCTACCAAGTCAGTGCCTGGAAAGTTAGCAATACTATAATTGCGCCGATATTCTTTACCGTCTTTAGTTAGATGTAGACTCAAAAATTGCCCAGCTTTGTAATTAAGAACCGCTGGGCTTTTAAATATAAAATGAAATACCCCAGGAGCTAATCTATACTTTTCTACTAACTCTAGGGTAAATTTGTTTGATGTCATATTGGCTAACCTAAAAAACTGCCTCATTTTACAAGAAAAGCCAAAATCTTGCAATTTAGCTTAATTTAGCTATTAAATTAACTTTTAAATTATGATATGCTATTTTTAACTTTTAACAAAGTGATGATAAAAGAAAATTATGTTTGGTTGGATTAAAAAAAGGTGCAATAGCGCCTATAATTATATTAAAGGAGCTATTCAAGCAGGCCTTAATTATTTAAAACAAACTATATTTAGCCAACGCAAGCCTGCAACTGCCCGCCCAAAACGCTCCAAGAAATTAATTTCACCCCCAAGCATTTTGCAAGGAGCGTATCATAAAATAAGAAATTTTGCCGAAGGCAAATATAATATGATTCCATATGTATTTCCCTCACACACTCCAGCCTATGCAACCTTAATGCCCGCTATCAAAGATAGAAAATTTGCCGAAGTCAGAAAAATGCTGGCAAACAATCAAATTGTCAAAAAAGCTGTGGAGAAAAAATACCCTTTTTTACCCAGATTTAACGCATGTTTTGAGCCTATTGCGGGTGATGGCAATTGCCAATTTGGAGCAATAGCATTTCATGTATATAAAGATGAGACTCGGCATGCGGATGTTAGAGCTGCTGTTATAAGCCACATTAAAAATGCTGAAAACTATGAAGAATATAAAAATTATCTACTAAATACAGATGGATGGCCTGATCCAGATGGATGGCTTGCATCCATGTCAAATTCTACTGTTTGGGGGGATAATGTAACCTTAAAAGCCGCCGCCGAAGTATTTAATAAACGTATAATAGTACACAACTTAGCCAATGAAGGTAATCCACAAGGTCCTTTGCAAATTTATGCCCCAGCTAATTATCAAGCTAATAATTTAACCGTTCGCCCTTCGGATATAGAAATTAGTCATCAAGATATAGTTTTATTATATAATGGCAATAGTCACTACGACACTATATATTTAAGAAGCACAACTGCGCAGCAATCACGACCACAATTAACTAATTAAAATTTATAGTTGATTAAAACTTATACTTTAGCATAATCCTGGCTATGACTAATCCAGCGCTGCACAAATTTAGTGGCAACGGCTGGGTATTCATTAAGTAACACTTCACTAAGTTTGGCAACCTTAGGTAGCAATTTTTGATCGCGCACAATATTGGCAATTTTAAAACTAATAATTCCAGTTTGGCGAATGCCAAATACTTCTCCAGGCCCGCGTGATTTTAAATCTTCTTCAGCTATTTTAAAACCATCTTGATGGTCTCGAATAATTTGCAATTTAGCTTTAGCCTGGGCGCTTGCTGCTATATCGTACATTAACACGCAATAGCTTTTACTACTGCCACGCCCTACTCTGCCGCGCAATTGATGCAGTTGCGCCAAACCCAAACGCTCTGGATTTTCAATAAGCATCAATGAGGCATTAGGCACATCTACTCCTACCTCAATTACAGTGGTAGCCACCAAAATATGAATTTTATTTTGCGAAAAATCTAACATCACTTGCTCTTTATCTGCGCCTTTCATTTTGCCGTGTAATAAAGCTATATTAAGAGTTGGTAATTTATCGCACAGCTCACTATATAATTTATTGGCCGCGGCAAAGTCAAAATTTTGTGACTCTTCAATCAAAGGACAAACCCAATATGCTTGAGCGCCGGCTTCACAGGCGCTAAAGACTCTCTGGAGAACCTCTCCACGGCGCGCATTAGACATTAATAAGGTAGTAATAGACTCTCGCCCCGGTGGAAGCTCATCGATTACAGTATGATCTAAATCAGCATAGAGCACCATTGCCAAACTTCGGGGGATAGGAGTGGCTGTTAGAGCTAACTGATGGGGCATAGCATGTTGTTGCGCTTTAGCTTGCAACAATAAGCGCTGCTGAACCCCAAAGCGATGCTGCTCATCAATAATAACTAAGCCTAATTTATTAAACACAACTTTTTCTTGAAATAATGCATGCGTGCCAATAACTAAATTAGCTGGTGAATTTGCAAGTTTAGCTAATACCGCATTTTTTTGGGAACTTGAAAGCTTGCCTACCAAAAATAGCACTTCAATACCTAAAGGGCTTAGCAATTTTTGAATATTAGTATAATGTTGCTGCGCTAAAATTTCTGTCGGCGCCATAAAGGCTACTTGTAAACCATTAGCAATAGCCACAAGGGCTGCAAAGACTGCCACCAAAGTTTTACCCGAGCCTACATCGCCTTGAATTAAGCGCGCCATAGGCACAGCTTTAGCTAAATCTTGCTCTATAACTTGTATGGCATTAATTTGGGCATTAGTAAGCGCAAAGCCCAGATTTGTTTGCAATTTATCCTTAAGGGCTAAATCTACCTGTAATGGATAAGACTTATGTACTTTAGTTACTTGGCGCTGCTTGCGTAAAGCTATATTTTGCGCCACCATTTCTTCAAGTGCTAATTGCTGTTGTATTTCTAAACTAAAACTATTTAAAGCTGTTAAAGATATAGAAGTCTCGGGAAAATGCAGTTGCTTAATTATCGCAAAATTATCACTAAAGTCATGCTCTTTAGCAATTGTTGGTGGCCACAAAGATAACGTATGTTTAAATGGCTCAATTAAATGCAAAGCATTTTTCACCAAGTTTGCTAATAATTTTTGGCTTACGCCTTTGGTTGCTGGATACACTGGCGTAAGCTTGTCTTCTACAGGAATACAAATGCCAGGGGTTAAAATAGTATATTCTGGATGCACTATTTGCTTTATTCCCTGAAATATACGTATCTCTCCAAAAACTCTAATTTTTAAGCCTGGCTTAAACTTATCTACTTGCTCTTTGCTAAAGAAAAAAAAGCGCAAAGCTAGACGTGTATCTTTATCTTTTACCGTTACAGTTAAAGATTTTTTAGGCTTAGAAATTATAACCTTAGTAACTATTTCAGCTTCTAAAACTACACTTGTGCCAACCTTTGCATCTACCGCTGAAACTACCCGAGTTTTGTCTAAATACTTAGTAGGAAAATGATATAGTAAATCCGCTAAGGTTTTAATATTTAGTTTAGCTAAATTTTGTGCAAGCTTAGGGCCGACCCCTTTTAAATTTTCAACTTCTAAGCTTAATACATTTTGCATAAAAATTTCCTAGACTTAACCATACATTTGCTTTACCATCCAGGCATGAGTTATTTAGTAGACCAAAACAATATATTAAGTATGTTATCTATAATAGACTGGCTTATTTTAGCACTATCGCTAATGCTAACTCTAGTTTTACCACATTTTAAACTTAAACAATTTAATTATCGCCACTCAAATAAAATTATTGAAGATGTGCTTGCGGGTAGACAATTAACTATGGTGCCATTTGTTGCAACCTTATTTACTACTTGGTACGGTGGTATCTTTGGCGTTAGTGAAATAGCCTATAAATATGGCATCTATAACTTTTTAACCCAGGGCGTATTTTTTTATTTTGCTTATATAATCTTTGCCCTAGCATTTGTGAGTAAAATTCGCAGCTCCTTAGCTATAAGCTTGCCAGATTTTATTGGCAGTATATATGGCGCGCGAGCTAAAAAAATTAGCAGCATATTATTTTTTTTTAAATCAATACCTGTGGTTTATTGTATTAGCATAGGCTTATTTATTAACTTGCTAAGTGGCATTCCTATAACTTTAGGTGTGCTAATTGGTACTTTATTTGCCGCTTTTTATTCATTTAATGGTGGCCTGCGAGCTATTGTAGTTACTGATTTATTACAATTTTTTTTCATGTTTATTGGAATAATAGCGCTCCTAATTAGCTCTTACTATAATTTTGGAGGCAATGCATACTTGCATACCCATTTGCCGCCTAGCTATTTTTCTATAACCAGCAATCATTCATTTGCCACAACTGGAACTTGGTTTTTAATAGCAACTTTTTCTATTTTTTTAAGCCCAACTTTTTATCAACGTTGCCAAGCAGCCCAATCTAACCAAACTGCAAAAAAAGGCATTTTTATAGCATTAGGCTTTTGGGTTATCTTTGATATTTGTGTAACCTTATGCGCCATGTATGCTAAAGCTTACTTACCTAATTTAGCCCCGCCAAGCTCTGTGTTAATTTATGGAATAAGCATTTTACCTCAAGGCTTTAAAGGTTTAATTTTGGTAAGCATTTGCGCCACCATTTTATCTTCGCTAGATTCTTATATTTTTATGTTAAAAACCACTCTTAGCTATGACTTGCAAATTCTACCTAAATGTAATTATCTGCAGCGCGAAATAATTATATTTAGCATTATAATATGCACAAGCTTGCTAGTAACACATATATTTGCTGCAAGTATAGAGTCTTATTGGTATTGGAGTAAAAGCATTTTTATTGGAATTTTAGGTATACCCATGTTAGCTGGGTTTTTTTGGCCTAAACTTGCTAAAACCCAAAATTTTAGCTTAAATTTAGCGGTTTCAACTATTCTTATTATTATTGGGTATTGGCTAAATCAAAAACTTAAACTACATATTGAGCTAATTTATTTAGCAATTTTATCCAGCAGTATAAGCATGCTAAGCTGCACGCTCGGCCTTCATTACTACGCTAATAGAGCGCAAACGTCGAATAATATTAGCTAACTGCTGCTTGTCTCTAACGTGAATTAAAAAAGCTAATTGATTATGCTGATTATCACTTTCGTCAACATTAACAGTTTCAATGTTAGCATTGCATTCAGAAATAGTATTCGCAATTGTGGCTAAAATGCCTTTTTTATTTAAAACATCTACTTTTATTTCTACTGGAAAAAATCCAGTAACTTCACTATCCCACTGCACAAACACATATTTTTCTGGATAGCGTCTAACTTCGGCAATATTAGTGCAATTTTCTCGATGAATAACCATACCTCGCCCGGCGCTTAAAAAGCCCATAATAGGATCTCCCGGAATAGGCTTACAACACTTAGCATAATCAATAACCATGCCCTCAGTACCTTTAATGCCCAAAGCCACAGCAGCAGCTGGGTCTTGTGGCTCTACAGCCATACGTCTGGCCACAATGGGTGCCATTTGATTGCCAAGGCCTACTTCTTCGTATAATTCAGATAAAGTTTCAAGCTTAAGTTCTTTAAGCACACGCGTTATACTATCTTCATTAATATCAACCAAACTTTTATCTAAAGTATTTAAAGCACGTTCTAATAAGCGCTTACCCAAGCGCATAGATTCGCTGGCTTTTTGAGTGCGCAGCCAATGTCTAATATTGCTACGAGCTTTACCGGTTACCACAAAGCTTAACCAAGCTGGATTAGGATGAGCGCCTTCTGCAGTTACTATTTCAATAGTTTGACCACTAGAAATACGCGAGCTTAAAGGCACTAAACGCCTATCAATTTTAGCGGCGATACAGCAATTGCCAACATCTGTATGCACAGCATATGCAAAATCAACACAAGTAGCACCAGCTGGTAAGGATAAGATTTCGCCCGTGGGAGTAAATACATACACTTCATCAGGATATAAATCAATTTTTACATGCTCAATAAATTCTTGCGAGTTGCCCGTACTTTTTTGAATATCAATTAGTCCTTTAAGCCATTCGCGCGCCATTTGTTCGGCCTTGTGTGAAGTATCTCCTACTTCAAAAGTTTTATACATCCAATGCGCACACACTCCATTTTCTGCCATATTATCCATTTCTTTGGTGCGGATTTGAATTTCTACTGGCACCCCATGTGGACCTAAAACTGTAGTATGCAAAGACTGGTAATCATTAGATTTAGGCACAGCAATATAATCTTTAAACCTTCCATGCACAGGTTTATAAAAATTATGCGCCACTCCTAAAATACGGTAACAAGTATCAACATTATCTACTATTACGCGTAAAGCATAAACATCCATAATGTCAGACAAAGACATATCTTTGTGGCGCATTTTTTTATATAAACTATATAATTGTTTTTCCCGGCCTTTAATGCTTGCCGGAAGTATTTCAAGAGCTGTAAATTTTGCAAGCAAGTCAGTTTCAATTAAGTTAATAATTTCTCGCCTATTACCGCGCACTTTTTTAACTGCATCTTTTAATACTCGATATCGCACTGGATATAGGTAAGCAAAGCCTAAATCTTCAAACTCAGTACGAAATACATTCATTCCTAAGCGATTAGCAATTGGTGCATAAATTTCTAGAGTTTCTAAGGCTACACGCCGCTGCTTATCCCGAGGCAGTGATTCTAGGGTGCGCATGTTATGCAATCTATCAGCTAATTTTATTAAAATCACCCGAATATCGCGCGCCATAGCCATCATCATTTTGCGCAAATTTTCAGCTTGAGCCTCGGCGCGGGACTCAAATTTAATTTGGGCTAATTTACTAACGCCATCAACTAGCTCCGCAATTTTATCCCCAAAGATATCCAATAGCTCTTCTTTAGTGACAGCTGTATCTTCAATGGTGTCATGCAAAATAGCAGCTGCAATGCTTTGGTAGTCCATGCTCATATTAGCTAAAATGCGCGCGACTTCTATAGGGTGAGTTATGTAGGCTTCGCCACTTGAACGTGTTTGATGCTGATGAGCTTTAGCTGCAAGAGCATAAGCTCTAGAGATAACATCTACTTGGTTTTTAGTAAGGTATGTCGCCAGTTGCTCTCTTAAATCAGCAAACTCAAACATGCTTACATAGAAGTTTCAGAAAAAGGACTTTCTGGTGTTTGATGCATACTGCCAGCTTCCTCGCCAGCTCTAAGCTCAGCAGCAAAGCGCTGCTCTGGAGTTTTTTCTTCTTCTTCAAAAGAGTAGCCTGCGGCAATTTCGCGTAAAGCTAATACGGTGGCTTTATGGTTACCCCAAGGTACAAACGACTCGACCGCTCCAGAACTTAGCTGGCGTGCCCGCTTGGCAGCAACTAGTACTAAGTCAAATCTATTTTTGATTATATCTACGCAATCTTCAACGGTAATCCGAGCCATGCCAACCTCATAAGTTATTTTTAATTAGAAAGTTTTCTATAATACCAACAATACATACTTATTACTATAGACTAGCATTAATTTGATTTTATAACTAATAAATTCAAATGTCTATCACCCGCAATTCCTCTATAAGGCTGGCATTAACTTGCTGCTGGCGCCTTGTTTTAAATTGAGAAGCTTTAACAATGATGATTAAATCCTGCACCGCTTGCACAAAATGCTCATTTACTAATAAATAATCATATTCATGATAATGTTCAATTTCATATTTGGCTTGCTGTATTCTCCTAGCAATTACCTCAAGTGAGTCTTGGTTTCTATTTTGAAGGCGTTGCAGCAATTCCTTAATTGCTGGCGGTAGGATGTAAATAGAAACCGTGTTGGCAAATAATTGGCGTACCTGTTGAGCTCCTTGCCAATCTATCTCTAACAACACATCATAGCCTTGCTTTAAAGTTGCATCGACCCATTCTCTTGAAGTTCCATAATAATTACCAAAAACTTGTGCATGCTCTAAAAACAAATTAGCATCTAGGGATTTTTTAAAAGCTTCTAGATTAACAAAATTGTAATCTACGCCATCAACCTCTCTAGACCTGGGCAAACGTGTAGTATGGGAGACCGAGATTTTTAACGAAGAAAATTCGGCAACTAATGCTTTGACTAAACTAGTTTTGCCAGCCCCAGAAGGTGCTGACAAGATAAAAAGCGTCCCAGACACAGTCATTTATTTACCTAAATCTTAAAAACATATTACCCAACTTTTAGTTAGGCAATTCAAACACAGCCCCTAGCTTATAAGAGTTTCATCCAAAATTAAAGCCTGGTATACTATTTTTTTTATAAAAAAACTAATAATTTATGCGCATTCTTAGCTTAAATCTTAATGGAATTCGTGCGGCTGCTAGAAAAGATTTTTTTCCCTGGCTCCAAAAGCAACAAGCCGATATTGTCTGCTTGCAAGAAACCCGCGCTCATACAGACCAACTAAGTTCTGACCCTTTTTTTCCTAAAGGTTATCAGCACTACTATATAAGCGCGCAAAAAAAAGGCTACAGTGGGGTGGCCCTTTTTTGTAAACAACAACCAGATGACATAAAATGTGAACTTGGATTTGAGCCTGCTGACTCTGAGGGACGTTATGTGCAAGTGCGCTTTGGTAAGCTTATTATTGCCTGTATTTATCTACCTTCAGGTTCTAGCGGAGAGCATCGGCAAGAGCAAAAATGGGTATTTTTAGATAAATACTACAAAATTTTACATAAGCAATTTAATGATCAGCATGAATATATAATTTGCGGTGATTTTAATATAGCCCACCAAAAAATTGACATTAAAAACTGGCAAGCTAATCAAAAAAGTAGCGGTTTTTTGCCAGAAGAGCGCGCTTGGATGGATAAAGTTCTGGATTTGGGTTTTGTAGATACTTTTCGCAAATTACATCCACGCAAAGAAGAGTATACTTGGTGGTCGCATCGAGGCAATGCCTTTGCAAATAATGTAGGGTGGCGAATAGATTATCAATTAGCAACACCCAAAACCGCCCAGCAGCTAACTAAAACTACTGTAGTGCGGGAGCCTAAATTTTCAGATCATGCTCCCTTAATCTTTGACTACAATATAACAATTTAAGTTATAGCCAATGCTGAGCGCTGCAACTGCAATATTTGAGCGCCTCCTTGAGCGGCTAAATCCAGCATGGCATCAAGCTCAGCTTTAGTAAAAGCGGATTTTTCAGCAGTACCTTGAACCTCTATGAATTTTTGTTCATAAGAGAGCACAACATTCATATCGGTTTCAGCATTAGAGTCTTCTAGATAATCTAAATCAAGCACAGCTTGTTGTTGGTAAATGCCCACCGAGACTGAAGCTACTAAACCTAAAAAGGGCGATTTAGTAAGTAATTTTTTAGCTAGCATATATTGCACAGCATCATATAAAGCTACCGCACCACCTGTGATGCTAGCGGTGCGAGTCCCACCATCAGCTTGAATAACATCACAATCAATATAAATTGTGTATTCACCTAATAATTTTAAGTTCAAGCAAGTACGTAATGAACGCGCAATTAACCTTTGGATTTCAAAGGTTCTACCGCCAGGGGCAACTTTAGTTGCTTCACGTTGCATTCTATCGTGCGTTGAACGGGGCAACATGCCATATTCGCTAGTAACCCAACCTTGATTGGTGCCTTTTAAGAATCTTGGCACTCCAGGAGTTACACTGGCGTTACAAATTACTTTAGTGTCCCCATATTCTATTAATACAGAACCTTCTGCATGTTTAGTATAATTACGAGTTATTTTAATATCGCGCAATTGCGCATTTGACCGCTTACTTGGCCGCATATACATCTTCCTAAATCAAACTTTACCCGTGCTACCCCAGCCGCCTTCGGCTCTTGCGGTTACATCACTAAATTCTTCGACAATTTCAAGCTGAGCTTGGAGTACAGGCACAATAACATATTGCGCTAAGCGCATGGCCGGCATAACAGTGTAAGCTACATCACTTCTATTCCAGCAAGAAAGCTTAAGTTCGCCCTGGTAATCAGAATCAACCAAACCTACTAAATTACCAAGCACTATACCATGCTTGTGTCCAAGACCCGAGCGTGGCAAAATCAAGCCAGCAAATCCTGGGTCTTGAATATAAATCGCCATTCCAGTAGAGATGAACTTAGTTTCATTAGGCTCCACAATTATTGGCTCATCTATACAAGCCCGTAAATCTAAGCCAGCCGAGCCTTGAGTCGCATAGCTTGGAAGAGGGATTTGGGTGCCTAATTTAGGACTAAGTAGTTTAATTTGCAATCTTCCAGTTGGCATTAGTGTTTCCTCTAAATAATTGGCAATATTACAATAATCAAAAACTTTCGTCTATCTTATATACTAAGCTTGATTTATTAACGCATTTTTGTTAAAACCTCATGGTTCTAAAGGGTTTTTAGATATTATTCAGGAGCTGTAATCATGCCAAAGTGCCAAGTTACCGGAATCGGCCAAATGTCCGGAAATAATGTATCACATTCTAAGCGCAGAACTAGGCGTAAATTTTTGCCAAACTTGCACTCACACCGTTTTTGGGTCCCAAGTGAAAATCGCTTTGTCAAATTATTAGTATCTTGTAAAGGTATGCGTATAATTGATAAAAAGGGAATAGAAACTGTGCTAGCAAATATCCGCTCGCAAGCAAAAGCTAATAATAGTTAAGAGTTAAGGTAGATAAAATGGCAAAAAAAAATAAAGGTCGAGTTATTGTTAAACTAGTCTCCACCGCATCTAGCTACTATAGGACAACTTACAAAAATCCACGCATGGAAGGCGGTCCTAAAGGCGATGGCAAACTATCTGGATTAAAAAAATATGATCCTATTGTTAGAAAATATGTAGAGTTTGTTGAAAAGAAGATAAAATAAAATTCTTAAATAATTTCAATAAAGCTCATTTAAGACCGGGGCATAGCCCCAGTCTACTAGTTAAATTTACATAGTGTAGCGTCTGGGCCTATCATTAGATGATTGTTCAGCTGCATCTGGCATATTCGACAATTCTCTAGCAAAGCTTAACAATTTTATTTCTTGAGCGGATAAAATATAATCTACCTGTAAAAGTTTAGCCATAAAAGCATAATGTTTATTGTAATCTGCCTCACTTGGCAATCCAAAATATCCTATATAGTTATAAAAATTGGTTTGCACTATGCTAGCTTGGGTACAAGACCATTGCAAAAAAGTAGCGGCCAACAAATTTTTCCTGTGCAGTAACTGAACTACATTCCAATTACTTAGAGCTTGGGCATGCTCTGGGGATAAAGACAATAACTGGCTAAGATTAAAAAATTCCCAAATGTTTGAGTGCTGAGCAGTATTTTTGTTCCAGCTATCAATTAACATAAGATTTATTAATTGTTGATGATTTAATTGCAAAAATTGCGCAGTCGTTAGCTCATTATTACCTTTCACTTGAAAGCTGTTAGATTTGATTAATTGTCTAACACTTGAAGAATGTATAAGCACTATACGCTGCCAATAGCCTAAATCTAAAATTTGCTCTGGCGTAAAGGCCTTATATACAAGCTCATCTGCTATTTTTAAATCCAATTTTTGCTCATCTGTCAGCTCTCCCAAATTTTTTCCAGGCTGAGTATCTAAATAAGTTTGCCCTACATTGTTTGGTAAACTTAAAGTAAAATTATCAAAAGCCACAGTATGATTAAATGTAGAGCGTATGCTTGAGCTAAGATTTTGCAGCAATGCTGGGGCATAACTAATTAGTAATGAGGCGCTAAAATTTAATGCTAATGAAAAAAAATTCTCCAAAGCCTCTATAGCATCAGTATTTTCAGCTTCACTAACAGATAATGGCTTAGTTGAGTTATTTAAATCAAACAAATTACACTCCCTATTAAATGGCTTGAATCAATAGATTATTGTAAGCTTAAAGTGTATTTGAGCCAAAAAGCCAAAGTATTTGCCATAATTTAACCATAAAAGGTTTTTAGATTTTGTTAACGAATGCTCTATTTTTTGAGATCTCATTTTCTATGAGCTCTTTAAGATTTACGCCGCTAATAAATTTATTAATATTTGCCGGCAAAACTAATTGATCGCATTGTTCCTCAGTTAAAGCATAATTTAGCTGAGTCACTTGCTGCCAAAATAACATAGTTTGAAAATCTTCAGTGTGCCTAGCAATCCTTAGTACTTTAAAAAACATTTTTGCTATATTTTCTCGCACTACGGTAGATTTTTCTTTACTCCAGGCAAGAAAATCCTGGGGTAAAAGCATATGCTCATCTAACAATTGCATTATAACTGGGGATTTAAACAAAGCTAGATGTTGAGAGGTTAGCTCCAAAATTTGGGATAAACTAAAAAAATCCCAAATGCTAAAATTACAAAAAAAATTCCAAGTATCAATTATAATAAGGTTTTTTAATTGATGATCACTTAATTGTAAAAATTGAGAGACATTTAAGCAATTACTATCTTCATGTTGTGCATTTGCAGGCCTAATTAATTGTTGTACGCTAAAATAGCTTAGCATTTCGCGTTGCCAGTAACGCAAGCTTAAACCTTGCTCAAAAAGACCTGCCCCTACTAATTTGTCTGCTATAGTTAAATTTAAAAGTTGCTCTTTAGTTATATTTGACCAGCTTGCTTTTTGATTTAAAGATTTATTCACGGTTTTGCTTGAGAAAAAAGCAGGCGCTTTATCAGCGGGGGCCTTATTATCTGCTAGGGATTGCGTATAATTATACAAAGCACCATCTTTTATTTTATTAGAATGTAAGCCATGCAAGATTGTCACTGCTGGGACACTAAAAATCATAGCTGCATGAGCTATTTTGCCACTCATAAAGCCTCCTTGCTACTAAAGTACTGACCTATTTTAGCTTTATAAACTGGGGCTAATTAATTATTTACAATATAAGTTGCACGAAAACCTTTCACATAATTTGCAAACTCTTGCAACTGTAATACACAGCTATTTTCAGCCCGATCGCACCACTCTTGCAAAAGCTCAACTAATTCAAGTTGGGTTTTAGTGGTAGAAAGCCAAATTTCTTGTAAGCTATTTTTAAATTGGTAAACAATTTTTAATTTTTTAGTCTTAGTTATCCACGTGTCTATTTCTTGTGACATTTGATCATCAACTAAAGCTTCGTTTAGCACTAAATTGCGTTTTAGGCGCTTACTCAGTTTAGTTTCAAATAGCGATTTTTCTTTATCAAAAATAGGCTCTAGTACTTTAGCGCAATAATTGGACATTAATTGAAATCTACCAGTCAACACAGCTTTCACAGTGTCTAAGGTTACATAAGATTGTGGCACTGAAGTAATAGTAGGCGATAACCTTTTAGGTTTGGCTAGACCTACTAATGACAATAGCCAAATATACATCCAGCCAATATCAAATTCATACCATTTATTCGATAACTTAGCAGAGGTAGGGAAAGTATGGTGGTTATTATGTAATTCCTCACCCCCAATAAGAATTCCCCAAGGAACAATATTACGCGCCGCATCTGGAGACTCGTAATTTCTATAACCAAAATAGTGACCAATTCCATTTATTACTCCTGCAGCAAAAAATGGAATCCACGCCATTTGAATGGCCCAAACTGTAATCCCTGGCACGCCCAATAAAATTATATTAATTATCAAAGTAAGTCCAATGCCATACGTAGAGTGCTTATAAATATTTCTCTCTAACCAATCATCTGGGGTACCTTTACCAAAACGCTCTAGGGTTTCTTGATTTAAAGCTTCGCTTTTATAAAGATCAGCGCCTTGCCATAATACTTTATTAATACCAAGCATTTGGGGGCTATGTGGATCTTCGGCGGTTTCACATTTGGCATGATGCTTGCGATGAATCGCCGTCCAAGCTTTAGTTTCCATGCCAGTAGTTAGCCATAACCACATCCTAAAAAAATGACTTACTATAGGATGTAGCTCTAGGGCTCGATGCGCCATAGCGCGGTGTAAAAATATAGTAACGGCAGCTATGGTTATATGCGTAGATATTAGCGTATAAGCCACATAGCCCCATAAATTTAGGTTTAATAAACCATAAAACATCTATTTTCCTTTTCTAAAATTTTGTAATACTTAATTAGTTATTCATTAAACACAATAATATATAGTTGCTGTTTTGGCAATTACTCTTTAGTATACATGATGGATAATATTATTTTTGCGAGGGAGAAGCAAATGTCTGACTCAAAAAAAGGAATCGACACCAGGCCATTTAGTAAAACTGACTACAGGCCTTGGAATGACACGTTAGACGATAGTGCCTCTGCTAACCCAAGCTTTGAGTCTAACATACCTGAGCTTGATTATGTAGACTCACTTAGCAATAATGATTTTTTTAGCTCAGATTCGCTAGAGCATATTTTTGCAAGTACTAGCAATACCTATCCTAGCGAAATTAATGCGCAATCTTACCCGCTCGAAAACCAATCTAAAACTGATGAACATACAAGCTTTGAAGGTTTTGAAGGTTTTGATGAAGTGCAAGCAGTAAATCCCCATGCCACCCAAGAAAAAATGGATACAGACAGGCTAAAGTCTACAATTAGATATAAAACGCGCGAGCAAGAAAAATTAGCCCAAGAACTCGCCGCAAGTGATAAAGGCTCAGTCTCTTTTGGGGGCTTTTTGAAATCAAACAATAAGCCAGCATCAGAAGGCACAGAGAATCATGCAAAAATTCAAGGATTAAAACAACAATTATTTGAAAATGAAAAAGAACTTGCCAACCTAACTAGTAGCCTTAAGATTTCTCAAGCGCAAGAATCAGTTCATCAAGCAGAACTTGCCCGTCAATTTGCTGAAGACAAACTAAAATCTGTAGAAAAACGCATGAGCCATGCGATAGAACAAGCAAACCTTGCTGTTAAACGCTTACATGAAGTTATGGAAAAAGTTAAAATTACAGAACAGGCTCAAGCGGAAGAAGAAAATTTACGTCATTTAGCAGAGTCTAAAATTGAAGATGCAAGGGTTAGAGCTACTAGCGCAGAAATGAATTTAGAGTCTGAGCGCAAATCTCGCACCGCTGCAGAAAATAAAGCTGAATCTGCAGTTAATCAATCAGTTCAAGCTGAGCTTGCAAGGCAACAGTTAGATGAAACATGCAAACAGCAACGCCTGGATTTAGAAGAACAACGCTATAAAATTAATGCTCTGGAAAATGATTTAAAACAAAAACATAAAGAAAACCAAGAATTAACCCATTCTTTAGAAAGCGTAAGCAAGACCAATGATGATTATACAGATGATTTGACCTCTAACCGCCAAGCGCTGCAACAATACGAAGCGGAAACTAAAAATTTAAAAGATAAGCTTGATGTCAGTGAAAGACGTACAATAGAACTTGCCCAGCAACAAGAAAAGCTTAAAAAATTAATTGATACTGAAAGAGAAGTTCGCCGTCTTGCCGAGAAAAAGATGAAAGATGCCATAGCTAGTGCTCAACAAGCAGAGCAAGAACGCAATGAAGCTGTGCGCCAAAAAGAACTTATAGATGAACGCGCTAAGCGCGCAGTGGCCCATGCAAGCAAAACTGTTATGCAATTTTTAGATACTTCAGAAGAAATCATGAGCCCTGCTAAAAAGCGAGTTAAAATACAAGCCGATACAAAAGAAATGGAAGAATAGCTCCAGCATAAAAAAGTATTTAGCTGGACAATAACTGGGGCTTAGGTACAATAGTTTTAAATTAGTAAGAACCCAACTATTATGCCTGAGTTACCAGAAGTTGAAATTACCATGCGCACCTTGGCGCCCCATGTTAAAAATGCCACTATAACTCAGTGCATAGCACGTACACCTAAATTGCGCTGGCCCATACCAATTGAGCTGGCAAAATTATGTAATCATAAAAAAATTTTACAACTTACCCGCCGCGCTAAATATTTGCTTGTTCAATTAGAACACCAAGTTACAATTATTATTCATCTAGGTATGTCGGGTAAGCTTAAACTTTTAACCCATAGCCAAAGCAAAACTGTAGAAAAACATGATCATTTTGATTTAACCTTAGATAATGGTTACACCGTAAGACTTAATGATCCCCGCCGCTTTGGGAGTATTTTAGTTACTCAAGCAAAGCCACTTAGCCATAAATTATTAATTAATTTAGGGCCTGAGCCTTTGGAAGACTCTTTTAATGCGGAGTATTTAGCTAATTTGGCACAAAATAAAACTAAAAATATTAAAAATTTTATTATGGACGCTAAAATAGTAGTTGGGGTAGGTAATATTTATGCCAATGAAGCACTATTTTTAAGCAAAATTCACCCCCTAACTCCCACGTCAAGTTTAACTAAAGCTAAATTTATTAAATTAGTACAAAATATTAAACTAGTGCTAAAAAAATCAATAGCTAAAGGCGGCACTACCTTAAAAGATTTTGCTGACAGTAATGGCAAGCTTGGTTACTTTGCGCAAGAGTTACAGGTTTATGGCAAATCTGGCAAGCCTTGTCCTAAGTGTAAATGTCAAATTGAAGCTATAATTATAGGGCAACGCAATAGTTTTTTTTGTAAAAAATGCCAAAAAATATAACTTAAGAATTATTTGTAGTTTGTTGTAAATAAATAGATTTTTCTACTAACTGTTCATGGCTTTCTATATTATCTGGGTCAATTATAATGCAATCTACCGGGCAAATTAAAGAGCACTGTGGCTCATCAAAATGCCCCACACATTCTGTACATTTATCCGGATTAATCTCATAATATTCAAGGCCCATAGAAATAGCTTCATTAGGGCACGCAGGCTCACAAACATCACAATTTATACATTCATCTAAAATTTTTAGTGCCATTAAATAATTACTCTGAGTAGGCGTGCACAATATCACACATAAATTTAACTTTTTCTGGCTGAATATCTGGGTAGACTCCATGGCCTAAATTAAACACAAAGCCACAAGCTTTACTTCCTTGACGTAACACCTTAATAATTTCCATTTCAAGCACATCATAATCAGCATATAAACATGCAGGGTCTAAATTTCCCTGTAAAACTTTGTTTGGTGCTTGCTGTTGCGCATAAGCTAAATCTGCATTCCAACTAAGGGCCAGAGCTTCACAGTTGGTATTGGCATACACCTTAGCAGCAAGATCACCATTTTTAGCAAAGACTACAATAGGAATTTTAGGATATTTAGCCTTAATCAAACTAATAGTATGCTCAATATAATTGGCCGAATATTCCAAATAACGCTCTGGACCTAAAAGTGCAGCCCAACTATCAAAAATTTGGACACAGTCGCAGCCTGCTTTAATTTGAGCAATTAAGAAATTAGCTACATTTTCTGCAAGAATTGTTAGAAGTTCATGCATTTTAGCTGCATGTTGATACATGAAAGCTCGAGTTTTATTAAAAAATTTAGTGCCCTGACCATCTAGCATATAACAAGCTAATGTCCATGGACTTCCAGCAAAGCCAATTAGTGGTTGAGAATTTTTAAGTTTTTGAGTAATTAAAGCTACAGCTTCTAAAGCATAATCTAAGGAGCTGTTAACATCTAATAATTTAGCGTACTTTGTAAAATTGCTAAGATTAACAGGGTCTAAAAAAACTGGACCTTCATTTTTGCGAAATTCCAGCTCCATACCCATAGCATTTGGTATTACTAAAATATCTGAAAATAAAATAGCAGCATCTAAATCAAAATGTTCTAAAGGCAACATTACAGCTTGCAAGCATAACTTTGGTGTTTTACAAAATTCTAAAAAATTAGGAGCTTGCAAGCGTAAAGCTTTATATTCTGGCATATATCTACCAGCTTGGCGCATTATCCATATTGGAGTTTTATCAACTGGCTCTTGCTTTAGAGCCCGAATAAATCTATGAGATTGTTCAAACATATACTACTTAATATAAAATTACTTACGTTTATCAATTATTTTTTGGACTGAAGCATAATTTCTAGCCCACGGCTTTAGCTCTTGCAAATCTAATGGGAGCTCTCTTATTGCAGATTGTGCCTCATCTCGCGATGAATATTCCCCGTGGACTAATATAAACCAATCCTTACCATTATGGCTAGTTCTATAATAATAAGCATTATCTAACTTATTTTGTTCAATAAATTCTTGAATGCCCGCTTCTTTGCTCGCACCCAATAATTGCAAGGTAAAATTATCTGCAGGTTTTTGCATAATTCGCTCTTCTTGAGCTAAGACATTGGAGCTTGGGGACAATCTATTTTTCGGTTCAGAATTTTTTTCAACCATTTGCCCTTTATCTATATTATCCATTTGCTTAATTGGTGCTCGTACTGCTGGAGATTTGATTTCATCAGGAATAGCTTTTTTGTCGGGAGTAACTTCTAAATCCCTAGCATGCGTTTCATTAGGCAATGGCGCATCTACTAACTCATTCTTAACTATTTTTTTATTACGCAAATCCAACAGCTGCTCTTCTAATTCGCTATTGCGTTTGCGCAGCTGTAAATTGGATGCATCTAATTCTTTTACAGAACCTTCAAGCTCTTGTTGAACCCCACGTAATTTAGTAAGTTCTTGCTCAAATTCATCTTTTAGCTGCTGTTTGGCAATAACAATTGCATCAGCAAGATTTTTTTGAGCTACTTTGGAGCTTGTCTCAACCACTTGCGGCATAGCAGCAACTTCATCTAATACTTGCAAGCGCTCATCTTGGGAGGCGACATTATCAACCTCTTTTGCCTCTAGCGGCAACTCAACATTTTTTAAAGCAAGTTTTTGCTTAAAATTTGCAAAATTAAAATTAGAGCTTTCTGGAAAGAATAATGTTAGAGAAAAAAACATTACTCCAAAAAATAAAGTAAGACCTAACATTATTGGTGATAGAGAGCCTATAACTTTTGCAACTATACCTTTACTCATAATTTCGTCGCCGTTTACTTGTGCTTTAGCCAATTTTAGTACCTCGCTTGGTAGTCCTTGAGAAAGTGAATGAATGTTTTTTAAAAGCTGTTTATCAAATGGAAGTGCGCCTTGATTACCAGCTGCACGCCATTGTTGCAACAATAATGACTCCACATCGATTAAAGTTAAACGCTCTAATTCTATAATATGGACATAAGTATCAAATTGTTCTTTAAGGGAAGAATTAGTTAGCTCTTGCTCTAAACAAGGTTGCGTAAATAAAACTATATGTAAATGACCTTCAGAGCCTTCACGTAATTGAAACAAAGCAGCTAATACTGAAATGGAGAGTTTGTGGGCCTCATCTATTAACAATACCCAAGTTTCAGCACCATTAGTGGTTGGAACTTGTAATTTTTCAGCACAATCCCAAGAAATTGAAAAACCGCTAGCTATTTGCTGCATTAAAATAGTTATATCCATGCTAGCGTAAGCATCAATTTGCGCTAATTTAAAATCACTAGGAGCGCAATGACTTAAAGCTTTTAGCATAGCAGTTTTACCAATCCCACTTGGACCTGAAACCATTAATATGTTTTCACTATATTCGCATAAGTGTCGCAATAGCTCCAAAGATTGGCCCCATTGCCCGCCACGATAATAATCTGGTGACATTACTTTTGGTTCTGCTGCTATTTCAGCATCAATCTTGTTAACAAACTCATTAATTTCAGCCATTAGCGGGCACCTCACTCCCCACATTTTGAATAAATTCCACTAATTGCTCACGCATTATATTATTAGCTATTTCTATATTACCTATAGCTTTAGGTAATATAAGTGTCAAACTATTGTGCCGGTGTTTTTTGTCATATTGCATACTTTGTAATAATTGGGAGGCTTTAAAAACTTTAAATGGTGTAAGCGGCAACCCTAAATTGTAAAGCAAATTGGTAACTTGAGGCACTAGCTGGGAGCAAGCTTGGCAATAGCGCACCGCAAACTTACAAGCCCATACTAACCCAATGCTAACTGCAGCGCCATGAGTTATTTGATGCTGACTGGCAACCTCTAAAGCATGAGCAAAGGTATGACCTAAGTTTAAGTGTTGACGCAGGTTACTTTCTAGCTCGTCAGTTTCGACTAAGGCTAATTTTACTTTAAGACTACGCACTATCATTTGCATTAATATGGCTTCATCTAGAGATAAAATGCCGGAAACATTGGCTTCTAACCAACGAAAATGTGCTACAGAATCTAATAATGCATGTTTTACTACTTCACTTAAACCCTCTACAAAGGTAGGTTGGGGTAGAGTTTTCAGCAAACTTACATCAATATAAACTCCACAGGGCGCATAAAAAAAACCTAATAAATTTTTAATGTTGGCATAATTTAGGCCAACTTTAGCTCCAACACTTGCATCAACTTGGGACAACAGTGTAGTTGGAATAGAATACCAGCGCAGGCCTCGCAAAAAACTTGCCGCGACAAAACCTACTAAATCATTACAAATGCCCCCACCAATACTGACAAGAATGCTATCACGCTGACATTTATGTAAATGTAAATATTTTATTATTTGTAAGTAGCTCTCTATAGATTTATGTGACTCACTAGGGCTAAACCGCATAAAATTGATTTTTTCAGATAATTCAAATAATTTATTTGCTGTCAACATATCCCATAATGCACTGTCAACTATACAAAAAAATTGTCCAGGATGTTGCTGTAATAGCTTACTAATATATGAATCAAAGCCAGATGCTGCAATACTAATATGGTAAACATGGTCTCTAGAGCGGCATTGTAGTTGATACATTGATATAATTCTTAATTATCTTGCTAGCTGTAGCTTGTATTGTACACTTATCATGACAAATAGTTAAATTTGCACAATCACGATAGAGTTTATAACGCTGTCTAAATAAATCTTGTAATTTAAGTTTTAAATTACAAGTTGCCAATACTGCAGTGCGTTGGTATAACATTGATGCATTAGATTGATAACGTTGATATAAACTGTTAACTGAAATATGCAAATAAACTTTTAAAGAAAAACTATTTAATAAATTCCGTGCTTGCGCTGTAACAATAGTGCCGCCACCAATGGCACATACCACATTAGGTTGCTGGATGATACTCGCTAAAGACTTAACTTCTAAGTTTCTAAAATAATTCAGACCATGTTGAGATATTATTCTATCTGGAGACATTTTAAGCTGCGCATAAATATGCGCATCAGTATCCACAAATGGTAGATTAAGACTTCGTGCAATATGCTGGCCAATAGTTGTTTTGCCAACCCCCGGCATTCCTAACAAAACAATACTCATATTACAACAGCTAATTTTTATTCTTGATTCGAACAATTAGACACTATTTTAGGAGTTACAAACACTAATAACTCAGAACTATTGACTGATGTTACCTTATTCCTAAAGATTTTACCAACTATAGGCAGTTTATGGACATAGGGTATGCGTTGGCGCAAATCACTTTCTCTAGTAGTTAAAATACCCCCTAAAACTATGGTTTCACCGTTTTTAACTAAAACATTAGTTTCTAATGAAGTCGTATCTACTGAGACTCCATCAGTAGTTTGGGCGTCGCGATTAGGAGCATCCTGATTAATAGACAAAGCCATAGCAATAGTATTATCTGGAGTGATTTGTGGAGTTACTTGTAACTTTAATACCGCTTTTTTAAACTCTGTAGAAAAGCCTGCATCATTAGAGCCAACTTGATAGGGTATTTCTTCACCTTGCTCTATTGTGGCTGTTTTTTGGTCTAAAGTTAACAATTTTGGCATAGCTATCGTTTTAGATTTACTTTCACTTTCTGAAGCTTGCAACTCTAAATCCAGTAAAGTGCCACCTGGCAAACGCGCCAAGGCTAAACCTATTTTACCCAAAGGTGAATCTGGGTCTTGTTGAGTAAAATCAAAAAACAACCTACGAGTGTCACCATCATCGGCTGTAGTTTTTGCAGAAGGATCATTTGCAAAATTTCGTGCATCTTGAAAATTAGAACCTATACCTGCTCGATATTTTCCAATCTTAGGACTGGCCGCACCACCAAATTTTAATCCAAGACTTTCTGTTACAACTTTACTTGCTAAAACAATCTGTGACTCTATTAACACTTGCCGCACTGGAATATCTAGATTTTTCAACAAATCTTTTACCATTTCAATATTTTCACGGGTATCTTTAATTAAAAGAATATTAGTGCGCTCATCTACAGTTACTTGACCTCTTTCTGATAATAAAGTGTTATTATTATCTTGAATTATATTTACTAACTCATCAGCTTTAGCATAATTCACCTGAATATATTCTGAAGTTAAAGGCGCTAAAGCATCTTTATTATATTTTCTATTAATTTCTTGTTGTTGTCTTTGCGATATTATATCCTCTGGCGCTACCCATACTACGCCTTCGCTTTCTTGCTTTCCAAGATTTTTAGATTGTAAAATAAAATCTAAAGCTTGATCCCATGGCACATTGTCTAAACGCACAGTAACATTACCTACAACCTCATCGCTCACGATAATGTTTAAATCAGTAAAGTCGGCAATCATTTGAAGTACGGTGCGCACTGACACATCTTGAAAATTTAAATTAATTTTATCGCCGGTATATTTAAGATTAGCTTTTTCAAGTTTTTTGTTTTTTAATAAGTTCTTATCTATAACTTCAATAATTAATTCATTATCCACTTGATAAGACATTTTATGAAAATCTTGCAAGCTTTTTATGGTAAGATTAATATTGTTTCCCTTTTTTTCAACCTTGACATTATCAACCACGGTATTGAAATCTTTTACATCAAAAGTTCTTAAAAAATCATCCGAAATTTTAGCGCCGCGCAACTCTATATAAATAAAATCATTATCTTCGGCAAAATTTACTGCTGGGGAATCTGTGGTAAATTTAATTTTTAATTGACCTGCGCCAAGCTCGGTTCGCGCAAAATCTATATGAGATACTTCTTTTAATGCTGCAGCTTTGAGAGGCATCAAATCATTATCTAGATTTATAATTAACCTATTGTTATCAAAGATAAACTTATGAGGCACCAAACTATCTACAGACAACACAAGTCTTAGTCTAGAATTATCTTCTATAACATTTACATGCGTTATAACTCCAGAGTCTGTAGCATAATTAAAATATTTTAAATCATGACTTTTATGGGTATTTACAAAATCAAAAATCATCTGAGTTGGAGTGTCTAATTTAAAATTGGCAGGCTCAGGGGCTTTTCCGTTAAATTCAATTAAAACTTGTGCCTTGCCATCTTGTAAATTCCTAACTTGCAAGTCTAGTATTTGCAAGTCTTGGGCAAATAAAACTTTTGGAATTATTATCAACAATATACATAACATCCTCATTATTTGTCCCCTATATTAGTGGCTACTATATTTAGCGAAGCTTGGCCTCTTACCCAGCCACCTGCCCCATTTTTATGAATTTCTGATAATAAAATTTTATCTGCAGTGATTTTAACTATTTCCCCAGATTTTTTACCTAAATAATCACCCACTTGCACGTTATGTACTTTACCCTCTAAGTCTCTAATCAAGCCCCAAACATAATTTTTATGCGAAATGACACCAATAAATTCTAATTCAGATAACTCAAAGCCCTCTAAAATCTGGCGCTCTCTAGTTGCATCAGGATGGGCCTTTTGCATAGTTATAATTAAATCATTTGTATCAGCTAACTCCACTTCTTGACTGTCAACCTCTGCAACTTCAACTTGTGGTGGCCTTGCTGTAGTAGAAGACAATGGAGATGCCTGAGGTCCATATTTAGTTTCATCAAACGAAGTTGCTTGGGGTTTATATTTAATTTCGCCAAAAGGTGAGGCTAAATTTACTGATTTATATTCATATGGAGAATATTGCACAAGCTCTGGTAGAGGTGTTATCTCTTGCGCACCCTCCTCTTTAACATTTTTTACAAAAGCACTAATATCATCTTCTTGCGCACAAGAACATAAAAATAACGTAACTATCATGATTATACCAAGCTTACCTATACTAGCCATCAGGGATATCCCCTTTTAACCAATATGTCTTAGCTGTCAGTTCAAAAATTAATTTAAATTGACTTTTGCCATCAGAGGAATTAACTGTTGATTCAGAGTAATTTTTAGAATTAACTACTTTAGTTATTTCAAAATCATGTAAAGTTACAATGCGTTGCAATTTAGTAAGCTCTGCACAAAACCAACCAAATCCATGATAGGTCCCAATAACTCGCAACTTAATTGGCAACTCTAAATAGAATTTATTTTTTTCTATTTTTTCACCAGGCTTTATCAAATCAAAGCTTAAATTTGCTTGTTTGGCTTTAGCAGATATTGCATCCAATAATTCTGGTAATTTTTCACTTTGCGGTATTTGCGAGCTAACCGCCTCATACATTCTATGAACTTCATCCATTTGCGACTTATATTTGTCTAAATTCACTGCTAAATTGTATTTTTTCTTAAACTCATTTTTTAATAGATTTTTATTTTTTCTAGCTTTATTAATATTGGCATGCACTGGAGCTACAAAAAACTGATGCGCAAGATAGGATACAAATAATGCAAGACAAACTATTATTGCAATGCGTATAGGTTTGGGCCATACACCATATTCTTTAATATCTAATTCTTGCAAATTTATTTTATTTAAGTCCACCTTAATCCCTAGCCTTATTAAATTCTCTCACATCTATATGCACCATAAAAAACACCGAACCTGGAACGTCTAAATTTATGCCTGCCGAGGTTAACAAGTCTGCTTTTGCATCTTGCTGGCTTTCTATTACTCTATGCTTGATTTCAGTTAATGAAGCTTTTTGCACCCAATGCAATTCATTTATTTTATTCATCAATAAAGAAACATCTTGATTGCCAAGACCTACGCCACTCATTTTAAGTGTGAAACCTTCCATTTTTAAGTTCTCTATTAAAATATTTGCTGGCAAAATCTCAGCCAAGTTATCAAAAATCTCTGGAATCAAGGTGCGAATATACTGAAGCTCTCTTATGATTTCTTTGCGCGCAAATATACCTTCGCGCTGAGCATCTAAGTCTTTAATTTTGGTAATGCTGCCCTCTAGAGCATATATTTCTTTTTTTAAATAATTGTAATCTTGATTTTCTTTTATCAAGATACCTCTAAATAAAAAGCTATATAACAACATTAAAACTGCAACGATTAAAGATACAACTATAGCGCTAAATACAAATTTGCGATTTTCAATTTCTATCTTTTTTTCACGCCATGGCAGCAAATTAATATTAATCATATTAGTTTATATTCCTTAATGCTAAGCCAAAAGTAGTCATTAAAGTTGAAGAGTCCTCATATAACCTATCTATATTAATTTGATCAGACACTAGCAAATTAGCAAAAGGATTAGCTATTAAGGTCTTTATCTTAAGTGTTTCTTGGACAATATCAGCAAGCCCATTAATGTTGCTTACGCCACCAGTTAAATATAATTTATCAATAGTATGATATTTGCCATTAGAAAAGAAAAATTGGCATGCGCGATTAATTTGCTGGGTCAAAGATACTTTATAAGGTTGAAGAACTTCAACCGCATAATCATCAGGTAAATCATTAAATTTTTTAGCGGCTAAAGCTTCTTCAAAAGTCAAACCATATCTACTTTGAATTTCTTCCATAAGTTTTATGCCGCCAAAGGCCTGCTCTTTCGTATAAATAAGTCGTTTACCCTTAAATATATTTAAGGTGATTAAATTTGACCCTATATCTATTAAGCCAGTTAAACTATTAGAACTGTCCATCCCCCCATGTACTAGAACCTCATTAAAAGCTCGTCCAGTGGCATAAGAGTCAACATCTACAATTACCGGATTTAAACCGGCATTTTCTGCAATTTCTATCCGGGCATTTAAATCATCACTTTTACAAGCTATTATAAAAACTTCAATTTTACCTTCTTCTTCATCACGACTTAAAATTTGATAATCAATATTAATTTCATCTAATGCATAAGGAATATATTTATCTGCTTCAATATATATTTCATTTTCTATTTCTTTGTCAGTTAAATCAATAGGTAAGTCTAGCTTTTTAGTGATAGTTATAGAATTAGGCACAGCCAAACACACATTCTTAGTTGAAATGTTGGCACATGCGAGGGTGTGCTTTAAGGTTTCAGTAATATAATCAGTATCAAGTATACGTTTATCACGTATTTTATTGGGCAATAACTGTTGAATAAAGTAACGCTCAACACTAATATCTGAACCATTTTTTTGCAACATCATTAACTTTAGCGCAGATGATGACATATCCAAACCAAAGATTGGGTCTGTATCAATACCAAAAAATTTCATCATGTGTTCAAACACCGTTACTTTCCGCGGTTACCTAATTAATATATTAGCAATGATCTCTGTCAAGTCAACTAGTTAACTATATACTGCATCCTATAATTTTTGAAGCTTCTTTGCTATGATATTTGGATAGTTATATAGGTTTTTTTTAGGAACTACATGTACGCTACTTTAAAAATGCTTTGGCGCTCAACAATATATAGTTTGACCTTTTTGATAGTTTGCTTATTAATCATAGTAGGGCATCTAGAGGCCAACTTGCCAAATGTTAATAAACTTAAAGATGTGCAGCTACAAGTTCCTCTAAAAATTTATACTATAGATGGCAAGCTAATCGCAGAATTTGGTGATAAGCGCCGCACACCTATAGCTTTAAATGAAGTGCCTCAACAATTAATTAATGCCATAGTTGCAACCGAAGACCGAAGATTTTATTCACACCCAGGAGTTGATTTAAAAGGATTAGTACGCGCAGGAGCCAACCTCATATCCAAAGGCCGTAAAGAACAAGGCGGCAGCACTATTACTATGCAAGTGGCACGAAATTTTTTCTTAAGTAGAAACAAAACTTATATGCGCAAACTCAATGAAATATTATTAGCTCTAAAAATTGAACAAAATTTGAGCAAAAATGAAATTCTAGAATTGTATATGAACAAAATTTTTCTAGGCAAAGGCGCCTATGGAGTAGCCGCCGCCGCAGAAGTATATTATGGCAAGCAAGTACAGGAGCTAACATTAGCCCAAATAGCCATGATTGCCGGCTTGCCCAAAGCTCCTACTGCGATAAACCCCCTAAACTCTCCCGAAAAAGCACTAAAACGTCGAACCTTAGTCTTAGAAAATTTATTTGAAGGAAACTACATAACCTTTGAAGAATTCTTACAAGCGAAAGATTCCCCTCTTAGCGCTAAATTTCATGGCAAACAAATTGAACTGCAAGCCCCATATGTGGCTGAAATGGTACGGCAAAAATTAGTTACAAATTTTGGGGAAAAAATTTATGAACAAGGATATGAGGTTGTTACAACTATAGATAGTGTAGCGCAAAATGCCGCCAACCAAGCTATATTTCGCAGTTTACTTGAATATGATCAACGTCATAAATATAGAGGTAAAATCTCTCAAATTAAAATAGATACACAAGCCCTTGCCAATATCAATGATGAAACCAAATTAACAGAACTAATCCACCAACAGTGGCTTCAGCAGCTTCAAGATATAGCGCAAACTGATGAAATTATTAGTGCGGCAATAACTAAAGTAGAAGAAAATACTATAAGTGTTCTCACTAAAAATGATGAAGAAGCAATCCTTGCCCCTGTGAAGACAAAATGGCTCGGAGATGACATAGATACCGCCGAAGATTTTTTTAAAATAAAAGATATAATTTATGTCAACAAAATTAAAAATAATTATCATCTAGTTCAAATACCTCAAGTACAAGGCGCATTTGTTTCCATAGAGACCAATAGTGGCGGTATTTTATCTTTAGTAGGTGGTTTTGATTTTCATTTAAGTCGCTTTAATCGAGCCACTCAAGCAGAACGCCAGCCAGGCTCTGCTTTTAAACCATTTATTTATGCTGCCGCATTAGAGCATGGATATACTGCAGCAAGTATTATAAATGATGCTCCAATTGTGCAATCAGACCCTTCTGCTGAAGCTGATTGGCGCCCTAAAAACCATACCCACACCTTTAATGGGCCAACTAGACTACGTACAGCTTTAACTCAATCTCGAAATTTAGTATCTATTAGATTATTGCGCGAACTAGGAGTGATCTCAACAATTGAGTTATTAAAAAATATGGGCTTTCGCGCAAATACCCTGCCTAATAGCTTATCTTTGGCTTTAGGCTCAAATCATGTAACCCCCATAGAACTAGCTTCGGCTTTTTGTTTATTTCCAAATGGTGGTTATAGGGTTGACCCATTTATAATTAAAGAAATTTATAGTTATCAAGGGGATAAAATTTATAGTGCTCAACCTAAATTAGCTGGAATTGATGCAACGCAAGTTATATCTAATCAAACTTCTTATATAATTACCTCAATGCTCCAAGACGTAGTCCAAAAAGGCACAGCAAGATTAGCGCACAAGCTTGCCCGTAAAGATATTGCCGGTAAAACTGGTACAACTAATGAACAATTTGATGGGTGGTATGCAGGCTTTAACCGTGATATTACTGCCGTAGGTTGGGTAGGCTTTGATGATCCTCAAACTTTAAAAGAATATGCGGTAAAAACTACTTTACCTATGTGGGTATATTTTATGGAAAAAACCCTAAAAGACAAAACAGAAAATTCACCTATGCAACCTGAAGGCTTGACCACGGTGCGTATTGACCCTAATACCGGATTTTTAGCTCATGAAGAGCAAGAAAATGCAATTTTTGAAATTTTTACAGATGAGACTGTTCCAGATAAAATAGCACCTAATTATAATAAAATTAGTGCTATTGAAGAAATAGAGTCAATTTTTTAATTAGTAACATTAATTATGTTTTAAAATTAATTATAAATCTTGCAAAATAATTAATAAATTAAAATTCACCAAAAACATCTAAAAGTAGCACTAACTCCTTGCAAGTTAGTATTAGTTTTGCGAGCTAATTCATAATTTAAGCTAAAGTTAAATTTATCGCTAATCTCAGCTAAATAGCCAA
>Ga0136604_1000082_pt1 | contig 55754 bp, 52 predicted proteins | sample AntRauFillE10628_FD_104928 | JGI IMG/M metagenome (GOLD analysis project Ga0136604, IMG submission 104928) | Saline lake microbial communities from Rauer Islands, Antarctica - Metagenome Filla E10 #628 | ecosystem: Environmental > Aquatic > Non-marine Saline and Alkaline > Saline | place...
TGACAAGTGTCTTGAGTCTTCTCATGATCTTCTTTGCAAAACCCATTATCTTTCTCGTTACGGACAATCTTTTCACTCAGGATGCCCAACGTTTAGAAACGACAGTTCACTTGATTCGGGTGATGTCGCCTTTTCTCGTGTTTATTTCGCTGGCCGCTCTTTTTATGGGAGCACTGAATTCGTTAAGGATATTTTTTGTGCCCGCGTTGGCGCCAGCGCTTTTTAATATTGTGATGATTACTTGTATGGTGCTTCTTCCTCCTGTTGTTGAAGGGTGGGGGTTTGAGCCCATTTTTGCTCTCGGTGTCGGTGTTTTGGCCGGTGGCTTCGCTCAAATGGTGATTCAGCTTCCCATGCTTTTTAAGAAAGCCTACGGCCCTATGGCCCCAGGAAAACTGATTTCCAAGGCCTCTATGCGTGTCATTAAGCGTCTGGGTGTGGGGACGATTGGTGTGGCCGGGACTCAAATCAATATCCTCGTGACAACAATGTTGGCAACAAGCACGACTATTGGCGCTGTTTCTTGGTTAAATTATGCTTTTCGCTTATTTCAATTCCCTGTGGGCATTTTAGGCGTCTCTATAGCGAACTCCAACCTGGTTCATTTCTCAGATGCCTGGAAAGAAAAAAAATATGATGAGGCGAGACAGACCCTGCATGGGGGCTATCTCGTTTCTATGCTGACGATGGGTCTCGCGATGGCGTTGCTTTTAGCGCTGGCCAAAGAATCAGTGCACCTTGTTTTTGAGCGCGGTCAATTTGATGCCGCTGATACCCAGCAAAGTGCTATAGCGCTGCAGGCCTATGTTCTTGGTCTTCCCTTTTATGGGCTCTATAAAATTTTAGCACCGACTTTTTTTGCGCTCGATCGACCGAAGCTCCCGGTCTTGATTTCTCTTTTTTCAATTGTTTTTAATATTATTTTTTGCTTGGTCTTAATCCCACACCTCGGATTTGTCACCCTGGCTTTGGGGACGAGCATTTCAATGCTTGTGAATTGCTGTCTTCAGGCTTATTTTATTTCGTCTCTATTAGGAGTGAGTATTCGTTTCTTTTTACCTTTGAATCTATTTAAGTACGTCCTGGCAGCACTTAGTTGTGGTTGGGTCTCTCGTATGGTCGCTTCTGAATGGTTTGACTTTCATGCCGCATTTTTACCAAAGGCCTTCTTCTTTTGCATGGCCGGATTAGCGGGGACGACAAGTTATGTCATTATCATTTTGCTTTTGGGAGAAGGAAGGGCCTTCAAAAAACTTTTAACGAGACGTTAAATAAGTTTCTTGTGAAGTGGTCTTTTTTTCTGATACACTGACGTGGAATAGTATTAAGGTAAAAAGGACCCCTTTGATGAAAACTGATTTTGAGACCCTCAAAACGCTTGCGAGTTACACTATCAACTGTCTCAAAGAAGATGGCGTTATCGAATTTCACGCGGTGAATCGAGAAGCCCTCATCGATGCCATGGCCACTGAGTATGGCGTGAGTTTTGCGACGGATGAAGACATCAGAGATCAAGCGATTGAAGAAGTTGAAGACAAGATGGGTGAAGATAACGTTCCTGAGGATATTACTGAATCAGAAATGTACAACCATGCGCGTAAAGAGATCATTAAATCTTTTAACGGTGAAAATATCGGCGGGCTTTACTTAGTTGAGTCGCTTCATCAGATCGCGCAAAGAACCAATCAATTTCTTTTGAGCTCTGATTTTGTGGAAGATGTTTTTGGAACGGATGATGAAATTGTGACTTTTCTTGTCAGAAAGATTCGCCACTTTTCGCCACGTAAAAATTAATTTCTCTCTCATGCTTGTTTTGCTCGGTTCATCATGGCCTCAAAGTAGGGGCCTTCGATGATACCGTTTAGAACTGAGCTTCGGCTCTCACAATAATATTCTTTTTTGTTGATCTTATCTCGAATTAAATAAGTGTCGAGGTAAATTCTTTTAGTCTCGGCTTGAGTGGCGGTGCCTTCAAGTCGAACAATCTCCCATTCACCTGACTGAACAGATTCGTGGTCATTATAGTCACTCGTATTGTGGATGACACTGTTGATCTCATCAAAAAGAACCTCTTTAGCGTGTAACCATTCAATTAAGGCCTTTTCAATATCTTGGTCTTGCTGAGTCCAATCGAAAACACTGAGTGTGGCCTTCCACTCATAGTTCGTATCGGTGCGCTCAAAGCTAATCGATTCGGTCGTATTCAGGGTTTGCGTCCACCAAGAAGGAACTAATAATTGCAGGCCTGCAAATTGCAAATGTTTGGCGTTTTCCAAGTAGCTTCGGGGCTCTTCTTTTATGACAATCATTGTGTAGACGAGTGCCAAAAGTAGAAGGACGACAATAGACCATTCAATGATAAGCGAGTAGTTCATACGCTGAATTTAGTCGCAGAGTAAAAGGGCGTAAAGTTGATATTTAAGATGGTTTACGTGAAAACAGTAGGTTAGGCTGTGTCGGGCAAAAAGAGTTAAAGTTTGCCAAATAATATCCCGATAATTCGTACGAGAAGAACCCATCGCGCGTGGAATCAAGTTATAATGGTCTCGCAGCGAATGTGATGTTGGAGTTAATCATGACAAGGTTGGAAAGACTCAAGCCTAGACTAGAAATAAGTAAAGTCCTGGGACTTATAATGGCCGTTTGCCTTCTTCAGATGGATTTGGCCTATGCCCAAGATGATTGTTCTCATATTCCACAAAGATATGAAGACGAATACCGCTATTGCTTAAGAGCAGGCATTGCGTCTTCTTATGGGTCAGATATGAGCTGTGTCGATTGTCTTTTTCCCAATCAAGACGAGTCGAATCCTTGGGTGGACGCCTTGGGAATTGTCGCCGGACCTCTGGCGCTTGTGGGTTCAACTTATCTTTCTTCAAAGTACAATTATAAATCAAATAAATCTTTGGCCGATGCTTATGAATCAGGTCATCAAGCCTGTACAACAAGGTTCAATTCATTTTTAGATAACAGTATAGAAAGAGGTGCTCCTCCAATTTTGCCTGATCAAGCTGAATCATTTGCTTCAAGCTGTAATGGCATGGGCCTAGGTGCTCATGCTGGTTTTGGTGGTCAGTGGGGAACAGGCTTTGGCGGCGGCGCTAACCCTTTTCTTTCGGCCGGATACTCTCAAGGTTTTATGGGTGGCATGATGGGCCCATACTACGGTGGGGGACAAGGTGGTGGCGGTGGCTTTCAAATTGGCGGCGGCTTTGGTGGTCCCGGTCATTTTGGTGGCGGCTTAGGTCTTGGTCTCGGTCTTGGAATTGGAAGTGGTCTCATGGGAGGCGGCGGTGGATTGTACGGACCTGGAATGGGTGGTGGAATTCAAGGCGGCTTTAGGATCGGTGGCGGAATGGGCGGCGGCGGTATGCCTTACCCAGGCGGCTACGGACTCGGCGGTGGAGTTTACGGACCCGGTATGGGTGGTGGTGGATTTCAGGGCGGTTTTAATCTTGGTGGCGGCTACGGTGGCGGCCAGGGTGGTGGAATGATGATGTGTGTTACAGCTCCTTGTCCCGGTGGCGGATATGGCGGAGGCTTTGGCGGTCAAATAGGCGGCGGATATGGCGGCGGTTACGGTGGACCAGGCGGAGGCTTTGGCGGTCAAATCGGCGGCGGCTATGGCGGCGGATATGGTGGACCAGGCGGAGGCTTTGGTGGTCAAATCGGTGGCGGCTATGGCGGCGGCGGTTATGGCGGCGGACACTACGGTCCTGGTATGGGCGGTGGCTCTTGGGGAGTCGGAACTGGAAATGGTGCTGGCGGCGGCTATTGGGGTAATAATGGTGGTTGGCAACAACAGCAACAACAATTTGCGGCCCAGCAGCAACAGCAGCAGGCCATAGTTAGTCAAAACCAAGCAGGTCAAGCTCGAATTCAGGGAAATATGCAAGGAAATATGTTGGCCGATCAAGCTCTTCAACAAAACTATCAAGATGCTGGCCGAGATTTGGCCCTGAATAGTGGTGGCTATGGTGGCGGCTATGGTGGCGGCTACGGCGGTGGTTACGCTGGCGGAGGTTATGGCGGTGGTGGCTACGGTGGTGGCTATAGCGTCGGAAACCTAGGTGCTCATTTTAGTGTCGGCGGACGTGTCGGAGGATTCTAGTCCGCAGAGACTTTAACTAAAATTTTAAAATAAATGGAGGCCCCTTAATTAGGGGCTTATTTTTTATTATGCAGGAGAGTTTTGACGTCGTGACGAAAAATAACTTCAACTTTATTATCGTCAATAAGTTTTGTCACAACACCTGGTCCAAATTTGGGATGATCGATAATGTCATCAGCTCCAAACTTATCCTTAATTGAGTAGGCCTGGGATTTTGCTTGAGAATTGTTAACCGCTTCAAGCCACATATCAGAGTTCGACTGTTTTGTGGCGCGAGTTTTCCCTTTTGTCTTCTTTTTAGAAGTGGACTTGCCTTTGACTTTTGAGGGATCTTTGTACGCATGGACTGCATGACAAGTTTTACACTCGACCTTACCAATTGTGTGATCGTCTTTCATCGTGACAATAATGTGGGCCAGAGTGCTTTTGTCCTTGGTACAATAAGACAGCACTTCCTTGCCAACGCCTAACTCTTTCATTGGAACCTACTTTCATGAAATAAGGGTGAGGATAACTGATAAACAGGGTATGCGCGGTGGGAGACAAAGTAAAGACGGAACGCATAGAGAAAACTCAACAGGATTTGCTGGAAAAGGCCAAAGGTCTTCCCACAAAGCCCGGCTGCTACTTGATGAAAAACCGAGAAGGGGTAGTCATCTATGTAGGCAAAGCAAAAAACCTACGCTCTCGCGTGAGTTCGTATTTCCAAAGTTCCGCAAAATCCGCCAAAACAGAAGTTCTAGTTGGACATATCCGAGACTTCGAGTTCTTGCGTACGGATACTGACACCGAAGCCTTTGTTCTCGAAAACAATTTAATTAAAAAACACAGTCCTAAATACAATATAAGACTTCGCGATGATAAGTCTTATCCCTATGTCATGGTTGATTATAACCGGCCATTTCCGAGACTTCAGTACGTCAGGAGAGTGAAAAGGGGAGAGGGCAAAGAAGTTTTCGGTCCTTTCGTTACAGGCTCTCGGATTTCTGAGGTGCTCAGGGTTCTCACAAAATCTTTTGGTTTGCGAGACTGCACTTTAAGAGAGTTCCATTCACGTAAAGAGCCCTGCATTTTGTATCAAATGAAGCAATGTAGCGCCCCTTGTGTCGCAAAAATAAGCGCAGAGGATTACCAACGCAGCTTGCAGTTGGCCCTCGACTTTTTTAGAGGGGAAGCCGAAAGCTCTTTAGAATTTTTAAGACAAAAGATGCTCAGACTTGCAGAAGAAGAGTCTTTTGAGCACGCGGCAATGCTAAGAGATCAAATTGAATTGTTAGAGGAGTTTCAGGCCAAGGCCTTGCAACAAAATGCAGAGCTTGAACTCTCAAGTCCCAACGTCGATGTGGTGGCCTATCATCAAGGTGAAACCGAGGTCGATATGGCGATCTATTTAGTCCGAAATGGCCTACTATTGGGGCATAAAAATTTTCACCTTCCCTTGATCGAAGTAGAGGATGAATTGGATGAAAGCTTGCTGAATTTTTTAATGCAGTATTACTTAAATGGGCACGACTCTTTTCCTCAAAAGTTAGTAACCCCCTTTACTAAAAAACAAAACATGATGTTAGAGCAAGGGCTTAAAGAGGTGGCGAACATTCAAGTCGTTTCACGCTCAAAAGGGCTCTCCAATTTAGTGAAGCTTGCACAAGATCAGGCCCGCGAGCATCAGCGCTTTCGAATGTCGAGTGAAGAAAGCTCTTACGTGGGTCTGAATCGCTTAGGACAGCTTTTAGAGATGAGAGAGAGACCACGCGTTTTGGAATGTTTTGATGTCGCTGTATTTCAAGGAAGTTCTCCCACGGCAGCACAAATTGTCTTTCATGAGGGAAAAGCTTTGAAATCTGCTTATAGGCATTATCATCTCAAAGAGTTGCCTGAAGGAAATAATGACTTTGCGATGATGAAGGAAATGCTCACTCGTCGAATACAACATGGAGATTTTCCGGATGTTTTTATCGTTGATGGGGGGAAAGGCCAGGTCTCTGTTTTTCAAGCAGTTTTAAAAGATTTAGAAGTCGATGTTCCGGTCGTTGGTTTGGCCAAGGCGAAAACAGAATCGGCCAAAGGTGACTACAAAAAAGAGATCAGCCGAAGCGAAGAGAGGCTTATTATACCAGGTCGAAGTAATCCCTATTTTTTAAATAAATGCCGCTCGTTATTTAAGATCTTGGTTTCAATGAGAGATGAGGCGCACAGGTTCTCGAGAAGATTACATCACAAGCAAGAAGGTAAAAGAGTCATGGGGTCATGGTTGGATCAAGTTCCAGGAATCGGGCCAAAAACTAAGCAACAGATTCTTTATTCGTTAGAGCATAGCAAAGAAGAGCTTAAAGAGATGGACGCTAGGGAGATTTCTGAGCTACTTTCGATAAGAACAGAGCAGGCCAAAAATATTTTGGCCTATCTTAATTCCCTCAATTGAGGACATGAATCGTTTTACGATTTCCGCTCCCACACTCTGGGCACCGGGCCGTTTCCTGTACGATGAAGTTTTTATAATCAGAAAGATGAGATTGCACAAGCTTGGCCCCACAGACCTTACACTCGTTGATAAGCTTTTTGACCTGTCGAGCGTCGCCAAAGTACTCTTCAAACTGCTCGAACTTAAATTCTGAATCAAATGCCATGAGATTATACTCCTAAATTAACGTTGCAGGGGGGCTTTTGTGGCCCGCAATAAACTCTTCGTCTCCTTTTTTTGGGATCTTAGAGAGATTAGTTTTCCTTGCATGAAGAGGTGCTTTTTTCCGTTCTCTTAGGTAAAGTCGCCCTCATGGATGAGATATTTAAACAATTGCGTCAGCATCACCGGCGCCCAGACATTCAAAGCTTTGCAGACGCTCTATTTGAGGGCCGACCGAGCTTTGCACCCTCTCGCACTCAAAGAGCTCAAGAGATTCCCAAACCTCAGGAGGAGGCCGTCCTTCAAGCTCCTGAGACACGACCAGAAACACAAGAAAAGACGACTGTTCCCGAGCAAGAGAAAACTCTACAATCACTCAAGCGTTTTACTCAAGAAATGGCCGAAAAGCAGGGGGAAGCTAAGGTTAAATTCCCTGGTGGGGAGATTTCTTCTAGACCTAGTGACCAAGATCAGTTCTACCAAGTTAACATTGATTTTCCTCAGTCGGCCGACAGTATTAACTTTAAAGAACTATCCCTTAACCCTAAGGCCCAGGTTATCTTCTTGGGTGAAAAAGAAGATCAAGAGCAGGTCGCAATGCTAACTCGTATGATTTCAGCAATGAAGCTTTCCGACGAAGATGTTTTGCGTATTCCTTTACAAGAGAATTTGAATTTTGAAGATTCGGAAGTTTTCCAATATCAATTTGAAGGAATCGTTCAGGTCATTGGACTGACCGCACCCAAAGTTGTTATTCCGTTGGGAAGCAAGGCCGTGAGTTTGTTGTTTGGCAAAAAAAGGCGCTTATCACAGGTTCGAGGGAAATTTTATTCGCTAGGGCTTAAATTTAATGACGGAAAAGACATCGATACCCAAATGATACCTATATTTCACCCAGAGTATCTTCTTGCGAACCCAGGTATGAAGCGTACCGCTTGGGAAGACCTTCAAAAAATCATGAGATATTTAGGTGTCCAGGCCTAAAACTTGTTTTCCACACCATAGAAAGCTAAGATTAAACTGACCACATCGGACGTGGCGCAATTAGATGTTCAAGGACGGACTTTATTAGCAGCTATCTTTTTAAGATATTTTTTAGTGCCTGGCTTATATATTTATCCATTCAAGCGAGCTATGCCTCGTTACTTTCCCCTGAAAATATTCCTGATATCAGAGTCCTGATTGCAAAAAAACGTGAGCAAGTTGAAATCAGCGGTCTTGATATTCAACGTACGCTTCATATCACGAACCAAAGTCGAGATTTCTCAGGAAGAAAAAGTATCCGTTTTAACTGCCGTCGTTTTGGTGAAAAAAATAGACAACATATTACCCTAACAACACCTTTGTTGTTGGCCTCTTTAACCTCTCAAACTGGTCTTCTGACACTCGATGGACAACGATTTCACGGCAAGCTGAAGGTTATATCAGGCTCAAGAGGAGATAGTTGCGATGTTATTCACGTTACAAATTTAGAAGATTATATTGCGACTCTTTTAGCAAAAGAAATGAATGCTTCATGGCCAATTGAGGCCTTGAAGGCCCAGGCAGTAGCCGCTAGAACCTATGCTTATTATAAGATTATGTCTCAGCAAGTCTCACGAATTAAAGGCTATGAAGCTTTTTACGATTTGGAAAGTTCTGAGTCTCATCAAGTCAGTGGAAGTTTTTTCGATGCTACCGCTAAAACTCTTCAGGCCACAAGAGAAACTTATGGGCAAATTTTAAAAAATAATTCGGGTCAAATTACAGAGATTTTCTTTCATGCTAAATGTGGTGGGCATACAATTGCCCCTGAAAATGTTTGGTCTCACAAGGTTCAAGGCTATAAAGCCGTGAAAGACCCGTATTGCCATGGGCGAGGTGGAGAGAACACATGGAAAACGGTTCTTGCACACACTCGAGTCACCAGCTTCTTGAACTGGCTTAACCGTCAAGGTCATATTGATTTTTCTGGAGATTTTAAATCTCCTTTAAGTATTAATATTGCCAATTCGAGTGAGAGCAACCCTTTTTTAAAAATATCTGTTAATGGTCACGTCTTCAGGTTTAAAAAATCTCTTCTTAGACGCTATTTTGGTCGTGTAAGTTTTCAGTCGAATAACTTCAACCTTGATTCTAAAGGAGGCAATCTTTTAGTTGTAGGAGAAGGGAGAGGTCACGGTGTTGGCATGTGCCAGATTGGTGCTCTTAGTATGGCCGGCCATGGAAAGAAATACAGGAAAATTCTTATGCATTACTTTCCAGGTCACCAGATCCACAAAATCTATTAATAGGTCCCGTTACAGCTCGGTTTGTAGAACGTTGTGTAGGCCGTCCAGGCCGGAAGATTGATCGTATTACCATACTGATTTTGAAAAGAAATAGCCGCCGATTGCATAGTCGTCTCTTTAGCCGAATCAACACTGCCAAAGTTACAGTGACTGTCGGTGTCTAGAACGATACCATTTGGAGCTTGGAAGTTTGATAATTGACGCTTGTTATCAATTAAAGGGAGGTTACTACCTGAGTAGGAACACATAGAAAGAGTGACATTATAACCTTGAACCTGAGACCCACTGCCGACTCTCGAGACGATTATCACATCATTATAAGCACTCACACCAACAAAGAGCTGACTGACTTCACCACCAATCGGCCCCGGTTGAAAATTCCCACCTATCGTAGTTCTAGAGCCGCCGCCCTGGTTACTGCCCTGAGAATGAAAGGTAACAATCTGATCGAGACGCTGACCTTGACGACAGTTAAATGAACTTAAAATTTGTTGAAATTGATCAGTCTGAGTTGAATTTAGGTTGGGCATGTTTCTACCCGAATCAAAGCGATCGTTTCCAACGTTGCTTGAGACTTTATTTTCTTTATCACTGCAGCCATAAACTCCGACCAAACAAAGCCCTAAGGTTAGGACCCTGACTCCCTTGAGGAAGTCCCATGTCGAATGGGGTCGATTTTTCATGTCTCACTCCTTACTCGTTTCTCGCAAAGCTTAATTATCTGAGCGTGCTCAAATAAAATATTCTTGTTGTTTATCGGCGTTTTTATTAAACACTTAAGGTTTTTTTTAATAAGACTGAAGTATTAAGGCCAAGTATCTAAATTTACGATAGGTGGTTGGATATAAAATGAATGATATTACTTTTTAAAGAGGTCCTGTGAAAAATTTAAGGCAATTTATGTCGAAACTAGGCGGTGAATGGCGAAATTTCTTACGAGATGACCAGGCTTGGTTTCGCTTGATGACAAGCTTAAAGGTGACCTCCATTACTTCTCTTTCTTTCTTCTTTTTAGTGGCAGCAACGTGGCTTATCCTGGCATTGGATTTGATCTTCTTTCGAACGAAGGGTTATCCGGGCTATTATCAGTTTACAGAAGTCTTTTTTGAGTCAGTTGTGAAAACGTCACTCGTAAGCTTGCCCCATGTTTTCGTTATCCTTATTTTTGTCATTTTTTTGGGGCTCTACGTGGGCCATCTTTTAATGCGTCCTTTTCGCATTATTGCTGAGTATTGCGAAAAAAAGATTGAATCTAACGACGCCACCTACGACCCCGATTTCTTTTCTGACTTAAAGTTATTAACAAATTTCAGTGAATATTTTTTTATAAAGATGGAAGAAGAGCGCAAAAAGAGTTCAAAGTTTGAAGGGGTCGAGATCCCGACGAAATTTACTCGAATACATCGACCTGTTTTTGAAAAAGGTTTCTTTATACAGTTTGCTTTGATTATTATGATGATATCTATTGGGGCAGGGATATATTTATATGCGATGATGATGGGAGCTTATGCTGACCTAATGGAACTATCATCCAAAGTGATGCCTCAGAGCTACGAGGTCAACTATTTCTTAACTGAACAAGCTGCGGTATGGGATATCGTCGTATTATCGATTCTTTCACTGCACATACTTTTATACTTTTTTCTGGCTTTTCATCTCTATTCAAGAGTTTCAGTTCCGGCTTTTGGTTTTTTTGCTACCATGAGATCTTTTATGAAAGGGAACACATCAGTGCGTGTCCACCTTATTGGATTTAATTACATCAGACCTCATAGTCGGATGTTTAACCGTTATCTAGATCAACTTGAGATAGACCTCAAGAGTCAAAAAGATAGCTAACATCACAAACATCACTTTAACGGTATGAAATTTTACAGTTTTCTGACAAACTATATCTAAATTAATTAGAAGATTAAGTCGACCCGTTGGGTCTATTGGAAACAAAAGGAATGTGCTTATGAGATACTTTCGCCCAAAAGCTTTAAAATTATTACTTATTATTCCCGCTCTCGCATTTGTGGGCTGTAATTCAAATGAGAACTTCAAAGCTCAACTTGAGGAAACTTTAAAAGAAAACCCTGAGGTCATCACGAACTGGATTAAAGAAAATCCATCGCTTTTTATCACAACCATGCAAGAGGCCCTAACGGATGCTCAGCAAGATATGAAAAAACAAAGAGAAGAACAAGAGAAAGAGCAGCTTCTTGCCACTCTTGATAATCCCTTAGAGCCACAAATTCGAGAGGACGAAACATTTAGAGGTCCCTCAGATGCAGCGATTACACTTGTGGAATACTCTGACTTTGAGTGCCCATACTGTACACGTGGCTTTCAGACCGTGATGGAGCTACAAAAAAAGTACGGTGATGATCTAAGGTTTGTTTATAAGCACTTACCACTTAGCTTTCACCCTAATGCTCGTATAGCCTCTCAGTACTATGAAGCGATACGCCTTCAAGATGAGGAGAAAGCATTTGAGTTTCACGATGAAATCTTTAAGCAACAAAAAAAGCTCTCTAGTAATGGAGAGGGTTTTCTTAAAAATATTGCTAAAAAAGTCGGCGCCAACATGGACCAACTAGCTAAAGATGTGAACTCTGAAAAGGTCAATAAAAGAATTGATGAGGATATAGCAGAGGCCAAGAAATTTGGCATTCAAGGAACTCCTGGCTTTGTTATCAACGGTGTTCCTGTGAAAGGTGCTTATCCAGCAAGCCACTTTATTGATATCGTTAAAGAGCTTGAAGAGCGCGGCAAACTCTCTCTATAAGTAGCTATATGAGTTTTGAAAAAAATCAACTCTATACTTCACTTGGGGCCAAGACTTTTAATCGAGTCTTGCCCCAAAATTACCCTCAAAATAATTCTAAAAATTTAAAACAAACATTAGAAGAGTTCCACAAAGGTTTCGATATCTCTCATGAACAATGGGGGATGTCACTGTGTGAAGATCTTAAAGAATGTTTGTCCTACGATGACCTCAATGAATGTTTGGAATCACTTTTTAAACTCGAGCATCTCATGGCCGAAGTAGATGAAGAGTTAGAAGGCCAAGCCCCGCATCTAGAAGAGTTCTACCGCCATCTCTCTCCAAGTCTTTTAAGAGTTCTTTGGGAAGTTTCTCATGAAAAATTAGATATAGAGGGCCAGAAAGAGCGCTGGCTCGAAGCTTTACGAGTTTCTTTAGAAGAAGAACTCTACGTTTGGCAAGAAAAAATGTTTCACAAGAACGAATTAGTTAAAAAAACCTGAAAGCAGCAAAAAAACTGTTGTCATTCTGGATCGCCTTCGTCATCATTTCTCTATAGCCTTATTAACACTAGCCATTAGGAGTTAGCATGAACAGAAAAGAGCTCATTGAAGCCGTTTTGAAAGACAAGAACTTGAAGCACATCACTAAAAAAGATGCGGATCACCTTGTTTCAACAATGATTGATACAATCAAGAAAACTGTAAAGAAAGGTGACGACGTTTCTTTAATTGGTTTTGGTACTTTCACAAAAGCCAAAAGAGCAGCCAGAATGGGCGTAAACCCGGCCACTGGTGAGAAGATCAAAATTAAGGCCAAGACTCTTCCTAAGTTTCGTCCAGGGAAAGCTTGGAAAGATATGATGTAATCCTTCGGGACCATATCGCTTAAAAAGCACTTAATGAGAGGGGCCAGATTGGCCCCTCTTTCTTTTTAAGGTAACCAAACAACTTTGCTGTGTCACAAATCTGACGCTCCAGATGCCTTAAACGGCAATATTTTCCCTTAAGTGGTATTATTTTCCTATCTTCCGATGCCGAGCTTGATTCGCGATTCTCAAAACTGTATAATTTTTGACATAGGTGTGCGAAACGTTCGAAAGTTTTGCCTCTTGGGCCAATGAAGGCCTTGATTTTAACCATGGAAAGGTAAGCAAAATGGCCGATGAAGATGTCACACAAGAGTTAGAAAAAGCGGTAGCACAGCCAGCATCTAATTCAAAAAACCCACTGCTGACAATTTTGTTACTTCTCAACACCGTCATTATGGGTGCTGTTGCTTATTTTCAATATGAGTCTTTCCAAAAAATTTCAAAACAAGAATCAATTCGCGATGTAATTGAAGCCAGTACTAAAGATCCTGCACAGTATTCAGAAGACTTTGAAGGGACAGGCGAAGCCAGGCAAGATGATGGAATTCTCTTTGCTCTTGACCCTTTTACGGCGAACTTGGCACAGGGAGATGGACCGAGAAGGTTCCTTCGCTTGAATGCAGTTCTCAAATTTAGCCGCGATTCTAATGAAGCCGAATTCAACACTCGCAAGCCTCAGATCAGAGATACGATAATTAGCACTCTGAACTCTAAGCGACCTCAAGATCTTTTAGAGGTTGAAGGCAAAGAGTTTTTAAAAGAAGAACTAAAGTCCGCGATCAATTCATTTTTGGTTGATGGTCATGTTGTAGATATTTATTACGTTGGTTTTCAAATCAACTAATAAGAGTTTTTTATACCCCAGACTCCAGGAAGGAGTTTGGCCTTAGATGAATCCCAGGAGGGGAGCTTTATGGCACAAGTACTCAGTCAAGACGAAGTCGATGCTCTATTAAATGCCGTCAATGATGGAGATGCAGCCGATGATGTCATGGGCGATGATGTCGGCGGTGGCGCAGGCTTTGATACTGTTGATGAAATCGACGAAAATATCCAACCTTATGACCTAACAAACCAAGACCGCGTTATCCGTGGTCGAATGCCTATACTTGAAATTATTTACGAGAGATTCATTAGATCTTTTCGTGTTTCTTTATCTAACTCGCTAAGAAAGATATCCACTATCTCAATGATTTCCACCGACTTATTAAAATTCGGCGAGTTTGTGAATACACTTCCTATCCCTTCTTGCATGTGCATTATGCGCTTCAATGAACTTCGAGGCCCTGCACTTCTAGTCTTTGAGTCAAAATTGGCCTATGCCATTATTGATTCATACTTTGGTGGGACGGACCGACCCTTTACAAAAATTGAGGGTAAAGAATTCACCATGATTGAGCTTTCTTTTATGAAGAAGGTTATGGATATGGCCATTAGTGACCTTGAGGAAGCCTGGGCACCAGTTCACCGTATCGATGCTCAATACCTAAGAACTGAAATTAACCCGCAGTTTGTTGGTGTTGTTCCTCCTTCAGATGTGATTATAGCAACAACACTAGAAGTGGAATTTGAGTCGGCTTCTGGAACAATTATGATTGTAGTTCCTTACTCTACGATTGAGCCAATTAAACAAAAGCTAAGTTCGAGTTTTCAGACTGACAACGACATGGCCGACAGTATTTGGACTCAGGCACTTAATGAGCACATTAAGCAGGCCTACGCCACAATGGTTGTGAAGCTTGGGGAGGCCGAGATGACTGTCGGGGATCTCGTCACTCTCGAGAAAGGCGATATCATTCCTTTGAATCAAGAAGCCTCAGGAGAGGTTTCAATTGAAGTTCAAGGAGTCGAAAAAATGAAATGCCTTATCGGAGTACATAAAGGAAATAGGGCGGTTCAAATAACAGATGTGGACCGAACAATTAAAAGAGAAATGATTGAAAAAGAAGACAGCTAAAAATGGCACAACAAGATAAGAAGAAGGAGACGAATATGTCAGAGGAAATGGACAACCAAGAGCAGTCAGGTGAGCCTAAGAAAGTCGATAACCTAGAAAGCGTTGATATTCAAAGGCTGGCCGATGAAGTCAAGGCCGGGGATGACGCTCTCAATAAACTAAAGGTTCAAAACCTCGACTTCATTTTAGATATTCCTCTTAAAGTAACAGTTGAACTGGGACGGACAGAGGTCATTATTAAGGATCTTTTACAGTTAGGCCAAGGTTCTGTTCTAGAGCTAGATAAGCTGGCCGGTGAGCCGCTTGAAATTCTTGTGAATGGAAAGCTGGTTGCTAAAGGCGAGGTTGTCGTTGTGAATGAAAAATTTGGGATTAGATTGACAGATATTATCTCCCCAATTGAAAGAATTGAAACACTTAAATAATCACCGCATATAAACTTGCGCGGAGTTTGCTTATGAATAAATTTAAAACGATTTTGACTCTTATTTCTCTGATGAGCTTATCTATTGGGATGAGTTCAACCAAGAATATGAGTAAGGTGGAATCGGTAGGGATTCAAGAAAACGGGAACTTTGTTGCTCGATTTTCAGGTGCCCCTGTCGAGACTCCTGAATTAACGATAAAAGATCGTATGGTCCAAATTGCAGTCAGTAATTCTTATGTTTGGCCAAAGATTGAGAAAAAGGCCAGCATCTCAGGAAGTTTTGACACGACTGTGATGGCCTATCAGTTTAATAAAGACGTTGTAAGAATTAGGGCCATGCTCCCTTTCTCCCTAGAAGGAAAGGAAGACCAAATCAGCTTAACTGTACGTGACGGTCAAGTAGAATTAAGTCTTCCAAAAGCTCCTATTCAAAAGACAGTTCAAAAAGCTGAGAAGAAAGCTAGTCCAAGTGATTATGACGAATCATACTTAGAGCAACTCGTTAAAACTAAATCAAGTGAACAAAACGAGTCTGAACTTATGGCCGACTTTGATCAAGCCGAAGTTCAAGAAGTTGTCAAAGCAAGTGAACAAACAGACCGAGACGAAGTCAGTGTTGAAATGTCTGCTCAAGAAAAAGGATCGACTAATTCGTCACCGGCTTTTTCAATTGGAAGCTATGTCGGCAAGTTTGTCGCCTTCTTGGCCTTAGTTCTTCTCATCTTCTACGCCCTCGTCTGGTTGATGAAGCGAGGAGTATTCAAAAAGTCTAAGCTTGGTTTTCTTAATAGCACGAAAATGGTTGAAGTCCTTAACACTACCTACTTAGGGCCTAAGAGAAGCCTTCTTATGGTAAAGGCACATAACCAAGTCTTTCTCGTTGGATCCTCTGAAGCCGGTATAAACCTCATCTCTGAGGTCGGTGATGTCACTGGTCTACTAAAAGATGGGGAAAAGAAATTGGCCGGTTCCAACTTTGATACGACGCTGGGTCAAGCTGATGAAGGGCAAAAAGAATTTAAATTAAAAGAGGTTCGCGCCCAAGAAGAGACAAAAGGTCCAACACATGATTCCTTGAGTGAACTTTTAAGTGCGAAGGAATCACCAAAGGATTCTGTTAAGTTCTCTGAGCAGATTAAAGATAAAGTAAAAAGCTTAAAGTCACTTCAATAAAGAGTCACTGAAGGATCAGAGCATGGAGGCCCTGTTGCTTAAAAATAAAAAAATAAATAGGTTAATTTTTCTCTTGGCCTCTGCCTTATTTCCTTTTGGTCTTTGGGCACAGTCGGGAATGAACCTTCCCGGTCTTTCAGTGAATTTTGGCCAAGGCGTTGACCTTGTTAATACAATTGAAGTGCTCGTTCTTTTTACGGTTTTAACCCTGGCGCCAGCAATTTTAATCCTATGTACATGCTTTACTCGTATCATTGTCGTTCTGTCTTTTATGAGACAGGCCCTTGGGACGCAAAGTATGCCACCCAATCAATTATTAATTGGTTTTGCTTTGTTTCTATCAGTTTTTGTTATGCAACCTACTGGATTAAGAATATATGACAATGCTGTAAAGCCTTATATGGACAAACAAATAAAAACGACAGAGGCGCTTAATGAGATAGAACTCTCTCTAAGAGGCTTTATGAATAAGCATGTCCGTAAAGCAGATATTGGCCTTTTTTATGATGTCACGGGAGCTCCAGCACCACAGAACATACACGATGTACCCATTCACTTTTTAATTCCTGCTTTTGTCGTTTCAGAACTTAAGACAGCTTTTCAAATTGGGTTTTTACTGTATATCCCATTTCTCATTCTCGATATGGTCGTGGCCTCTGTTTTGATGGCCATGGGGATGATGATGCTGCCCCCTGTGATTGTTTCTCTACCCTTTAAGTTACTTCTTTTTGTGCTTGTCGATGGTTGGCAACTTGTCACCGGCTCGTTGTTAAGATCATTTAGTTAGGAGATTTATGGAAGGTTATGAAGTTTACTCCGATATTACGAACCAAGCGATTAAGATTGCTCTTATGGTTGCTTCTCCCATGCTAATTGGAGCACTATTTATGGGTATTTTAGTATCCTTATTTCAAGCGGTGACTCAAATCAACGAGCAAACTCTTTCATTTATACCTAAGATTATTGTGATTTTTGGGGCCATGGTGATTTTTGCTCCATGGATGTCAGAAACTCTTGTCAATTTCACTAGAGAGCTCATTGTGAGTATTCCTAGTGTCATCACTCAGAGGTAATGTCTTAGATGATTCAAATCGAGATTGTTAACTATTCAACGCTTATCGCTTTCTGGCTGGTTTTTACGCGCTGGACAGCGATTATGATGCAGTTACCATTATTCGATAATGTCGGGATCCCTATGCCAGTAAAAATCCTGGCCAGCCTAATGATCTCTTATGCTTTTTTTCCTTACCTCGAAGGTGAGGTCATGAAAGATATTGTTTATTTCGGTGTTGATCAGTTTTGGTTTCTTACGATTTCAAATACTGTCATTGGGTTAGCGATTGGCTACATCGTTAAAGCGATCATGTCGATTTTTATTTCGGCCGGTGCCATTATCACACAGCAAATTGGGTTTGCAGCACTTCGCTATTTCGATCCTTCGACTTCAACCCAGATTGGTCCTTTCGAACTTCTCATGCAATGGACAATGGTCGTTCTTGTGGTTTCTTCTGGAGCGTTAATACCAATGTTTAATGGTATCTTTGAATCATTCTTTTCGATTCACATCTCTTCACTGGGACGCATGACACAGTCACCAGAGTTTTTTCTAGAGTTCTTTAAGTCGATTTTTCTCGCCGGACTTTTACTTTCAACACCCATGATCTTTATCAATATGTTGATTATGACTGTGCTCGGTATCATCGCGAGAACTGTCCCTCAGATGAATATTATTATGGTGAGCTTTGCCGTCAATATCGGCATGGGTCTTTTAGTTTTTGCAGCAACCTCAGATGAGTTTTTTCAGGTTGCCTTTCGTATTTACACAGAAAAACTAGGTGAGTGGTTTCAGTTTGTCACTTAGTTTCTTAGAGGAGTTGTATGGCCGACGACAATGATACTGGCGAAAAGACGGAAGAACCGTCCCAATCCAGAATCGATGAATTTAGAAAGCGTGGTGAAGTTGCGTCCTCTAAGGAACTCAACAGCGTTCTCGTTCTGTCGGCAAGCATACTCACAATTGCACTTACTATTGTGTATACCTATGAAGTTCTATCAGACTTTGTCCATTGGCTTTATGCCTTAGATATAGAATCGGCCTACACCGAAAAATCATTAAATACGATATGGTCACATGTTTCAACAGTCGCTCTCAAAAGTGTCGCCCCACTGTTTGGTGTCGTCATATTCGTTGGGATATTGGCCAATGTAATGCAAATCGGTTTTTTGTTCTCACCTGAAGTTTTACAGTGGAAGCCAGAGAGGATTGATCCCATTCAAGGTGTAAAAAAACTGTTTTCAATGAAGTCTGTAATGGAAGCCTTTAAGGGGATGTGTAAGTTCGTTTTTATTATGGCGATTGTCTATTATTTTGTGAAAGATGACTTGGCCAAGTATGGTGGTTTCTACCACATGGACTTCTTTCCGGCATTTATGCATGGAAAGTGGATGTTGATCCGTCTCGCCTTCTCTATTGTGGTCGGGCTTCTCTTAGTTGCAATGATGGATTTTGCTTATCAGAAATATTCTTACTTGCAAAAGTTAAAGATGACGAAAGAGCAGACCAAGAAGGAAAGTAAAGAAAAAGATGGGAATCCAGAGGTTAAGCAACGTATTCGAAGTATCCAAAGAGAGATGTCTCAAAAACGTTTGATGAGTGAAATTCCGGATGCTGATGTCATTGTCACAAACCCAACACATTTAAGTATTGTTATTAAATATGATTCAATGGAGATGATCTCTCCTATGGTTCTTGGTAAAGGCGCAGATAACGTCGCACTTCGTATTAGAGAAGTGGCCAAAGAACATAATATTCCAATCGTAGAAAATGTTCCGCTCGCAAGGGCCTTATATAGCACCGTTAAAGATGGGGCACCAATTCCTAGATCTTTATATAAGGCCGTGGCCGAAGTTTTGGCCTTTGTTTACAAACTTAAGAAAAAGCGTAAGGCCCAGGGGCCAGGAAAACAGGTATCACTGTAGGAGTTTTAAAGAAGTATGAATAATAATAGCTTTTTTGGCAGACTCAAATTTATTACAGAAAACTCTGACTTAGCAGTCGCTATTGGCCTAATGCTCATCCTCGGGGTGATGATTATTCCAATCCCGCCGTTGATGTTGGACTTTATGATCGCGCTTACTTTGTCGGCCGCGATTATCATCTTACTCGTTTCAGTCTATTCCAAAAGACCTCTGGATTTCTCTACCTTTCCAACCGTTTTGCTTGTAATGACTTTATTTCGGCTGTCACTAAACGTGGCCTCAACACGAAATATTCTTTTAAGAGGTGGTACGGAAGGCACGAGTGCAGCTGGTGAAATTATTCAATCCTTTGGTGAATTTGTTGTTGAAGGCAATTATATCGTCGGGATTATTATCTTTATCATTCTTGTCATTATTAACTTCATGGTTATTACAAAAGGTGCTGGTCGAGTGGCCGAAGTGGCCGCAAGATTTACCTTGGATGCAATGCCAGGTAAGCAAATGGCGATCGATGCCGATTTAAATGCTGGCCTAATCAATGACCAACAGGCCAAACTTCGCCGGAAAGAAGTGGCAGAAGAAGCCGATTTCTACGGTTCAATGGATGGTGCCAGTAAGTTTGTCCGTGGGGATGCAATTGCAGGTATCTTAATTACGGCCATCAACATCTTAGGTGGGATCATTGTCGGCGTGGTTCAAAATGACTTAGGTGTTGGGCAGGCGGCCGAAACATTTACGCTCTTAACTATTGGTGATGGTCTTGTTTCTCAGATTCCGGCCATCGTTATTTCTACTGCCGCTGGTATTATTGCAACCCGAAATACGAGTGATTCAGCACTTGGTGCCCAAATGGGAGAACAGCTCAAGGTTCATCCTAAAGCTGTTTACATTGCCTCTGGTGTGCTTCTGGTTTTTGCGATGATTCCAGGACTCCCTAAGTTGCCGTTTTTGGCCTTAGGCCTAGGGCTCGCCTTTTTGGCGTTTCGCTTGGATCAGGGCAATATCCAAGAAGAACTTGATGCTAAAAGTAAGGTTCAAGAAGAGAAAAAGGCCACTCCTGACAGCTTAGAAGACTTACTATCGTTAGAATTAGTTGAGCTTGAGGTGGGCTATGGCCTTGTGAACCTTGTTGACTCGGAGCAGAATGGCGATCTTCTAGAAAGAATTACACATATACGCAAACAATTCGCTTTAGACTGGGGTGTCATCATTCCTTCTGTTAGAATTAAAGACAACCTGGAACTAAAGCCAGGCGGCTATAGTCTTAAAATTAAAGGAATTGAGGTGGCACAAGGCGAACTTATGTCAGATCACTTTTTGGCCATGGATCCTGGCTCAGTGATTGAGAAAATATCGGGTGTCGAAACTGTCGAACCGGTTTTTGGCCTGCCTGCAGTTTGGATTACCGAGGAACAAAAGGATGACGCTCAGTACAACGGCTATACAGTTGTGGACCTCTCGACAGTGATTGCGACGCATTTGACCGAATTACTCAAGTCAAATCTCCATGAGCTTTTTGGACGCCAGGAATTGGTACGAGTAATGGATAATTTCAAAGAGTCACACCCTAAAATCGTAGACGACCTGGTTCCAGATATCTTGAATCTCGGGCAAGTTCTCAAAGTCCTTCAGAATTTACTTCGTGAAGGGGTCTCGGTTCGTGACCTCCGTACCATCTTAGAGTCATTGGCCGAGCATGGCGGTAGTATAAAAGATATTGATGGCCTGACGGAAACGGCGCGTCAGTCGCTTTTCAGGACCATTACAGAGAGTATTAAAAGTGAAAACGGTGACATACCACTTTTCACTCTTGATCGAGGAATTGAAGAGTCGATCGCTCAAAACCTGATCCAGACGGACTCTGGTCAACAACTTTCTTTAGACCCAAAAATTACCCAGACGATTTTGGCCAGTTTAAATGAGAAGATTGAGGAGGCGACAAATATGGGAGAAAAGATGGTCGTACTCTGCTCTCCAGTGATTCGTAGCCATTTTAAGAGATTGACTGAAAAATTCATCCCCAATCTCATTGTCGTCAGTCATAATGAACTAAGTCCCGAAGCGAATATTAGATCGTTAGGTACGGTGAGGTTATAAAATGCATGTAAGAAAATTTGAAGCAGACAGCCTAGAAGAAGCTCTTAAAGATATTAAAAGAGAGCTAGGGCCAGATGCAATCATTTTAAAAACTATCACAAACAAAGGCCTTAAAGGGGCCTTCAAAAAGAAGCGAATTGAAATAACTGCGGCCATTTCAGAAAAAAATTATACGAAAAAGGCGCAAGTTGATCACGCACTAGGTGAGGAGAATAGAGAGCAGTTCTATAACTCCAATTCATCTTATGTTTCAAATATGATCGATAACTATTCAGGTTCACAAACTAAAGAAGTAAATCAAAATCCAGGAATGAATGTGAGTTACGCAAAGTTGGGGTTAAACAAACCTGTAAATTCGAGCAATGCACCTAAAGAGCTTCCAAGTGTTATAAAATCTAGCCTTGATGACTTTCTTGGAGCGAAAGAAGAAGAGAATAATCAAAAGGAAGTGGAGTATAGTAATGCTTCTAACCGCGATATCGACTACGGGCAAGAAGAGCAAGCTCGAGTGCAGCTTCAAACTTCATATCAAGAAGCTACCCAGAAGCATAATGATGAAATGAATGAACAAGCACAAGAACAGCTCACTTCACAAAAAAGAAAAATTGAAGATCTCGAAAGGCAGCTTTTCGATCTAACAAAACATATTGAAAGACTCGATAAGAAAGAGCCGCAAGGAATCTTTCAACTTAGGACGACTCTTAAAAGTTTAGATATTAGTGATCACTATATTCAAAGCATTACTAAAAAGGCCACTTTTGAACTTTCTAGAGATGAGCTTGAAAACCAAGAAATCGTTTTTGAGTTTGCACTAAGAGAAATGTTGGGTGAAGTTCCGACGGCCATGCCGCTCTTTTCTTCACTCGACTCGACTCAAACACCTGTGGTTACGGTACTTATGTCTGAAACTTCAAGTGGGCAAACGAGTATGCTTCAAAAAATTGGGGCGCTTAAAGAACAGGCCATCTTAATTAAAAATTTGGCACCTGGGCAAGAGGCATCTCCTAGCTTTACAGACAAAGTATTTAATCTCGATGTCATATACACACGCAGTATTGCCGAGATGGTTTCAGAGTGTCGAAGGGCCATTGAGTCAGGTAAGTCAGTGTTTATTGACTACAAAAACTTAGAGTCTCAAATGAATGAGACTAAGAAATTTGTCGATGGTCTGAGAAGGTCTTTTGACAAGGTGGAAGTACTTGTCACTCTTTCGGCCATCAACTCTGAACTGTATAATAGAAAAGTGATGAATCGTTATAAAAAACTTTCGGATGGTCTCGTTATTTCTCACCTCGATCTATGCTTAAACTTTGGCGCTCTATTTAATATCGTAGAGGGAAATGATTCGTTGCCATTTAAGTTTTTTGGAACAGGTGAAGTGATACCAGATGATTTGGAAGCAGCTACGGCCGAAAGGATTTTAGCCGGAATTTTTCAATTGTCTTAAGTAGACGTTGATTTAAAATTAAAAGGGAGACAGGATGTCGACAAAGAGTACCGGAGAGTGGTTGTTGTCCCACAACAAGTATGCCACGTCTCATCTTCAGGGAAATCAGAAAAAGTTAAAAAGAAATGCTTATACCGTTTCCATCACAAGTGGAAAAGGTGGGGTGGGAAAGACATCAATTTCTCTTAAGATGGCCAAAGAAATGGCCACTAATGGGCTAAAGGTTTTATTGATAGACTGTGACTACAATTTATCAAACACGGCCGTGAAGCTTGGGCTCCCCATTACACAGAACTTTCTTAATTATCAGAACGATCAAAAAAACTTCGAAGACTGTCTTTATAGGGATGGAAACTTTCATCTTTTCTCTGCTTGCAACGGAGACCTAGAGCTATTTGAAACAAGTTTTCGTTTGGACCAAATGATTATCCAAATTTTGGCACAACAGGAAAAAAACTATGATTACATCTTGCTAGATTGTCCGGCCGGACTTGCCAGGGAGACATTGTCTCTCAATGCATACAGTGATTATCGTTTTTTCGTTGTGACCCCTGATCGTTCATCTGTTACCGATAGCTACTCTTTGATGAAGATTCTTTCACAGAAATATGGGGTTAAGAACAACCACCTTATTGTGAATAGGGTTTCTGGTAAGTCTCAGTACTCGCGAATTGTTAAAACCTTGAGCGAGACGACTGAGCACTTCCTGGATATCCGTCTGGGGATTCTCGGTGGACTTCCCCAAGAAGAGGGAGAAGTAGACAAGTTTGATGCGGTACTGTTCAAAAATGCCGGGTCAGTATTTCATAAGCGGTTTTTTCAAGTGCTCAATCGGTTTACCGAGGAGAGTGATGGCGCTGCACTTCTAGAAGAAAGTGCAGAGGAAATGCCTTTTGTTCGCGCCCCACTTATAGGCGAACAGGATGTTCAACGAACCGTAAGCTAAGGAGATTTCTTCCATGTCATCACTTTCAAAAAAGTTAAAAAACCTTAAAGACTATCGTTCAACAGTAGACCCAAAGGTGAAAGATGAAATTGTCATCGAATATGCACCACTTATTAAGTTTATCGCTCAAAAGATAGCCTCAAGGCTGCCTTCCAATGTTGAACTAGATGACTTGATTTCTTGCGGTGTTATTGGACTCATGGATGCCATCGAGAAATTTGACCCAACAAGAGATAACAAGTTTAAAACATATGCAGAGTTTCGTGTTAGAGGAGCTATCTTAGATGAGCTAAGAGCTCAGGACTGGGTTCCTCGTTCTATTCGTGAAAAGGCCAAACTTGTAGAAAGAGCATATTCTAAACTCGAATCAGAATTAGGTCGTCCTGCCACTGATGAAGAAATGTGTCTAGAACTCAAGGTGACTCAAGATGAATTCTATGACCTTTTAAATAAGGCCAAGTCTGTCTCTCTTCTTAATATTGACGATTCAGCGTCATTTAATAGAGGAGATAAAAAATTGATGGCAGGCTTAATGGAAGAAAGCCGCTCTTCGAACCCTTTCACTGCTGTGAGCTACAAAAACTCACGAGATAAAATTAAAGAAGGGATTATGGGCCTCCCCGAAAAGCAAAGACTTGTTCTTTCTCTATATTACTACGAAGACTTGAATCTAAAAGAAATTGGACAAGTCTTAGATGTAACGGAGTCACGTGTTTCTCAATTACATACACAAGCGATCCTTAAGTTGAAAGGAAAGCTTAGAACTGTCTTTGAAACACCTGAAGATTTGGCCAGCTAAGCAAGCCTAAACTTTAGTAAAGTTCTAATGAAAAACTAATAAGACATTCAAAGCGAATAGCTGAGCCTGACGCTCAGTTATTCGCTTTGATTGACCTACTTGGTTTTCTACTCTCAAGTGTATTCTATCTGGAAGTTTTCAAGGTGATATTTTGCTTTTCGCCTTCCTATTTCGTTTTGTCTCAATCATAATACCGAAAGAGGGTGCGCTCTATGAATCGCATCTTTTGGACTGAATGGGGGCACAGGACGTGACAAGAGCAGATATCAACAGGACGTTGAAAGATACCAGGACAAGTTCCGTCGATATAGTGATTTCTTTTCACTTTCTGACTGTTAGATCCCACAAAATTTCGGCCTTGAATACCAATTCTTGGAGTGACTATGAGTTTTAGCTTTTCTAAAAATGTACACACATATTACATCGCAATCCTGGGTTGTTTGGTTACGGCCTTAAGCTTTGGGGTATACTTTTATTGGGAGAAAGGTCCTGCAAATATCGAAAATGTCACAAATATCTATGAGGCGACTTTAAAGATAGATGAGATGAAAGAAAGAAAAGAGATCCAGGCGATTTCAAAAATGGCGAATAGTGACAGAGTTCGTGAAGCAGTTCGTTTAGTGGATCTTCTAAAAAATGAAACCAGCTCTCTTCAGGAGTTAGCGCCAGTTGATTCCTATGAGCAGCTAACTGAGAGTGTGAGAGAAGCTGAATCATCTTTGGATGATCTTCTTGCGTATCCTGAACAATCGACGGTCGTGGTTGTTTTGAGTAATAAAGTTAACAACTATGAAGAGTTGGTTTCGTCTAATAACTGGAGAACTCTCACGAGAATTTCGCGTAGGATGCAGGCCAAGGTCTCTAGTGAGCAAATTAAATCTTCAGACTTCTTTAGTTACGCTAAACTTAAATCTCTAACGAGAAGTCTTAATCAAGATGTAGACAGAATGATGAGTGTCACGAAAAAATCTGTCCTTTCTAGCGCAGACAAGGCCCTCATTATTACAAATATTGAAAGTATGAAGACCGAACTTGAGATGATGGCGAATTACACTGAAGGACTTGGAGCATTTCAAGCTAAGGTTTCGAATTTATCTGACAAGTATTCAAGATGGTTTTCTCAAATCCAGCCTGCTATCTCGCTAAAACGCATTGAATTCGAAAGGGCGTCTCAAAATATTCTTTTCGCTTTTCTAGGGTTAATTTGTTTTACACTTATGGCCTCAGCTTTTGGTTTTGTGATTTATGGTAAATCAAAAAAAACGGCCAGACGTCAGTGGGAGAAGTCCATGGTTAAAACAATTCGAGATGGGCTTATTCCGCTAGAAGGAAATATTCCCGAGGGATACTCCCATGACTTCCAAGATGAAATCGATAAGTATCGTGGCTATATTCATAAACGCATGAGCTTTGGTACTATTTTTCAAGAAGCGATGCCATTTTCTTCAATTCTGCTTGATTCAAACCTTAATGTGGTTTGGGCCAACTCTTTATTTTATGATCATTGGCATATGGAGGTTCCAAAAGGAACTGAAGAAGGGTTGACTTGGGATTTTTTACAACAGTTCACAAACCTGGGGGAAGATGACCCTGTTTTACAAGCGGTTAAAGAAAACCTAGCGGGTATTTATCATATACAGATCAGAAAGGGCGATGTGGATGCAAGGCCTTTTGAAATGTATGTCTCTCCAGTTGAGTACGCAGGTCAAAAACGGATTATGATTATTTTCTACCCACTGGCGTCTTTGGAACAGACACTTTCAGATCAAACGAGGTCTTTAGTTGGCCCCGTTAATCGAAGTCTTGAAGCGCTTATGATTGGTCAATACAATACGGCCTTCAAACAAAAGATTGAAAAAGATTTTGTGATTGCAGGTATTCCGCATATTCACGAAAAATTTATTCAATACAATCAGTTTGTCATCCAACAAAAAACTGGCCTATTAAACGAAATCGAGCGTTTAGAGAATCATTCGGATGAGCAGTCGCAAACCCTTCGAAGCCTTAAAGAAGAAGTTGAGGGTCATAAACAAAACCAAAGAGAAGTGATGGGGAGCTTTAATGAAGTTAAAGATGACATCATTAGTGTTGTAGAGTTACGTAAAAAGATTGAAACAATTTATCATAATACGGCAAATGCCTCGAAAATTCTTTTACAAGAAGAAATGGACCTTTTAGATGTCTCAAAAAATGCGGGAGAACTTCTTAAAGAAAACGTAAAGGCATTTGAGTCAGTCTCACATGTTAGAGATGACTTTAAAGATCTTAAAATAAACTTAGAGAATTCGAGAAAGCACCTGCTGCAACTCTTGGATCAGATCCTCGTTTTCCAAAAAAATGAAGGAGTGAATACTCGAATGGAAGAAGGACTTGTTCGAGTAAAAGCGGAAGTGAAGCAGTTTGATAAATTTCTTCAGCACTTCTCAAAAGTATCAACTCAATTAGATGTAGGGCTGTCTAAAGTTTCGATGATTTTAGAAAATAATCAGACTCCAGACCTCAGTGGGATTGAGCAGAGTTTTCTTCGATCAAGAGACAATATTGAAACTGATCTCCATGATGTTAAAGTCTTGATTGAAAATAGTGAACTTAAAGATGAACAGATGATTCACTCGCTTAAGTCTCTTTTTGAAAGCTTCAGAAAAGGAGCAGGGGCACTAGCTGATATGGGGCAATTAGTTGAGACACAACTAGGGCATAGTATAAATCAGGTTCCGATAAAAGTTGTCAGTGAAACCGAAGTTTCGGTAGAATCAAGTGAGCAGGTTCAAGTTGACCCACAGGAACTCCATGAGCAATGGGATAGTATGACAATGTCTGAAGAAACTAAGTCTTTGTTATAAAAAATTCCTTTTCAAATTGGGCCACTTCACTTTTGATGTGCTCAAAGTCTTGAGAATTATCAATGACCCAATCAGAAAGATCTTTCTTTTTATCAATCGAGATCTGCTTTTCTAATATGTTCTCAATCGTTTGTTTGTCCGAGTCATCCCTTTTGACGACCCTTTCAACTTGCATTTCACGAGGACAATAGACAACGATTGTTTGATCTACTTTGTCTGTCAGCTTTTTTTCAAAAAGTAGGGGGACGTCATATATAAGATAGCTTGGTTGATTAAGTTCCTGGTATTTTTTTTCAAAAGTTAATGGAAGCCTCTGGTAGATGAATTCTTCAATTTGAGAAAGGAGATTAGGTGCAGAAAAAGCGAGTTTTCTAAGCTTTGAAAAATTAATTTTATCTTTTTGAATAATGACATCGGGACAGATTTGATGAATAAACTCAATCGTGTTGGGGTGGAGATAGACCTCTTTGACCAGTTCGTCGGCACATAGGATTGGGTGACCATGATCTAAAAGCATTTTTGCCACTGTACTTTTCCCCGTTCCTATCCCACCGGTAAGCCCGATGATCGGGACTTCTATTTGATAGAGACGTTGCTGAGGTGTGAGTTTTTCTTTGATGGGGTTCAGCTTCATTATGATTTTTCTTCCATTTTTGCTTGATGCCAGTAGTGGTCAAGCTCTTCCTGGTTGAGTTCAGAGAACTCATGGCCATCGGCCAACATAAGCTCTTCGACACGGTTGAAACGACGAACAAATTTTTGATTGGCCTGATGGAGAACTTCTTCTGGCTCGAGTCCTGCGTGTCTTGCAAGTTGAGCAGTGGAAAAGAGAAAATCACCCATCTCTTCAGCGATCCGTTCTTTATTAAGCTGGGCGTTTGGAACAATCATCTCTTCTTTGAGTTCTTGCCATTCTTCTTCAACTTTGTAGGCGACTTGAGAAGCATCTGACCAATCAAAATTTAATTTGGAGGTCATTTGTCCAATTCGATCAGCGCTTTGTAGTGCTGGGGCCGCCAGATGCTTATCATTGATGGCATAGGACTTTTGCCCCTTTCTTTCTTCTTGTTTGATTTCTTGCCAACGGCTTTTAACCTCTGCAGTGTCTATCTTAGTAGCATTGTCCTCAAATACATGGGGGTGGCGTCGGATCATTTTATCTGAAATCTTCTTGGCGACAGATTCGATATCAAAAGCACCTCTTTCGCTAGCAAGCTGAGAATGGAGAACGACTTGAAGAAGAACGTCGCCGATTTCTTCCTCCATTTTTTGGTCATCTCCCTTTTGCACCGCTTGAGAAAATTCATAGCTCTCTTCAATTAAGTATTTTAGGAGGCTTTGATGAGTTTGCTCTAAGTCCCAAGGGCAACCATCTTTTGGATCGCGGAGCTTTTTGACGACCTGAACTAATTGCTGCCAATTTGAGCTTTCCATAGTTTCCCCTCTGTTGGAATTCTGATACGATGCCCATTCTAACAAGAGCTTTGCAAAAGAGTCACGCGATGTTCGCTCAGGCCATTCACGCTAGTCGTTTAAAATTGTACTATACTGATACTGCTCGAGGGCGGGGCGCTGAACGTTTTAAAGCGCTTAGGCCATGGCTCGAAGCGTGCCTTGACGCAACACATGAATGGTTGTGGTCTCAAGAAGGCCTAGACCTCTCACGTCACAGTGCACTTGAGGGAGCTGAGGTGCAAATGACTCTTTGTGGAAAAAAGAAGATTCAATCCCTCAACCGTGACTATCGAGGCAAAGACGCCACAACTGACGTGTTGTCTTTTCAACTACACGATGATTTTGATGAATTGTGGGGCCTGGAGGCCGGTGGTCTCCTGAATTTAGGAGATCTTTTTATTTGTCGAGAAAAAGCATTTTCTCAAGCGATGGAATTTGAGTTAAGCTTCGAGGAAGAAGTTGTCCATCTTTTTGTGCATGGCCTTTTGCATCTTTGTGGCCATGATCACGAACTCGGAGAAGCTGAAGAACGAGAGATGCAGCGGTTGGAGAAATTATTGTTGGATCAGACATCTAAACGTCTAGATCAGGGAGAGCGCAAGTGGATGAGTCACTAAAAATCGAACTTCAAAATAAAAAATCAGAAATTAAAGATTATGCTCCTAAGCTCGAACTTCTTCGGAGGTCGCTTTGACATTGATAAGAAGTCTGAGCGCCTAGAAAATATGGCCCAAATGGAAGCGATGGAAGGATTCTGGAACGATTCTGACCAAGCTGCAAAGATTCAAAAAGAGAAGGCCCGCCTTAACGATGTGGTTGACGCTTATCTAGAGCTCAAAGAGTTAAAAGATGAATTTGATGTACTTTATGAGTACTCAGAAGAAGATGAAGACTCAGGCCAAGAGGCGTTAGAGATTTTTCAGCGTTTTGTGGATCATTTTCAAAAAACGGAGCAAAAGGTTCTGCTTTCAGATGAAGTTGACCCTAATAATGCCATCATTTCCATTAATGCAGGAGCGGGCGGGACGGAGTCCTGCGATTGGGCCTCGATGCTTTATCGAATGCTGCACCGCTGGTGCGAGCAAAAAGGTTTTAAGACCAAGATTTTAGATTATCAAGATGGAGATAGTGCTGGACTTAAATCTGTTACTTTTCAGATTGAAGGACATTATTCCTACGGTCTTTTGAAGTCTGAGACTGGAGTTCACCGACTTGTGCGTATTTCTCCATTTGATTCACAAAATCGTAGACACACCTCTTTTGCCTCCGTTTTTGTAACACCAGAAATCGATGACGATATTGAAATCGATATTCAAGATAAAGACTTGCGTATCGATGTATATAGGTCTGGCGGGGCCGGCGGGCAGTCAGTTAACACGACAGACTCGGCGGTTCGAATTACTCATTTGCCGACCAATACGATTGTGACATGTCAAAATGAGCGCTCTCAGCTTCAAAATAAAGAGCAAGCGTTTAAAGTTTTACGTTCGCGCCTGTACGAGCTCGAAAGGGCCAAGCGTCAGGCAGAAGAGGACGAAATTGAGGCCAATAAAAAAGAAATTGGCTGGGGTGCCCAGATTAGATCTTATGTTTTACATCCCTATAAAATGGTTAAAGACCACCGCACGAACTTTGAAAGTGGGGCCGCAGAAAAAACTTTAGATGGTGAGCTCGACGGATTTATGGATGCTTTTTTGCGTTGGAGTGTCGAGGGCCGTAAAGAGAACTCTGGTCACGAAGGAGATGAACTCTGAAAGGTTGGAGAGGTTTTTTCGATATTCTTCAGGCCCTCGTTTTTGAGCGCTCTTCTTTTAAGTTCGCCATTGGCGTTCTTTTAGGACTCTCTTTTTCGATTGCTGTCATTCTCTCTACAATTGGCATTATGGATGGCTTTGAGGTGACACTTAAAAAAAGCCTTCGCCTAGCAAGTGGTGATATCACTCTTTTCTCTGAGGACGGCTATTTTTCTGAACAAGCCGATTTTCTTAATGACCTTGAAGAGCTCCAAATCAACCAAAGAACCCTTGTGTTGCAAACCGAAGGGTTTGTGATCACCGAAAATGTTTCTCGCGGTGTTCTTATACAGGGTGTTTCTCCTGATTCTTACGCTGGTGTAACAGGTTTTAAAGAAGAGTTGTTGCCGGGGGGAATCTCTATCGGAGTTGAGCTGGCAGAAACATTAGGTGTCAAAAAAGGTGACCCCATCCGCGTGGCCTTGGCCAATGGGAACAGGGGCTTTAAAGGACTTCCTCGCCTTGAGACTTACACTGTGAGCTCAATCTTTGAATTAGGTCTATATGAAAAGGATCTTAGAGGCGTTTATATTCTTAAATCGGAACTGCAGCAATCGCTTAACCTTGAAGGTAAGGTGAACCAAGTGCTGATGAATATCCCTGCGTCTGAGCGCAATGATCAAACCTCTTACTCAGAGGAAATTGAGAACTTCGCCTCAAGGCTTCGTTCTTACTTAGGCCCTGCCTTTTCTATCCGTCCTTATTGGAGTGACTTCAGCTATCTTTTTGAGGCCGTAAAGACAGAGAAATTTTGGATTGGTATGATCTTACAAATTGTTGTGGTTATTTCTATTTTCAATGTTTTGGCCTTTATTATTTTTGTGAATGAAAAAAGATCACGAGAGATTTTTTTGCTTAAGGCATTAGGTCTTGGACAGGAGCGCCTCAAGCAAGTTTGGTACATGTTTATCTTTTTATTTTGGTTTCTCTCCTGTTTGATTTCTGTTGTGATGGTTTGGTGCTTCAACTTTATGCTCGGTCACTTGAGCTTTTTTGAGCTTCCAGGAGACGTTTATCACTTAGGGCGTTTGGAGATGATTATTGGCCGAGAAGATTATCTTCTCGTTTTTTTGAGTGCGCTCGTTTGGTTGCTTTTTCTGTCTTGGCTTGGGTTAAGACGTGTTCGTCAACAAAGTGTGCTCTATGGGCTAAGAAGGGAGTTTTCTTAAATGAGTTTTATCCATGTCGACAATGTCTCTAAGAATTTTGGCCAAGTGCAAGCACTCAGGAACGTGGAGATGCAACTTGAATTGGGCGGCCAGTACGCGATTCAAGGGGCCTCAGGCTCAGGAAAGTCTACTCTGCTTTACCTATTGGGTGGTCTTGATCGGCCGGACAAAGGGAGCATTTTGGTGGAGGGAAAAAACCTCGACACTTTTAATGACGCCGAGCTCGCCCGTTTTAGAAATCTGTGGGTGGGCTTTGTCTTTCAGTTTCATTTTTTGCTTCCTTCTATGAACTGTCTCAATAACGCATTACTGCCTGCCAAAATTGGTGGTGCAGACTTATCTGAAGTTGAAGAAAGGGTGAGACTCCTGGCCCAAAAGCTTGGAGTTGAGCATTGTTTAAAAAAGTCTCCCTTTGAACTTTCTGGCGGAGAGCAGCAACGCGTAAATATTATCCGTGCTCTTTCCTTGCGCCCTAAGCTCCTACTCTGCGATGAACCCACTGGTCATTTAGATTCAGAGAACTCCGAAAAAGTAGTGAAATTGCTTAAGGGACTCGCCAGTGAGTTTGGTTCGACCCTTGTCGTTGTGACCCATGATCAGATGGTGGTTTCTCATTTTGCGCAGCGCTACGTAATGAAGGACGGCCAGGCCAGCTATTTCCCTTTGTAAGATGGTGACATTATTGGTACTTTTTTGTACCAAAGTTGAGCGGAGTCGTATGTTGCGTCTTTTAAAGTCTAATTCCGTAAGCCATATGTGCCTACTGACAGTGTTTTGCGGCTTATTATTTTTACCCTTCATGAATTTGTGGGCGCAAGATTCCGTGCAGGACCTAGGTCCTAGGGTCGACCTATTTAAAATTGAGACAATAAAGGTTGAAGGACTCCGTAGAGTTGAAGAGCAGGCCGTTCTGGATCGTATCGGAGCCCGGGCAGAGATGGTGTTGGACAACTACTTGCTCAGAAGTGACATTGAAAAAATATACGGTCTTAAATATTTTGAGAAAGTTGAGGCCCATCGTGAAGAGGTCTCTGGCCAGGATGCGCTCGTCTTTCGCGTCAAAGAAAAGCCTATTGTTTCAAGTATTACCTTTGAAGGTAACAGTGAAATTTCTAAAGATGACCTTAAAGGTGAAATCAAGAGTAAGAAATTTAGTATAATTGATATCAGTACTGTCCAGTCCGATGTCAAAAAACTGCAAGATTTTTACGAAGAAAAAGGTTTCTATCTGGCTTCAGTCGATCACGAACTTCGAGAGATTGATGATGAAAACACAGAACTCGTCTTTAAAATTAAAGAATTTCAAAAAGTGCGCGTCAAGCAAATCACATTTTTAGGTAATAAGGCGTTTGGTGATACGGAACTCAAAGGGATAATGGAAACCCGTGAAGAGGGACTTTTCTCTTTTCTTTCAGGGGCCGGAAATTTCAAAGAGTTCAACTTTCAAAATGATGTGGAGCGTTTGCGCTATTTCTATCGTACTAAAGGTTATTTTCAAATCAATGTTGGAACACCGGAAATTACAGTCTCTGAAGATAAGCGTTGGGTCTTTATCACAATTAAGCTCAATGAAGGTCCGATGTTCACTATTAACGATATTAACTTTCAAGGAGAAAAACTCTTTGGAGATTCAGAGCTAAAAGAAAAGATTAATATAAAAGAAGGTTCAATCTACTCAGAAGAGTCCCTTCGCCAGGATATCCAACTTTTAACTGAGCTTTATCAAGACGAAGGCTACGCTTTTGCAAACGTGCTCAGGACACTCGATATTGTTCCCGGTGAGAATAAGGTAAATATCGAATTTTCATTTGAAAAAGGTAAGCTCGCTCGCTTTGGTCATATTCGAGTTTCTGGAAATACAAAGACTCGTGACAAGGTGATTCGGCGTGAGCTAGTTATTGAAGAGGGCGAGCAGTTCTCTGGTTCGGCGCTTCGCCGATCTCGTGAGAATGTGAACCGCCTTGGTTTTTTCGAACAGGGAAGCGTGGTCTTTAACACCGTTTCTCCCCCTGGCCGTGATGATGTTTTGGATGTCGAAATTTCAGTCGAGGAGAGAAACACTGGGCAAATATCCCTTGGTGCCGGCTACTCAACTGCGACTGGGGGATTTCTTCAGGCCTCTATCTCTCAGAATAACTTCCGAGGACTGGGACAAAACTTATCTTTTAGTCTCTCGATTGCTGACAATGACCAGCGTTTTAATCTTGGTTTCACAGAGCCTTATCTTTTTGACACCGAGTGGACGGCAGGGGCCGATATTTTTCGAACGAAAAATGAGCAATCGCGATCTTTTGCTTATTTAAAAGAAGGTTTTGATCTACGTGTCGGTTATCCGATTTTTGATTATACCCGTCTGTTTCTGACTTATAAGTATGAAGATACTGAGCTGACAGATGTCAGTGATCCAACGATCGATGAAAAAGTGGAAAATGGTTTAGCTTCTTCAGTTCGGACGACCTTGGTTCGAGACAAGCGTAACAACGCTTTTGAGCCATCAAAAGGTCACTATCTTAGCGCCTCTTTTGAGTATGCAGGTCTAGGCGGAGAAATGTTCTGGTTGAGATCAGAGTTTGATGGGCGTTACTATAAAAACTTAATAGGCGATCTGGTTTTTCGTTCACGGCTTTTTGTCGGTCACATGGCGCAAATCGATGACAGAGCAATACCACGCAGTCAAAAGTACCAGCTTGGGGGCTCGAGGAACCTTAGGGGCTTCCCTTTTGAAGGAATCGGTCCAAAGAAAACGGCAGTTGACGAAGAAACTGGCCAGACTCTCACTTTTAACTCGAGAGCGAGGTTCTCGGCCTTCACATCCTTTGAGCTCGAGCACCCTCTCGCTCGCGAAGCCGGCCTAAAGTGGGTTGTCTTCTTTGATGCCGGTGATGCTCGGGACTTTGATAAATATAAGGTTTTTATGGACTATGGCTTTGGTTTCCGCTGGTTCTCTCCAATCGGTATCCTGCGGTTTGAATTTGGCTTCCCATTAAATACACATGGTGAAGTAGATGAAGGTAGCCAATTCCATTTTGATATTGGACAATTCTTTTAGTTATTTGCTTATTCATTCAGGAGTGCGTTATGAAAAAAATGATCTTTTTACTTTTGGCCTTAAGTTTTTCAACGGTCTCTCTGGCCGAAGTTACTGTCGGTCGCGTAGATATTCAAAAGGTTCTCACTACTATTAAAGAAGGGAAGAAGGTTCGTACGGAACTCGAAAGCTTTTTTAATGACAAACAAAAAGAGCTTCAGTCAGAAGAAGAAAAAATCAAAAAGATGCAAAAAGATTTTGAGAAACAATCTTTTGCACTTAATGATGAGGCCAAGCAAAAACGCCAACAGGATATCCAGATGGCCGTTATGCAGCTTCAAGAAAAAACAGGAGAGTATCAACAGCAACTTCGTGAAAAAGAAAATAAGCTCAAGCAGCCTATCCTTGAACGAATAAAGACAATCGTTGAAGGTGTTTCTAGTGAAGCTGGTGTAGATATGACTTTTGAAGCCTCAACAGCTCCTGTGATCTACGCTAAAAATCGTAAAGATCTGACTGATCAAGTTATTAAGGCCTACGACAAAAAACATAACTAGAAGTCTTAGACCTTAACTTGAACGATGACGAGCGAAGCCTCGTGGAGTTCGCCTATGAAATTAAAGGACTTAATGAGCTGGGATTCCCAGCTCGAGCTTGTGACTAAATTAAAAAACGATTGTGAAGTTACGACTCTTATTCCCATCGACTCGACTAGCTTAAAAGCAGGTGGGCTTGGGTTTATCAAAGATAAAAAATTTTTAGAAAAAGCATTGGAGCTAAGTGAGAACCCCAGCACCAGTGAAGTGGCGCTCGTTCTTACAGATGAACTTTTTGAAAAGAACAAGGACCAAATTCAACAGCTCGAGTCTCGGTTTATGGCCCTTCTTAGTTCTAAGAATGTGGCCTTGAGCATTGCCCTTTTATCAAAACCTTTTTACGAAATTCAACTCCAACAGACCAATGACATCGTAGATGCTCGACAGATGGGAAGTGCTCAAGTGAGTCCCATGGCCGATATTGCACAAGACGTCTTTTTAGGCAAAGGAGTTGTTGTAAAGGCCGGTGCGAAAATTCACTCCGGTGCCCGTATTCTCTCTAATTGTGTCATCGGTGAAGATTGTGAAATTTTTCCCAACGTAACGTTGTACCCATTTTGTCGCCTGGGAAAAAGAGTTCGGCTACATTCTGGCTGCGTTCTTGGGGCCGATGGATTTGGCCATGAGTTTCATGAAGGCGTTCATTTAAAAGTCTGGCATGTCGGTGGCGTAGAGATTGGTGACGATGTTGAAATCGGAGCAGGTAGTTGTGTAGACCGAGCGACAATGGGTGTGACGAGAATTGGATCGGGGACAAAGATAGATAATCATGTACAAATCGGTCACAATTGTCAGGTTGGTCGTGGCGTTATTATTTGCGGTCAAAGCGGGCTTTCAGGAAGTGTGCAGGTTGGTGATTTCACCGTTTTGGGTGGAAAAGCTGGAGTTGGACCCGGTGTTATTATTGGCAAAGCTTGTCAGATTGCCGGTTCGGCCATGGTTGCCCAAGGAGAATGGCCTGACGGTTCTAAACTAGGTGGACATCCTGCCCGGCCTTATAAAGAATGGATGAAAGGTCTGGCCTATATTCGGCGCCAGTCACTTAAATAGGAGAAGTGAGTTATATGAAGTTATCTCATGAGGATGTTCTTAATTTCCTTCCGCATAGAGAGCCGTTCTTATTTGTTGATACGGTCTCATCTATTGGCCCATTGGAAGGAATTGAAAAAACCTCCATCGTAAACTTTAAACATGCCATAGGTCTTAAGGTGACGGCGCATTTTCATACACGAAATGATCATCCGATCTTTGCCGGTCACTTTCCCGATTATTCAATATTACCTGGAGTGATTCAAGTTGAAATGATGGCCCAGGCTTCAAGCTTTGGTTTATTCGCTGTTCACACGGATCCTTTTACGGTGAAACTAGATGTGGCCTTACTTTGTATTTCTGACGCTAAGTTTAGAAAACCTGTATTGCCTGATATGGATTTGGTGATTAAGGCGGAATGCCTAAAGGTTCGCGGTCCAATGGTGACAAGTCGCTGCGAACTTTACCACAACGATCAATTGATGTCAGAGGCCACGGTAATGGCCTCCATAAAATAAAAAGGGGAGTTATGACAGCAGAAAGGATTCATCCCACGGCCATCGTTCATCCTAAAGCGCAGGTTGCGGACAATGTGACTATTGGCCCATACAGTCTGATAGGCCCTGACGTAAAGATAGGCGCTGGTTGTAAAATACATTCTCATGTAGTGATTGAGGGAGTGACCACGATCGGCGAAGAGAACGAGTTTTATCAGTTCTGTTCTATTGGGGCTCCTCCACAGGATCTCACTTATAAGGGGGAGCCTACTCGAACGCAAATTGGAAAAGGAAATATTTTTCGAGAGTATGTTTCTGTCCACCGAGGAACAACGAAAGAAGATGAAGTGACTATTGTCCGTGATAACTGCTTGTTGATGGCATACGTTCACCTTGGTCATGATGTTCTTATTGACAGTAATTGTGTCTTTGCCAATTCTGTTAATATTGCTGGTCACGTAAAAATTGGCGAGAGGGTTATTATTGGTGGTGGAACTAATATCTCCCAATTTATCAAGCTTGGACGAGGGGCGTACCTTGGGGGCGGGAGCGGAATCGACCGTGATATTCCGCTTTTTTGTACCGCCTATGGAAACCGTGTGAAGCTTAAAGGCATAAATATTATCGGTATGCGTCGTCAAGGCTACGCAAAACCTATCATCACTGAAGTGGTTGATTTTTACAGAACTATGGAAGCTTCCGCTCTATCACCCCGGGCCTTTGTTGAGCACGATGAATCGATGAGTGAATTTAAAGATAATGAAGTTGTCCAAGAGATGGTCGAGCAAATAAGAAAGTCTGAAGTGGGGATTGCCCCCTTTGTCTCATAATAAAAGGGATTTAAGATGGCAGAAAATGAAGAGTCAAAAGTTAAAGTTGCCGTTTTTGGTCACGGTTTTCTTGGGAAATGGCACGCACAAAAGGCCAGTGTGCTTGAGTCTTCTGAGTTAACACTTATTGTTGAGCCTAACCCTGAACAACACGACAGTATTCGGCAATCATATCCAAACGCCGAAGTTGTCGAAACTTTTCATGGCCATGAAGAGAAATTTGAAGCCGCCGTTCTCGCAACACCAACGAGCACACATTACCAACTTTGCCGCGAACTCCTCAAAGCATCTAAACATGTTTTTTGTGAAAAGCCTGTTACATCTACCTATGCCGAGGCATCTGAACTGAAAGAGTTGATCGCTGAACATCTTGTTTTTCAAGTCGGTCATAGTGAGCGTTGTCACGCGGTTTGGGAGCGAGAAAATCTATGGCGACCCTTCACTCAAGAAGCCGCATCTTTTGAGTTCTCTCGAATTGCACCTTTTAAGGGGCGGGCCACAGACGTCGATGTCGTTCAAGATCTTATGATTCATGATATTGACCTTATGCTGTGGTTGAGTGGAGAAAACCCTATCTCTGTTGCGGCCAAAGGCTTTAAAATTAGAACTGATAAATGGGATCATGTCGAGGCCGACTTTTCATTCGCTTCAGGTAAGAAAGCACGAATTACCGTAGGTCGTAGTCATGTTGTAGAGGAAAGACAGGCACGCTTTATTAACGAGTTTGGAGTTGCCGAGCTAGACCTAATGTCTGAACAGATTCGATCTTGTGCTCGCGATGCGGCTCCAGGGCCAGAAGGTGTAGATCTTATCCAACTTGAAAAACGAGACCACCTGCTTATCGAGCAAGAATACTTTTATCAATCTATTCTCGAGCACTCCCCACCATTTGTCGGGATTGATGACGGTGCTAATGCTGTATATTTAGTAGAAAAGACTTTGCAAAGCTTAGCGCAAGCTCAAAGTATAGAGCTTTAATAATATATGAGCTCGATGAATCAAAGCTGTTTAATTATCGCAGGTGAAAAATCTGGAGAGGAACATGCCTTAAGTTTCCTGCCCGATTTAAAGGAGCGCGTGCCCGAGACCCATTTTTGGGGAGTCGGTGGAGATCAGCTCTCAGAGCTGGGCGTTGAATTACTTTACCACTTAAAAGATTTTTCGAGTTGGGGATACAGTGGGGTCATTCAAAAGATTCCTTTTTACTGGAAGGCCTTGGCACAAATAGAAGCAGAGGTTGAAAAAAGAGGCACGAAAACTGCCATCCTGATTGATTTTCAAGATTTTAATATGATCTTGGCCAAGCGGCTTAAGAAAAAAGGAGTTGCTGTCTTATACTATGTTGCTCCACAAGCCTGGGCATGGAAGGCCTGGCGGGCCAAGAGAATAGAGCAAACAGTCCACACGCTTTTTACCATTATTCCTTTTGAAAAAAAATGGTTTGCAGATAGAGGTGTCCACAGGGTGCAATCAGTAAGTCACCCTGTCTGGTTTCATTACCATCAATACTGGAATGAGATTCAGGAACGTAGGCCCAGGCCTACGAATAAAAAACGCTTGTTGCTACTTCCTGGCTCCCGCGAGGCAGAGATAAAAGGACTCTTACCAGAGTTTTCTAGCGCCATCGAAATATTGAAAGAGAATTATGATCTTGAAGTTTCAATCGTACGTGCAGGACATCTCCCTGAGAGTCTGTTTGGTCAGTATGGACCTGATGTGGACCATGTCTATTCTCATGACGAGCTGGCCACGGCCCTTCTTAATTCAGACTTATGTCTTGCCGCCAGTGGAACAGTGACTCTTATTTGCGCACTTTTTGCCGTTCCCACAGTCGTTACCTATAAAACGAGTCTTTTAAATGCGTATCTTTTTTACTCGTTTGTTAAATATTTAGGTCCCGTTTCTTTGGCCAATATCGTTCATAATAAAAGAGTTTTTCCTGAGTTGATTCAAGAGCAAGCTTCAGGGTTTAATATGGCCAAGAAACTTGAGTACTGGATTCAACACAATGATAAGTATGACTCGGTTTTCCATGAACTAAAAAGAACAGGTGAACTCATTCAAGGAGATACAAATCAGACAGCAGAGCACATGGCCTCAGTTATCTCTCGGGGCTAAGTTGATGAGGCCATTTAAGTTTTTAGGTCGCATGCTACTGTGGCCCATCTCCTTATTATGGGAGACGTTGTATCGTGTACGACGATTCTCTTACAAATATGGAATTTTATCTCAATCACATTTTCGTTTACCAATCATTTCTGTTGGGAATTTAACTTTTGGAGGAACGGGGAAAACGCCTTTTACTCTCTGGTTAACAGACTACTTGGACTCCCTAGGGGCCCAAACGATGATTCTTATGCGCGGTTACAAAGGAAAGCTTGAAAACTCTTCTGGGATTGTTGAGAGAGGGAAGCGTCTAGGTGTAAATCCCGCTGATTTTGGTGATGAGGCGCTCTTGCTTTCTAGAAGATCTAAATCTGCGAGTGTCGTTGTCGGGAAAAATCGAAGTGATAATTTAAATTTCTACTTTGAAAAAGAAAAGCCTGACATTGTTGTTTTAGATGATGGCCATCAACACCTTAAGCTAAGTCGTTGTCTGGATATCGTGTTATTCGATGCTTTAATGCCACTTTCACGTTATAAAGTGGCACCACTAGGCTATATGCGAGAAGGATTAAGCGCTCTCAAAGATGCGGATGTTGTTGTTATAGGTCGGGCCGATCAAGTCGAGCGCTCAACACTGAGTGAGCTCAAAAAATTTCTTCAACCACATATGAGCGTAAAATCTCTTTTGTGTGAAGTTCGTTATGTACCGACAGGTCTTTATGACTCTCGTTATCAGGTGCGTTTTTATAAGGATCAAATTCAAGGTCTAAAAGTTTATTGTGTTGCTGGTATCGCTTCGCCTCATTCATTCTTTCACTTAGTAGATTCTCTTGGCGCTGAGGTGATGGGAACGGAAGCCTTTCCTGATCATCATTACTTCGAAACCGACGAGATGGAGCGCATACTTGAGCGAGCCGCTCGGTTAGACGCTGTGGTCGTGACTACTGAGAAGGATATCGTAAAGATGAGGCGTGTGGTTGATGATGAGAAGTTGCTTTATTTAGAGATACAAGTCGACTTTCTCAAAGGTGAACAAGAGTTCAAAGAAATCGTTTCCAAGACTTTCCTGGATGCCTACTAGACGATAGAATGAAGAGTCTAAAATACTGAGTTCTCTATACTATAGGCATCTATGGCTTTAATTCTTCGTTTTTTCTTTTTCTTCTTTTTTGTCACCGTGCTTGGTTGTAGTTCTCAACAAAAGGATATTTTTGAGGAAGAGAATGAAGATAACGAAGAGGTTATGCAAACGATTTTCGATTCTTCAAATGAGCGTGTCGGCGCCTTTCGAATCGGTGAGATTCAAGAACCAGAAAAAGCACAAAAAAAAGAAAAGGCCAAAGAGGTAAAAACACCAAAAAAGAAAAATCAACAAGTCGAAAAAAAGACTGAATCAACGAGTTCAAAGCTTTCCGAAGTTAAACCCCCTGAGAAAAGTGATGAAAAGCAAAAACATGTTAGTAAATTACCAGTTGAAGAAGAGATAGAAATAGAGAAAGAAGGTGATGAAATTTACCCAGAAGAGTTCGTCGATTACGATAAACGCTCCAAAAAACTATGGGAAAGCACCAATCCTATTTACTATCCAGGTGAAAAGTTTGTTTATGATATTAAATATTTGGGGATTACGGCCGCGCACATAAAAATTTCTGTAGGAAAAGTAGTGGAAGTCGCAAAAAGAAAGGCCTTTCATTATAAAGCCGTTTTAAAGTCGGCCCGCTTTTATTCCGCTTTTTATGAGATGGAAGACATCCTAGAATCTTACGTCGATGCAAAAGATCAAGTTCCTTTGCGCTACTCGCTTGTTCAAAGAGAGACAAAAAAAGATGTTGATGATCTACAGATTTTTGACCGCAACGAAGATAAAACATATTTTTTCTATAAGCGTGTTAAAGAGGGAGAGGTAAAGAAAGAAGAGAAAGAAGCCTTTATCCCGAGTTATTTCCACGATACTTTTTCGGCCATGTTTTTCGTTAGAGGACTTCCAATGAATATTGGGGATGTATATGAGTTTCCGATCATTACTCGCGCAAAACTCTGGCTAGTGAAAATTAAAGTCAATTCTGTGGTAGAAGTTAAAAATCAAGGAGAGTGGGTTGATGCTTTTAAGATAGAAGCAGAAACTCGTTTTCCAGACGAGCTCTCTAAGGAGCGAGGTAGCATTACATTTTGGGTTTCGACGTCTAAAAGACGAAAACTCCTTAGGTTTAGCGCTGATGTGAGATTCGGTTCTATCTATGGAGACTTGGTAGAGTATTCTCCAGGTGGAAACCCCATTGAGCCAGAGGAATTATAAATGCGAAAGCAGATGAATATTCTTTTCATTTGTCCCAGTGAGTTCTGGTCGACTGTTGAGCGAACGGCCTTGAGAGACTGTAAACTCCTCAAGGAAGAAGGGCATAATGTTTTTCTCTATTGCCTTCAAGACTCCTACCTTGACCTTCAGGCCAAAAAACATGAGCTAAAAACCATTGCTCATCCAGGCCGTTTTTCGACTTCTTTTATGAGGTGGAGAAAATTGGGGCATTTGACTGACATTTTTGATGATTACAAGATTGAAATTGTTCAATGCTACGATATTCATATGCTCTGGCCCGTGAGCTTTTATCTTCGCAATCGCCCTTTAATGTCCTTAATTTTTAGCCATAACGTGGAGATTCAAAAAAACTACCGTCAGTTTTGGTACCGTCCACTCGTGTCGCGAATTGATGTAACATTGATTCCTAACCGCGAAATGGTAGAAAGTGTTGTGGGGGCCCTAGGTGTCCCTCCTCACAAAATTGAAGATTGTGGGCTTGGTGTCGGGGAAGAGCGCCTTTATGAAGAGCAGGACTCAAATCCTGATCAGGGGCATTTTTTGGCCAACTTTAGCGATGATTGGCTAATGGGATGTTATATCGGGGCCCACGAGCAGAAAGTCCAATTTCTTCACCCACTTTTTCATGCATTGAAGGTGCTTAAGCGCCAGCGCCCTTTGGGACGAACTTGTAAATTGGTGCTGATTTCAGATAAACCTTGGGACCAGTCTCTCATTTACCCTGATTTGCGCAATTATCTCGTCGATAATGGTCTGGACCAAGACGTTTTATTTGAAAGTAAGACACCTGTCATTAAATTGCAGCGCTGGATGGATCTCTGGATTGGGGTGAGAAGCTTTGAAGCAATTGAAGATTATACAGTCACGGCCCTCTTAGGTGGTCTGCCCATGGTTTTGACTCGAAGTACAACCTCCATGGAGCTCATCCGACAAAATCCAGGAGTAGGCCATACCTACAAACGATATGATTCTCGAGAGCTGCGCGTTAGGGTGACCGACATTCTGGAGCGGCGTGAAGAGTTTACACGAAAAATCGAGAGCTCTTATGAAAAACTAAAAGAGCAATTTGGTGTCGAGACTTATAAAGATCAACTGATCAAGATTTTTTCAAAAAGCCTCACAAAGCGTTTGCGCTTTTACCGCAAGAAAAAGCTCTCCGGGCGCGTCTAAAAGCTTGAATTCTGCATCAATCTTGGTTATTCTGCGCGCTCTCAAGCGTTTAAAAATCTCATTTTAATATCCCTAAGGATTTGAAGTGGGCCTTCCTTCGGGAAGGAAAAAAAATAAGAGAGGGTCTATCAAAAAGATAGGTCTTCGAAAGAGGTATTTTATGACGACACAGTCAGATGTGAAACAAAAATGGATGGACGACTACGAGGTTGTCTTTGGTGAGGAAACTGAACAGCAGGAAACTTCCGAATTTGGGAAGCTGCTTGAGGAAACTAGCACGAAAGACTTTCAAGAAGGCGAAGTGTTTAATGGCAAAGTCTTAAACATTGGACCTGACTTCGTGATGATCGACATCGGCTACAAGCAAGAAGGGCTCGTTTCAGTTCGCGAATTCCAGAACTACGATGGCTCTTTAAAGATCGCAGAAGGGGATGAAATTGAAGTCTACCTAGATAAGCTCGAGTCCAGCATGGGCAATCTTGTGCTTTCTAAAGACAAAGCTGAAATCCTTAAGGCCTGGGACAAGATCTCAGAAGCTTGCGAATCAGGCACTCCTTTGAAAGGGACAGTCGTGGCGAAAGTTAAAGGTGGTCTTTCTGTCGATATCGGCGTCAAGGCTTTCTTACCAGGTTCACAAATTGACCTGCGCCCAACTCGCTACCTTGATAAGTACATTGGTAAAACAATGGAATTTAAGGTTATTAAGTTTAACAAGAAACGTGGGAATATCGTCCTTTCTCGCCGTGCAATTCTTCAAGAAGAGCGTGGTAAGTTAAGAAACGAAATCCTAAGTCAGATCCAAGAAGGGATGATTGTTAAAGGTATCGTGAAAAACATCACTGACTACGGGGCGTTTATCGACCTCGGTGGTATTGATGGTCTTCTTCACATTACCGATATGTCATGGGGCCGCGTGAAGCACCCATCGAACATCCTTACAATTGGTGATGAAATTGAAGTTAAGATCTTGAAATTTGACGCCGAAAAAGAGCGCGTTTCTCTTGGTCTTAAGCAAGTTCAGCCTAACCCATGGGAAAAGGCGAACGAAAAATACGTACCAGGAACTAAGGTTTCTGGAGAGATCGTTTCAGTAAAAGACTACGGTGTGTTTATTGAACTCGATGACGGAATTGAAGGTCTTATTCACGTTAGTGAAATGAGTTGGACTGGAAAAATTAAAAACCCAGCTAAGCACTACAATGTCGGTGAAAAAGTTGAAGCGCAAGTTCTTGACGTTGATGTCGAAAACAAGCGTATTTCTCTAGGGCTTAAGCAACTTCAGCCTAACCCTTGGGATGATCTCGAGGCCAAATATGCTGTCGGCTCAAAAGTTAAAGGCACGATTAAATCAATCGTTGAATTTGGACTTTTCGTTGACCTAGGCGAAGAAGTGGATGCCTTAATTCACATCTCTGACATCTCGTGGACTCGTAAAAACGTCAACTTGGCGGAAGAGTATAACGACGCTGATGAAGTTGAAGCGATGGTTCTCTCTGTTGATAAAGAAAACCAAAAGTTTTGCCTTGGTATTAAGCAACTCGAAGAAGACCCTTGGAAAAAGATCGAAGAGCGCTTGCCGGTTGGAACTGTTGTTGAGTCAGAAGTTGTGCGCGTAACAGACTTTGGTGTTTTCGTTGAACTCGAAACGGGAATCGAAGGCCTTATTCACATCTCTGAACTTTCAGAAGAGCGTGTAGAAAAGCCATCTGACGTGATCAATAAAGGTGACAAGGCCCGCGCCATGGTTATTTCTTTGGACAAAGAGTCTAAGAAAATTGCCCTTTCTATCAAAGCTGCTGCTAACTCAGGTGAAGGTAAAGGTTCTTACTCTCAAGGTGAGGTTAAGTCCTCAACTCTTGCTGACAAGCTTAAAGGCTTCTCTGTTGACGAGTAATTTTAAAGATTGAATTATAGACAATCAAAATCAGGTCACCCCCTTGCGGGTGGCCTTTTTTTTTATAAAATCAAGCAGTAACCCATAATGACCACTCCTGATTACTCTCTTTTGATCAACCTAAAAATGAGAACTGAGCTTATGAGAATATTCAAGCTGATGAGCCCGGAATGCTGTGGAGTAAACACTTGATAAATGGAGCTATCACGGTAAGCGGTATCTGAGATATTTCCTCTGACTGCGGTAATAGTCCTCCTAGTATGAGCTGGTTAAAACCAAACTCTTCGCTAAAAACTTTGGCCAAAGATATCTGGCACTTTTAAGGTCTTTTTTGTACGCGGAAACCACATTTTTTCAGACTTTTCTAAGTTGATAAAGTGTAAACACCAAAATAGTAGACCACGATAATGGGGGTAACTAGGATATATACCTAAAAACAAAATGTCTGAAATCGTGAAGGAGAGTAAAAGGAAGAGTGAGCAAGAAAATTAAAAGTACCCCTTGCATGATATTGGTACTCGAGGAAGGAGTAGGGTACCAAGTAAAATACCGCCCATAAGCTGTGCTTATTAACCTTTGGAAAGAATGATAATTGGTGTTTTTTGCGGTGCGGGGTTAGAACAGGCACATTGAGAGATCAACCTAGGTAAGAGAAATGAAGAGCTGGATTCTATTTTTAATTTTATGTACGGCAAGCTTCGGCCAAGCGAATTCTTTAAGTCACGAGGTCTATAGCGCCCGTGTTGTAAGTGCAGACTTTCAAGATCATTCGGTTTTGTCCTTTAATGAACTCTATCGCGGTTCAATAAACGTCAATTTGGGTAATAAGCGGATGAGTTTATCTCTCATGCTTAATTCTGATTGCCGCTCTGGGATGTTTTGCGCTGCTGCAATGAAAGAGTGGAGGCTTAGTCTGCCTCTAAGATCTACTTATACGACTTCTTGTGGGATTAGGATATTTAAGGCCTCTACCCTAGTAGGCTCCATGAGTACTATATACCAAGAGCTTTTAGTTATGGATTATGCGGCCTACAGGTGCGGTGACAAAAAATCGGATTTCGCCACTCGGATTGAATTTAAGCAAATTGATTTCTCTCCATCGATACCTAACAGCATCCAGCAAAGTTCAACCTTTGAGGCCGAAGACCTTCGCCTAACTTTTTGAAGTAAAAATTTCACAGTCGATGTCAAAAACATGTAATTTCTAACAACTACTTACAACCATGGTACTTTTTACATGGTTTTGTATTTTTTTCCTGACACTCTATGAGGTGACCCATATCGTCGCTTTCACAAGATGAAAACAATTTGGGAGAGAAAAATGTACAAATCACTTGCCACACTTACTATCACCACATTAGCCCTGTTACTTTCTCAGCAGGCCATTGCAAAATCAAAAGTTGTTTACCATTACGACAGCCGCCTTGACGTACAAGACTCGCCAAATGCCGCTTACCGAGAGCTCGCAAAATCAACCGCAGCTCAAATTCGATGGTCAGATCTTGAGGTGGGTAAATGGAACACAAAATTTAGAAAACCTGAAACTCTAAGACAGGCCTTTAATATTTGTCCAAGTGAGCGTTTTGCCAATCAGCTGGCCATGGCCAATTGCTCTGGCTTTCTCGTAGGCCCAGACCTTCTCGTTACGGCCGGTCACTGTGTTGTCCCGGCCTCTAGTGGCGGAGATCAGTGTGAGAAGTTTGCTTGGGTTTTTGACTATACACGCGAATCAAAAGGGAAATTCAAATCTGAAAGTGTTTATGGTTGTAAAGAGGTTTTGAACCATGCTCTTGAGACGACAAGTAAAAAGGACTACGCCCTGATCAGATTAGACCGTCCCGTTTTAGATAGACCTTATTTAGAGGTAAGAACTGAGGGGGAAGTGGCCTTAGGTACAGACCTTTTAATGGCCGGCCACCCAAGCGGTCTTCCGACAAAAGTGGCCGATGGCGCGACAGTTAGAGAAAATGATCATGCAGAGTTTTTTAAAACTGACCTGGACGCCTTTGGCGGAAACTCTGGTTCAGCTGTGATGGATGCTCAAACAGGTGTTGTTGAAGGTATCTTAGTTAGAGGTGCAAGCGACTATCGTTACTCCTCAAAAGGATGCTACGAAGTGAACTTCTGTGAAGATACTGGAGGCCTTGGTTGTGGTGGCGAAAGTGTTTCACGAGTGGCAAATGTAAAAGTGAATAAATTCCTATACTCGAGCATGGCCGAATAAAAAAGCCTGATCGAGATTTACGATCTGATAAGCGAAGGCACGATTCTAAAGACGGGCCTTCGCTTTTTTTTACTGAATTGAGCAGCCTCCACCCATACAAGAATCATCGTGATCTTCAATCTCTTCCTCGAGAACTTTTCGCAACTTGATTTTCTCTTCTTCAGATATACCAAGAGACTCTGCCAAAGATTCGGGGCCAGAAGGTGAGCGGAGTGTGACATCGACTCCATGTCCCTCCATTTCGACTGCGTAGCGAAAAGCTTTGTCGGCTTCTTCCATTGGACATTCAAAAAGAACTGTCTGGGTTTGAGTCTCAATAACTTTCACTGTATTGGCCATGAGGAATTCCTTTTTAAAGAGGACCTTGCTAGACTTATTAATAACATGAGCGAGCAAACACCCAAAGTTTTTTATATAGGTCCTTCGTCTTTCGTACGTTTATACGTCGAAAAAGTCGTTAAACGTGACCGCGGCGATGTTTATACCCATGCCGGCGATGAGGATCCGCGTTACCTTATTGATGATTTGGGACCGGATGTCGTGTTACTCGATGAAAAACTTTCAAATGAAAGTTGGGCCCAGGGCCTACTTGAAGGTACGCAGATTCCTGTGGTCCTCACTGGAGCTAATGAAAATAACTCCAAAGGCCCAAAACCGTACTTCGAAAAACCATATCAAGACGAGACCTTTTTGAGTGATTTAATGAAGCTTGCTAGGGAGGCCAAAGATGGAGCGTGATGTTCTTTTTATATGTCTTGGTTTATCCATAGCCCTGATTGTTTTTGCCGCCACATTATATTTTCGCTCAGGTTATTTCACTGCAGTTCTTTGAGAAGTGGATCGTCCGGTGACAAAATATATTTTTGAATTCCTAAGTTTTGAAAAATAAACTCAGGGACTCGCACACGATAAAAAATTCCTTTTTCTAGATTATTGCGGCTGATGATATTGGTCTTTCCTTCAATACTCGAGTGCACACTTCCGGCCTCATAGGGAACAAACAGGTCGTAATGCGCCTGCTTGGCCAGAAAATAATTGATGATATGCTCACGCAGTCTTTTCATATCTTCTTTATCAAATGTAGAAACCAAGAAACTGTCAGGATTAGTTCTGATTGCGAGCTTTTTCTTAAGATCATTCTCTAGTAGGTCTTTCTTGTTAAAAACAATAAGCTTCTCTTTCTTTTCGAGTTTTAACTCGTTGAGAATATCAAAAGTGACCTGCAAGTGCTTTTCGTAGTGGGGGTCGGATATATCACAGACGATAATCAAAAGCTCCGCTTCCATGGCCGACTCTAGTGTCGTTCGAAATCCATCGATTAATGTGTTGGGAAGGTTTGAGAGAAAACCTACCGTATCGATTAAAATCATGGGCGGGCGTGTATCAGGAGTTAGTGTTCTAAAGGTAGAATCTAATGTCGCAAACAATTTGTCTTCTTCTAAAACATCGACTTTGCACAAGCGATTCATCAAAGAGGATTTTCCAGCGTTTGTATAGCCGACTAACGCCGCAGTGATTGCCTGGTTTTGTCTGCGTTTTTTTTGCTGCTCTTGCGACTTGACGACTTCTTTAAGTTCACGTTTGTAAAACTCAATTCGTTCACGAATGATCCGGCGGTCGAGTTCAATTTGCTGTTCACCCTCACCGCCTCGTACGCCGACACCACCTTTTTGACGTGAAAGGTGAGTCCAAAATCCAGAGAGGCGAGGAAGAACATATTGCAAACGAGCAATTTCAATTTGGATTTTGGCCTCACGGGTCTGTGCGTGTTTAGCAAAAATCTCCAGAATAACATGGCAGCGATCAACGACAGAGAGGTCCGTAATCTTTTTTATATTTCTAATCTGGCTGGCGGTAAGCTCAAAATCAAAGACCAGAATATTCGCGCCTTCCTCTTTCGCCTCCTCGGCTATTTCTTGAAGTTTTCCTGAGCCCAGCATTGTCGCTGGGTCAACGCTTTTTTTGTTTTGAACAAATTCACTTCCGACCTCAATATGCAGAGTTCGCATCAGCTCACGGAGCTCATCGATAGATCTTTTTGTTTCATCCTCAGTGCTGTGCTCTTTGAGTTTTGGAGAGATCATCGATACAAGGCAAGCCTTGGCTTCAGTGGACAGGGAATAATCTTTTTCTATCAATTTTGACCTCGTGGGTGTTCAAAAATTAGGTTGTCGATAAGTCGAGTCCTTCCTATATATGCAGCGGCCAGGGCGACAATACTATTAGTTCTTTCCCCTATATCGCCTAAATCATCTGCATCGCGCAGTTCGAGATAATCCCAACGTAGATTTTTACTCCACATCGTTTTAATTTTTTCTAGTTTTTCTTGATTTATAAATTCATGATCTTTATTAAAAAGCTTACGGCACTCTTGTAGTGAAGAGATAAGACCCAGCGCCGTTTCTTTTTCGCTAGAAGATAAGAATTGGTTGCGGCTACTTAAGGCAAGCCCATTCTCTTCGCGAACGATGGGGCAGGAGTAGAGTTCAATTGAAATATCGAGATCGATCACCATTTGTTCAATGACTTTGAATTGTTGGTAGTCTTTTTGTCCAAAATAGGCCCGGTGTGCACGAGATAAGCTAAAAAGCTTATACACAATTGTTGTCACACCTTCAAAGTGGCCTGGTCTCGACTCACCGCAAAGCTGCCCCGTTGTTAAACCGTTGACATAGACACTTGTTGAGAAGCCTTCTGGGTAGATCTCTTCGATTGATTGTGGCGCAAAGATAAGCACTTCTCTTTCTGGAAATCTTTCTTCGATTTTTTGAATATCTTGATCAAGCGTTTTGGGGTAGTGATCAAAGTCTTCATTTGGCCCAAACTGTTTTGGATTGACAAAAATAGTGACGAGAACTTTATCGTTCTCACTCAAAGCTCTTTCAACGAGACTTAAGTGTCCGAGGTGTAGGTTGCCCATCGTTGGCACTAGCCCAAGTGTTTGTTCCGGGCCTTGTTGATTTCGATAGTCTCTCCATTCTTGGAGTTTGGTAAAGAGCAGCGCTTTCATAAATCGAATTCTTGTGCCACAAACTCGGCAAGCTCTTTTTTATCCAACTCACCAGAGAAGAAGACTTGTTTGTTCTTGAGTATTTTATAGGTAGCTCTCGCTGCTTGAAAACCTTGTGCTTTTTGACCATCTTCTGTTTGGGCGGAATGAACTTGAGTGCCTATCAAAAGGTCGACAGGTTTTCGTTCCAGTTTTTCTTTTAGGAGATCTTCAGTAAGTTCTGTCTCTGCGGCAAAGCCAATAATTTTTTGAGCAGAGCTTTTGCGTTCAATCATTTTTGCCAAGATGTCTACGGCCGGTCTCGTCTTGAGCACGCCGTTATTTTGCTCGTGGAGTTGAGATTTTTTGAGTTTTGAATTCTGTGTTTCAAACTCTATATCTCCAACGGCAGCAGCGCTGATGAATAGATCACAATTGTCAAAGTGTTGATCAACGGCCTTATACATGTCCTTTGCGGTAAGGGTCTGTATGAGTTCAAGTCGAGGCAGACATTTTAAGGCCTCTAAGCTTTTGGGCCCGAGTGTTCCATGAACCAATGTCACGTCATGTCCCAGGAAATGGAAATAGCATGCAAGCTCTTTGCCTGTTCGACCACTCGAAGGATTGGTGAGATAGCGAACCGGATCTAGGGGCGCACAAGTTGCGCCGGTTGTGATCAAAATCTTTTGCGGGCGTTGGTGAGGAGTCACTTGTAAAATAGGAATGATCTCAACCATAGTATCTACGTCGAGTAACTTACCTTGTCCTTCTTCTCCACATGCAAGTTTTCCTGATTTTGTTCCAGCAAAAAAGACATGCGGCAGGCGCTCGAGGCGCTCGAGGATTTGGCGGTTGTCACGCACAATAGGGTGCTCAAGCATGCGGCTATTCATGGCCGGAAAAAAGATCACAGGACAGTTGGGTTTTAGTGCCAAAAAAACGCTGGAGAGAAGGTCATTGGCCTGGCCCATGGCCAGTCTGGCCAAAGTATTGGCCGAAAGTGGTGCCACGACAAAACGCTGGGCCCACTGCGCCAGCTCAATATGCAAAACTTCGCCTTGATCGGCAAACTTAGGGTAATTAAAGTCGTCTTCCGAAGAGTAAACTTCTAAGGCCCCTAAGTATCGAAACACTTGTGGGCGTACGAATTCCTCAGCGCCTTTTGTCAAAAGCACTTTGACTTGGTGACCAGAGTTAATAAGGCCTCGGGCCAGATCCAGTGATTTATAAGCAGAAATGGAGCCACAGACCCCCAATAAAATTCGCAAATTTCCTCCCCAAAAATGGGCAAAAGCAACGCATCCTCACATATTTTATGATCTTTGGCAAAGGCCATGAACTTGATTTGTAAGGTTAGCTAAATCTGAGGTAATTAAACATTTTTTGGCACGGTGTGTATAGGCCATCCTTTTTTTTTGATCCTACTTTACCTATAGACTTTAGAGATCTCACTCAAAAAATATTTTCTACAGCATCGCCTAAGATGCTCAAGGATTTGATAAGAAATCTTCTACAAAAAATTAAAGAAAATAAAATCAACATTTCTAAAGTAGAGGTCGAAAACGAAGCTTTTAAAAGCTGAAGAGTTTGAAAAACTAAGGCCAATGACCAAAGATATGATTTAAATTTTCATCAGTTTCTTGAAGATCGATTGTCTTGAGAAAACGATGTGCCCCAATTGTCTGAAATTATAAGGCATCGGATACCTCAAACTTAGCTAACCTTACGCTTAGAACATAAATGATTTTTAAACCAATTACTGACTCGCTCCGACACTCCAACCACCTGCTGGCCGGGTTGAGTCGATAAAGTCGAAGTCAAAGTCAAAGATGTCATCTGGGTCATCGCTCAAGTCGATCCCCGCACCAACTAGGGAAGAGGAACTCCTCAATCGAAAATCCATACCTATAGGGTCTTCCAAATGAAGTGTTGCAGAACCTACGTTGGCGATACTTGTTCCGGCATTATTGTTTATTGAATTTGCTGAGTCATCACTTGAAGCATTGTGTATAGGATTAATTCCGCTCGAATTTGAGTAACATACATCAATACAATTTAAGGCCAAGTTGTTTTTTAAGCTTGAACTTCTATAGGTATTATTGCCCGTGCGTCTAACTGCCTGATAAACATTGTAAAAAGTGTTACTATAAAAAGCAATGCGAGCGCCATTGCCTTCAGCATCTGAATAAATACCTGTACTATTTTGCGTTGAAAATCCAAAAAAGACATTGTTGGCCGCTGCACCTCCGACTGCCCAAACCACCCGAAAAGCTTTTAAGTTGGTTCCCGTTGAGGAAGAGCGGACTAAGTTATTCTTAAAAATAAAATTCTCAGCGCTGCCAAATGTTACAACTGTGGCATCATCGTCTGATCCCGTGTGATGAATCTGAAGCCCCTCAACGATGACAGAGTTTACACCAATCGCTCTAAAAGAATTGTGTGATAGAGATTCAAAAGTATAAAGGTCTGAATCCCAAGCGCCCGAATGCCTTTGGTCGCTGCCAACTTCAGAGCTTTGTGTTGGAGTAAAAAGGCGTAGCTTGTTCGCCCAGTCTGTCTTCCAAGGGGATAAAATATTAATCGCCGTTTGATCAGTGGTACTCGAAGCGTAGAGAGCGATATTCCAATTCAGGTCTGCACCCGTTTGCGCACTGATATCATAACCCCCTGTCCAAGTATCAAAGTCTCTAAGTGATGCCGAAATGCTTAAGTTTTCATCTCCAGTGAGTGCCGCATTTAGACTGGTGTAGGCGCGATAGATTTGCCAATCCTCATCATTAGAAAAATCGATTGATGGGATATCGCCACTGACATCACGAACAATATATTCACTGGCGCTCAGCCGTTCATGAATAAAGGCGACTGAGTCAGGTGAAGTGGAACCGGCGCCATTAGAGTCATAAATGATAGCATCCCCAACACCAATATCATTGGGTAGCGATGAAGCAAATTTGGCCGTACCAGAGGAGAGGCTCAACGCGCCAGCGACAGAAAAATCTGCTAATATGCCAGTTTGTGCTACCTCAACCGATCGATAAATATCTCGCGGGTCTGGAAGCTTAACGATTTGATTGTGAATGGCGGGGGAGACGACGACGCCGTCAAAATATACACCTTCAGGGTCAGAAATCTTTAAACGAGTCTTTAAGAGATCCCCGGAGTTATTTGTGCTTAAGAGATTTGTCAGGTCTCCTTTTATATATGAGTCACTTTTACTAAGGCTTAAGCGTATCCCCGCACTTTCGGGGTCACAACCTGCCCCAAGCTGAGTTTGATTACAGTAATAAAAATCGGCAGTCGCGTTATTATTATTATCGCCTCCACTTCGATTGACACTGACATGCAGAGAGTCTTTTGTGATGCGACCAATTTGCACATCATCGAGCTCAAGACCTAAACCTGTCAATCTAATAGTTTCGTACATTGAACCGGAATGTCTAACGCCATCGGGGTCAGTTCCGACAAAGCGGATTTTTACGAGATCCCCCTCACTATAACCCGTTGTCACTCCCGTCACATTACCGCTAAAATTGCCAGCATTTCGAGTCATATCAAACTGGTCGTTGACCAGTGGGTCGCAGCTTGAATTAAGTGTTTGGTTACAGTAGTAAAGCTTCACCGAGCCATTTGTGTTGTCTTCTGTGAAATTGACTTTGACATTAAAACTGTCTCTTGTTGCCCCGATAAAATAGCTCCATGCCACATCTAAGGTCAGATCGGCCAAATAAGCTGCAGAATTCATCGGGCTATCAACTGTCCCATCCGGATCTTCGGCGACAATACGAACTTTAACTCGATCTGCCTCGTTAAAATTTGGGCCTGACAGCCCTGACAAAGTTGCTGAAAAATTCGTGGCCGTCTTTGTCATGGCCATCGATAGCCCCCCACTCATAGCGTCTTCAGGGTCACAGCTTGAATCGAGCGTTTCGTTACAATAAAAAAATGTCGCAGACCCATTGTTGGCGAAGTCACCAGAGTAATCGACAGATATACTCATCCCACTTTTGGTGGTGTTTGTTATAGAAAGGTTTGTAAGTGTCAGGGGCTCATCTAAAAGTGAGATCACTTCATTTTGAGTATCACTTCCAATAACACCATCTGGGTCAACGGCGACGTAGCGAACGGCGTAATCGGCGTTGGGAGTCAGCCCTGAAATACTGGCCGTCAAACTTGAAGCGCCTCTATCCATCGCCACGCTTGTCCCATCGTTGACGGGATCGCAAGCCGGTTGCGCACTTCGATTACAATAAGATAAGGTATTCGTAGAGTTTTCTTCATAATCTCCGTCGTAGTTTATACTCGCTTCGAAAGAGTCGTAGGTGATGTCACTTAAGGCAAGCGTTTCAACTTCTAGCTCTGAAGAAGGCGGCAAAGTCACGTCGATATCAACGACTCTCACAAGCTCTCCATCATCAAGCATTCTAACCTGGGCCTGACCAACATCGGCGCTTGAAAACTCTGCGGCGAGACCATCACCCACGATTGAAAGTGCCCCAGTGCCTCCAATTAATGACCACGACACAGCAATATTTTCCATATATCGCCCAGAAGAATCTCTCTTCACAGCATAAAGTGTGACCTCTTCATAAATATAAATTGTCATGTCTTCGTATTTAACCCCACTACCATCAGGTGAAGATTCGACAAAATAGCTGAAACTCAGGGGGCCACTATTTTGATCGAAAAAATCAACATGGATCTTTGAATCCATACAAGATGTAAGGGTCACTGCGATGAGTGCAAACAAGATAAAAGAAAATCGACTTCGCTTTATATTCATCTTAAAATCATCTCCTCTGATTCGATCATCTGATGTTTTATCGGAAGGGCTTTAAATAGATTTTAAAGTAAAGAAGGTAAACTTACCTAGTTTTAAAATTGGGACCATTTTCCGGGATGTTATACAGATTAAAAGATGATTAACAAAACTGACGTGCCACTTTTTATGGCCAATCGAATGTCATATTTGTAGCTGGTGAGGGAAAATGGCAACAAGCCCTACTATTATTCTCTAGAGTCAGAAGCGACAGGGTATCACTTGCTTGATCAACGAAAAAAGAAAGGTTTTTACAAGATGGACAAAATTCTTGCTCCACTGGATAATAATGAGTCGAAAAGAGACTTGAGATGCAGGGCCACTAAAAGAAATATCTCACTTTCAAATCGATTCGCTTGTGAGAACGATGTGCTCCAATTGTCTGAAATTATAAGGCATCGGATACCTCAAATTTAGCTAACCTTACCTTGATTTGTAAGGTTAGCTAAATTTGAGGTAATTAAACATTGTTTGGCCCGGTGTGTATAGGCCATCCTTGTTTTTTGCTCCATACTTTACCTATGGACTTTAGAGATCTCACTCAAAAAA
>Ga0136604_1000083_pt1 | contig 55251 bp, 45 predicted proteins | sample AntRauFillE10628_FD_104928 | JGI IMG/M metagenome (GOLD analysis project Ga0136604, IMG submission 104928) | Saline lake microbial communities from Rauer Islands, Antarctica - Metagenome Filla E10 #628 | ecosystem: Environmental > Aquatic > Non-marine Saline and Alkaline > Saline | place...
CAAATTATGAAAAAACAAAAGAAGAAGTTGCAAAAGCATTAGAAATTATTTTAAGCCATCAAAGCGTAGTACATGGTGCAGAAAGTGAGCGCCCTTTAGAGCCATCTGCATTTAGCAATATTAATACAGTGCTTCCAGATGGTAGCATTATAACCACTAAAAATGAAACTCAATATGCAGCTTTAATTTTGCACTTACTTAAACGGCACGAAGAATTTGATTTAAGTTTATTTATTTCTCTACACCCTGCTTATTTGGTAGAAGATGAAATTGCTAATGGTGAAAATAGCTGGCGCACCAATCAAGATGCAATGGACAAAGAAAAAGCCCCACATACTATTTGGCAAGAAATCTTAAGGTACCAATTTGAAAACTCTACAGAGAAAGAAGAATTATTTGAAGTGCATGCCCAACAAATTATAGCACACTGTAGCTATGTTCAAGAGTCATTAATTGAAAAATATAAAAAACTTAAACTAGAAACTAATAAAGAAGAGTCAGTCAAAGAAAAAGAATTGAAAATACTTGAAGCTAAAATAAAATCATATGTAAATGGAATAGTTAAATATAAAGAAATTATTAATAATGAAATAGAATTAGAAAGAACAAACAACCCATTAAAGGAAGTAATTTTAAAATTAACAGAAGCGACAAAGCCATTAGAGGCAATAATTTCAAAATTAGAAGAAAACAAAACATTAGTGCATGGTACTAAAAAAAGAAAACGATCAGAAGATAAGGATGTTAATCCTTTTAGGGAATCTATAGATTTGCCCAACCCTAATCCAAAAGCCACCCGGACCGCGTCTGATTCAAACGCTTCCTCCAGGACCGCGTCTGATTCAAACGCTTCATCACCCTCTATAGATGAAGTACTTGATTTATATAGAATTGTTCCACAACAATTAAAAAGAACTTCAACTTTTAGTTTAAATTGATAAATTAAAAAAATTACACCTAATGCAGCAGCACCTTATTATGCAGCTGCATTAGCGCATAAATATTTAAAATTAGCATAGTATTTAGGGATATATCTGCTAATAGCCAAATATAGTCTGTGTCTAATAAGCAACCTAGCGGTATTAGAGCTATAAAAACTATATGGTACGCTTGATGAATGCGTAGATTATTAGTTAAAAATTTTAAGCAGCTACGCGCGCAATATGCCCAAGTTAGTATAGTAGTAAAAGCAAACAGCATTAAGGTAATAGTAACTATAAAACCTGCATATTCATGCGCAAAACCTGCTTGAAATGCTGCAATACATAAGTTAGTGCTTTTAAGATTTAATTGTGGGTCTATATTCGCAATTAATAAAACCAAGCCGGTAAGGGTGCAAATTAACATAACAATAAAAGGGGCAATTGTGCTTACCAGGCCTTGAATATATGCATCTTGATGGTGTTTGCTAGTAGTTGACACTTGAGCATGCAGCATAGGCGCCACGCCTACTCCAGCATCAGTTGCAAATAAACCTCTATCAAAGCCTATGCGCAAAGCATCTAACATACTAAAACCTGCAGCACCTGCAACCATGGTTTTAAAAGAAAATGCCGAACAAATAATGTTAAATAAAATGCTTGGCAATTTAAAATAATTAAGAAAGATAATATATAAACAAGCTAAAATATATATAATGGCCATTAAGGGCACCATTTTAGCGGCTACTTCACTAAAAAGTTTAGAGCCACCAAGCAATACCGCGCCCACTAACAATGCAAAAACAATTCCAATTAATATAGGATTAAAGCCACAAGCCACTAAAGGTATAGTTATTGAATTAATTTGGACCATATTGCCAACAGTTATGGCACTTAGTAATGCGCTAATGCAAAATAGTTTGCCAAGCCATGGGGCATTTAGACCATAAGCTAGGTAATACATTGGCCCGCCGCGAAGGGGTTGGGTGCTGCGATACATAATAGCAAGATAGCAACCATAATATTTAATAATGGCGCCTAAAAAAGCCATAATCCACATCCAAAATAATGCCCCAGGCCCGCCAAAACTAAGGGCTAATGCAATGCCGGCAATATTGCCCGTACCTAAATTACCCCCAAGCACTGCAGCTAACGCCGAAAATGAGGATAAGCGGCTATTTGTATTGTGGCTTTTAAATAAAATTTTATAAGCTGCGGGTAATTTGCGAATTTGTAAAAACTTAGATTTGAAGCTTAAATAACTACCACATAAAATCACTAATGGTATAACAAAATAAAAACTTAAAAATTCTTTTAAAGTAAATAACATATAAGTATTATCTTTTTATAAATAATTTCATATAATTTTGTGTAGTAGCTTGCGCTAATTGCTCAAAAGATATGCCTTTTAGTTCGGCTAAAAATGCAGCCGTGTGCTTTAAATATGCCGGTTGGTTAATTTTGCCACGATTGGGCATGGGCGCCAAATAGGGGCAATCAGTTTCAATTAACATTTTTTCCAATGGTACTTGGCGGGCAACCTCTTGCAACTCTTTGGCATTTTTAAAAGTTACAATACCAGAAAATGATATATAAAATCCCAAGTCTAAACAAGCCTTAGCCATTTCCCAATTTTCGCTAAAACAATGAATAACGCCGCCAGTAGCTGCTGCATCTTCATTATGTAGCATACTAACAGTATCAGCGCGCGCCTGGCGCGTATGCACAATTAAGGGCAAATTAAGCTCTTTAGCTGCAGCTATGTGATTTTTAAAGCGCAATTGTTGGAGATTAATGGCGCCCGTTTCAGTAGTTCGAAAATAATCAAGACCTGTCTCACCAATTGCGACCGCTTGGGCTTTAAGGGCTGCTTGGATAATATCAACAGTGGTGGGTTCTTGGTCTATTGCTTCATTTGGATGCAAGCCAGTAGATATTTTAACATTGCTAAATTCACGTGCTATGCGTGCAAGCTCTGCAGTATCTGTAAACTTGGTGGCAACGCATAACAACTCAGTTACTTGGTTATCTAAAGCCCGCTGTACAGTGGCTGGCATAGTTTGTCCAAGTTGCGCATAATCTAGCAACTGTAAATGACAGTGAGTATCAACTAACATCAGTATTAACCATTAAAAATGGTTACATAGTATGCGTTGCCTCATCGCTTTTCAAGATGCCAGCTAATATTGTTTCTATCTTTTTACGCAATTGCTCACCATTGTCGCCTTTAAATTCAATGCCTACACCCCCGGCTTTGTTGCCGTGCGATCCAGATGGCGTTATCCATACAACCCGGCCTTCAACCTCATACTTATCAGGCTCATCCAGCAAACTTACCAATAATGAGACTTCTTCAGACATGGCAAATTGCTTGGCAATAGGGATAAACAATCCGCCAGACTTTAAAAAATACATATAAGCTGAATACAATACATTTTTATCTTTAATGGTAATTGAAATAGGAGGCTTTTTTACGCTGCTATCGCCTTTGTGTTCAATGCTCATCTGTTGCTCCAGTTAGCAGTAGGTCTTCTAGAATTAGCTGTATATTGGGTTTAAAACCTTGTTGTAGTTGCTTAGTTGCAATTTGTACTTTGCTAAACATAGCCCATAATTTAGTTAAAGATGAATTTTCATCTAGTTTTTTTAAGATTTGTGCATAATCTGACAAACCGCTAAGTCCGGCATCTTGTGTATATTTATAGGTTATAATTTTATTTAAAGCCCACCATAAATAATTAATACTGTCATCTTTGAAATTAACCCACCAATTATCCGCCACATCTAAAAAATTAGTATCACCTTTAGCCCAAAGGTCTACTAGGCTTTGTAATATAAGCCCCACAGCCTGGGTTGGCCAAATATCTTGCTTAAATTCTAATACATGCGCGCGTGAGAGTATTGTTTCAATAAGTTTATATTTATTATTTACTACTATAAAAAATAGCACCGGAACTTGGGGCTCTTCTAGAGTTTTTAAAAGAGCATTAGCTGCGTTTAATTGTAAATTGGCCTCAACTTTAATTACAATAATTTTGTAATGGGCTATTTGAGCTACAGTGTGGGTGAACTCAATAATGTCCCTAACATTATCAATAGTTAATTTATTAAATTCTAATAAATCTGGATGAGTGCCATGCGCTAACATTGATTTATTGTCTAACGTAAGCTCAATAGTTTTTTTTAAAAATTCTTGCTTGGCAGGCAAGTCATCCCCACTTAAAACCCACAAAGGACCAGCTTTATTTGCAGCTATTTTTTTGACTATTTGCTGTTGTTCAATTAAAAGCATGAGATTTCACAGCCAAATTAATTTCATTTTGCACGCTAAGTTTATCTGCATCTGCGTTAATTACCTTGATTCTTTCAGGATAATTATGTGCACGCTCAAGGAAATTTTGTTGCACTCGATTAAAAAAGTCAAGCTTTTCAGCTTCAATGCGATCGCTTTGACAAGAAACCTTCTGAGCACGCTGCAAGCATTCTTGCAAATTATCAGTAACTAAAAGAATGGTAAGCTGTGGCAGAGCTATATTGATAATACCCTCCAAGTTTTGAATATGTTGGGCTTGCATTTTTCTACCACCGCCTTGATAGGCATAGGTAGAGTCAATGAATCTATCACAAACTACTGTGTTTCCAGCTTTAATTGTCGGCAAAATAAAGTTATGTAGGTGCTGAGCGCGAGCGGCAAACATTAATAATAATTCTGTGCTTTGATGAATTGCTTCATCTTTAGCATTTAGCACAATTTGACGTAGTTGCTCGGCAATTACAGTGCCACCTGGCTCGCGCGTAAATTTAGCTTTAATGCCTTGCTGGTGCAAATATTTTACAAATAATTGCACTTGCGTGGATTTACCCACGCCCTCTACACCTTCAAAACTTATAAATTTATTTTTTAAATTGCTCACGTTGCTTAGCCTTTAATTGGCGATAAGTTGCAACCGCCGCATTATGCGTATCTAAATCCGATGAAAAAACATGTCGCCCTTCTTGATTAGCTACAAAATACAAATAATCTGGATCTGCAGGTTGCAATGCAGCAATTATTGCAGCTTTACTTGGCATAGCTATAGGGGTTGGCGGCAACCCACTATTTTTATAAGTATTGTATGAATTTTCCATTCTCAAATGTTTATATAAAACTCGACCATTAAAGTTACCATCATCTAGCACATAAATAATAGTCGGATCAGCTTGTAGGCGCATATTTTGGGCTAGCCGGCGATGATATACGCTAGCAATTAAGGGGTATTCATCTGGAAAATGCGATTCTTTTTCAATTATTGAAGCTATAATTAATGCCTCATAAGGTTTTAAAACGACAACGTGCTCATTTTTTGCTAGCCAAGTAGAGCTTAATAGCTCAGTCATAGCATCATATGCACGCTGTAGTAATTGCAAATCACAAGTTCCTGCTACAAAATAATAAGTATCAGGTAAAAATAAACCTTCTGCAGAAGTTGCCTCAGGTAAATCCATAAATTGGGCAATTTCTAAATGCTCGTTTCCCAAAGTAAGAGTTGTTTTAATTTTAGGATGAGCACGCATAGCAGCTAAAATATCTCGAAGACGACTTCCCTCAACAATAGTAAAAGGATATTGTTTTACTTTAGATGAAGTGAGCAAATTTAAAATATCGTGCGCTGTCATTTTATCTGCTAACAAAAATTCGCCAACTTTAATTTTACTTGCTAACTGTGAGAATTTAGCAAACCAGCGTAGAACTCGAGTATTAGCTAAAATTTCATCTTGCTGAAGTTGCAAAGCAATTTTACCTAAAGTATCTCCAGTGGCCACCGTAATTACATAATTATCGCCAATACTTAAAGGTTTATAAAAAAAATCATGCAAAGCTAAAGTTGCCACCATGATTACAGGTAACATTAAGCTAAATATAAGATAAAAAAAGGGACGTTGCAGGCGACGCGCTAAAACTTTAAGCTTAAAAGTTATAGCGCCTAAAGACCAAAGTTCCATTTGTACCTCCAAAGCCAAATGAGTTAGAAATGGCAGCCTCAATTTTTGCCTTACGCGCCACATTAGGCACATAATCCAAATTTGCACCCTCAGCTATATTATCTAGATTTATTGTTGGAGGTGCAATTTGATCTCTTAATGCCAGTATAGTAAAGATAGCTTCAATTGCTCCCGCAGCCCCAAGTAAATGTCCGGTCATAGATTTAGTCGAGCTCACCAAACAATTGCTAGCATGAGAACCTAAGACCTGTTCAATTGCATGGCTTTCCTCTATGTCACCAGCTTGAGTAGAAGTGCCATGAGCATTTACATAACCAATAGTATTTGCATTTAACTTAGCATCTTTAAGCGCTAAATGCATAGCATCCTTTGCTCCTGTGCCAGAGGGTCGGGTAATATGAAAAGCATCTGAGCTCATGCCAAAACCTGCAAGCTCTGCAATAATATTAGCGCCACGAGCCTTAGCATGCTCATACTCTTCTAAAACTACAGCGCCGGCCCCATCACCTAAAACAAAACCATCGCGGTCTTTATCCCAAGGCCTTGAAGCTTTTTGCGGGTCTTCGTTACGCTTTGAGAGCGCACGCGCCGCGGCAAAACCTGCGATCCCAAGAGGGGTACTAGCTTTTTCTGATCCACCCGCAACAACCACATCAGCTTCGCCATAAGTTATAGCTCGCAAAGCTAAGCCTATAGCGTGGGTGCCTGTAGTACAAGCTGTGGCGGGTGCCATACTTAATCCTTTAAAACCATACATAATAGATAAATGCCCACAAATCATATTAACAATTGATGCTGGTATAAAAAAAGGACTTACACGCCGGGGGCCATGAGCGTGCAATTTTAAGGCATTATCCTCAATGGTTCCAATACCACCAATACCTGAACCCATGATAATTCCTACTCGCTCGCTGACAAGCGTGGCACAATTGTCCAAGCCCGCATGCTCGATAGCTTCTTTGCCTGCGGCAATACCATATTGAATAAAAGGATCGCATTTGCGCGCTTCTTTAGAGTCCATGTAGTTATCGGGGTTAAAATCATTAACTAACCCGGCAAATTTAGTGGAGTATGCTGTGGTATCAAAATCGGTAATTAACCGTACCCCACTTTTGCCAGATAAAGCATTGCTCCAAGCGGTATTTAGCCCAATACCAATTGGAGAGACTATACCAAGACCTGTAACTACTACACGTCGTTTATTCATTATTTACTTCCACTTGCCTAAGCCATCTAAGCCATTAGCTACCAGATTTAGCATTTACATAATCAAAAGCATCTTGCACGCTAATAATTTTTTGGGCATCTTCATCAGGAATATCAATATCAAATTTTTCTTCAAGCGCCATAATAATATCTACGCTATCTAACGAGTCTGCACCTAAATCATCAGCTATTGACGCCTCGCCAACAACCCTATCTAAGTCAACATTTAACTTCTCAGCAATTGTTTCTTGAACCTGTTTTTCTAGGTCATTCATTGTAGGGACACTCCTATTTGGTTTAACATTTAACTCATATAAAGACCACCATTTATATGCAAGGTTTCCCCTGTAATATAAGCGGCAGCATCTGAAACTAAGAACTTAACTGCATGCGCCACATCCTCAGCTTTTCCCATACGCTTAGCTGGAATGCGTGCTAATAATTGTTGGTGCTGGTTTTCATCTAACTTATCAGTCATAGCTGTTGCAATAAAACCTGGAGCTACCGTATTTACCGTAATGTTACGCGAAGCTACCTCTTGCGCGAGCGATTTGGCAAAACCTATAAGGCCAGCTTTAGCAGCGCAATAATTTGCTTGGCCTGGATTGCCGGTAAGTGCAACTACCGAACTTACATTAACAATTCGCCCCCAACGTGCTTTAACCATTGGGCGTAAGCATTCTTTGGTAAGTGCAAACGCTCCATTAAGATTGGCATTAATAACCTCATCCCACTCAAGCTGTTGCATTCGCAAAAATAAATTATCTCGCGCAATGCCCGCATTATTAATCAATATATTTGGATAACCAACTTTAGCCATTACCAATTCTAAAGCATTTTTAATGCTATCTAGTTTGGTTACATCTAATTGTACTCCAAATGAATCAGCAAATCCTAGCTCATGCAAATAACTATTAATAGCCTCTGCGCCATGCGCCGAAGTTGCTGTTCCAGCAACTAAGTAACCTGCTTGCACCAATTCTGTAGCTATAGCCCTACCAATACCGCGACTAGCACCTGTGACTAGTACTACTTTTGAGTCCAACATACTTATCCTGCTAATGTCTCGCTGAAAGTTTCACAAATAACATTATTTGCTATTCTCTTATTTAAACTAGTTAAAACCCTGCCCGGGCCACATTCTATAATTTTATGCACATTTTGTGACTCAAAATATTCTATAGTTTCAATCCAGCGTACTGGATTAAACAACTGCAACTTTAAAGCATTAACTATAACATCTTTATCCAAACTTGCGCGCACACTATAATTTTGAATTATGGGAATACTTATATCATTCCAATGAGTTTTTTCAAGCTCTATAGCAAATTTATCTGCCGCAGGTTGCATCAATGCGCAATGAGATGGAACACTAACTGGCAATAAAATCGCCCGCTTAGCGCCATCGGCTTTGGCAAGTTCTAAGGCGCACTCAACTGCAGCTGTAGTGCCGGCAATAACTATTTGGCCTGGTGCATTTAAATTAGCCGGTGAAACAATAGCAGCTGTAGTAGCTCTCGCTTGCTCGCAATAAGCCATAACTTGCTCTTGCGATTTGCCTAAAATCGCCGCCATTGAGCCTACACCCACAGGCACCGCTGCTTGCATTAATTGGCCGCGCAAACGCACTAAGCGTAATCCATCAGCAAAACTTAGGGCACCGCTACACACAAGGGCTGTATATTCGCCTAAGCTATGCCCGGCTAAAAAACTTAATTTAACTTTATCTTGCAATTGGAGCCAAGCGGCAACCCCTGCAACCAATAAGGCTGGCTGCGTATATTCAGTCATGTTTAAAAGACCATCACTGTCGTGCTCACACAATCTAACAATGTCTATGCCTAAAATATCACAAGCTTCGGCATATAGTTGTTGGGTAGCTTGGGTGTGGCCTAAAGCACTTAACATACCTTTATATTGCGAGCCTTGACCTGGAAATACCACAGCTATCTTTTCTGCCATAACTTTCTCCAATATTCTCTTAATAGCGCACTAGCGCCGAGCCCCAAGTTAAGCCGCCCCCAAAAGCTTCAAAAATTAAATTCTGTCCCCTTTGAATGCGCCCATCACTAACACCTGCATCTAAAGCTAAAGGTATGGATGCTCCTGAGGTATTAGCATGCTTATCTACAGTTACAATAATTTTATTGGCGTCCAAGTTGATAGCGCGCGCAGTTGAATCCAAAATTCTTAAATTAGCTTGATGTGGCACTACCCAATCAATATCGGCTGCAGTTAGATTATTATCTTTTAATTCATGTTGAATAACATCCGCCAAGCGCTTAACAGCTAATTTAAAAACAGTGCGCCCTTCCATACGTAATAATTTATCCGAACTCATTAAGGCATTATTTAAATATAAAATATCTTTATTTTTACCATCAGCAAACATTTTAGAAGAAATAACCCCAGGCGAGGCTGATTTACTTAAAACTATAGCTCCAGCACCATCCCCAAATAACACGCACGTAGAGCGGTCTTGCCAATCAACAACCTTAGACATAGCCTCAGAACCAATAACTAAAATATTATCCACAAAATTAGTTTCAATATACTTAGTCGCACAAGTCATAGCATAAATAAAGCCGCTGCAAGCTGCTTGAATATCAAAAGCTGGAGCAAACTCTATACCCAGAGCCGCTTGTATTAAGCAAGCGGCAGATGGAAATGTTTTAGGTGCAGTACAAGTTGCAACTATAATCATTTGAATTTGCTGAGGTTCAAGATTGGCTCGTTGTAAAGCTTGTTGAGCCGCCTTTACCCCCATAGAAACAACATCATCATCTTCGACTATGTGCCGCTGCTGAATGCCAGTACGCTGGGTAATCCACTCATCTGAAGTATCAACCATAGTTGCTAACTCAGAGTTAGTTAAGATTTTTGGCGGTAAATAACTACCTGTAGCCATAATCTTAGCGTAAGTCAAAACTATCTTCTCCAAGCTTTTCTGCCACAATTTGCTTGATTTTTTCTGGAACATTAACTTTAACTTCTGTAACTGCCGTGCGAATTGCAGTTACAAAAGCATCAACATTTGCCCCGCCATGGCTTTTGACGACTACCGCTTGTAAGCCTAGTAAACTGCCGCCATTGTAATTGTTAGGATCAAAACGCTTATATAATTTTTTCAAAATTGGATAACTTAAAGCTGCCACAATTTTAGTAAATATATTCTTATTAAATTCTTCTTTGGCAAAGGCTATTAACATTTTAGCCACGCCCTCGCTAGCTTTTAAAGCCACATTGCCCACAAAACCATCACACACAACAACATCAGCTTTACCACTATAAATATCATCTCCTTCTATATAACCTATATAGTTAAGGTCGGTGGTAGAGCTTAGCATTTGAGAAGCTTGTTTGACTGCATCAGTGCCTTTCATGGCCTCAGAACCAATATTCAACAAGCCCACAGTAGGCCTTGCCGTATGCCCTAAAGCTTGCACTAAAATAGAGCCCATAACTGCAAATTGAAATAAATGTTCTGCTTGGCAGTCAACGTTAGCGCCTAAATCTAACATGTGCACGGGGCCACGCATAGATGGTAGCGGAAATAATATAGCGGGCCGGTCAACTCCTGGTAGCATTTTTAGTACAAACCGTGAAATTGCCATTAAAGCCCCAGTATTGCCAGCACTAACACAAGCTTTAGCATAGCCGTCATGCACTTGATTGATGGCAATGCGCATAGAAGAGTCGCGCTTTTGGCGTAAAGCAACAGAAGGCGCCTCATCCATCGCGACAACTGAAGCGGCCTCTACTAGTTGCAATCTATTTACATCATATTTAGGAGCTAAACTGGCTAGTTTGGCTCCTATAGCCTGAGTATTGCCTACTAATAATAAGCACAACTCTGGTATTTGCTCTAGACTTTTAAGGCAAGCTGGGACTGTTGTATCAATACCATTATCGCCCCCCATAGCATCCACTGCAATTGTTATCATATCCAAAGACTCTCTAAGGAAGCTTATTATTCTTGGGTGGCTTTAGCTTCAGGATTTATAATTTGCTTACCCCGATAATAACCATCAGCTGTCATATGATGGCGTAAATGAGTTTCACCAGTTACCGCATCAACAGCTAACTCTACCCCTTTAAGCCCATCATGACTACGGCGCATACCGCGTTTAGATCGAGTTTTTCTACTTTTTTGTACAGCCATAATCTTCTCCAGAGAATCAATTAATTTTCAAATTTTTAAGTAATGCAAATGGACTTGTAGTTTTTGCATTGTCTACCATAATTTTGGAATCTATATCTAACTTACAATTAGAGTTAGTTGGGTCGTGCAATGCCACTAAGGGCAAACTCAATAAAACCTCTTCATCTAATAAGCTCTGCAAACAAAGCGCTGAGCTATCTGCCTCTAAAAAAATGGGTTCATAATGGACCGGTAATGCTTTAGCTTGGGCCTGAGTATGCACCGGGCTTAAATTAAAATCCAACTTAATTGTTTGCGAAAAAGGCTCTAAACACCTTTGGCAAACTAAAGTTGCAACTATTGCCGTGGTACCTACTATATAATAGCAACCTTGCTCATCAATTCCAAAATCCAAATGATACTCAAGCAGCTTTTGCTCTTTAGAGCTATCCATTATAATTTGGCTAGCACGCTCTAATTTATTAAGAGGCATTTGCCCAAACAAAGTTTGCCCAGCTCGCGCTAGTTTAATTGGGTAAATTTTATGGCTCATTGCCTCACCAAAATAAAGTATCAAAAGGATATTTGACTTACCAAGTCTGGGCAGATACTAGCAGATACGCGCCGTCCAAGTCAACTTCTAAGGCGCACCGCATAAGGCTTAGAACAATATTTCGTGTGTCTTTATATATAAAACATTGAAAAAATATAGCTACTTAGTTTTTGAGCTTGTAATTTGAAGCTTTGCCAAACATTTAAGCCAAACTTCTCATATAAAGATTCTTGTGCGGTGTATTCTAAAATTTCACTTACACCAATAACATCTTGGGCTATTGACTCAACATCTCCAAGACCATCAATTAAACCTACCTTGAGCGCATTTTTACCTAACCAAATTCTACCGGAAAATAAATCAGGCGCATTTTTTAATCTACCTTGACGACCATGCTTTACTTGCGCAATAAATAGCTCATGCACTGTATTTAATTGCTCTTCAATAATTTGTTGTTGTTTAGCATTAGTTGGACTGAAAGGGTCAAGGATTACTTTGTCATCACCTGCTGCATATATGCGCCGCTCAATTCCTAATTTTTCTATGGCTTCGGTAAAACCAAAGGACTGAATAACTACACCTACCGAACCCACTACACTTGCAGCATCAGCATAAATATCCTCGGCGCTACTAGCTACCCAATAAGCACCACTTGCCCCAACTTCCCCAATAACAGCGACAATTTTTTTATCTGGATATTTTTTACGTAACCTGTCAATTTTACTACTTATAAGGTTTGCATTAACTGGAGTACCCCCTGGGCTATTAATGCTTAAAATAATGCCTTTGGCATTTTTATTAGCAAAAGCTTGATCTAATAGCTCATTAATTTTTTTAGCATTAGCTATACTGCTAGACATTATAGGGCCGTTAATTTCAATAACAGCCGTAACTGGTTTTTTATTGCCAGCATAACCTCTAATTTGAGGTCCTAAACTAAATAAAGATACGGCTATATAACCAAAAACGACTAATTTAAAGAATACACTCCAGCGCCTAGCTGCTCGCTGCTCTTTAATAGTTTGCAGCAAGACCTTCTCGATGGTCGCTCTTTCCCAGTTTGATGGCGTGTTTTCGTTCATTTTATCTCTGTAGGGAAGTTAAAATATTTTGCATATGCTCATCATAATCGGCAATTACTGAAATAAGTTGATTAGTTATGGGACACTCAAACATTAATTGACGTGCATGCAAACATAATCTTGAAGCCTTGTTGTTGCGCCCATACTTGATATCACCCAAAATAGGATGGCCTAAACTATCAGCATGCACTCTAATTTGATGCGTTCTGCCTGTAATAGGTTTGGCAAGCACTAAAGAAGCCTGGCGCAGGCGCTCAATTACTTCAAATTCAGTTCTAGCACTTTGGCCTTCCGGGTGTACACTTACCATGCGCTCACCATTTACACTTAGTTTGCGTTGTAATTTGGCATTTACTATAAATTTATCATTACAATAACCTCGTAAGATTGCATGATAATGTTTAGTTACCGTGCGCTCACGAAATAATTCATGCAGTTTGCGTAAAACTTGGCGATTTTTAGCCAACAATAAACACCCAGAAGTGTCTTTATCTAAGCGGTGCACTAATTCTAAAGAACGACTCCATAAATTACGTGCAACCTCAATTAAGCCTAAATTAGTACCAATTCCGCCATGGACTGCCAGACCTGAGGGCTTATTAACTACAATATAATGCTCATCCTCATAAATGGCTTCTAATTTAACGCCGCCACTTTCTATGATTTTCAAAGGCTTTTGCGCTCTATCCAAGGGTGGCACTCGGAGGATGTCCCCATCTTTTAACTTATAGGTTGGCTTAACCCGCCCTTTATTGACGCGCACTTCCCCTTTACGTAAAATTCGATAAATGTGACTTTTAGGGATATTAGACAGGTGTCTGAACAAAAAATTGTCAACTCTTTGGCCATCACTTGCGTCTATTTCTATATAAGATACTTCTGTGTGCATAGAATCCGTTGATTAACTTGTACTATTGTATTAATGTATGGTTACATTGTGGCAAAGTATAACATTAATGATAATAAGTTAATAGATTTGCTTATTAATCACTTAAATTAATTTAGATTAACCTACTTAAAATTAAATCGTCACAGAATACAGGATATAAGTTAACTATATCACTTACAATTATTTTAAAATATTATGGTAAATTATGTCAAAAAAAATGTTGATAAACGCGTCTCAAAAAGAAGAATTACGCGTAGCGCTAGTAGAAGGCGCCCAGTTAGTGGATTTAGATTTAGAAATTTCAGGCAAACAACAACAAAAAGCTAATATATATAAAGGCAAAATCACCCGTATTGAGCCAAGTTTAGAGGCAGTGTTTGTAGATTATGGTGCTGAACGCCATGGTTTTTTGCCCTTTAGAGAAATTGCCAAAAGCTATCTAAAATCTCCACAAGAAAAACTTAGTATTAAAGAACAGCTAGGAGAAGGCCAAGAGCTTATCATTCAAGTTGATAAAGAAGCTCGTGGCACGAAAGGCGCAGCTCTTACCACATATATCTCGCTTGCAGGCTGTTATTTAGTCCTAATGCCCAACAACCCTAAAGCCGGTGGCATCTCACGCAAAATTGAAGGCGATAATCGCGATGATTTACGCGAAATTTTAGATCAAGTTGTCGTACCTGAAGGCATGGGGATAATTGTGCGCACAGCAGGAGTTGGGCGCAGCTTAGAAGAGCTGCAATGGGACTTAGATGTTTTACAAAAACAATGGCATACCATTGTAGAGGCCGCCGCCCAAAAAGCTGCGCCTTTTCTTATATATCAAGAAAGCTCACTGGTAGTGCGAACTATTCGCGATCATTTAAAACCTGGCGTGGATGAGATTTTAATAGATTCTCGCAATATTTTTGATAGTGCATGCGCCCATATTCGTATGATGCGCCCGGAATTTATTGATAAAGTAAAATTATATAATGATATTATACCTTTATTTAATCGTTACCAAATTGAATCTCAGCTTCAAACTGCATTTCAACGCCAAGTAAGCTTACCCTCAGGCGGCGCTGTAGTTATAGACCATACCGAGGCTTTGATTTCAATTGATATAAATTCAGCTAAAGCCACTAAAGGCGTAGATATTGAAGAAACAGCGCTACAAACAAACATAGAAGCTTCTAATGAAATTGCGCGGCAATTGCGATTGCGCGATATTGGCGGCCTAATTGTGATTGATTTTATTGACATGCTTGCCAATAAAAATCAACGTCAAGTAGAACAAACGTTGCGAAATGCATTAAAGGTAGACAGGGCAAGAGTCCAAATCGGACGCATTTCACGTTTTGGCCTATTAGAGATGTCAAGACAACGTTTACGTCCAGCTTTAGCGGAGTCTAGAGAAATAACTTGCCCACGTTGTTCAGGGCAAGGCACTATTAAAAGCGTTGAAGTGTTAGCTCTTAGTATGTTGCGTCTAATTGAAGAAGAAGCAATAAAAGACAAAACTGCTGAAGTACAAATTGAATTACCTTTAGAAATTGCAACTTATATTATTAATGAAAAGCGTGCCGCGGTAATAGATATTGAATTACGGCACAATATACGAGTCACCATTATTCCAAGTCATGCTATAGAAACTCATGATTTTAAAATAAATCGTTTAAAAGAAGATGAGGTGAGTTCTAAAATTGTTCCAAGTTATCAATTAATTTCTAAGCCCGAATCGAGAATTGAAGATTTTAATATTGTGCGCAGCTCAGTGGACTCTGCCAAAATTTATGAAACTGCAGCTGTTGGTAGCATCGTCAGCGAAATGGCTCCAGCCCCAACTAAAAAAGCTGAGCCCCGTAAAAAACAATCTGCCAAGCCACGTAAAATAGGTTTTATCCGTAGTTTATTAGAAAAATTACTAGGCAAGAAAATAGACCCTGCTAAAGCTTCTAATAATAATCAGCGCTCAAACAATTATAGGTATAATAAAAATAAACCTAGAAATAACAACAAACGCCACTATAAAAATAGTAATAAACCCCAGCCAAATCGCAATCAAAATGCAACCGGTAACCCAGAATCTAAGCCGGCTAATAATAAAGCTGAGCCTGTTACAGCTAATCCAGCGGTAGCAGCTAATAATTCGCGACCTAAAAAAGAAAATCAACAAAATCGGCGCCAGCCCAATAAGCCCCGGGAAAAAGTTGAAGAAAAAGAGTAAAGTAGAATAAAACTTTACGACAAAAACTAATTAAGCAGCAGCATAAACACCCTGCTGCTTAATTATCTTAAGCTCAATTAAATCTAATCCCTAATTAGCATATACCCTTCCCTACCCTTATATTTAAAGCTGAACTTTTTGCCGCAATATTCGTCCAAAAGGCAATGGTTAACTATTAATATAACAAACATGGAGTATATACACTTATGTCCGGAGCAGATACTACTACTATTCCAGAGCCGTATAATTTTCTAAATAATAATATACCAAAAAAATTACAAAAAGCAGGTTATGTGCGTTTAGAAATAGACAATCTTACGATAGATAAGATTAAAGAAGCTTTGGGTGATAGTGATAGTAATATTAAGCAAAATAAGTTACTTGCACAATTTAACACTACACATTTTACGGATACATATTCACAAATACAGAAAGATTTAAAAGCCAAGGGTTATGAACTTACAGAAAATCCAGCAGTAGTTGAATTTGATATAGCAAACCAAGCCTTAGAAATTACCTTGCAGGCCGAATCAAATAATGAACCTAGGATAACGCGAGAGGTAAAACTTCGACTTACCAGCTCCCAAAAAGAAACTGCCTCAAAAGAATTCTCTATAAATGATAGAATTAAGCATCTAAATTTTACGCTCAATAAAATGTATAATTACTTAGTGGTTGAGCTTGGAATTGAGGAAGAAAAAGCTAAAGAATTTTTAGAAAAATTTATACAAAAACACCATAGCGCAATTTTACTTGAACCACAAAGTAGCGTTAAAGAATTCAAAGAAAAATGTCAACATTTTAATACTGAACTAAATAGTGAAGTTTTAAATAAATTAAAAGAAGACTTTAGAATTCAAAAAATTAAAAGCTATGCCGAGCAAGCAATTGAAGAATTAAAAGAATTAAAAGAATTAAAACCTGAATTAAACAAGCCACTTGATGCTTTAGGACAAATACTAGATAAAATTAATGATAAATCAGGGCCTACTCCGGTGCAAATAAAATTAATGCAAAAATATTTAGCCCAAGTTTTAAGCAGTGAGATATTAGAAAATATAGATACCAATGATCGCTCCCATATAGCCAAGTTATATCAAGCAATTGAAAAATTACCCCTTATTAAAGTTGGGAAAAATCATAAAAATAGTGCCCATACTATTTTAATTAAAGGTATGGAGCGCATGGAAGTATGCTATAACTCTAACAACCCACAAAAACGCCAGCCAATTCTATGCAGCATATATGAACCAAAGGATAAGATACATTATGAAATGGCAACCCCTCTTAGTGATAATGTATCTACTGATAGAACTCAAGGCTTAGCAACTGCTAGATTTCACTTACTAGGCAACCTTACGGCATCAAAAATTAATATTGGTGCCAATATGTGGCATGTGATTTGTCGCCATGGAATTATAGAAGCCGGACAAAAAAATATAACATTTTCTAAAGCTGTACATTATATGCGCTCGGGCTCTATGTCGAAAATAGGCGCAACCCTAAAAGGCTTTGTATTTAGCAAGCAAGATAAAAAAATACTGAAATCAAAAGAAAAAGTAGTCGAACAAGTAAAACAACGCATCCTTGCAAAAATAATTATTGAGTTGCAGCAAATTCTACAAGAGGATGGGCTTTCCGACAAACAGCGTAAAACAAAAGCAAAAGAATATTTAGAAAATCCAAAAATATCTTTTAATGCCATTTTAAGTGATGACACTCAAGAAAATAAGCAAATTGATGACTTAAAAAAAGCGGTAGAAAAATTAAAAACTTTACCTATATCAAAAAAAGATTTTCAAGAATACATCCAAAACAACCTTGAATCTGTAGAAGGACGAGATAAACTGGAAGAATTAAAAAACCTGGCACCAAAAGAAATTAAAGTAGATATAATAGTTAAAAATCATCCTAATAATCCTGCCGTAACATTTAGTGCGCAAAACATTATAAATATAATACAAGAAATTGATTTAGTTGATTTCATTTATAGTAAAGCACCCAAATATATACCCAAAAATCCTATATTATTAGCAGCAGCCTCCATATTGCCAATCATTATAGTAGCTATTTTATTTTCTCTAGGCCCAGCAACTTGGTCTTCAGCCTTACTATCTTTAGGAACAATTGCCGTGCTTGGCTCCATAGCCTCCAAAATCATACCGGATTCTTTTAAAAAAACTAATAAAACATTGCGCTCTTTAACGCGCACAGGCAGCATAATATCAGCAGTTTTAGCAGCCCCTTTGGCATTAATTGCCCTGCCCATATTTGGAATAATTGCTATAACTGCAAACAATATTAAAAGCATTCCTTTAACTAGAAAAGCAAGCGCTTATAGTAAAATTGCGCTGGCAACGGTTGCGCATGCCTTAATACTCCCAATAACTCTATCAGCAATGAAAGCTGTGCATGAATTACATAAAAAAACATCCGAACCCTTGGCTGAATCTAATCCTAGACTATATAAAGCTTTAACTTATTTTTCTTATACAACTCCTATGTATCAATTTTCACGTATGACGCGTGAACGCGCTTATCGTACCAACACTAAAGCTCTAAAGGAGTTATTAGAAAAAAAAGAAACCGCACCAATATTTAAAATAGCAAAATATCATCTAGAAGCAGGAGATAGCAAAAAGACAATATCTAAAAGTATGCAAGCATATTTTAAAAAACCAGCAAATAAACAAACATTACTAGGTAAACAGAATAAAGAATTTAAACAAGAATTTTTAACTGGTTTATATATACGTTTATTAAATGATGAGCACTTATTTTCTGATAACCCAAGAACCAATAATGTACTTTTAGCACTTATTTCAAATAAATTAGATAGAGAATTTGATTATACTGCAGTTTCTTTTTGTAAAAGTGGAGAAGATAGAACTGGGTTAGTCATGGCATTACAAATAGTGTTCGATGAATACATTGATGGCAAAGTTGAAAGCGAAAGCGGAAAACAAAAACTTTTAAATTTAATAACATCTAGCAATCAAGAAGGTAGCCTTCTTAGAAAAGAATTTGATGGTATATTCAATCAACTAGGTACTGCGTTGCAAAAGTCTACTTCAGAACTAATATGCGATAGTTGTCATCCAGGTGGTGGGAAAGCCCAAATACATGTAGGAAACAAAAATAAAACAGAAAATGTCGATTTAACTCAACAAGCCCCCCCAAATAAAAAACCAAACATGTTGCTTCAAACCCACGGTATTTTGCTCCCTGTAAGACATACAAAAGCTATTGCAGATGTAGAGCACTGTCGAGATAAAGCTACATTAGCTAAGACTGGCTCAAAATCATCTCGCAATATAAATAAAAAAAAATCTATATGGGGTAAAATTAAAAAATGGGGTAAAAAATTTTTAAATGGCTTTAAAAGTAAACCTTCAGTAGTTATTCCAAAAAAATTAGCACCAGCAACACCAGCAGCATCAGCATCGAAAGCCTCATCACCAATAACACCAGCAGCACAAGCAACATCAGCATCGAAAGCCTCATCACCAATAACACCAGCAGCAAAAGCAGCAAAAGCAGCAAATCGGGCACCAAGCTTACCCGAGCAAGTAGCAGCAGAGGCAGCAGCACAAGCTAGGGCTAATCAAGCAGCGCGCACAAATTCACGCAGGTGTTCTAGGTCAGACCCCTAAATACATAGGATTTTAAACCTCCTATGCTTCAAGTGTGGCTAAAAACTTATCTATGGCTTGATTTAACATATTAAATACTGTGACAAATCCATCAGTTTGATGGTAGGGGTCTGGAATTTCAGGTAATGTGTTACTAGGGTCAAAACTTAACAAGGGCTTTATTTTAATTTGAAATTGTTTAGGACAAATAGCCTTTAAATTGGTGAAATTGCTATTGTCCATGGTCAAAATGTAATCAAATAATTCAAAATCATGTGGCTCTATTTGGCGCGAGCGCTGCTCTGTTATATTTATTGCATGTTGCTGCGCTATTTCAATTGAGCGAATATCTGGCTTATTGCCACCATGATAAATGTGCGTACCTACTGAATCCACAATAAATTTGTATTTTGAATAAGATAAAGCTTTATACTCCAAAATTCCTTGAGCCAATGGAGAGCGACATATATTGCCAGTACATACAAATAGCACGTGAATAATTTGATTTTGCATAATTTATACTAATTCATCAGCACTAAGCTTGCGTGCCTGCTCTGGCAACATCACAGGTATTTGGTTGTCAATTGGAAAAGCTAATTGGTCTATCTTACAAATTAACTCACACCGCGCCTTGTCGTAGTGTAATTTATGTTTGCAAATCGGACAAACTATAATTTCTAAAATTTTTGAGTCAATCATCCAAGTGCTCCGCTACCAATTTCAAGAATAAGTTTAATGTATCAACTGGCAAAAATATATTCAAGGGCACATACCAATGTTTGGCATTAGCAAATTGCATACATTTTTGTGCATCTTTTTCTGTCATTAGCACAGGATAATCATCATTAAAAGTTATATCTGCAAGCGTGAATTTATGATGATCAATAAATTTATGCTCTATTAAATTTATATTAAATTCACGCAAATTATTAAAAAAATTATCTGGATTAGCAATGCCAGCTACAGCATGGACTGTAGTACCTTGCAAGCTACTTAATTTTATTTGTCTGTCATTAAATTTAAGTGATTGCATTAAATTAATTTGAGTTTGCAATTGATGTGGCCCCTCATTAATAACTAAATCAACCGTAGCTAATCTAGTTTTTGGCTCACGCATAGGCCCTAGTGGCAACAATAAATTATTCCCAAATTTGCGCACTTTATCAATTATACAAAGCTCTATATCGCGCGCCATAGCATAATGCTGCAAACCATCATCACTTAAAATAATATCTGCAGTTAATTGTTGCTCCACGTACTTAATAGCTTTAACTCGTGATTTACTTATAATTACTGGGCATTTAGCTCTCTTAGCAATTAATACTGGCTCATCTCCATATATAATAGGGTCGTCCAATACTTGAGCCACGTCGGTGCTATTTAAGATTTGAGCTTTATAACCTCTAGAAACTACCACTGGAGTTAATTTATGATATTGCAATAAATGTACTAAATGAATAAGCAAAGGAGTTTTACCAGTACCACCGACGGTTATATTGCCTATAACCACTACTGGAATTTTTGCTTTATAACTTGATAAAAAATTATATTTATATAATGCTTTGCGCACTACAATTAATATATAAAAAATTAAGCTAATAGGCCAAAACAGCCAGGCTAGTATTTTTAATTTACCATACCATAGCTGATTAACTAGGGTATACATTAACTATCCATGATAATAATTGGCTGGCTACTTTGTTGCAAATGCTGATATGCACCCCCTTGCTGGATTAACTGCTGGTGACTTCCTTGCTCCACAATTTTGCCAGCCTCCATAACCAAAATCTTATCTGCATTTTCAATAGTCGAGAGGCGGTGGGCAATAATTATAGTGGTCCTACCTTGCTTTAAATAATTTAAGCCTTGTTGAATATACTTTTCTGACTCATTATCTAAAGCAGAGGTTGCCTCATCTAAAATAATTATAGGTGCATCTTTTAAAATTGCGCGCGCAATAGCTAAACGCTGTCTTTGCCCCCCAGATAACCTGCAACCATTTTCCCCTACAGCAGTTTCAAAGCCTAGTTCTTGTTGCATAATAAAATCATAAATATGGGCAAATTTAGCTGCTTGAATAATTTGCTCCATAGTAACCTTGTCTCTAGAGCCATAAGCTATGTTATTTGCAATTGTATCGCTAAATAACGTGACATTTTGAGTGACTAGCGACACATTGGAGCGCAGCGAGGTTAGCGTTACATCTGAAATATTATTGCCATCAATTGTGATACTGCCATAAGTAGGCTGATAAAATCTGCTAATTAAAGATGCCAAAGTGCTCTTGCCGGCTCCTGAGCGTCCAACTATTGCAACTGTTTGCCCAGGAAATGCACTAAAAGAGATATTAGATAATACATTTTCCGCTGGACTATAAGCAAAACTTACCTCTTTAAATTCTAAAATACCATGCACGTTAGTTAAATTTTGCGTGCCACAATCACTTTCAGCAGGCATATCTAAAAGATTGTCAATGCTCGTCACAGCAACTATGCCTTTTTGAATTACCCCATTTACCTGAGACAGTTGCTTTATTGGCCTTAAAAGAGAATACATAGCTCCCATTAGCCCAACCATTTGTCCAGGTCTTACTTCAATAGAATCAGTAGTTACCAAATACACAAAGATAACCAAAACTATCGCTCCCATTAACTGAATAACTGGCGAACTAAGAGCTGTAATAAATACGGAGCGAATTTCTTGCTTACAGTTGTTTTCACAAACCTTGGCAACTCTATCGCGTTCATATTGTTCACTTTGATAGGCGCGAATAACTTCATGCCCCCTAATAACCTCATTTGAAACATGCGTTAAATTTGCCATAGTTTGTTGAATTTTAGCGCTATAACGACGTATTTTAAAATTTACAAAATTTAATACTGCGCCCACTATTGGCGCTACAGCTGCTAATAGTAGGGTAACTTGCCAGCTAATGCTTAGCATTACTAAAAAAGCAAAAACAATAGCAATTAAACTGCTTAACAATTCTTTTACTGAATCTGACACAGCTGTTGCCATTTGCTCACAATCATAATTAATTTTAGAAATAAGCTCGCCTGAGCTATGTTGTTTATAAAAATCTATGGGTAATACCAATAAGTGCTGCAAAATAGCTTTACGATAATCACAAACTACCGAGCGGCCAATCAAGCCCATAAAAAACTTAGATAAGAATTCGCCAAAACCTATACCAAGAAAAATAAGCGGAATAAAATACGGCATGGTGCGCAAAAATTCAGGGTTAGCAGCAATAAAGCCTTCATCTAACATTCTAGGGATTAAATAGCCATAAATTCCAAATTTAGTGGCTGCCATAAAAATAATTATGCCAAAAATAGCAATACTTAAATAAACTTTATAATTTTTAAGTTGAGAAGCTAATATTTTGGTGGCTTGCAACAAACTAACTTTGTTATCTAACTCTCTTTTTAAGTTTTGCATAAATTTAATCTACCTTATTAAGCTTGATATTATACCGCATTTCAAAGTAAATTTCCTGCCTAACTTAAAAGCTCTAGATTGCGCCAGAAATAGCGATTTTGCTGGTTAAAGCTTACAGGTTCAAGCTCACAGCCCCCTAAATTAAAGCTTATTGCCCCAGCCGAGGGAGTATTTAAAACCGCCAGCTTATTAGCTTGTAATCTAGCACTAATCTGAGGATGCGGATGCTTAAATTTATTTTTATAACCGGCCGAAATAACTGCATATTTAGCAGACACGGCTTGTAAAAATTCTTGCGAACTTGAAGTTATTGACCCATGGTGCGCCACCAATAAAATATCGCTTTTAAGCATAGCTGGGTCTAGCTGCAACAATTGCAACTCTGCTTTGCGCTCAATATCTGCCGTTAGCAACATGCTTTGCCCATTAACTGCATTTATTTTTACCACACATGATGCATTATTAGTTTTTTTCCAAGCCACCCCCATCTTCGGATGTAAAAAATTAAACTGTACCTCATCTAAGATAAGCTGCATATCAGCATGACATAATTTTACAGTATGTTCGCTAAATAGCTCAGTGCTATTAGTAATAATATTTTGCACCAGATTATTTTCTAATAAATATTTAGCCCCACCACTGTGATCATTATCGGCGTGGCTGACTATCATGTAGTCAAATTTTTTTATATGATTAACGCGCATATAATTGGCGATTATTTGTTTGCCAGCATCTAACCCAAACATTCTTGGACCAGTATCAAATAATATATTATGTTGCTTAGTTTGAATAACTATACTCAAGCCTTGCCCTACATCCAGCACCGTGACCTTAGCGCTACCCTCGGCAATTTGCGTGGTATTAGGTAAAAATACTGGTAATAAAGAAAATATTCCTAATAATCGATATTTGCGCAAATTAACGTTAACCAATATAAACATAGCGATGCAAGCACTGATAAGTTGTAAATGATTTAAGTAAAACTTCAACATTGGCCAAGATTGAACATAATCATGTTGTAGCAAACTTAAACTGGAAGTTATAACAGGGCTTACCAAGCGCAAAACGCCAGTGGCCACATTAGGCAAAAATGGACAAGTTATACATATAAACAAAGCACAAGGCACAACTATTATTGAATATATAGGAATAAATAAAAGATTAATTAATGGACTAAGGGCGGCATAGCTTTGAAAATAAAATAAAGTAATTGGCGCAATTAAAGCACTTAGTTTAAATTGTAAAAAAACTTTTCTAGACTTTAGAGAGCTTAAATAAAAAATACAAGCCACACAAAAAAATGACAACCAAAAGCCTGTAGCTAAAAAGCACATTGGCTCATAAATACAAACTAACCAAAGCGCTATACCAAAACTTTGCAACTTAGTTATAGGGCGCAAGATTAAATTGGGCATTAAAAAGCAAGTTAGCATTATAAAAGCGCGTATAGTGGCTATAGCCGCTCCGGAAATTAATACAAATAATCCAGCAAAGATAATTAAACTTTTTGCGCTATTGCTAGGGCTCACCTTAAATAATTTTAAGATTTTAGCTAACATCAAACTTAAAATGCCTAAATGTAAACCGGAAATAGCTAATAAATGCGCTATACCCATATTTTGAAAAAGCTCGCGTGTATGGATAGGTATGTTTTTACTTATCCCAAGACTCAAAGCTGTAATTAGACCTAAAACTTGCTTGTTTGCCGGTAGCTGCTGTAATTTTCTTAATAAAAAGCCTCGCATCTTTGCCAGACAATAGCTGGTTGTGGGAGATTTTTTTAATAATGTTACTGATGCTCCTTTATTTAAATAAGCTCTAGCTTGAATGTTTTGATAAAAATATAGTTTTTCAGCGTCGAAACTGCCTGGGTTAGCATAATTTTTAATAGGAGTTAACTTAACCTGTAATTGTATTATATCCCCTGGCATTAATTTTAGCCGTGGTCGAAACCAATTATTTTGTATTTGACAAACTTTTGAGTGCCCATTAATTTTGCGAGTTTTGAGAACAAAACTAAGGTTATTTGCATGAGTAATTGGCAAGCTTGCAACAACCCCTTCAATGACCAAGATAGAGTCAAATAGTTTTGGGTCTAAATTATAGGCTTGGCGCTTGTGAGCTACAAAATTTACAAAATTTAATCCCAATAACGCCATGCTGATAACAAATAAGCCGCGCGCTGGGTAAAGTAAAACTAAAATAATAGAGGCTAAACATAAGTTCAGTAAAAAAGCGCTACTTGGGAGCGCTTGCACTAAAGGCAAAGTGCAAGCGCCAATAAAAAAAGGGTAGGTAATATGATTTATGCAAACAAAAGCAAATGGATAACCAATACGCCTATGCCATAGCGTATAACTCACAATGAGTTATACCAATTCACCTTCTCTTTCTAATTCAGGTAAATCAACTTCCAAGATAGCCTCGATTGAATCAACGGCTTTAACGCTTATCTTATATCCATCAAGACGAGTAGCATTCTTTGCTAAAGCACTTTTAACCGCAGCATATTCTGAAAAAGTAACATAACCATGCCCCAAGGCCCGAGGAACGTTACTATCAAGTGCAATTTTAGCATCTATCACTTCACCACAATTAATAAAATGTTGCTTTAAATGCAAATCAGAAATCCAGCGCGGCAAATTTGAAACTTTTATTTGATACATACTGCACCTCAAATACTGATGATGCTACATCATATTACAATAACTAAATTATGACAAATGTTAAAGCCAGCTATATATACCTAGACTACATTGAAAACCACTTAACTGACTATCAAGTTAGGCAATATTGCATTTGCTTAATTAAATAGTTAAAATTTAAATAATTAGTCTTACCTTAAATTAAGGAGAAATTATGCCAAGCCAAGACTTACTAGGAAGAACACCATTACATAAAAAAGCTTATGATCCAAAAGGAATGACAGAAAAGCAATTTAGTGATTTTATTGCAACCCATAAAGGCAGTATAAATCTTGGTGCTTCAAAGCAAAGCGATCATACTCCATTACATTTTGCCTGCTATGGCAGCTCTAATGCTATGGTGGTTAACAAGTTAATAGCAGCCGGCGCCAATCCTTTGCAAAAAGATATAATGAAGCGCTACCCTCTACATTTAGCTGCAAATTGCGCTGACCCAGAAATTTTAAAGATTTTGCTAGATAAAGATAGGATAGGACTTAAAAATAAAGATATTGAATATCAGCAATACCTTAAGCATTTAGATACCGATGGAAAAAATGTTTTTCATGCCCTGTGCTCTAGCGGCTCTTCAGATGACGAAAAGAGCCGAGAGGATGCTTTAGTTACTTCTTTCACGTTACTGGAAAAAAAGTTATTAGAGGAAAAAATCTCGCCTGAACAATTATTAACCCAACCAGATCGCGAGGGCATAACTCCTGCCATGTATGCCAAATTTTACGGTTTTACTGAACTTGCACCTTGTTTTGAAAAATATGGCATTGATTTAAATGAAATTACACCAAGTCAAAATTTAGCATCCCAAGAGCACCCTGATTACTTTGGCAGGCTTGCAATTCATAGCATGGCTTTTGCCGGCCAAAAGCCAAAATTATTAGAAATGCTTGCAAATAAGCCCGAAAACTTAGTGCATAGAAAAAAATTAAACACTCCTAACACACAGGCTGGTGGGCGCATCCCTTTGCATCTAGCTTGCTGTGGTATCCAAGATGATGAGGTAGTTACTGCTATATTAGATATTATGGTGCAACAAAAAATGCCAGTTATGCAAACATGCCTTGAAGGCTGTACGCCTTTGCATTATGCAGCTTATAGTGGACGCATGGATATTGTGGAAGCTATTTTTGATACATTAAAAAAGCATGAAAACTTAAATCTAACAGATAAGGAGCTAACCAGTATTGTAGGGGCCCAAGATATCTATGGTCGCACTGCGCTTGACTGCGTCCAGTTAGCTGGCAACCGACCTGAGCAAAGAGTTCAAATTACGAATTTACTTAAACAATATACTCCTACTGAAGAAGAAGCTGCGGCTGCCCAAAATGCTCCTCCAGTATTGTTTAGTCTTAGCCAAGCAGAAGCAGATGTTAGTGCTGATGCGGCGCCCGCGCCAAGCGCTGCTGAAGATGCAAAAAGAAAGGCCAAAAGCCCCCAACAAGCATAATCGCTAACCATTATTTTCTTGGTTTTAAGCTTGCTGCAATTTACCATCTTCCATGTTAAATTGCAGCGACATCAATTGGGCGATTTCTGGGGCATGGGTCACAATGATTAAAGCTGTATTAAATTTTTGATTTAATTGCTGCAATAATTGAATGACTTTATAAGCATTAAAGCTATCTAAATTTCCCGTAGGCTCATCTGCTAAAATTATAGAGGGTTGATTTGCCATAGCGCGCAAAATTGCAAGCCGTTGGCACTCGCCACCAGAGAGCTGGTTTGGTTTATGTTGCGCTCGCGCCTCAAGTCCTGCTTGAGATAAAAGCTCATGACCTAAATTTATGGCGTGCGCCTTACTCTTACCTGCTATTAACATTGGCAAAATAATATTTTCTAAGGCACTAAACTCTGCTAATAAATGATGAAATTGATATACAAAGCCTATTGTAGCATTGCGCAAATTACAGCGTGAGTTTTCTGCAATTAAATTTATATCACAACCATTAACTTGGACGCTCCCCGAGCTTGGCTTATCCAAGCCACCCATAAGTTGCAGCAAGGTGGTCTTACCCGAGCCTGAACTGCCCATAATGGCACATTGCGCACCTTTAGCTAAAGTTAGATTTACATTATCTAACACTTTTAATTGTTGCTCACCATCGATAAAAATTTTACTTAAATTTTGACATTGTAAAATATTATTCATAACGTAAAGCCTCAGCTGGTAATATTCTAGCTGCGCGCCTAGCAGGATAAATAGTTGCTATAAAACTTAAACTTAAAGCCGCTAAAGTTATTATTAATAAATCATTGAGTTTTATTAATGAAGGCACATACCCAATAAAATATACATCTTCTGCAATAAAATTTACTTTAAATAAATTTTGAATAACATCAACAATAGCAGTTACATTGTAAGCTAATAATAAACCAAATATTAGGCCTAACAAAGTTCCAGTAATACCTATTATACTTCCTTGCACAATAAAAATATTGCGCACCGTACTTGGTGGCATTCCCATAGTCCGTAAAATAGCTATATCTTTTTCTTTATCGGTCACAACCATAACCAAACTAGATACTAAATTAAAAGCTGCAACCATTACAATTAAAATTAAAATACACCACATCACAGTTTTTTCCATTTTTATTGCATCAAAAAAACTAGCATATTGTTGCATCCAGGTTTGAATATAAAAATCCTCTCCTAATAGCTCTTCAAGCTTATATGCCACTTGAGGAGCTTGCAGCTCATCGTGCAATTTAATTTCAATACTATCAACTTGCTGCGAGCGCCTGGTTAATTTGCGAGCTCCAACTAAACTCATAAATACATGTTTATTATCAAATTGAGACTTGGTATCAAATACCGCCGCAATAGTTACACGCTTGAGTTTAGGTGTCACTCCAACTAAACTTGCATTCGTCTCTGGGAGTACTATGGTGATTTTATCACCAACCCAGGCATCTAAACTTAAAGCTAACTCTCTACCAACAAGCACATTAAAGTTATCATATTGCAAGCTTGAAATATTGCCAGCAACTATACTATTAGTTAATGGAAAAATACTTTCAATATGCTGTAAGTCTATGCCCCGAATAATCCCAGGATGAATATTTTCCCCTTGCACTAGCAAGCCTTGTAAATTTACAAAAGGAGCCACTCCCTTTACTTCTGCCAACTCTTTAATATTGGCAAGAGCTAGCAAATAATCTACAGGATAACTGATAGGTCTAACAATTATATGGGGCGCAATGTTTAACATTTTATTGCGAATTTCTTTACTAAAACCGTTCATTACAGATAAAACTGTAATCAATGCAGCAACCCCTAAAGCTATACCTAACATGGAGCTCAAGGATATAAAGGATATAAAAAAATTGCGTCTTTTAGCGCGTGTATAGCGCAAACCAATAAATAACGACAATGGTAAATTTAACATATAAAACCTGCTAACTTGCGAAAGTCGCTAGTGAAAAGCTACAATATTCAAATTAGAGTATAAAATATTTATGGATATAGTTAAACAGCAGCTAGAAACTCAGCCTTATAACTACTTGTGTGTCTTATATAACTTAAGGAACTTTAATGAATGAAGGTGAACAAGGCGTATTCCAAGTAGAAGTTAACGCTTTAGTATTTTTAAGGCCAACAACTAATGTAGATTTAGAAAATCCTCACCAAATAAACATTTACAATGATCCAGTCCACCATGATTTATTAATTTCACTTAAACAAATTTCGGAGCAATGTAATAAGCAAATTAGTGAAATAATTGCTACATCTCCTAAAATTGGCAGCATTATGACTATGTTAGATGATAAAATTAATTTATTAGGTGATTTACTTGGAACTCCAGAACAATATAAGCTATTAGATAAACAAACTGTAATTATTAGTGATACAAAAATAGCGTTTGGCAGTAAAGAGAAATTAGCAATTGGTTCAACTATGTGTTTAAAACTCACCTTATTTCCCCAGTATAATAGTATTACAGCTATTGTGCGGCTCATAAAATCTCACACAAATGAAGATCATGTATCAAAATTAAATGAATATGCTAACTGGAATGTCTTTGATTTTGAATTTATAACTGCAAATGATCAACAATTTTTATCAAGATACATATTGCAAGTACAAGCTCAAGAAATAAAACAAAAACGCGAACTATAAAGTTAAAATTAATAATTAAGTAGACAGTTCTTCTGCACTGGTGTTGCGTTTGAGTATATTAGCGCGCGAAATAAACTCAGCTACTGTCATTTCTTTCATAAAAATAAAACCTACTGAATTTTTAATAGATTTATTTTTATTATTTTTAAAAAAATCTTCTCCCAATAAAGTTCCCAATTCTTTGCGTTGAGTTTGCTGCAACATAGTAGAAATTTCAGAAAATTTAGCATCATATAAAGGGATAGGAAAAGAGTTGGTATTTTGAGTATTAAAACCTAAATCAAAAATTTTAAGCTCACTATCTATTTTTCTTTGGCTAACTGGAACCATTATATTTGCTTCGTTTACATGATATTTAAACCATATATTTCTGTAACCCCAAATTTTGGGTAATTGTTCAAAAGATTTTTCTTTTATATAAGATTCTAGCATTCTAGCTATAGATTGCAGAGCTAAGTAATTTGTGGTTGGACGAATCCCCACAGGATCATCTGGTATAGTTATAACATCTGGATTAATTTTATTGGTAATTTGTTCAATTGGCTCTACATCTGAATCATAATTTGTAATATTTTCATAGGAGTGATTATTATAAAATTTAGAGCGCAAATGATAAATATCCAACATCTTAACCCTTTCTAGAGACCATACCCTATCTGACTCAGACTCGCGCATCATCCCTTTAAGTCTTTTAATTTGCGGAATATCTTCATCCCCGGGGCGTTTTTTAGCAAAATAAATATCTTTCAACCAACGTATAGTTTCTTTTAGATGCACTGAATCTTCAACTGAAAACACATTGACTATAGCTTTTAAAGCTATAGTCATTTCTATTTCTTTTAATCTATCTAAATCATTACGAATGTAACTTGGCTTGAACTGTTTTATAATGGCGGAATAGGGTTTATAGAATATGTCATTTTTATGCGTATCAATCCACCAGCCACTAGTTCGACGCAATATTGACAATAAATAATTATTAGTTACCGAATTATAACCACTAGTTAAATAAACAAAACTATTTTTTTGTCTATATAAATCTTTAATAAGTGGATAATAACCTAAAACCAAATCATCATGATGAGGTGCCGTGTGCATAATATTGTTTTTAGTAGTTTTATGTAATCTAGAGCCTTCGTAAATTTTTTGGGCTATATAATCATGAACTTTTTGTAATAGTGCTTGAAAATCTTCCGTATAATTTTCAATTAAAATTTTTCCAAATTTATGCTTAGCAAAGTCTTCTTTTTCTAGCATGAGTATTTGCTTGTTAGCACTCAAAGAAACTTCGGTTATTATTAGTTTTAGATCTTCAAAGTTCCAATCATTTTTATTGCGCTCTAAAAACTGCTCTGTAGTCCTAGAACCAAGATGATATGTAGAAACTGACGTGGCATATACTCTGGAATTAGCTAAGCTTTGTAATGCCGTAGCAGGATATTTATTATCTATATAATTTTCAGCTAAATTTTGTAGATTTTTAGCCCTTACTTCTCCAGAAACTAAAACAATAGCTACAATATCTTTGTTATATTTTAAAGTTTTGAGCCCTATAGTTAAGGCTAGCTTATTTTTTGCATTTTCATAACCACCAACATCTTTGGAAATCTCTGAGGCTGCCATGTAGTCTAAGGGTACCAGTCTTGTTTTAGAATTAGAGGCCGAGCCTGCTAGATTATAAGCTAAATTATCACCAAAGCCTAAAGAGCCTACATAAAAACCAATGCCGCCCCAGGCATGTACTTTTTTTTCATATTTTTCACAAAATTCTTCCGCTTCACGCAAAGCTTTTTGCTGCCAATATTCTAGTTGAGTGCTGGCTTTTTTAGTTAATAAGCTACTATCAACTCTGCCATTCATAAATACTACTTTAATACCTTTATCCCGCAAAATACCATGGCGCGCAATATCCATTAATAAAGCATTATCAGGACTGATTCCTAAAAAATCTAAAAAATCATTTTTAATAATATTCACTTGATTGCGAGAATGCTCTGGCGATACTGGATAAATTTCATGCTGCTGCACAAATTTTAATTGGGTTGTGTCTGGAAATTTTTTTAAATTAATATTATGTGATTTAAGATCAGCCTGAACATTAGGGTTTTGCCAATTAATTTTATAATAATTTAAATAACTAATAAAATAATTCATTATATTATTAGTATCTAAAGAAATAACACCTTGGGGATTTTTATCTACCCATTCTAAAAAGCGTAATGCTAACAACTTGCCTAGGTTATAAGGGTTACTAACTTCTAGAATAGCAATTTTTTCATCGGGGTAAAAAGCTTTACGAGTGCTTTGCTCTAAAAATGCCTGTTCGCAGGGTGACCAATTAGGCTTGTGAATTAATTGTGCAACAGCACAATTTAGCACTAGCATTAGTCCTAATAAAGAATAAATTATAGAGCGGCGCATCAAACCCTAACCTAAAAAAAGTAAAGCATTATTATAACGTTTAAGCTTAAAAATTTGAAAGATTATTTTGAAGGCCTCTTATTCAAATCACTTAAAGCAGGTCCGGTATTAACTTTAGGCAATATCGGATGTTTTTCAATAAAAACATAATTACCCGTTTCAGGATTTACCTCACATAATTCTTCGATACTTATTAGAAACTCATCTCTAGCTTTGCAACTTCTATTTTCTAAAGGCTCAGAGCTATACTCTTCAATTATGGATTCAAGCTCTTGCTTTTCATAGTTAGACTTAATTTTGTGTACCCGCTCTAATAACTCCTCTTTTACAGGATAAGGGTCTGGGTACTTTTTATCTTTTAAGTGTTTATCTAAATGCGCTATTTGTTTAGCAATAGCTTCAATTACACCAAAACCTTCAGTTAAAGGACTGGCATCTATTTTAGTTAGTAAGCTATCCGTACTATAATGATACGCAATAGTGCCGTCTTCTCGATTTTTACTATGGATAGTTTTTTTAAATGGAAGATAAATTTTATTAATAATTGTTTCGCGAGGAATCTTAGAATCCTCATCTTTTTTAAATTTATTAGCCTCAGCAGTAATTTGTTCACTTATTGAAGGTCCAATCTTTTGATGAAGGCGCACTAAACTATGAAAACGTTCTTTGCTATTATCTTCAATTTCATCTTTAAATTCAGTTGGCTTTTTAGTGAAAATATCTCCATAAATATCAAAAGCCAATTTATCATTACCTTGGCTTGCAAGATCTTTAGCTAAATAACCAAGATAGTATTTACTAGGATAAAATCGGTGCTTTAATTCTTGCTCAGTTAAAGCTAAAGAGGCATGCTTGTTAGCTTGACGAAACCTATCGTTATAATAGGCTTTTTTACCTAAATCGCTAAGCTTTTCAACATTAGAAATAATTCCACGCGTGAGATTTTCTGGCAAATATTCTAAATCTTCCGGCTCTAACTTTGAATTAGAGGATTTATTATTTTGAGAATTCATTAATGAGCTTAACATAGGAGTAAAAAATCCACTTCGCTCTTGTTTATCTGGGCTCATTTCATAGCGCATATTGTTAGAATTTTCTAACCTAGGTAAATTACTGGCAATACCATAATTTGGATCATTTAATAATTTACGAAACATCTTAGCATTTTGATGCACTAAATTTATGCAGAAAATTTCAAAATCATGTTCATTTTCTAGCTCAAGCAAACTAGTGTCTGACATTTCTTTGGCAATAAAATTGTTAATTTTTTTCTTAACAACAATGCGCGCGTTCATAGGCACGGCACTATCATCGGAAAACAAAGCAGAAATTTTGGCTACATATTTTTCTTGAGCATCAAAAGAATCAGATTCTTGAAAAAATAGCGAGCGCTTTTTAGCACATTCTTCTGGCGTACCACTTTTAAAATAAGTAACTTCTACATAATGTTTTATTTGCTCAAGATTAATTTTAGGTGAAAATTGTAATTTTTGTTTTTGCTGATATTCGTGCGCCACATCGTTCAATCTGCGCTCACTGCGTACATAAGCATCTATTATCCTATTTTTTTCATAGGGGTTGTCAGAATCTGAATTATCACCATGCCCTTTAGGCAAAAATTTATCTGTGGCATTAGAAGGCAAGTCTTTATGACTTGGGGCATACCCCACCTCCTGCTGAACCTGACCATCTAAAACACTCATTTATATATCCCTTATTTGGAACACTCGTTTGACCTATTATTTAATCATATTCTACCATAATCGACAAGAGTGACTAATAACTTAAAATAAGAGCGATATGTCATAAAAGTATTTAATTGTCGCTAAATTATTTTAAAGAAACTGCAGCTTAGGCCGAATTTACAGGTATTACACCTTTAGAGAATGTAGGTTTCATTTATGTTAAATTCTAACTCACTAGAAAAATTAGGGCATATAAAAGATGCAAGTCCGGCCACTATTACAAAGCCTATATTATCCGCTGCAATCAAAAAGATTGAGCCTAAGACATTAGTAAAGCCTAAATGTAGCAAAAATTTAGATAAAGTAGAGCCAGATTTGGAAGAAGACTGCCCTTCTAGCGATCCAACTGATTTATATCTAAAAGAAATAGGTACGGCTCCATTATTAACTAAAGAAGAAGAAATTTATTTTGGCAGGCTTGCCCGAAATGGTGATCTTAAAGCGCGCCAACGCATGATAGAAAGCAATCTACGTTTAGTAGTCAAAATTGCGCGCAGATACATTCGCTCGGGAATGCCAATTCTTGATTTAATTGAGGAGGGTAACTTAGGATTAATTCGTGCTGTAGAGAAGTTCGATCCGGAAAAAGGTTTTAGATTTTCAACCTATGGAGCATGGTGGATTCAACAAACCATAGAACGGGCCATTATGAGCCAAAATCGCACAATTAGATTGCCAGTCCATGTCATGAAAAAATTAAATTCTTGCTTGCGCGCCAGTCGTGAGCTAGCTAAAAATCAAGACTATGATCCCACTTGTGAAGAAATTGCTGATTTAGCTAACAAGAATTTAAATGAAGTTGAGAAATTAATGGAATTAAATGAAAAAATAATTTCTATAGACAACCCTATTTCTGAAGATATAAATAAACCTTTAGTAGATACTTTAGGCAGTGATAAATTTGACCCTTCAAATATTGAAGCTGAAAATAATCTTAAAATTAATATAAATTCCTGGCTAGGTTGTTTAACAGATTTACAGCGCGTGGTAGTGGAGCTACGCTTTGGCTTAAATGATCAAGACCCTACAACCTTAGAACAAACTGGCATTAAAACCGGATTAACGCGTGAAAAAGTAAGGCATTTACAATATGAAGCATTACGTGAGCTTAAAAATATAATTGAAGATAGTGGTGAAAAATTTGACACATTACTATCTTAATGTTGATTAGCGCCAATTAGTACAAAATACTGGGCGCGATTTTTGTTTTACTAAGTTTAATTGTAAGTATGTTTTGAATTTTGCATTAGCTTTTAGCGGTCTTATAGCGTAAATAAAAGTTAACCTATAAGCTAATAATATATTAAATGTGCCATAGGATTAATATTATTTGATTACATTTGATTCTAATAATAATTTAGTATAAGGATGTTTAGCTGCTTGCATAATTTCTGCGGTAGTGCCAATTTCTACAATTTCACCTTGATACATTATGCCTATTCTATCAGCTATATGTGCCACTACAGCTAAATCATGCGAAATAAATAAATAAGTTAATTTTTGATTAATCTGTAAATTTAATAACAAATTAATAATTTGCGCTTGCACTGAAACGTCCAGGGCGCTGGTGGGCTCATCACATATGAGAAACTTTGGTTTAGCCAATAATGCTCTAGCTATAGATATACGTTGGCGCTGTCCACCAGAAAATTGATGGGGATATTTAAATAAATCTTCGCGGGCAAGCCCTACTTGTTCTAAAGCTTCACTTAGCTTATCTTGTGTGTAAAAAGTAGTAGCTTCGGCTAATATTTGTGCTACTTTTAATTTGGGATTTAAAGATGAATATGGATCTTGAAATATAATTTGTGGCGATATTTTTTCTTTAAAATCTATAGTACCAGAATATTTTTCTAAGCCAACCATAGCTTTTGCCAGTGTAGTTTTACCACAACCAGACTCACCTACTATAGCTAAGATTTCCCCTTGAATTAAATTAAAATTTATTTTTTTTACTGCCACAGTATAGCCTATAGTACGCTTTATTATTTTAGAAGGCACAGGGTACTTAACTGTTAATTCTTGCACACTACAAATAACCTTATTAGTGCTGGGAGCTGATAACCTTTGCTCACATTGTTTGCCAATAAAATCATCTTTAGCATATAGCTGGCAACGCACTAAGGTGGTAGTCTTTGCGACACTATGTAGAGGCTGCACGGTAAATTCACATGTGGCATCGGCTTTATAACATCTAGAATAGAATCTGCACCCTTGTGGTTGTATGCTAAATTTAGGCACAATACCTGGAATAACTTTTAACATTTGTTTGTGTTTAGCAAAATCAGGCATAGATGCTAATAAAGATTTAGCATATGGGTGCCATTGTTTGGTAAAAAAATCACTCGTCGTAGCCATTTCCATTATAGTTCCAGCATACATCACTATAATTTTATCGGCTAATTTTTTAATTGCAGATAAGTTATGTGAAATTAAAATCAAACCTATGTTCTTTTGCTTAACTAGGGAATTCAATAATTCCAAAATTTGAGATTGTGTAGTAGAATCTAGAGCAGTTGTGGGCTCATCTGCAATCACATAATCTGGATTTGCTGCCAAAGCTATGGCAATTATAATTCTTTGCTTCATCCCCCCTGATAATTCATGAGGATACATATCAATAACTCTTTTTGGATTAGAGAATTGCACTAAATTTAATAAATCCAGCATTTTATCTTTAGCTTCAGATTTATTTAGTTTTTGGTGTAAGCATATAGTTTCAAGCAACTGATTACCTACAGTAAATACTGGATTTAAACTAGTCATGGGGTTTTGAAAAATAAAGCCTACTTTTTTGCCACGAATTTTAGTTAGTTTTTTTTCAGATAATTCTAAAATATGCTCGTTATCTATCACAATATCACTTGTATTGGAAAAATATGCTATGTCCGGTAATAAGCGCATAATACTAAGAGCTGCCATTGTTTTTCCAGAACCAGACTCACCGATTATACCAATAATTTCGCCTGGAGCCACCGTCAAATCTAAATCATATACGGTGCTAATTAATTCATTATGTTGTTTTATAGCAATTGATAATGAACTTAATCTAAGCATTATCATCCCTTGGCTCAAACACATTTTTTAAAGCATCAGCAAAAATATTTGCAGATAAAACTAAGGAAGTCATAAATACAAAGCAAGATACCAGTGGCCACCAAACAATTGGATCACGAGAAATTTCTAAACGACTACTATTTATCATATTCCCCCAACTGTAACTAGAAGGGTCAACCCCTACACCAACATAAGATAATACTGCCTCAGCTAATACTAATGAACTAAAGTCTAATGCCACGGCAATAAAAATTATAGAATAAAGGTTTGGAACTATATGTCTCCATATGATTTTATAACTAGGGACTTTAAGGGTCTTAGCCACTAATACATAATCAAAAGTTTTAAGGGTCAAGGTCTTAGCTCTAATTAAGCGACACAAGCTAGTCCAGCTAGTTATACCAAGAATTAAACATAACAAAATTAATCTAGCATCGATGCGCTTATCCATAGTGCTCATTACAGCTAAATTATTGTTAAGTATAACTTGTAAAGATAAGATGGCTGCAGAAATAAGTAATACCGATGGTATTGAATTTATAGTTGTATAAATATACTGAATAAGATCATCTACTAGCCCACCATAGTATCCAGCTAAAGTACCTAAAGATATAGATATAGGTAGAGTTATAATAGTAGTTAATGTGCCTATTAAAATAGCAGTACGTATACTTTTCAAGCACATATAAAAAATATCTTGACCAATTTTACTAGTGCCTAGTATATGATAATATTGAGATAATTCTAAACTAGTTAAAAAAAGGGTTAATAACAAAGTGCTACACAATGCAAAAACTTTAAAAGATTTACCATATAGATTAATTTTTCTTTTTAAAAAGAGAGTTACTATACTAATATAAGTTAAACTTATTAAACTTGCTTTTAAAGCTGCAATTAAACTAACCTTTAAAAGTTTAGTTGTTTGGATATATTCTAATTTATTGAGTTGACCCCCTATAGAAGAGACAAACTCATATTTTGCAAAAGGTGCTGAATAGCTTACTTCAAAGGTTGTTGACCGCAAACTAAGCAAATAGTCTAATATGCTATAAATATCATTAGTTTGCTGAATTTTTCCATTAATTATGATCTTTTTGTAAAAGTGAATTGAATCAATAAAACTTATAAAGAAAAATAATGATAACACACAAAAAGCTATAATAAATCTAACTTTAGAAAACATGTTAGACCAAGATTCTATACTTTGGGGCGTTGCCATAATATATCTAAAAATTAAAAATATAAATATCACAAGAGCATAAATAAAAATATCTGACCATAGTAGCATCAACATGTTCTACCCTAGCTTAATTCTGGGATCTACTATTATATAAGTAATATCAGTTAGTAGTAAGCCTAGTATATATAATATAGATCCCAAAAACACCATAGTTTTAACTATGGCAAAATCTTGAGCACGAATAGCATCAATAGTGTAGCTGCCAAGTCCAGGGATAGCAAAAAAAGACTCTAATACCAAGCTTCCCATAAACAGTAATGGTAAAATCACTACAATACCCGTTAATATTGGAATAATAGCGTTTTTTAAAACATGCTTAAATAAAATTATACTATTGTTAAGGCCTTTAGCTTTGCAAGTTAATACATAATCTTTATAAAGCTCATCTATAAAAAAAGTTCTATACCACCTAGCACCTGAGCCTAGACCGGTCAAAACACTAACTAGCAAAGGTAAAATTATAAATTTAGTAGCAGATGCACCAGTAAGATAGCCAGAAATAGGCACCCACTTTAATACTTTAGAAAATAACAACTGGCAAGATATTATATAAAAAATTACAGAAACAGACATCATAACTACACAAATAGTAATAGATATAACATCTATATAACTATTTTTAAAAAAAGCCATGAACATGGCAAACAATACATTTAACCATAAACCAATTATTAATGATGGCAAAGCTAGCATAATACTTGGTTTATATCTGCTAGATAAGTCATGGGCTATATTTCTTCCAGTATCTGAAATACCATAATTAAAACTAAATAATTTAATTGATTGCTGAAAAAAAATAGTTTCTTTAAAAGATCTATTTTCTTTATTATAAAAAAGTGGCAAATGGTAGCCATGATTTTTCTTCCAATTAGCAATTTCTACTTCTGTAGTATATTTATCTCCCAGATGAATTCTTGCTATATCATCTGGAGTATTTACTATAAAGAACAAGCTAAAAGTTATTAAGTTTACTCCAAATAATATAGGAATTGTGAAAAACATTCTCTTTAAAATATATGCGTACATATTAATACCTCTTAGCTTTGGCTTGGGAATTATTATATATAATAAAAATAATTAGCAAAGCAATTATTATCATAATAAATAGCACAATAAATAATGGCCATTTTAGCGGCTGATTATATTTAAGCTGATATTGAGTACGCGCATCACTGTTTATTTTAATATACTTAAATCTATCATTAGCAAAATTATTATTTTTAGCAGGATATTTCCAATGATGACTCAAAACATAACTTTCAGGGAAAATTCCAGCCATCCAGGGTTTATCCGCATATAAAATGTCATTCATTGTATGCACTATTTTTTGTTTTTCTTCTTTGTCTATATTATGTTTTAATTTTAAATATAAATTGTCAAACTTTGGATTTTGATAATTAGAACCATTGTTACCACCTGCAATAGCTAGGCTATTATCACCATAAAATATATACATGAAGTTTTCTGGATCTGGATAATCTCCAGACCAGCCTAATAAATATATTTGACCTATGCCTTTGCGGATTTTCTTATTAAATTGATTGTAATCTGTTATTCTAATAATTAAGTCTATACCAAGCTTGGTAAATTGTTTTTTAATCCATTGAAGTGAAGCTTTACTATTAGCAGATCCACTAGAGTATGCTTCTAAGTACAATTGCAGTTTATTTCCTACAGAATCATAACCATTACTATAGCCCATTTCTTGCATCATAGATTTTGCTTTAGCTAAACGTTTGGCATAAGGCTCTAACGCAGAAGGATTGTAACCTAAAATTCCTGGAGGAATAACAGAAGTAATAGCTTTAGCTCTATTATTATAGAAAATTTCTATATATTCTTCTATATTAAAAGCTAAGCTTATAGCATGGCGTAATTTTTTATTATGCTCACTGTAGCCTCCAATGACTTTATCTAGCATATTAAAAGCCCAATAAAATACACTAGGCTCGCTATTTATTTCAAGCTTAATTCCTAATTGTTCCAGCTCTGTCGTTAAAGAATTATTACCATTAGATGAGATATCTATAACATTGTTAAAATTATCGGCTGAAATACCAGACTCGTCATAGTAACCTTGTAAAAATTTATTCCAAATTGGAATGCTCTCTTTTTCCAAATTAAGCACCACTTTATCTAGCATTGGCAGCTTTTGCCCTTCCAATTTTTTAAAACCTGCCTCTAAGTCTTGGGGCTGTTCAACTTTAGGAAAATACTCATCTCGATAATTTTCATTTTTAGTTAATATAATATTTTGCTCAGCATTATATTCAGATAAAACAAAAGGACCAGAGCCTACTGGTGATGTTTTTAAGCTAATGTTTTTGAAAGATAATATAGGATTTGCGTAAAATTTTTCAGCTTCAATTGGCATTGGCGCAAAAAAATAAGTTGCTAGCCAATATTTAAATTGAGGATATTTACCATAAATTTTGATACTAAAGGTTGTATAATTAATCCTTTTCACGCCCTCAATTTCATGCTCACTTAATAATTGCCAGATAGGCTTACTTTCATTATTGTGTGCCATATACTTATAATAATCTTTAAAACCTACAATATAATTGCTAAAAAAACTGGCTACCGGCGAATTATTAGCTGGATGTGCCATGCGTTTAATTTGATAAATAAAATCATCTACCTGCACTTTTCTAGTTGCATAGCTTTTAACTTCACTAATATTATCTATTTTAGTAAAATTTAAATTATCAATAGTGTTGGCATCTGCAAAACATGGATGAAACTGATAGTTAATATCTGGTTTAATCTCAATAATATACTCGGTAATATTATTAACAGAGTCAAACCTAACAACAGGCATTTTAGCTGCTAGCTGGGTGGTAAGCTTATAGGGTCTAGTTAGATATTCATAAGTATATAAGCTCTCAACAATATGCATCATAACTTTAATATCATGTGCTTGAGAGGTAAGTGCTGGATCCATACATTCAGGTAAAGTGCTAATTGTCGAATACAGCACATTCTTATCTTGGATTGGTAAATGTGGATAATTAGGTGGGTAATTATTATCACAAGCAATTAACAATATAAGCAACAGCAATGTTAAACAGCCTATCCTTGGCAAGTATAATCCTTTGAAAATAGTTATTTTATAATTTTAGCAAATTATTGTGTTTTTCCCTAGGATAAGCTTTTAGTTAAAAAGTCAACTTGATACTAGCTAATAAGCTTGTTAGCGTTTGGGCGCTTCCCCCTTCGAGCAAGCTATAATCTTTATCAACCACCAAATGCCCACCTAAAATTAAATTGCTATTTATATGTACATAGTAATTAGCTTGCAACCTAGATTCTGGTAATCCCCGCTGATTAAAATTACCTCGTATATTTAAAGCTTGCCAAGAATTCTGCCAAGCTAACTCCATACAGGCTTTATATGTTTTAATTGTATGCCACTGTCCTATAGTTACATCTACTGCCCCAGGCATAGCTCCAGCTTCTTGCCAAGATAAATCATAACGCGCAAATTTTTTTAAAGCCTGGGTATATTTTATATTAGTAAAAAAAGTATTAGTGGCTAATTTAGCACTGCAAGCCACCCCTGGCACTCGGCGCGTATAATTAGAGCTTAAGGGATTAGTAAAGCTATTGTTGGCATGTACCAAATAATTAACTGCACCAGCTATGTTGTCCATATAAGCAATTTTTAAATGCTTAACAATAGAATTAGTATGCGGCTTGTATAGAAAATTTACACCAAAATTATTAATAAAATTACTATAACCTGAATAAGTTTTAGAATTAAATACAAAAAAATCTAAAGTTAAATTATTGACTTTAAAATTAGCAACAGCACTAGCAGCTTGTGTTTGGGTTAAGGCTTGCGTCAAGCTTAATGGTATACTGTGACGTAAATAATCTCCATAAGGCACATACATCACGCCCAAGGCGCCCGTTACATCTGCCCTTGCATACTGTGTAGAATATTTAATATAGCCTTCATCTGTATAACCAAATTTTCTAAAATTCCATTCATCATTTTTGCCACCATAGCCACAACTTTCGCGAAAATTAAAACTAATATGAAAATCAAGTTGCTCATTAAGTATGCTATCAATATTTAAAATAGCTCTTGGAAAACAAAAACTATTATATGTTTGTTTATTAGAGAATCTATAACCTGTAGTTTGATTGGTATCACTATAAATTATTTCGCCAAGGAATAAACCTGAAAAATTAGTTACAGGTGCTGCTTGGGCATAATTTATACACAAACAAAGAATTACTAATAATAATTTTTTATGCATATTTAAATCACCTTGATAGTTAAGCTTAATATTATACAGCAGTCGCTTGAATGTGTAGTAAAATATTCTCCACTAACTCAAAGCGTGCATCAAAAGAACTAGTTTGGCAAGTAACAGCTATAGCACTAGAGCCAGCCAAGCGATATTTAGTGGGATTTTTTTGAACTAAATCTATAATTTTAGCACTATCAATATTTGGTTGTTCACTAAATTCTATTTTACCCCCAAATGCTGCAAACTTAATTTTTTTAACTTTAAGTTTTTGGGCCAATAGCTTAAGTTCGGCATTACGGAACAAGTTCACTGCTTGCACTGGCAACAAACCAAATCTATCAATAATTTCAGCTTTAATATTTTCAAGCTTTATATTATTAGTAGCATTTACAATGCGCTTATATAAGGTCAGACGGGTGTGAACATCATGTACGTAATTATTAGGCAAGATACATGGTATTTGTAAATCAATTTCTAATTGATGCTCTAACTCCATAAAATCTGGCTCTTTGCCGGCTTTTAGTTGTTTTACCGCTAAAGATAATAATTCCATATATAAACTAAATCCTATGGATTGAATATTGCCACTTTGTTGATCCCCTAATAACTCGCCAGCTCCTCGAATTTCTAAGTCATGGGTTGCAATAGTAAAGCCTGCCCCCAAGCTATCATTATGACCTATAGCATCTAACCGTTTTATCGCATCTTTAGACATGCCTTTAGGATTAGGGGTAAGACAAAAAGCATAAGCTTGGTGGTGCGATCTCCCAACCCTACCTCTTAACTGATGCAATTGAGCCAAGCCAAACTTATCCGCACGTTCAACTATGATGGTATTAGAGTTGGGCAAGTCAATCCCAGTTTCAATAATAGTTGTACACACCAAAACATTGTATTTTCTATGATAAAAATCGGTCATAATTTGTTCTAACTCACGCTCTGGTAGTTGGCCATGGGCCACAACTACTCGAGCTAGAGGTAACCATTCTTGAAGTTCTTGAGCGGTTTTTTCTATAGTTTCAACTTTATTATGTAAATAATATATTTGACCACCACGATTGAGCTCACGCATAGTGGCTTCTACCACAATAGATTTACTATATTCACGCACAAAAGTTTTTACTGATAAGCGCTTGGCTGGTGGAGTTGCGATAATAGACAAATCACGCATTCCTCCCATAGACATATTTAAAGTGCGCGGTATTGGGGTAGCAGTTAAGGTTAAAATATCCACTTGCGCCCGTAACTCTTTAAATTTATCTTTTTGTCTTACTCCAAACCTATGCTCTTCATCAATAACTAATAATCCAAGATTGCTAAATTTAATATCGTCTTGCAAAAGCTTGTGCGTGCCTATAATAATATCTACTTTAGAGTTAGCAATTTTATCAATAACTACTTGTGTATCTTTTTTAGTTCTAAATCTAGAAACTAATTCTATAGATACGGGAAAATCGGCAAATCTATCTTTAAAGCTTTGAAAATGCTGCGAAGCTAGCAAAGTAGTAGGTACTAATATGGCTACCTGAGTATTGTTCATAACAGCAATAAAGCTTGCCCGCATTGCAACTTCAGTTTTGCCAAAGCCTACATCCCCACAAATTACCCGGTCCATTGTTTTAGCCGCTTGCATATCAGCCAATACATCATTAATAGCTTTATTTTGATCATAAGTTTCTTCAAACTTAAATCCACCAACAAAATCTTGATATAATACTGGGTCAACTTTAAAGGCTAAACCTTTAGTTTGCACGCGTTTAGCATAGGTTAATAATAGCTCAGCAGCTACATCTCTAATTTGTAAAGCAACCTGTTTTTTTTGTTTTTGCCATTTATCATCACGTAGACTATTTATGGGAACATTATCTAAATTAGCACTGCTATATCTACTAATTAAATGTAAATTAGCCACCGGAACATATATTTTATCTTGCTGCAAATATTCTATTACTAAAAATTCATTTTCTATTTCGCCAATAGTCAACATAGTTAGGCCTTTATATAAGCCAATTCCATATTCTAAATGCACAACCGCTGAGTCTATATCTAGCTCTACCAAGTTTTTTACTATATTACTTGGGTCAATAGCTTTTTTGCGGCGTTTTTGCTGTTGTACGACTTTAACACCTAAGGTTTCAGATTCAGTTATAATAACTAAATTTTCACAATTCAAGATAAATCCTGCAGTAAATGGTGCTACGATTATATTAATTTTAGCATTAGACTTAATTACATCCTGCCAATGCTCGCAATCATGCGCAGGCATTTTATGCTTAAGTAATAACTCAGCAAGGTTTGCCTTCCTTCCTGTGGACTCTGAACAAAATAAGACTTTGCCTGAATAATTTTCAATAAAATTATTTAGCTTTTTTAGAGGAGATGTATTTTTATATTCTATAGTTAAATCAGGCAATGCTGATAAAGCCAGATTAAATTTGCCTTTGGCCGCATCATTTGGCCCATGATTTTCTTGAATAACTATGCAATTAAACTCACTGATTTTTGAAAACAACTCATTTACTGAGAGAAAAATATCTTTAGGTTGTAAAATAGGTCGATTAATATCATGGGCGTATTGATCAAATCTTGTATTAATTTGTTGCCAAACTTTATGCGCTTCATTTTCAATATCGTAAGCTTTAATAATTAAGCTATTTTTTGCAATATAATCAAATAAGGTAGCTGTTGCATCAAAAAATAAAGGTAGATAATATTCTATTCCTGCTGCGGGAATTTGATTAGATATATCTTGGTAAACAGAGCAATTTTGTGGATTGCCATCAAAATATTCACGCCAATTTTGTCTAAATTTACTTATAGATTTTTTATCAAAAGGATATTCTTTAGCTGGCAATAACTTAATACTATCTACTTTTTCTTGAGAGCATTGATCTTCTACATTAAAAACACGGATACTTTCAACTTCATCATCAAATAAGTCAATTCTAAAAGGAGCCTCAGAACTCATTGGAAATAAATCTAAAATAGAACCACGTATACTAAATTCACCATGTATAGTTACTTGATTAGTATGTTGATAACCATGAGCTATAAGTTGGGCGCGCCAAGACTGTAAATCTAATTTATCCCCAATATTAATATCATTATTAAAGTTACTTAATTGCTCTAGAGGACATAGTCTGTGCATTAGGGTAGAGACTGGGGCTATAACTACCCCACTAAAGCCTTGGAGTAAAGCTGATAAAGTTCTCAGCCTATGAGCTATCAAATCTTCATGGGGTGAAAAACTATCATAAGGCAAAGTTTCCCAATCCGGGAAAACAATAGCTTGCTTATCTAAAAAATGTAGCTCACGTTCTAGCTGATAAGCACTCACAAAATCTTCACAAATAACCAAGGTGGTATTGGCATGTTTTGTGTAAATATCAGACACAGCAAAGGCTAAGCTACTTTTAATTACATTCGCAATAGTTTTGCTTTTATTTGATTGATTAGGTAATGCAAATTCTAACCCAGATAAAACTACCATTTAATCCTACTTTATTCTTTACCAAGCTCAAATGCTTGTTGAGGAATATCTAAAGTAGTTGTAGGAAAAGCCATATCTGCTCCATGTTTTTGTATTATTTCTGATATTTTAAGAAACACATCTTGTTGCGCTTTCAAGTAAGGAACCCATTCTGTGGTGCGTGTAAAGCAATATAACTGTAAATCAGCAGAACTTGCATTAAAATGATTTAAAGCTACAAACAAAGTGGCATTTTGATCAATATCTTTATTATTGTTTAAATAATTTTCTACTTCTTCAACAATTTTGGCTATTTTCATAACATCTTTATAGCGTAAAGAGATTATTTCCTTAATGCGCCGATTACGCATCCTTGATGGATTTTCAATTCCTATAGTTAAAAATAAAGAATTAGGCACATATAATGGACGTTTATCAAAGGTTAAAATTCGAGTTAAACGCCAACCAATATACTCAACAGTACCTTCAATATCTTTTTCATTAGAACGTATCCAGTCACCAACGGAAAAAGGTCTATCAGTAAAAATCATCAATCCACCAAAGAAATTAGCAAGTAAATCACGGGCGGCGATACCAAGTACTAAAGTACCAGCTGAACCCAGGGTAACTATACCAGTTAGTTCTATATTTAAAGTTTGAGCATACAATAATGCACCAAAAATAAATACGCTAATTTTACTAAGGCGAGATACTGCTAATGCTGTAGTCTTATTAGTTGGACGTTTGTTATATTGTGGATTTACTGCATTTTGTTCAGCACGATTAATAAACCTAAATATTGCCCATAAAAACAAAGATAGCAGTACTATTTTAAAAGAAAACTTTAAGTTGTCACCACTGATAGCTTGAAAAGTAAAGAATTTTTCTATAATAACTGTCGTGAAGAAAAAACCATTTACCCAAATTAAAATAGTTAAGGGCTTTTTAATGGCATAAACAATAGTATTTAAATATAGATTACGCTCTACGGTAGATTTGGTGGATACTTTACGCAAAAAAGAACGAATAAACCTATTCACTATAATGGTAGATAAGATTATAAATAATAAAGACCCTAGCAGACCATAAGTTGAGCTAATTTGCTCAATATTTTCTATAAGATTGTTCCAAGATTGATTCATTTAGCTCTCCAATATATACTACATCGCGATATTTTACTATATCAAAAAGCTCTATTATGTCAGTATTTAGCATTCTAATACAACCATGAGACTCAGGTTTACCTGTCATCAACCAATCTGGAGTACCGTGTAAGTAGATGTAACGCTGCATAGTGTCAACATTTGCTAAACGATTAACCCCTTTTGTTAAGCCAGACAACCAAATTATTCTTGATAAAATCCAATCACGTTTTGGATTATCTTGAAATAATTGCTTGTCTAGAATCTCACCTGTAGGTCGTCGTGCCCGAAAAACACTATTCATAGGTGCACCGCCCCCAATCTTTGCTCGGATATAATGCATTCCTATAGGAGTTTTATAAGAATTTTTCTCGCAACCTAAACCATTTTTTGCTGTAGAAATAGGATATCGCGCAAGTTCTTGATCGCGCTTAAATAAAGTCAATTCCTGCTTAGATGGGCAAATGTGAACAAACATAGCTAAATTATATGCTATTTATATTTAAATAACAAAAAAGCCCCCAGTTTTTAAGTGAGGGCTTTTTTATAATTGACCAAAATTAATATTAATTAATTAATTAATTAAAGCTTATTAAGATTTAGTAAGCTGCTTCTGCTAGCTCTTCTTTTGCAAGCTGGGCCGCTGGAACTTTATTGCCAACTACTGACTCTAACCAGTTTATGATAGTTTGAGTTTGCCTTGTTGCAATGGATGGGTCTTTAAATGTTAAAGTTAATAAATTCATTCCTTGAATACGCGAAACTAAAGAAAGAGCATATTCTTCTGCAGCTTCTTGAGAAATACCCAAAGCCACAAATTGTTTTCCAGTCCATTTAATAATGTCATGCAATAATTTAGCTGCTTGATCTGCTAATATACCACCTTCTTTGCCTAACTCTTGACATAATCCACCTATAGGGCATCCATATCGGGCTATAGCTTCAGGGTCTGAAATATTAGATTCAATATACGCGCGAATGCGTACTGCTGGATCTATGATTTCTTCAAGCTTAACAAAAAAAGCATTTATTTCTTCATCACGTTTACTAATTACTGCTTTGCCTATATCTTCTTTAGTTTTAAAGTAATAATAAACGTTACCCAATGGTACACCAGCATCTTGAGCAATATCAGCCAAAGTTGTAGGCCTAAAACCCTGCTGATAATTTAAATCCTCAGCAGCTCTTATTAATTTTGCACGCTTATCTGTTCTCCGTGACATATAACACCTTCCTTTTATTGAGGAAGCCTTATTAAATAAAGCTTCCTGATTGATAGTCAAATTAAATAAATTTCCAATTCACCTGAGCCCCAAATACATGCAGCAATGATTCATAATTGCCGGCAAAAACTGCGCCAGCTGAATTTTGATTAATGCTAACATCATTAACACTTATATATGAATATCCAAAATCAAATGAAAGATTTCTATTCACATACCAGTGCAACCCCAGACTAAACCACCATCTGTCGCCGTCTGGAATACGTGCGCTTCTATAAGCATCCACAGTTGGGCTTTGCTCATATGCAGCACCAAACTTTAAAATTACATTGTTTATATAATTACTTGGTTTATAATCTGCTCCTAAAGCAAACCTCCAAGTATTAGCATAATTAAATTTTTCGATAGAAGTTGTATTATCTGCATAACGTAAAGTCAAATCTTCCATTCGTGACCAATGAGTCCATTGGAGATCTGCCATTAACACCCAATTTTCATCTATAATTGACAACACACTATAAGTTAAAGTATTTGGCAATTTTATTGCAGTTAAAAATAATATATTATCACCACTGCGCCGGCCTTCGGCATCAATATTAATGGCACTATTGTAAGTAAGTCCCATACGTATAGCGCTAGAGGGCTGCCACATCATACCTAAATGATAGCCAAAAGCATCCCCATCCCCTTGATTTTCAACAAAGCCGGTAGAAGGTTGATTTTGTAATTTAATATCAAGACGCAGCCAATCTATACCAGCGCCAAGAGCAAGCTCTTTATTAATTTTATAAGATACGCTAGGAGATACGTTTATTGTAGTAATTTCAGATTGTAACGAGATAGCTCTAGCAAAACTGGTGCGCTCATATTCAGTATTTAATGCATAGGGGGTTACAATATTTAAACTAGCATTTACAGAATCATTTAGAACCCAAGCAGCATGAAAGCCTGATAAGAAATTTTTCTCATCTGGAGAATAAGGGTTTTGAGTTCCTAACAATAAATTAGAAGAGTCTACATCTGTAGCAGTCTTTGCGGTAAGTTTAGAATCAGCAAGTGAATAACCTAAGGACAATGAAATTTGGCTTTCAGTTAAATTAGCAAGACCTGCAGGATTATAATAGCCAGTGCTGGCATCACTAGCATATGCTGCAGTTCCAGCATAAGCATTACCTAAATTAGTAATACTTTGTTCTAATGGCTTAAATGCAGCAGCAAATGCTGTAGAAGCTAGACCAAGGGCAACAACTGCAAAAACACTTTTACTACAAACTATTTGAAAAGAATTTTTGGTGATCACGCTCCCTCCAAAGACCAAATGTACAACTTCTTATCCCTCTTTAAGCATGATGGTAACACAACTTACTCTATTCAGGAAGACATAAAACTTTTTTTTAAAAAAGCATTTTTAACCCTTTAAATCAAGGGGTTATTAACTTAAAATTTTTTTTTTGTTAAAAAAAAACTCTATGTAAACCATTGTTGACTAGACCTATAAGCTATAAAGAATATTACATATGTCATTTTATTAATATAAATTTAAGTGGCCAATTGTTTTAACATATTTAATTCAGCTGTGTTAAAGCCTGCTTCCATTCGTCTTGTAGTAGCTAAAGGCAATTTAATATAATTTTTGGCATACTTAAGAATTAAATCTCGAAATGTAGTTAAAGGGTTAAGATTTTGCTGAGAACATAAAAATTTATACCATTTATTCCCTATTTTTACATGTTTTACTTCTTCTTCTTCAATTAAAGTTAAAATTTCTTTAGCTTTAAGATCATGTACTTTGTTAAATTTTTCTATAATCATTGGAGTCACATCAAGCCCACGTGCTTCTAAAATTCTAGGAACTAAAGCCATTCTTACTAAAGGACAATGCGCCGTTTTCTGTGCCATTTCCCATAAACCATTATGCGCATTAAAATCCCCATAATTAAAACCATGTGTTATTAAGTATTGCTCGCATAATAAAAAATGCTGACTTTCTTCATAAGCTACACATAGCCAATCTAAATAATATTCATCTGGTAACCCTTTAAATCTGCATAAAGCATCGAGAGCTAAATTAATAGCATTAAACTCTATATGGGCAATAGAATGCATAAGGGCCGCACGTCCTTGCAAAGTTGCCACACTTCTTTTGGGTAAAAGCTTTGCAAGTACTAGCTCTGGCTTGGAAGGACGCCCAGGTTGCCTGCTTAAACTAGTATCCCAAGTTGGCACCACAAAATCTATAGATGAGATAGAGGTATATAAATTTGCAACTAGCTCTATTTTTTTGTGAATACTACTTTCAATTAGGGCCTTTTGGGCATGTATGAAAATATTCAATTTAATTGCTACCTTAATATTTTTTGAATTTGTACAAATTTACCATCTTCTGTATAGAAAATTTTAAATAATCCCTCTATTCCATTATGATCTATTAAATTACGAATAAGCCTAGCGGGAAACTGCACAAGCTTGCCATCTAGCGTAGCAGCTCTTACAAACTTAGCTTGACCTAAATAGTATTTTTTTGCCTCCATCATATTTAAATTTAAATCTACGATTACAAACTTCATATTGCCTCAAGAGTTTTAGTAATTATTTCACTAATATCACTAGATTTATTGGCAATAGCGTCTAACTCTTGTAATCTTGCTATAATTAATTTTTGGTACTTAGGAGCATACATCTTAAATTTAGTAAAAATGGTTACCGCTCTAGCGGCAACTTGTGGATTATGCGCATCTAGCTTAATTATTAAATTCTTAATTAAATCATAACCACTACCATCTAATGCATGTAATACGCGAACATTTAAATTAATCCCGGAAATAAAGGCATATACGCTATTGGGATTATTAATATCAAAAGACCAATGTTCCATTAATTCATTTATATATTGAAGATTAGATGTGCGAGCTCCTACTTCAAGTTGCAGCCACTTATTAAGTAATAATTTATTATACTTATGTTTATTATAAAAAGCATAATATGCTTGGCGCTTAACAACATTATCTAAATGCTGCAAAGCACTTAAAGCATTATATGTGTCAGTCATGTTATTAGATTTGATAAATAAGTCATAAGCTAACGAGGCATTATCGGGATCCATACAAACATAATTTAAAACGACTCCTAATAATTTTCTCCTAGAAACCTCAGGAGTACTATATGCATAAACTTCTACACTTTCTAATTTTGTCAATAATTGTAAAAAACCTGCTTTATTTGCTTGATAAAGCATATCCTTAAACTCTAACTTTATTCTATCTAGCTCTAAAATATCGGCTTGCTCATAATCTTGGAGTAGCTGACTCATAGTTGGCAAAGATAACATATGAGCTATTAGTGCCATATCCGTAACATTATCAGTTAATAAATAAGCTATAACATCTAAAACTAGAGCAAAGTCTATTGGTTGCTTAAAATATAAAGCCTTAATGCTGATGCCATACATTTTTTGTAAACAGTGCCAACGATTAAAGCTATCATCATCATATTTTACTAAAGTAGCAAGCTCTTCTAAACTCTGGCTTAATTCAACCAATATAGGTGCACTGAACCCTCGATTAAACGATAATACTGGTGGTTTATTAATATTATTAAAGGTAAAACTTTGCTCTTCATTAGTAAATTCTAAAATTGTACTTGGCAATAAGTTCTCACCTTGCATACTAAATAAAGCTATATCTAATGGCATTAATACCGCAACAGTAGATGTTAAAGGTTTTGAATTTATCTGTTGCGTAAGAAACAAAGTATACGTTTGTTGCTTAGCATCGTATTCAGCTATAACTTTAACCCTTGGAGTGCCGGCTTGAGTATACCATGGTTTAAAACTACTTAAATCATAACCACTTACTTGTTCAAGATTTTGAATAAAATCATCAATAGTTACGGCCTGGCCATCAAATTTACTAAAATATTTATCACAAGCGGCATAATATGCAGCATCTCCAAGCAATTTATGCTGCATACGAATTAATTCAGCACCTTTATTATATACTGTAGCAGTATAAAAATTATTAATTTGCTCATAAGAACGTGGCTGCACTGCATGTGCCATAGGGCTTGCATCTTCTGCAAACTGCTGACTCAGTAATCTTTCAACATCTATGATTCTACTAACAGCTGATTCAGTTAAAAAATGGGTGAACTGCTGTTCTCTATATACTGTAAAGCCTTCTTTTAAGCTCAATTGAAACCAATCCCTACAGGTTACTCTATTCCCAGACCAATTATGAAAATACTCATGCCCAACGACTAAATCTATTCCAAAAAAATCCTCATCTGTAGCACTATCAACTCTGCCTAAAATATATTTAGAATTAAAAATATTTAGTCCTTTATTTTCCATGGCCCCCATATTAAAATTATTTACGGCCACTATCATGTATATATCTAAATCATATTCGCGATTATAAGTCTGCTCATCCCATAACATAGATTTTTTTAAAGCTTGCATAGCATGGGCAATATATTCACAATTTTGTCTTTCTACATAAATTTTCAAGCTGACAATACGGTTGCTTCTAGTAATAAAATTATCTTCTAGGGCAACTAAATCACCTGCCACTAATGCAAATAAATAAGATGGTTTTTTAAATGGATCGTGCCAAAGTGCAAAATGGCGCTCTTCATTTATAGAACCAGATTCTATAAGATTACCATTAGCTAATAATACTGGAAATTTATTTTTATCAGCCTCTATGCGTACGGTATAGTGCGCACAAACATCTGGCCTATCTAAAAAATAAGTAATACGCCTAAAGCCTTGCGCTTCACATTGAGTACAAAAAATATCATCAGCATAATACAGTCCACTAAAAGCCAAATTAGCTTGGGGGTTAATTTCATTTGTGATTTCTATTAGAAATTCAGTATTAACCAATGCATCAGTTACATCAATAATCAAACTATTTTCCAACAAAGTGTATTTGTCAGCGGCTAAATCAGCTGTGTTTAATTTACAATCAAGGAGTGTAAGCCCTTCACCATCTAATTTAAGCTCCTGGACGTTTTTGATTGCTGGATTTTTACGTAAGCTAATTTTTGACTTTACTATTGTTTTCGTTGGCTCTAACATAAAAGTCAGCTCTAACTTGTCTATTAGAAAATCCGGGGGGCTGTAATTTTCGATATATGTGACTGACATAAAATCTTCCTGTATTTATGATTATAGCCTTATAGATTAACAAAAATTTCGCAACTGACAAACTATGCTAAAATTAAAACAAAAAAGGATATGTTTTATGCAACGGCAAACTATATTCCAAGCTTTTTCCTTAACCGAAATGTTGGCTGTAATCTCTATAATAGGGATATTAAGTGTAATAACTATACCTTCCATGCAACGCTTAGTTGTCCAAGCAAAGGTCTCGGATATGTTAAATGCTGCAACCACAGTAAAAACTCAAGTAGCACAAAGCATTGCTTCAACAGAAGATGTGACAGATTCGGGAGCTTTAATACCTGATACAGACTCAGACCCCTCTTTAAGACTTGGGGGCAATGTAGCCTCTTATTCTGTAAGTAATAACGGAGTTATAACTTTAACCGGCACCACTGAAGTGCGCAATATTATAATCACATTAACTCCAACTTATGATATAACTCTTGGAATAATCAGCTGGAATTGTGCGGTGACAGATGCCAGTTTTAATTCATTAGTCCCGAGCAATTGTCAGCTCTAAAGTTTGCAAATTGACAAACAAATCTAGATTACTTTACTATCTCAGCTTAGTAAAATAAGGCGTCTACCATGCAAGCTCACACCCCTATGATGCAGCAATACCTTAGCATAAAAGCCAATCACCCTAATGATTTACTGTTGTATAGAATGGGAGATTTTTATGAGCTATTTTTTGAAGACGCATTAAAGGCATCTAACTTGCTAGGTATAACGCTAACTTATAGAGGTAAATCATTAGGTGAGCGCATTCCCATGGCTGGAGTACCCTATCATGCCATAGATAATCATCTTCAAAAACTAATTCGAGCAGGCCAAAAATGCGTAATTTGTGAACAAACTGGCGTGGTAACTAATAAAGGTCCAGTTACCCGAGAGATCACTAGAATTATAACACCGGGGACCATCACTGAAGAAAGTCTGTTAGATAGCTATGAGGCTAAAACTATTGTAAGCATTGTCCAATATAAAAATGCATATGGCCTTGCACTTTTAGATGTCAGCACAGGAAAATTTAAAGTAACCCAATTGTCTTCCATTAAAGAACTAGAGGACGAATTACAAACAATTCAGCCTGTAGAAGTAATTTTACCAGAAGGTAAGCCCCAGTTAATTAAGCATAGCTCTTTACAGCAAATAGCGATTACTTTTAGGCCTGGCTGGGAGTTTGAGCTTTTAGCGAGCAAAGAGCAATTATTACAGCATTTCCAGGTTTCTAATTTGCATGGTTACAATTTAGAAAATATGCCCGCAAGCATTTGTGCAGCTGGAGCTTTGATAACTTATGCACGTTTTGTATATTTTGCATCCTTAAAACACATTAATAAAATTAATTATTACGTAAATAGTAATTTTTTAAAAATAGATGCTAAAAGTCGTGAATCTTTAGAAATAGAATCCTCCAATAACAAAAAAGTAGATTGTTCTTTATTAAATATAATAAATAAAACTAGCACACCAATTGGCGCAAGATTACTTAAAGAATGGCTGCGCTATCCAGAACTAGATAAAACAAAACTAGAGGCGCGCTTAGATATTGTAGAGAGCCTACTTAAAACTAATATTGTAGAAGAATTTGTAACAGTATTAACTAAAATTAAAGATTTAGAACGAATTAATACACGCATTAGTTTAAATACAGCA
>Ga0136604_1000084_pt1 | contig 54940 bp, 49 predicted proteins | sample AntRauFillE10628_FD_104928 | JGI IMG/M metagenome (GOLD analysis project Ga0136604, IMG submission 104928) | Saline lake microbial communities from Rauer Islands, Antarctica - Metagenome Filla E10 #628 | ecosystem: Environmental > Aquatic > Non-marine Saline and Alkaline > Saline | place...
CCCTTGGGGTACTCAAACACCCCGTAGTAGAACGTGTTCTGCAGAGTGCGATAGATGTTACTTAAAGCGAGGTTGTGGTTACCGACTGACTTGAAGTTCAGCTCAAACTTCAGCCAGTGATATATTTTTCGCCCAGACCACTTCTCGTACGCCATCTTCTCAAACATTTGTTTCACTATAGGAGCTCGTTCAGCATCAAGAAGTACCTGACATTTCTTATCCATGTGCTTTTGATTCAAGTACCCAACTGGTGCAATACCAGGCCAAAGTCCCATCTCAACTCTGGTTCGTAATCCTCGCTTTACGTTTATACCTCGGTTGTCGTTCTCAAGTTTTGCCTGAGAACCTAGAATCATTAGAAGGAACTTCTCATTAGGGTTATTAGAGAATGTTTGTCCAAAGGTGCGTATCTCATTTAGTTTTCCTGCATCCATCAAGTCTACAATTTTCCCGAGGTCACCCGCATTTCTACTTATACGATCAGGCGCCCAAGTCAAATAGTAGGAGTCACCTGCCTCAGCTGCAATCTCAGGGCTCCACCCCATACGATCAATCTGAAACGAGGTGAGGTCCGTCGACGAGAGACCCATATCTTGCAGACACGCATTGTATCGAGCAACCATGGTCGGATCTTCAATCCGTATCAACCCGCGCCCAAAGAGGCCGGCTTGAATCAATTCGTTCATCGGCATATTCTGCCTCCTCTATGGTGGGTGGTGGTACCCAGGCGGTTCCCCGCCTGGGGTATATGCTTACACAATCTCCTTGATTTGTGCGTGAACGGCACCCAAAACGCGACGACGTTCAACCTCCTCGTCGACCTGGCGCTTGAAGCTGCGGTCGGCAATGAGTTCGTAGTTGTCGAGATAGCGCACCGCTTCCTGACGCATGATTTCGGACAGACGAAGCCCACCGAGATTTTGATCACGCAGGTCAATGACCATCACTTTCTGCTCTTCGTAGGGAAGGTTGCAGAAGGTAGCCGGATCATCGAACCAGTCCTCAGGGAGATCGAAGTCCATGATGCGTTGTTTCACCGCGCTGTGAATATTCCTCACATCACGCGACGAGAACGCCGGGAAGGCATCCATGAAGCGCATAAACAACGCTCCGAAGAAATCCTCTGATGTCGGATCGAAATCCTTCATCACGGCATTGAACACGTCTTTCGCCCGGGATTGTTCCGGGGTATCGCGTGTCTGTGCAGCATCACCCATACTCTTTAGAAGCTTTTGGGCACTCATCCGCTCGTAGTCAGCTGGCTCGTTCAAGTCGAAGAAATCCGCCTGATCGGCAAACCCTTGCAACATGAGCCAGTTTTGATCGATGTAGTCCTCGACCGAGTCCGCCCCGTCAATCACCATACGACCCTGAATGCGCGAACGCACTGCCGGATCGATGATGTCCGCGAGGTTGGTGAAAAGGCCGATAGTGGCGTTGCCACGGTTGATCGAGTACGCCCCCTCCGTATACCGAAGGAAAACGCCGATCACCGCTTTCACGCCCTCACTGACACCTTTGCGGTCACGATCCTCGAAGTTATTCTCCGCATCATCGATAGGTGCGAAGATCAACTTGGTCGGATCCTGGATGGGACCAAACCACGACATCATATTCTGGGCGGATTTGCCTTGGAACGAGTCGATGAGGTTATCTGGAAGCGGATGGAACATAAACGGAATGTCCAAATGATCGCAATGATCCTTGAGAATGGTCGCAATAGCTGCAATCATCATCGACTTGCCTGTACCAGGCTTGCCATATCCCATCCACGTAAGTGGAAGTCCTCCGAGTTCGGAGAACACGTTTCGCTGTGCATCGATGTTGTAGCACAACAGTCGCATCGCCAGACGCCGTGCGAAATGCTTCGCATCGGAGTTTCCAACGATTTCACCCATCTCCACCCGGTTGAACTCGACCGATGACGCTCCGGAGAACGCACCGCCTTCGAATCCAGCCACGCTGAAGTCAGTATCTTCGAGTGTGTAGGCCACACTCGTGAACGATTCCACATGCTTCAAACCAGAGACGCGGTTGATGATTGCATCTTGTGCGACTTGGGCGAACCCATAGACCGCAGCGACAAGTCGATCATCGGACGCATTCACCTCTTTTTCGAGATGTTTACCGAGCGAATAGAACATCGCCATTGCCGCGGAACGCGGCGTGGAGATATCCATCCGATCGAACTCCGCAGGAATGTTCCCCACGAAGCTGTTGTTCTCAGAAAGGAGACGCATATCCCAGAGGATGAAGCGTGCTGTGACGTAGACCATGACGGCTGCCGCGGTCTGCATCTTCTCGTTGAGTTCCGCCTTCTGTGCATCGGCCAGGCCATGGGCAGAATCGAACGATGCAGCGCCGGAGCGCTGACGATACTGCTCTGCGACATGGAATCCCATCTGCAGCCCACGCCGAACGGCGCGAAGTGTGTGCAGCTGAGTGTCGCTCGGCAGCGGATCATCGTCCGTGATGGACTGAATGATCTTGCTAATGCTCACCTGATCGCTCGTGGTCGAACCACGAACATGAGTGCCCATCTTCCGTCCCGTGCCGAGCTGGAAGCTCATGCGGGAATTGTCGAGATAGGCTTGTGCGTCATCGAGCTGATTCTTCAGATCAGCTTCGGTGACGGCTAGACTGTTCTGTGCTGTCATGTCATTTCTCCACGATAGTGATTCGATGTCCAATCGAGCGCCGGAATTCTTCCGGAAGCGCTCGAACGATATGGTGGGGTGCAAAAAGATGCTTTTGGAGCTCGGTGATACCGCGCTCGTTGCACTCTTCATTTAGTTTACGAACGGCAAACTTCTGCAGTGATGTATGCTTTCTCCCTTTCGGGTCAAGCAACGTCTGTACTGGCTTGGCCGATTCGGCGAGCAGGTATTCGTAGATAAACCGCGATGCAGCGAGGTATTCGCCACTTTCCGCTGACTCATCCAACGTCCTTTGCAACTCGTGCTCATCTTGTGTCACGTTTGACACGAAGACGGGACCGAGTGAAATACGACCCAACCACACTGGATGGATCATCGCGATTGCTTGATCGATATGCCGAGCCATCGTCTCGAGTCTCGGCATCGATGTGCTTTCCTCCCGCAGAACGAAAGACAGCTCCTTGAGTAGTTCCGAATCCATAGGATCATCACTACTTTCAAAGACGATTACATAGAGAGACGAGCGGTGCTTCCTACAGTACCGTTCGAAACAGCATAGGTAGGTCGGTTTGCCATTCTCAGTCGACAACCGCTGGAGGCGGTTGATACCAAAAAGTTTTAGTGTACCGTACCGTTCGATGCGTGACCGAGCGACATTTTTCGCGATCCGTTCTAAAAGGCCATGACTGATGACCTTGTGCTCAAAAAGCTGATCGATCCATGCCTGTCTTAAGGCACGGTCATTGACTGACCCTTCTTTACGCATGGTTTCGAGCATGCGGATGTGTAGCCGTTCAGGCAAACCCGAACCAGCTGGACAGATGCGCATGGTGCGCATTCCATCGTAGACATGTAGGTCGCGCAGAGCGAGCATAGAATGCTCGAAGCGCGACAGCCACGAAGAGATATCTTCGGGCATGAAGTGGTCGGGGGTGAAATCGCTCTCCATGAACGACCTCCACGACCGAACCACCTTCTGGATTGCCTCACTATAGCGCAGCAAGGCATCCCAAGGTTGTTGAGTCCAATTCGAAGTCATCATGGGCATACCTCTGCTGAATGATGGTGTTGAGAAAACGGCGCCCTCTGTTACAAGGGCGCCGTTGTAGTCTTTCACGAACGAAAGTCAGTAGCTGACTTCGCCATCGTCGGCGGCAGCCCGACGGGGCTGTCCGACGGTCTGGGCCGCCTGGAGAAGGTGGCTCATGTCGATGTCGATGCCCTGTGCGGCATAGCCGGCACGGACACGTTCATCGAGCTGTACGTAGCGCTCGGCTTCGACGGCGATGGCTTCATCGCCGGCGGACCGGGTGCTCTTGAGCTGTGCCATGAACTCGGCGTGACGCGCAAGAGCGTCATTCGACGATTTAGCACTCGAAACCTCGGCGCGAACACCGAGCTCAACCGCGGTCATGACCATCTTGTCGTTGGCCCGATCGAGCGCATCCGACGCAGCTTCCTGCGTCGTGTTCTTGATCATACGGTCGATGTTGTGGCCGAGAATTTCAGCAGTCTTCTCTGCGGTCTCGAGTTTCACGATATAAACACGCGACGTATCGCGCTGGACCGTGAGACCCTTGAGCGACGAACTGTTCGCTTCGGCAGCGGCAGTAAGTGCCATTAGACGAGTGTTGAGTTCGAGCTCTTGTCCGCGAAGTTCCGTCAGTCCACCATCAAGCTGTTTGACCAGCTGATCGGCTTTGGCGAAGGCTTCGCTACCCTGGTCCGGGATCTCACCTCGGGCCTGGATTTCGCGATGATAATCACGCTCTTTCGAGGTGATTGTATCGCGCAGTGCATCGAGGTCGCGAGCGACCTCAGCCTTCCGCGTAAGCGCGGAAGTCAGCGCCTTCTCGGTCACGCCAAGACGAATCTCCGTCTGTTCAGCATCATCCTGAAGGACATTAACAGCGTTCCCGGTGAATTCGCGAATTCGCGCAAAGTTCTCAGCGAGGCTGGCGCGGCGGATACGATCCGCCTTGTCGATCTGGATCTGCGCTTCGACCGTCAGGATATTCTCCCTCGCTTCGGCGAGCTGCGCTTCGGCTCTCGGGACATTTTCTTCAGCCTGCGTCAACTCAGCTTTCGCCTCGTCGATTTTGGCCTGCTTCCCAAATGGGAACCAGCCGTTCTCTGCCTCATCGAGACTGGTTTTCCCCGTCTTGACCGCGGCTTGTGCTTCGGTCACCGCAACAATGGCCCTTTCGACCTTCTGCTGGGCGGCTTGGCGCTTATCTTCGTCTTCCGGCGAATCCTCGTCGGCTTTTTGGGACTGCAGCCCGAGCTCGTCAAACAGCGCCATCAGCTCTGCAGCCATGACGCCGACGTTCTCGGTCCGCTTCGCAATCTGCTCACGAGTCGACGCCAGGTCGGACTCGATAATCGAACGCTTCCGTTCCGCCTCTTCAACATCCTTGATGTCGGCAAGGCCATTGAGGCGCTCGATGAGCTCGTTCTGATGATCGAGCAGTTTGCGGAGCTCTTTGCTCTGCACTTCTGCAAGACGACCAGTGAGGTCGTCGAGGCGCTCCTCGGAGCCCATATCTGCGGTAACCGCAGAAACTTGGGCATCGATGCCTGCTTCGTCTTTGAGCACAGCTGATTCTGCCATGGGTAGTCCTTTCTGTTGCTGTGAAAGTGTCAAAGAACCAGGACGGTCCTTCGATTTGTTAGATCTCTGGAGTCAGATTTCCAGTTTCGAAATCAACATAAGATTTATTTTTTGTCAAATAAAATTTGTACCAGTTTTCAACCAGTCAGCCTGTTACCAAAACAAGTCAATTATCTCCCGTTTCTTTTGGAAAAAAATTTCACGTATATTTTTGAGCGCCGCTGTGACTGCTTCAAATATTCAAACATGCTAGCTGCTTTACTGACTGTTTAGTGTTTGAGCAACACAGTGAACACCTAATAGGCCCCCGGGAGAACTATTTTGCAGCTTTTACATTACGAATCGCATCGCTGTGCGTCAATTTGTAATCAACGCGATTCTGTGGTTTCATTATATTTAGTAGTACCCTGTCACACCCAAACACCAGGAGATTCACCAATGATACCCTTCGCACTCTTGATCAAACCAGTGATCATTATCGGAACACTGCTTACCGTGAAAGCTGGAGCCTTGACCGGCTTCCGTTTTGTTGAGAATGGCTTGGATTGGCCGGCGACTCTCGAAGACCTCAAGCAAGACCGACGCTTTCTCTCTGCTGTAGGCACAGACACTGTGAAGCTGCTTCCCGCCATTACCCGCTTGCAGCGAGCCATCAGTCTCGAAGACGTTATTGAGTCTGCACACGACATCAAGCGAGCGGTAGACCATTTGCCTGACAAAACTCGAGCAGGGTTGAACAACAGTATGGGTCTATCTCGCATCATCGATTCAGCGCTCCAGTACGGGCTTGCTCGATGCGGGCGAGCCATCATCAAGCAGCGTGCTGATGACGAGGAGGTGTCAATAGCGCTTGCTCGGTATTACTTCGGTTTATTCATGATTGGCCGCTGCAATGGTCAATTGAATAATCAAGAGCAAACGGACATCATTCTGACGCTAATCACCCTGCACAACACCCGGAATTCTACGCAGGACATGGCCATCAGCACTATCCTTCAGACGTGGTTGCCAGAGAAAGCGTTCGATTTAGGTGAAGCGCTCACCCAACTCCGTGAAGCTGCCGTCTTGCAAGGCTTGGCACCCTCACCAATGTTCAAGGTCTATATCACCCGTGCTATTGGCGGTGACGTCGTTCCGAAAAATGAACCGAACCTCCTTGAAGACCTGACAGAACATTTTCCTGACACTTCTTCTACTGCTGCTTGAAGCAGCAAAAACATCCGAGCCCGCGACACTGTCGCGGGCTCTTTTCAAAACAGCACGAATAATTTTTTACTTCTATAGAGCGGAATGTTGATCTCACTCCATCACTTCGTTACATAATTTCTTTCACGACCGGTCTGCTTTAAATTTGATTTTGCTATACTTAAATTCTATGCAAATAATTCACAACCAAGACAACCACTGCACGCTTTCTTTTCGGAAGGGTGAGGAGATCATGTCTTCATTGAAGGAGTACTTTAGTAAAAATAAAATAACAGCCGCTCACATTACCGGACTGGGAGCAGCGAGCTGGCTTGAAATTGCGTACTATAATATAGAATCAAAAGAGTACGAACGTCATGAAATAAAAGAAGATTTAGAAATTTTAAGCCTGGTTGGAAACGTAGGTGTCACCACAGATGGAGAACTTATTATCCACCTACACGGCACTTTTGGGAAACGAGATTTGTCAGTTATCGGAGGACACATATTTTCAATGGAAGTTTCGGGAGCTGGAGAATTACAGGTCAGAACTTTTTCTGGCGAGATACACCGAGCGTACGATGAAGAAACCGGTCTTACTTTAATGTGTAACGTGCCATCAAATACGTAAAATATTTTGCAGAGCAGAGCATTGCAAACAATAAATACGAACTCACCCCTCCTCACTCAAGCAGTTTTAAAAACCACCCGTGTTATGCGGGTGGTTTTTGTGGAGAAAGAAAAGCTGTTTAGGCGCGCTTTTTTGGGTGTCTACTCCTCATGAAAGTCGGTTACTAAAGTCACCTGATTCAGCGTAGGTATGATACAGGCTGGCATAGTCTCGAGCGTACATGAGGAGCTTTGCATGTCTTGGATAACCGATTGCTTATCACTACCAGTTACATACACCAATACTTCAGCGACTTGCGTCTGTAGAAATGTGTACGTGACTGTGATGCGCTGCTGATGAGGATTGGCCGACTCTGGCACCTCATACGCCACCACCCACTCCTCACCAGAAAAATCTACTGTGTGCGAGCCGGGGAAGATTCCAGCGGTGTGCCCATCTGCACCTACCCCCATCGTTGCCAACATCACGCCATCAGGGTGTTTTGCGTGCCAATTTTGTAGTGCCTTCTCAAAACGTTCGCCAGCCCCTCGCAGGGTATCAGCTGGAGCAATAGAAGTATCTATTGCAGACACGCCGTGCTCTACCGCTCGACCATAAAACGCTGATTGCTGAATTTGCGTAAAATTATTGACCGTCGGTTCGGTCGAAAAGCGCTCATCGAGCGTTGAGATGGTTAGGTTTGGACCAAGCACTGTCTGGGAAATATGGTCAAGGATGTGTAGAGCTGAACCACCAGACAAGAGTAGTAATATCGGTCTGTCCGAAAAACGCTCCAACCTGTTGCTGAGCTCTTCCCCGGCACTGACTGCTGGCGTTGTACTGGAAATCACCTCCATAGCTATTCTTTCTCAATCACCTCATGACCCCCAAACTGATTGCGCATCGCTGCTATGAGCTTTCCTACGTAAGTCTCACATGTTCTACTCTCTTTACGCTGCTCAAGGGCTGCGCACAATACTTTTGTATCTCCTAACGTGGTGATGTGTTCCATCTCTTCCTCTGTCTCACCAACCGGAACCGCACCTTTAATACGCTCAATTTGTTCTTCCTCATAGGCTTCTCGCAGCCACGTAACTAATTTGCTTGAGATGATACTTTCGTGCTCGTATGGTTTGAAGACTTTTTGTAAATCTATACCGTACTGATCTTTATGCTCATTCAGCACATTGAACCCTTCTGCTAGAGCGCCCATCATACCGTATTCAATGCCGTTGTGGACCATTTTTACAAAGTGACCAGCCCCTTCGTTCCCCACCCGAGCGAAGCCGTCTTTTGCGGCCAGCACCTGAAACACCTGTTCGTGCGCATCAAATACCGCTTGATCGCCACCCACCATCAGCGACGCACCATGACGAGCGCCTGTCACACCGCCAGATGTACCGCAGTCTAAGAAGTTGAGTTCTTTTTCTTTCAAAGACTGGTGCCGACAGAGTGAGCGTTGATAAAAACTATTCCCGCCATCGACAATCGTGTCCCCGGCGCTCAAAAGTGGTGCAAGTTCATCAAGCACACTATCGACAAATTTGCTCGGCACCATCATCCAGACCAGCCGCTCGGCTGGAAGTGCTTCTACCAGATCGGCATACGAAACCACTACCTCAATCCCTGCTTGGCGAGCAGCGGCTTGTGCTTCTTCACTTGGGTCATTGCCGACCACACGATACCCTTCTTCTACTAAGTGAGTCGCCATATTCAGACCCATACGTCCCAACCCTACAAATCCTATTTCTTTTTTCATATTCGATTTCAAATTACGTATTGTTAACATCTTCAGGTCCCCGCGCACCGGGTGCGTAAGTATGGAGTGGCAATTCTGTAAACTGCTCCAAAATTGGAGTAATAAACTGCCACGCCAGCTCCACCTCATCTCCACTCACAAATCGGGTTTGATCTCCCGCGATGCAGTCGAAGAGTACTCGCTCGTACGCTTCTGGCGAAGCGCTGTCCTCACCAGGAGCATCTAAGAGAGTGAGTTCTTGCTCATGTAGACTAAACTTAAGCTCGGGTGCCTTGGTCCACATTGAGAGACAGATGCGTTGTTCTGGTGCAAAGGTGATGCGTAACACGTTCCGGTGTTCGTGGGGACTGTTTTTGGCTGAACAGCTACATATATCACGTGGTTTAAAGGTAATGATCGTTTCGTTTATTTTTTCATTCAGTGCTTTTCCGGCTTCAAGAGTAAACTCGGTACCTTGCCATGCTCCATCATCAAGACGAAACCCGAGCTTAAAATATGTCTCGGTCTCACTCCCTTCGGCAACGTCTGGTATATCACCATACCCTTGGTACTGAGCACGGACCACGTTCGTGAGGGTGTGCTTTTGAAGCAGTTTCAATGCGTCCGCTCTGGCCGCACGAATTGCTTGTGGATTGTGGATATCAGCCGGTGGCATGGTCAGCAGCGCAAAAATTTGCAGCATGTGGTTTTGTCCCACATCTCGCAAGGTGCCGATAGCATCATAGAATGACCCTCGGTTTGAAACGTCTTTCGTTTCCAGCATCTTAATATAAACAGATTCAATAGCTGCTCCATCCCAGGAGTCAACGAGTACGCTATTGGCAAAGCGCAGTGCGATGATATTCTCAATTGCGTCTTTCGCCAGGTAGTGATCAATTCGATATATTTGCTCATCAGCAAAGAGTGAGCACAGTTTTTTCTCTAAAGCTTGCGCAGTTACTAAATCACGGCCAAATGGTTTTTCTACCAGAAGTCGTGACCAGGAGTCGACGCCGTCGCACAATGCGAGCACGTCACTGGTATGCAGATGCTCAAATATCACTTCGTAGTACTGTGGTGGCACCGCGAGGTAAAAGAGTTTATTGGTGCACTGTCCAATCGAATCATCGTAGGTTTGCAGAGCGGTTTTGACTTGCTCGTATGAATCAGCCTCCGTAAAATTTCCAGCAACGTAATGGATATGGGTACAAAATGCATGCACAGTATCATCGTCATGCTGGTGTCCTTTTTTGGCAATACTCTGTCGCACAAAGTCTTGGTATTCCTCGTCTGACAACTCTTTGCGCGAAAGACCAGTAATGGAAAACTTTTCGGGCAACTGTCCAGCCACATACAAATCAAGTAATGCCGGAAACAGCTTGGTCTTCGCGAGATCACCCGTACCACCAAAGATAACAATATTGGTTGGTGTGGTTGCTGTGGGAGTTGGTGTGTCGGTCATAGATGTATGGATTAGCTACGCAGCTTCGAGTAAGTTCTTGGTTTCGACTTTGTATGATTCTACGTTTGGTTGATTGAATGGATTAACTTCCATCAGTGCTCCAAGATACATCATCTCTAGCATCTTGAACTGCATAAATGCACCCAACTCATACGGGGTGATTCCCTCCAACTCGACTTCCATATAGGGTAAATCGGCTTTTTGGTAGGCAATCTTTACCCCCTCACGAATTGCCACCATAATATCCTCGGTCGACTTACCAGAGATCATCTCTACCACTCCGGGAAACCGTCTTGCGACTGGCACCAGCAGGGCATCGCTCTCACTATAGATAAAGGTTGTCACTTTGTCTTTTGGACCACCGAGGTAGAGCTGTCCAACGGAATGGAGATCGGTCGAACCGACCGATACTGTCGGAGTGAGCCCGGCATGCACCACCTCACCGTGTACGTTTTCTTTTTTACCAACACTCTCCCCCATGAGCTGACGGTACCATCTGCCGAGCGACTCCAACTCACTATTGAATACAAAATTATCGTTAATAGTTTTACCTGCTTGATTGGAGGAAAATAGCATGCTGGCAGACTGTGCGGCAATGTTGTCTTCAAGCGCATCAGTAACGCAATATGGTTGGATATCTTGCGCACCTTTGAGCAACGCTTCAATATCCACTCCAATTGCTGCTAAAGGAAAGAGACCTACTGCAGTCAATACTGAGTAACGTCCGCCTACCTGTGCGGGAATAGCGAGTGTCGCAATAGATTGCTCTTTAGCTGCGTTCCAATACACTGAATCTTCACCAGTGATTACCACCATTCGTTCCTGCCAGTCAGCAAAGGCGGTGCTGATGCCCCCAAGAATGATTTCGGTATTTGCTATGGTTTCAGTTGTACCACCTGATTTACTGATTGAGACCACCAAAAATTCCTCCTTGGTCATGAATGCCGGAATCACCTCATCGAGATAGACCTGCAGCTGCGCCGCATTATTGGTGTCTATAAAGTGCAGTCTCGGATGGTTGAACGTTCCAATATCAGCTGGAGCATAGAGTGCATCATAAATCGCTTTCGTGCCGAGATTGGAACCTCCAATCCCAATTACAAACACACTCTTCAGTTGCGAGGATACTTTTTGCTTCACGAGTTCGCGCACCTCGGATATGATCGTCTCTTGGGTAGGAACATTAATCGCTGCTTCGGCAACCGCTACGGTATTTTGCTCACCAATAGATGCTAGGTGTGCTGCGTAGGCAGCCAAAGGTGCTTGATTCGCTGCTAGAGATTGATCGGTAAGGTGTAATTTCATAGGTTATAAAATGTAAAAACGAATAAGCAGGATGGACTCGATTGACGCATAACTATGTCAATAAATTATTCCAGTCACTCGCGAAACGTTCAAGTCCCTTGGTGGTGAGATCATGAGACAAATCAAACGACCGCCAATCAGCCGAAAGATCGAGATCTTGGTACGGCACGTCAGCCAAACCAGCAGCATCATATGGAAATGATTCATCTGGCAGTGACATACCACCAGCTGCCCACTGGCGAAGAATGTTAACTGGTGCGGTAATAATATCTGCCTGGATCGCGATAGCGTATAGGAAATGCTCGAGTGAGCGCACACTTGCAACCAGTGGCGAAACATGATGATCGCTGTCGCGGAACATTTTATTCACATTCTGAACAAACTGCATACCATTCTCACCTCGGTCATCGAGCCGCCCAACAAACGGTGAGACATATACCGATCCAGCTGCTGCACCAGCGGTGGCAGAGTAAACTGCTGCGGCTTGTGATTGAGTAAAACACAGAGTCATATTTACTCGAATACCGTCTTTAGTGAGTATCTGGGCAGCCTCAAGACCAGCAGTGGTGATTGGTAGTTTGATGTGGGCGTTGGAAATCCAAGTCGTGAGCTCTCTTCCCTTTTCAATCATTTGTTCAGCGGTCGTTTCCGTGTCTGCGTACACTTCAATCGAAACCGACTCTGGCACCAACGGAGAAATTTCGGTCACTATTTCACGATACGCAGCCCAGAGATCATCGTTGGTGCACGGCGTATCCCCATTTTTACACTCTTGAAAAGTGGGGTTATTTGCTACTAGACTCGGATTAGTCGTTTGACCATCGAGAAACCCAAGCAGAGAAATAATTTCTTCTGTCTCGGCTGGTTCGCCTCCATCGAGAAATATTCTTGTTTTCAGTTTGCTGGGTTTGTTCATACTTCGTTTTACTAGATTCAATTAATTAACTCAGTCTGCCCCGGGCTCGTTCCGCTTTGATAATACGGTCGATTGCGAGTCGATATCCATCACTACGCAACGCCACGTACGAGTCCTCAGTCGATTCAAGCAAACCAGAAAAAGCGGCAGTGATACGTGTCTCAAGTTCAGTATACACCCGCTCAAGCGACCAGTAATCATTACTACTATTTTGTATCCATTCAAAATAACTCACCATCACCCCTCCTGCGTTGGCAAGAATATCTGGAATCACCACCACACCCTGTTTTTGCAGTACCATATCCGCCTCTACAGTGACGGGGTCGTTGGCCATTTCTAGAATTATCTTTACCTTAATGTCATCAACGTTGGCGGTAGTGATTTGATGAGAAATCGCAGCCGGAATAAGTACGTCCACGGGTAACAACAAGAGGTCTGAATTGGTGATTTGCTTTACATCCGCCACATCGGAAAGACCTCCGCCACTGCTAGCCTCTTGGACTGCTGGCAGGTCGAGCCCGTCTGCTTGATACAGCGCAGTTTTCGCGTCACTAATCGCAACCACTTTTGCACCCCACTCATGCAGGATACGCGCAATATTTGACCCACATTACCAAATCCTTGTATGGCCACTGTTTTCCCTACTATAGAATCTTTTTGGTGCTCAAAATACGTTCTCAATACATACGCCCCACCTAAAGACGTCGCGTCATCTCTTCCCAATGATCCCCCGAGCGCTAATGGTTTGCCAGTAATCACACCGGGAATGAACTTTCCTGAAAGTTTGGAGTACTCGTCAACCATGTAGCCCATAATATCAGGATTGGTATTGACGTCGGGCGCTGGTATATCCACTCGTTCGCCGATAAACGGATGGAGTTCCCTGATGAAGCTACGAGAGAGACGTTCAATCTCTCCGGCTGATAGTGTCCGGGGATCTACCTCGATTCCCCCTTTGGCACCACCAAACGGTATCTCTACCAACGCGCATTTTAAAGCCATCAAAAAAGCCAAGTTTTTTACCTCCTCTTCGTCTACCTCTTGATGAAACCGAACACCTCCCTTACCCGGCCCACGAGCGTCGTTGTACAGGACACGGTAGGCATTGAATACCTGTACTTCACCAGAATCCATCTTGAGTGGCACGGTGAAAGACAGCATTCGTTTTGGTTTATCGAGTAAATGTATTTCACCTTCTGTGTAATTATCGGTTGTCAAAATGCGCTGCAGGCGGGACTGACAATCGGTACAAATATTCCTATCTTCTTTTACTTGATCTACCATAAACCGATTGTTTATTATATGTATATAACTTTAGTATACATTAAGTTTTAGCAAACACGCAAATACTGTAGTATTTCCTTTTTGTAGTAGTAATTGCATGTGTATCAATTTCGGTGAGCATGTTTGACATAATTATTTCCTAACTATATATACGTCTCGCTAGTAAACATCTTCAGAAAGTTGGTTTTATCCGAGTAAATGCTTAACTGCAGCCGTAACACGCGACTGGGTCTTTTCATCGGTCAGCGTGCCATCATCAGTAAACTTGTCACCCGCACTCCCCACCATAAATTCTGGTTGACCCATTATTTGAGCGTCTAGGTGTAACAACGATTGTTTTACTTGGTACACAGCCAAAGCACCCCCAATTCCACTTGGAGATGCTGCAGCAACTAGTACTCGTTTCCCCTGCCAAGCATTTTCTCCAGAAGGACGTGATCCCCAGTCGATAGCGTTTTTTAATACACCTGACATACCTCGGTTGTATTCAGGTGTGGAGATAACGATTATATCGGCTGCTAATATTTGATTGCGCAGAGTTAGTGCTGCTGCTGGAAAATCAGCTTCAAGCTCTTGATTAAACAACGGAAGACGCAAGTCTGCCCATACCACCTCAATATCAACTGGTACAGCATCAGCAAAGCTGCGAAGGAGTCCTGAATTAATAGAATGAGCTCGTAATGAACCGGAGATGAGTAGTATCTGTTTCATAAAAAATCTGAAATAATCTATAATCACGTACTTGCGTAATGTCTAAAAAATAACATGTTGCACTTATCCATGCAGCTGACGATTGTGATTAACCCATCAAATACGAACTGTCTACACATCATGAATTACTTGTCACATGTTATAACAGTTTGAAATACACCAGAATGATACACTAACTACATAAGAGTTAATATAGAATAGTATGTCACCCATCAGACTTTGGTTACAGCGCAGCTTGATAATAGCAATTGCAATTATCGGTATTTATATGTTCTCACAATTCAATTGGCCGACACCTCCCGCCATCAGTGGTCTCGGATTCATCTTGATTGCAGTGGCGCTTTGGATTCCATCCTGTCCACTACTACATCTTTTATTGAACGACAAAAAATAAATTAATGGAGATATACTCTGCAACCAGGACGTAGACCCAGCGGCAAAATCAGCCGCTGGGTTTTTTATAGCGCTGGATTTCAAGGACAATCGAATGCACTAAGACCGATGAGGACTCGCGAGAATTCGCCTGGTAAAGAAAAGTCCACCGATGAACAAAATACTACTAACAACAGCAACGCTACCTTGAATCAAAAGCGTGCTTTGTGAGGCGTAGGTAAAAATAAACGTGAGTGGAGTTATCCCGATAACCGTTGTCACCAAAAACGCCCGAAAGCCGATAGTACTCGCCACCGCCAATACATAACTCACCACATCAACCGGCAACGAGATACGTAATGCAATAATCAGACCGTATAAATACCAACGTGGCAGTCGATGCTCAAAATCTTGAATTCGTTTTAAGACGGCTACATCATTCAACACAGCATGTTTGACGTATCGAGCTAATATAAACGCAATGACTGATCCCAGTGTCCAGCCAACAATGCTATATAGTGCTGCCAAAAAAGGTCCGAAGCTATTGGCTGCAACCGGGACCAAAAAGCCAGTGCTCAGTGGAGCCACGACAATCGAAAGAGCCAGTACGCCGATGTACGTGAGTACCCCAAGGAGTCCTGCATCACTGGTAATTGCTTGCAACATCTCACTATTTTGTTGCGACCACTGAGCAGCGAGAATAAACACCAAGATTCCAACTATGCTGCTGAGCAGCAATTGCAGTGGTCGGTTTTTTAGTAAGCGGTGCATATGTAGTTAGTATACTGCCTCCACTAATCATAAGGAATCTGGTCTGGCCCACGGCATCGCACAGGTTGAGCTAGGATTTTTGTATGTGTCCAGACCTATGGCGAATCAAATGAAATATCTACTAAAATTGGATGGTGGTCCGTTGGCCATTGGTTGAGGAATTTTTGTTGCAACACTACCGCTGACTCAACTTTTATGTCAGCACCTGCAAAGGCAACATGATCAATAGCAGGAAAGAGATGGAGGCCGTGATTGAAGTGATAGGTAGAAGCGGTGAGTGGTGCAAATGTAAAACCATCTGTTTCTAAAATGCCATGCAACCGTGAGCCAAGCCAGGCATTATAGTCACCAATCACAAACACGGCTTCTCCGTCCGCTAACCATGGAGCAACTCGAATACTAACTAATTCTAACGACTGTCGGCGATTGCTATAACTCTTAAAATCGGTGTGAATATTTACCACCCGGAAAATCTGACTCGTGACCGAGTCTTCCAGTGTCACCCACGTTGCAAAAGCAGGATAGGATCCATTGTATGTACGAGAGTAAATAACATCAGGGGTATCTGAAAAGAAAAACCAGCCTTCGTCTTGCAAAGTAAAACGTTCGGTACGAAAGAAGATTGGTTGGGTAGAAGGAAATATTTCTGGATTACCTACTGCTCCAGCTGTATACAAAGGGTGTTCAGCTTGCAGCCAGTCGAGTGTAAGATTCTCGTCTCCACCATCAGGCCAACGAAACGTTTCCATTTCCTGGAAGCCAATGATATCAGCAGATAGTTCTTTTACCGCTGCTGATAACGAATCCTTGCGCTGCTCCCAATCACCTACTGACCATGAACCATCATCTCGGTTGGCAATAATATAGTGAACATTATAGCTAGCGAAGCGAAGGGTTTGAGCGGATGCATCTGGCACGTACGTCACGCAAGAAAAAATAAATAGCTGTAATATCATAAGTATTCCAGCCCCAGCAATACCAAAGAACCCAATGGTATAGAGTAGTATTCGTAATACTTTCATGAAGTTGCAATGACGTGCATTATACTTCTGGGCAGTCGGTACCTGATTGATTACAAATATCACGAGCTAATGAATGTAGAATCTCTGCGTAGGTAGGGTGATACCACGTCATCTGCATGATGTCAGCCGCAGTGTTTTGATTCCAAATAATTGGTGTCAGGAGCTGCACCAACTCACCTGATTCACGAGGACCAACCACTTGCGCTCCCACCACTCGACCGCTACCAGCTTCAGCAACCAGTTTCCATAGTCCATATTCTTGACGCTTTAGGATACCAAGTCCAATACTATTAAAGTGCTTTGTAGCGGTCACTACTTTCATACCACGTTCAATAGCTTGAGTCTCAGTCAGACCAATTAACGCTGAGGGGTATTGATCAAACGAAACTGCAAGCAGGTGACGGTCATAGTCCATCTCTTGGTTACTATCACTCGCGGCGTTTTTACCCGCTATCTTTCCCATCTCAGCGGCGTAGTGCAGTATTTGATGGTGGTTGGTCACATCGCCCGCAATAAAAATATGAGGGACCGACGTGCGCAAAGTAGCGTCGTGCTTAATCACCCCGTGTTCATCGAGTGCGACTCCCGCCTCTGCTAGATTAAGCCCATCAATGTTTGGTCGTCGACCGGTTGCTACCAAAACATACTCGTATTCTTTTTCATTCGCCTGACCAGCGATGGTGACTTTGCATGTCACACCCGATTCGTGTGGCTGAGCAGTATTTAATTCTGCTTCAGTATGGATTGGAAAACTCGCCGCATCTTGACTCGCCCGGTAGCGTTCAGCGCCAAATTCAGAATCAAACGTTGGCAAAAATCGAGTGCCTCGTTGCAGCACATCTACCTTGGTGCCCATGTCGTGAAAAAAAGTCGCCAATTCCAACCCAATCGGCCCACTCCCAATTACCAACACCGACTGAGGTACAGCTTCAAAATGTGCCCGCTCGCTCACCACGTCGTCGCTAATAAGTATTCGAGGGTGACTTGGGTCGAGACCAGGAATCGGTGGCACATGCGGTTTCGAGCCTGTAGCGATAACAATCTTCTCCGCTCGATACACAGTCTCCTGCTCCTCGTGTACCACAACCACTTCGTGGGGAGAAATAAAGTGAGCTGTGCCAATCACTTCTGTGTACTTAGCGTCTGCAATACTGTCTGATAATGATGAGCGAAGGCGAACTATGTGTTTATTGCGTGTTGCTTCAACAGACGCGAGTGACTCCTTGGCATGCGCCCCAGCCAAAACACTCTTACTCGGCATACACCCCTCCTCAATACACGTATTGAGAAGGGACACTGGGTGAACTATGACCACATCCATCACTCCGCTTTGCACAACTTCACGCGCCGCATTAGTAGCGGCAGTTCCTGCTCCGATAATAAGGACGGTTACGTTTATTTTCTCTTTCATATTGTTATGATGATTAGTGTATCAAATGTACTCAACCTGTCATTTGCATCATCTTATCACTTTGTGATAATATTTTAGTAATCACGCAAATAATTATATGTTAACTGATCAACAAATCAAAATCGTCCAAAAGAAAGTTGGGCCTTCCCAAGAAGAGCTCGCATTGTGTGAAGCGTTTCGTATTCTCGGAGACTGGAACCGTTATCGCATGATGAAAACATTGCTTGAAGCCAAAGAGCTCTGCGTGAGTGATATTTCTAAGATTGTCGGCATTTCCATGTCTGCAACATCGCAACACCTGCGTATCTTAGAGATGTCAGGTTTGGTAGAAAGTGAGCGAATGGGACAAACTATTTGTTACAAGCCACTCATCAAGCACGCAAACGTAAAGGCGCTTATAAAACTCATTTCGTAAATCATTCATTTTATGCAAACAGTATCAATAGCCATCGGCATTGTTGTCCTGATTATCGGAATTGGGTACTTCGTCACAAATTCAAACAATGCACCTGGAGCAGCCACCCAAGAAGCAGAAATGGCTGCAGTAGAGCACACGACACCAGACCAAGAAACGATCGCTACTGATACTGATCTAGATACGGAAAATCCTCAAACCGTTACCACAGCTGGTACTTACCAACCATACGATGCTGAGCTTATCGCGCAAAGTGACGCGGAGCACATCGTCCTTGTCTTTCATGCCGCCTGGTGCCCAAGCTGCCGCGCCCTTGAAGCTGATATTACTGATAACTTGACCCAAATCCCTGCTGGGATCGAGATATACAAAGCAGACTTTGATACGGCCACTGCCTTGAAGCGACAGCACGGTGTCACCATGCAACACTCGGTCCTGGAAATCACCTCAACTGGCGAATCAGTGAGTTCAGTCACTCATCCACTTACACTTGATGACCTATTAGCTACTCTCTAACGGTTATGACATTGCTCTTTATTTCATTTATTGCTGGAGTACTTACTGTACTTGCTCCATGCATCTTGCCGCTGCTACCGGTTATCGTGGGGAGCAGTGTTGGATCGCGGAGTAAAGCCACTCCGTTTATTGTAATTGGTTCGCTTGCGCTTTCTATCCTCTTATTTACCTATCTTCTAAAAGCATCAACCGCTTTTATTATTATTCCTCCCTCTGTCTGGAGCTACATATCAGGTGGAATTTTGGTTGCGTTTGGTGTGGTAATGCTTTTCCCGCAAATCTGGGAACGAATACCGCTCACTGCTCAAGCGAGCGCCAATGCAAACAAACTGGTTGGTGTGGGGTACAAGAAAAAAAGCGTTTGGGGAGACGTGTTGATTGGGGCGGCACTCGGTCCAGTCTTTTCTTCATGTAGCCCTACTTACTTTGTAATCTTAGCAACCGTACTGCCAGCAAGTTTTTTACTTGGTACCGTATATCTACTAACTTACATTGCTGGATTGATTTTAGTACTGGGACTCATAGCAGTGCTTGGACAAAGACTCACCAGCAAGCTATCGTTTGCAGCCGACAGTCGCAGTTGGTTTAAGCGCGGGATTGGTGCGCTCTTTCTACTCGTCGGTCTATTTATTATCACAGGCTATGATAAGCAACTCGAGACGTGGGTGCTCGATCAAGGCTACGTGGACGGTGTAATCAATATCGAACAGCAGCTCTTGGAGGGAGTCAGCAGCGACAGTGAACGTGCCCCGGTTGATCCAGCAGAAAATACTCGTCGCGCTGCTAATCCGGCTGGTAAACCAAGTATTGCAGTACCACCAGCTCTCGCACGCAACTTTCCTCACACCGACTTCAGTCAAGCTGATCCAAAATTAGAAGCTGCTCTTTCAGGTGGACCACCTAAAGATGGTATTCCCTCAATCGAACAGCCCACCTTTGTACCACTTGCTGATTTTGACCGACCTGACGAAGTGCAAGCAATCGTACTAGTAGGTGACACGCAAATGAAAGTATATCCTTACAATATTTTGACCTGGCATGAAATCGTCAACGATGACTTTGAAGGCACTCCGGTGGCTATCACTTTCTGTCCGTTGTGCGGCAGTGCAATTGTCTTCAATCGCACCCTTCCAGATGGCACCGTGAGTACCTTTGGTGTCAGTGGGAGCTTACTTGAAAGTAATATGATTATGTACGACCGGGTTACAGAAAACCTCTGGCAGCAGAGCACCGGCAAGACTCTTGTTGGATCGTTCCATCCAGCAGAGCTTACCTTGGAGCCGTTCCAACTACTGACCTTGGGAGATGTCCGTGCTACATACCCTGAAGCTGTAGTGTTGAGCGAGGACACTGGCTACAGTCGTGACTACTCACGCAATCCTTACTCTGGCTATGACAACGATGATGATTTCATTTTTCAACCAAGCAATCTCAATACTACCTACGACCCAAAGACCATCATGGCGGTCTTTCGTGATAAGGGAACAACCTTCACCGCTCCATGGCTCGACCTACGGGAAGCAGGTGGTGCAACAGTGACCGAAAATGAAACGACCTACACCCTGACTCTATCCGACACTGGTGAACTCACCATCACCAATGATTCAGATGGTACACATCCATTCTATTTTGAAATGTGGTTTAGTGTTGCTGTCCAACACACTGACGAATTAATCGTTATAACCCCGTAATCTATGAGTGACGAGAATACTTCCTTGTGCCAACTTTGCAAACAAACATTTCGCAAACCGCAGTACAGAAAAATCACTGTGAGGCATGGTGTGGCTCAAAAGATGTCAACGAACAATTACGAGAAAATAATCAGCATGAAGATTTAGTATGAAAACAACGTACGATGTAGTAGTGATTGGCGCAGGCTCAGGAGGGCTGACGGCTGCTGTTGGGTTTGCAAAAGTTGGAAAGCGAGTATTGCTCGTTGAGCGCGAACATCTTGGCGGAGAGTGCACAAACTCTGGTTGCATTCCAAGTAAGGCGCTCCTCCATCACGCCAAGACCTATCACCAGTCTGCTACCCTCGCTGGTACCACTCAGGCAACAGAAGAATATCGCACCGAAGCGTTTACCTATGTGCGCTCTAAAATCGATGAGGTACTAGCCGAAGAAACTCCGGCCGACTTTGAGAAGTATGGCATTACGGTACTTATGGGTGAAGCAGTCTTTGTTGCTCCGTGCAGTCTGCAAGTCAATGATGTTACGTATACGTACAAAACTGCAGTGATTGCCACCGGCTCTCGTCCGCGCATGGTTGATGTACCTGGACTCGCGACAGAAGATACTCTGACCAACCAAAATATTTTTAATCTGAGCACTATCCCAGAGCGTACACTCGTCATCGGCTCAGGACCAATTGGTCTTGAGCTGGGACAAGCACTTGCGCTTTTGGGCAGTGAAGTAACCATTGCCACTATCGACACAGAGTTTGCTCGGCTCGAAGACCCGGCTATTCGTCCAATCCTCCGCCAGCAATTTGAATCACTTGGCATCAAGTTAGAATTGCGGGCGTTTATCCAAAAGGTTGAAGAGAACGTAGCTTTTTTTGACCGCAAAGACGGTGACGAAGTCACTGATACGTTTGAGGTACCATTTGATAAAACTCTCGTCGCGATTGGTCGAGTCCCGAACATTCCATCTAGTCTTGATGCCGCCACTATCAAGACCAATGAGTACGGCATCACAGTCGATAGTCAGTATCGTACCAGCAACAAATACGTCTACGCTCTTGGCGATGTCTCCCAACGTTTAAAATTCACACACACCGCAGACGATACTGCCCGCCAAGTGGTCGCCCACGTTATATCTCGAGGATTACTCCGAGTGAACAAACAAAAAGCGGTGCCAAAAGTAACCTATACCCTACCCGAAGTTGCACAAGTAGGACTTTCCTGGGACCAGGCTACCCAAAAATTTGATGAGGCAAGTTTGATGCGAATCGAGGTACCATTTACCCACAGTGACCGCGCCAAAACTGACGATGATACATCTGGGTTATTGGTAGTGGTGGTTCGTCGCCTAAATGGTGTGGTGCTGGGTGCACACATAATTGGGCCTGCTGCCGGAGAAATCATTTCTGTTTTCACTCTTGCTATTGATCAAAAAATTTCAATGTGGAAATTGCGCTCACTTATTTTTGCGTATCCAACCTATTCATTAGTGGTAAAAAAAGCTGGTGATCAATTCTTTGCTCGACAAATCAAAGAACTAAAAGCGGATCTAAAGCGAACCCTCAAACGACACGTCTCTAAAATAATCGCGCTTGTGTTTTGGATCTCTCTTATTTATGCATTTCAAAGCTATCGCATCGAAAACGATCTCTCGTACTCTGATGTGCTGCTCAGTCTGATCGACTTCTTCACGAGCACGCTCTGGGGTCCGGTGATTTATATGTTCCTGTATGCTGTCAGACCATTGATTCTCTTCCCGGCCACACTCTTAACCGCTCTATCAGGTATGCTCTTTGGTTTTTGGTGGGGTATCTTGTACACCATTATTGGAGAAAATGCGTCAGCCAACTTTGCCTACTGGATTGGTCGTTTCTTTGGAAAAGACATGAAACTAGAAGACTCAATTATTGGAAATTGGGTCGAAGCACTTCGTGCCAGACCATTTGGTACTGTGCTCTTTATGCGCCTTTTCTATATGCCGTTTGATCTGACAAACTATGGTTCAGGTATTCTTAAAATCAAATGGTCGTCGTACTTTACCGCCACACTCATCGGCATCATGCCTGGTCTGACTACATTTGTAGCCTTGGGTGCAGCTCTTGATCTCGAACAATTCAGCGCCAATGGACTTACATTTGATGCCTTTGATCCCCGCTTCTTAGCGCTGTCAGTTGCCATCTTTATTGGCTCACTCGGACTATCCAGATTACTCAAGCGATGGCACGCAGAAAAATAATTAAGCTAGGAGTTTTCACATCAGCCGAACTGACTCATAAATCTTTCATCAATTCGATCTTTGAGTTTCCAAAGCCAGAGTCCACTTATGGTCAGTCCCCACTTGTCAGCAACAGCTCGCTTTTCTCCAAGCGAAATGAGTTTTAAGTAATCATTTTGCGGCTCATACGAACGTAGTTTCGTATGATTCACCAGCCCACAAATATTGTGGTGCAAGATTTGTGCTTCTCGCACGGCATACACGCCTGCTTTGGGTAATGGACGCGGTAAAAAATGTGCACAATCACCTACAGCAAACATCCGCGGGTACTTGGGTGAACGTAACGTGGCATCAACATCAATATACCCGTTGGTGACCGGCAGACCGATTTCACTAACCCAGTCATACGGCTGTGGACCGGTAGCCATCAATACTAGATCACTCGCAAGCGCTGGTGCGCCATCTAATAACACAGCCGATCTGGTGAGACACTGAACGGTTTCTTGAGTGCGTATTTCAACTTTATGCTTTTTCAGAGCATTGATTAATGTCCGCTTAGTACCCAGTGATACAGCACTCAATAATTCACCGTGTTCAATAATTGTTATCTTATGAAAGCGACCCGTTTCATAGCGCAAGCGATACGCCATTGCTAGAGCGACCTCGACTCCAGCCACACCACCACCTATAACTACCACTCGAGCCGAGGAATTGGCATGGACATGATTAGAAACAAAGGACTGCCAGCGGTGAGCAAAGGGAGTAAGCGGTTTGACTCCCACCCCATGCTCACTCGAACCAGGAAATGATTTAGCTGCTGAATAGACACCCACATCAAAAGAAATAATATCGAACGAAAATGTTTCAGATTTCGTTTTTATTGTTTGCGATATCGGATCAACCATCTCAACGGCCATCTCGTGGAAAGTTCCGCCCGCAGCTTTAGTAAGAGCCTGCAAGTCAATAAGCAAATCATCAAACTTATAGTGGCCAGACACAAAACCTGGCAGCATACCGGTATACGCAACCTTTGGTTGTGGATCAAATACATGCAGCTCCATGTGCGGCAATGGTTGCTTAGCCCACTCTTTTAATACCAATGCATGAGTGTGTCCACCTCCAATGAGCGCAACTATTTCTTTTTTCATATTACAGGACACACATAAAGTTTCTTTCGATTAATTTAAGGTTGCGGTGCGTTCTATACTGATTATTTGCATTACTGAATTAATAGAAATAATCTCAAAACCAACCCGTAGTGGTTTGTAAGTGATTCGCCGGTTTCTACTCCATGAATCCAGATGTCTGTTGGGACTGTGTATCACAACCTACACCTCTTCGTTTTTTAGTAAGTTTTTCGAGCGCACATAATACGAGAACAAAAGCATACCACCTCCTACTATCATTAACACGATGATTTTATTTTGCATACCCATAGTTGCGATATCATACAAAACAACTTTCAAAAGTGTAATACCAAGCAGCATTAGACCGAGTAATTTTTCTGCATGATATTTCTTACCTGACTTCACACCGACATACAGCATATAGATTGCAATTGCCACCCACCACAATGTAGTAGCAATAGCTCTTGGGCCGCCTTGAGTAACAGAAACTTGGAAATCATTCATGAGTGCAGAGATGATGTAGTTTCCTGTTAATAACAAAGTAGAAAAACCAAAGATTACCAGTATAAACGACGGGCGCTTCACCACCTGCTCTGCCTGCAGCATACGACTAATACTGAGCCCCACAAAGAGAATGATAGTAGCAAAGATTCCCTTTATCATAGTCCAATTTATTGGTTGCTCGGTTTGCGTCAAGATGAACGTGTCTGTTGGTGCAGGGTAAATACTATTTATCAACACGAAGAACACCAATGAGAATCCAAACGCAAACCAGACCATGGTTGCACGCAAAATATTTGAGCGAGATTCATATGACATCGACTCTGGTACAAACTTGCTTACATATGCTATGTATCCCAGCACCGCTAGTGGTACTACATAAAATAACAGGAATTGAATATCAACGTACTCAATAAACTCGGACACCACGAACATCGCTGCTACCAAAGCTGATATTGCAGAGTACAAACCAGCCAACGGAATAAATTCTTTTTTGTTGCCTTTGCGAGCAATGAAATATGCACTCATCGCAGGTAATAACGCAATCACGACCAGCAGTGTCTGGAATGGTATCTCTACCTCGACGATGTGTTGTACTGAGAGAATTGAACCAGCCAATGAAACCAGAGCAAAACTGATGAATCGCTCCCCTTTTTCATAATCAAGCAAGTACAAGAATCCAAACACCAGACTCGAGTAGGCAATCAACATACTCGTAAACACATCAAACTCTTGAAAGAAGGACACGACTGCAAGGAAGGCGGCAATTAGACCGGCGGCATAGAGAGCTGTATGTTGAAATCTCGTCTTTGTCACTATCAGCACATGCCAACCAACAAAGCACGACACTGAAATGACTGCGTATAAAAGTCCTACTGCCGCATCTGGTAGCGACTGGAGATTGTTCACATTAAACGCAAACCAAATAATCGGTGCGATGTAGCCCAAAGATAGATAACCGTCGTCTTTTTGAGCAAAACGTTTAGCAGAAATCAGTATGCTCCAAATAGAAAAGATGACCAATCCAGCAAACAATGTCGCAGTGAAAAATTCACTGGTAAAGAAATTTTGCGTCTGTAGAGCATTGATGTCACGAGACATCGAAAGTCCCCATAACGTTGACACTCCAACAAACAATCCCCCAATATTGAGTGGGATAATATCGCGCACAGAAATTTCTCTACCCATCAAAAATACCGCAATATTTACTGCTAAGAAATAAATCAGGTACGCATTAAATGAGATGTTTTCGACCCACACATCATTTTGCCCGATGACAAATGGTGTGATGTAGGCACCGAGCATTCCCAGTATAAGAATCACTTTTGAATTGCGCTTAGAGGCAAAGTAGGATACGGCAATAGTAAAGACTAAAGCTGTAAATAGCGTAACCAGCTCAGGAATCATCGCCGATGCCAACTCTGTGGCTCTGGAGCCATATATCAAGGTACCGTACAACAACAAAACACCGGAACCAATTCCAATGTCGGTGAAATATCTCATTTTTTCTGAAAACGAAAACGAACCACCGATAATAGTTACTCCAAAGAAAAATCCGAGTCCAATTCGCATTTCCATAGACAGATTTACCCACGCATTGGCATAAATCAAATATCCAAAGCCAATAATCAACAATAACGCTCCGGCAATAGGAATAAACTTTTCAATAATTTTATCCATAGTGATGGAAGAGTTGGAAAATGTGTTTTGTGGAGTATTATCGTCAAGTGCTGCGTTGGTAAAATCGGTAGTGACCAGCAAACCCGCAGCAACAAGTGCATCATTGATTGCACCTTCGGGCCAGTCGTTTTCTAATAGAACGTGTTTGATGCGACCGGGTGGCACGCCTGCTTGAGATTGCTCTTGAATATATTCAAGTAGTTTTGGATTGAATTCACTCATATTCTGTTTTTATTAATTTTTACTATTTTAGCTATATCTAAAAATATATTAGCATGAGCAGTTCGCAATACTTATTAATTATGGGCTATACTAGCTTTATGCGAAAGAAATATCTCAAATGGTTGGCCTTTTTTATTGTAACTATTGGATTCACCTATCTGTTCTTACTCATACTATTCCAACCGTCACATGACAGAGACTGGGAGCTGGGTCACGAGCAGTTACCAAGTATCGAATATGCAGCAACTAGTAGTGATGTGGTTATTAGAAATTATCGTGATTTTAACTGGTCCGGAAAAAAAACGGCTGAAGTCAATTATGTTGAACGAACTTTCACCCTAAATGAAATGACGGGGGTTGATGTGTTTATTTCTCACTTTGATGACTTCGAGGGACTGGCACATATTTTTATTAGCTTTGGTTTTCGTAACGGAGAACACGCTGTTGTCTCACTGGAAACGCGACGGGAGTCTGACGAAACATTTTCGCCGCTACTAGGGATGCTGCGGCAATACGAAATTATCTACGTAGTTGGATCAGAAGAAGATATAGTCGGCAGCCGGACTGGCCCTCGAAACGAACGAGTGTATCTCTACCCAACGAAAGCCACTCCAACTCAAGCACGCGAGCTATTTAACCTACTAGCTACCGAAATAAACAATGTCCACCAGTCACCCCGGATGTACAATACCTTGACCCACAACTGCACTAATGAGCTCACTCGACCGGTCGAAAAAATGTCAGATGTCGATTTCCCGCTGACCTGGAAAACCATTCTTCCGGGCTACTTTGACGAAGTACTCCATGAGCTTGGACTCATTGGCGGCGAAGGTTCGTTTCAAGAGATAAAAGCCCGTCACTTGATTGATAACACTCAAGCAGATGCACAAAGTGAGACCTACAGTGCTGACTTAAGGAGCATGATTGAAAATAAAAGTCAGTAGAGAACTATGCTATATACAATAAAAAACCACCGCTTGGTGGTTTTTTATGTGTCTTTTTCCTTATTGAGAAGCTTTTGCGGTTGAGCTAATTTTGGACTTCTTCCGTGCTGCTGTATTTGCTTTGATGACTCCTCGCTTCGCAGCTTTGTCGATTGCTTTGTACGCTTTTGGTACAAGCTCTTGGGCCTTTTTTGCGTCACCGGCAGCGGCCGCTTTTTGAATCTCTTTGGTCACATCTTTCATTTCACCTTTACGTCGTACGTTGAATACGCGTTTTTTTTCAGATACTCGGTGTGCTTTTTGGGCTCCTTTTGTGATTGGCATATATTCTTTAAATAAAGTGCGACCACTGTACCGCACAAGAATGAAAAAGGCAAGAGCTGCCCCTCGACACATACCTGCCTGCTCATATTTTCTTCTTTGTGGTAATGTGAGTATAATACCTTCTATGATACGAGCACTCACTGGAACTATTACGCACACGAACGACACTTCAGTTGTAATAGATGTGCGTGGTGTCGGCTATCTAGTTGGAACACCAAACAAAGGTGGAGAACTCCAGGTAGACGATAGCGTCACACTGCAAACCCATCTAGCGGTTCGAGAAACGGCTCTAGATTTGTACGGATTTCAAAGTTACTCAGAATTAGAAATGTTTGAACTCCTTTTAAACATTCCAAAAGTAGGACCAAAATCTGCGCTGCAGATTTTAGTCCAAGCCACTCCGAATCTTCTGATTGAATCAGCTCAGAAAAATGACCATGCCTATCTGCACAGAATGTCGGGTATTGGCAAAAAAACCTGTGAGAACATTGTTTTGTATTTGCACAAAAAAGTAGCTGACATGCAGCTTGAACACGAAGCCGCAACAGATGACTTTACCCAAAATCAAACAGACGCCATTGATGCATTGATTGCTCTTGGATACGACGCCACCTCAGCTCGAGAGTCCATCAAACATTTAGCTGACAAAGATGCGACAGTGAATTCTCTAGTAACTCAAGCTCTCAAGCATATACAGTAGCTCTTTCTAACTAACCGTAACCAACAGCCGTCCTCGCTCGTTACGTGCGGTCTGTAAAAAACCGACGTATAGTATGTATATATGGAACACATTCGACACAACTTGAAAAAACTCATCCCTTCGGCCATATTTAAAAAAGCCCAACCGTATTATCATTATGTACTTGCCTACTTTGGAGCAGTTGCATATAAACACCCATCTAAAGATATCAAAGTGATTGGTATTACTGGCACAAAAGGTAAGTCTTCAACAACCGAAATACTGGCACGTATCCTTCGTCAAGACGGAAAAAAAGTGGCTTCTCTTTCCACTATTCAATTTCAGATCGATGGTCACGTCGAACGCAACTTATTTAAGATGACTATGCCGGGACGATTCTTCGTCCAAAAGTTTCTTCGTGATGCAGTCGACGCAGGCTGCGAATACGCAGTACTGGAAATGACATCTGAAGGAGCCAAACAATACCGCCATACTTTTATTGAAATAAACGCACTTATTTTTACCAACCTCACTCCAGAACACATTGAATCCCACGGATCATTTGAAAATTATAAGCAAGCAAAACTCTCTATTGCTCAAGCAGTAGCAGACTCTCCAAAGCGCCCGCGTTTTTTGGTTTCAAATATCGACGATGAGCACGGGGCTGACTTTTTAGATTTCCCGGTAGAACAGCTAATCCCCTATTCTTTACGCGACCTCTCTCTACACACTCTGCACAAAGATAGTGTGACTATCGTAATCGACAACGTCACTATTCGAGTACCGCTCGTTGGGTTATTCAACGTATACAATACCCTGGCGGCCATTTCTCTCGCCCGAGCGTTTGGGGTATCGCTTCAAAGCATCCAAGAGAGTCTGCGGGATATTCCAGCCATCGCCGGACGAGTAGAACACATTGAGTCCCCTAGTGGAGCACGAAAAAAAGTGACGGCGATAGTTGACTACGCCCACACACCCGACTCACTCACTCAGCTGTATCAAGCGTTTCCAAACCGATATAAAGTATGTGTTCTGGGAAATACTGGCGGCGGTCGTGATACCTGGAAGCGACCAGAAATGGGCGCTATCGCAGAGCAGTACTGCGACGAAATAATTCTTACCAACGAAGACCCTTATGACGAAGACCCTGTGAACATCGTTGAACAAATGAAAAAAGGCATGAGCTACTCCGCTCCAGTAGAAATCATTATAGACCGCCGTGCAGCAATCCAAACCGCTCTAAAAAGAGCTCCCCAAGATGCATTGGTGCTCATTTCTGGAAAAGGAACCGATCCATATATTATGGGTCCAAACGAAACAAAACAAGAATGGAGTGACGCGGCTGTAGTAAAAGAGCTCCTTACTGAGATTTAGGAATAAACGATTGTTTCATCACCCAGTTATCTCCAGAAGCGAGAATTTCCGGAGTGAGTATTTTTCCCTGTGGTGTATACACCTGTCCGTCTACATGTCCGCCCGCACTCACAATGTATTGCTGATTCCACACAGCTTGTACCTGCAACATGTTATCAAGATTTTTCCATAAAATTGTTGGTTCGTTGAACCAGGCATGAGAAACCGGATGGGCAATAAATGGCACGGTTGCACGTTCTTTCATAATCTGCTTTACGCCCCACGGCGAAACACTTTCAAAGCAATACAAGATTCCTGGAGTACTTGTCGCTGCGTCTTTTTGATTAGTACCAGAGCCCAGTACATAAGATATATCTTCTTCAATAGACTCGACCAGTGTGCCGTACCCCACTAAAGTCAAAGCTGTCGAGTAAAAATATGGCATAAACTCCCCTTGCGGTACCAAATATCGTTTTTGTGAGATGTCTACTGTGTCTGCGATTCCATTGTACGTAAAAGCTTGCAGCACAGCTTCACCATCAATAATTGCACGACCCGAGTCTACAATCACTACCTCAGGATTTGCATGCAAAAAATCAAACGTGAGTTTTGCTTGTATGGTTGGCACCGATTGATTAAAGTACCGAGTGTCCTCGGGTAACAATATGTAATCTGGGCTGGCATCTAATGCGGTTTGCATTGCTGTTTCCAGTGCTTGAACTTTTTTATTTTCTCTATTTTCTGTCCGTATATAATTAACTGGAAATGTAGTATCTATGGTAATGACTGAATAGTAAGACTGAGATACATTTTCTCCATCGAAAAGTGGAACAAAAGAGCTTGCCCAAAACAGAATAAAAATACTTGCAAGAATAAAGATTTTCTTACGAAACGGATATCCTGCAGTCCAATAGCCAACCATAGCAATTGCGACAAAAATAAAACTCATTCCATATACCCCGTACAAAAGGGCTGATTGCAACAGCCAGTGATGTTCCGCCAGTAGATACCCGACATACCCAAAACTAAACGCACTGGTAATAATTCCGCCATCTCCATAAGTCAGTATCGAAAAAGAAAGCGAGCCCACTATTTCTGAAAAAACCCACACAATAGGAATCAAAAAAATTAGTACTTTTTTTTGAGTAAAAGAACGGTATATCAGTTTACTCAAAAAGACTGCTACTACTCCACCCACTCCCAACCAAACTGCATTGGTGACCCAATAAAAAATTACAATCAGAATTTGTGTACTGCCCAAAGAAACAGACAGCCACTCAATCGGATACACAGATAAAAACCAAGCGATCGCTGCTAGTGATTTAACAGTCCACGATATAAAACCCCCAAGCAACAACTTTTTGTGTGCATGTTCAATTTGAACAAGGTGTAAAAAATAGGCTACCCCTATAATACCCAGCGGCCACAATATTGAATATAAAAACCCAGCCCCGAGCAGTAGCCCGGAAACAGTCCACTGCAGTAAGTTTGGGTTACGTACGAAGTCCATGATACAAAACAATTCCTGCCGCTACCGATACATTAAGCGATTCTTTTTCTCCCAACATAGGAATTTCAACAATTGTATCAGCTGCTTCCATAAATTCTGCAGAGACTCCTTCAACTTCATTCCCCAGTACATAGGCTACATCTTTTAGTAGACCCAAATCCTGAAGTAGTATCGCGTCTTGATGCTGCTCCACACACACAATAGCGCAATTCTCTAAGCGCAGTCGTTCAATCAACGTTTGTGGTGCCTGAAAATGCATCCAAGGAATACTCTCACTAGCACCCAATGAGGTCTTTGTTATTTCTGACTGAACTCGACCAAACCGATCTATCGGTGTGGGTGTATAGCCAACCAGAAATATTTTATCCACCCCTGCTCCGTCAGCAGTCCGAAACATCGCTCCAACGTTATATGCGCTACGAATATCTTCCAATACGAGGTACTTCATATAGCTGAACCTTAGCAAATAGTCTTCATTTAGGCGAGGGGGAGTTGAAATTCATTTTCACCATGTTATAGTTTTCGCACTTTGTTTTTACAAAGATACAAGCGCCCTTAGCTCAGTTGGTAGAGCAGCTCCCTTTTAAGGAGATGGTCCCAGGTTCGAGCCCTGGAGGGCGCACCAAATCGTGAGACCTGCACAGTTAAGTTAGTACTCCACTACTCTGAGTAAGACTCACAAAAAATAAAACCACTTGACTAAGTGGTTTTATTTTTATAAACCTTGCAATACTTCATCCATATCGGACCAAGATTCTTTGATGGTCTGATTACTTAATACCCATATCTTTTTACGCTTCATACACTCAATGAAACTTCTATCATGACTAATAAGAAGCAGAGACCCATTGAACTCATTAATAAGACGCAGCAATAGCTCCCATGTCTCTGGATCGAGATTGTTTGTGGGTTCGTCGAGCACCAAACACTCTGGTGCGATTTTAAACAAAAACAAAAACGTAAATCTTTGCTGTTGTCCGCCTGACAAGTTTTTAAGTACAGACTCTGCTTCTGCTTGTGTGAATAAAAACTGTGCCACCACACTTCTTGCCTGTTCTTCTGTATATCCCTGATTGTAGAAATGTTCGAGGGGACTCATATCTTCATCTAACGTACTCGCTTGGTCGATATATTGAATACCGATATCGTTGCCGACTCTCACCTCACCAGCTTGAGGTTTTAATATCTCCTGTAAGAGCTTGATGAATGTAGTTTTTCCCGAACCATTACGACCGAGCAAAACCGCTCGCTGCCCAAAACGAAAGTCTAGATTCACTTGTTTTAAGATTGGCTTGCTATGGGGATACGAAAACTGCACATGAGAGCATCCAAAAATAAGCTTTCCATTTTTCTTTTTGACATCCTCGACCTCTATACGTACATCTTTCTTCTGATCAGGTCTTTTACCCAGCCGTTTTTTTCTTTCTTCTAATTGCCTTTTCTTCATTTGATAGGTTTTTGCTTGAGCGTCGTTATATCGTGTTCTCGCTTTTAGCATTCTCACTGTGTCTTCCAACTTGTCCAAAGCTTTTGCTTCAGCTTTCCAGTCAGCCAAAGCTGCGAACATATTTTTATTCTCAATTACCACAAACTCTTCATATGTTTTTCCAGTCAGCAATACAGCACTTTCGTTTTGAATTGATATAATCTTATTTGAAATTTGGTTCACAAGATAGCGGTCATGAGAAACAAATAAAACACTGCCCCAATAGTTTCTTAGTATGTCAGTGAGTACAGACCTCGATTTAATATCGAGATGATTTTCTGGCTCATCAATACATAAAAACATCGGAGAGTGCGATAAAACCATTGCTATCTCAAGCACTCGTTTTTGCCCTCCAGACAACTCTTGTATATAGCTGTTTTCAATCTGATCCTCCGTGATAACTTTAAATTGGTTCAAGACATCAAACACTCGGTTTGTGGCGCCAGTTGAGTCAAGGTATTCCATAATGGACAGTGTCTGGTCACCAGAAAATTCTTGCGGAACGTATCTGCATGAAACTTTTTCTTTCAGCACTCTTCCTGCATCACTATCTTCTGTACCAATGATGATTTTAAGTAAAGTACTTTTACCGGCACCATTTTTCCCAGTTATTGCAATCCTGTCACCTTTTTGCACTGAAAAAGAAACGTCTTCAAAAAGAGTTTTGCCGAGAAATGATTTGGAAATATTTTTTAGGGTTATGGATTTCATAGGAATGAAAAGAAAAAACGCCTCATGTATTAACACGAGACGCTTGTTCTAAATTAAGAGGAGTAAGTGTAATTCTATAATTCAGGCACGTCGAAAACACTCCCCGGAATTCCTCCCATAAAGTTGTAAATATACGTCGAATTTTTTACTGACACTTTTTGCATCGAGAAAACTATACTAGTTTCTACAAAAAAAACAATAGTTTGGTGTTTTGGGTTAGTATTGTAATATAGACACCCGAGAGGAAAAGCCACAAAGGAACTGTGTTTAGCATCAAAGAAATTAGTGTAAATTCTCTAAGGAAAGTACGAGAGACTTTCCTGGAAGGGCCGAAGCGTAGCCAATATTCATCTTGATCAAAAGACTAGTTTTGAGCGCAGGATGTGTTGTCTAGTTGTTCCTTTATGTAGACTTACCCATTACCAGTACGCGAAATACATTTCCTACTACCCCTATCAATAGACCGAGCAATAATAAACCAACGAAGCGAATAAGAACGAATAAAAATTCTCCTATAGCTGTCACTGGCTCGACCACTGGGATGCCCGCCATGAAAACTTTTAGAGACCACCACATCCCGGCTGGAATACTGACGAACGCTGATTGACCACCTTCGACTAAATACATCAAGGTACCAGTAACCAATAGCGCGAACAAAAGAGTGGAGAAATAGATAAGAATATTGATTGAGAGTACACTCATATGCTCTTCTGCAATTGTGTTGGTACGCGCTATTTTGGCGAGCCGAAACATACGTAGCATCCGAATTATCCTAAGAGCACGAGCGGACTTCAAAAACGTAAAATTCCCGAGACCCAACAGAGTCGGTAAAATTGAAATCAAATCAATCATTCCAAAAAAACTAAGCGCGTACTTTCTCTTAGGAGTGCTCGCATGAAGCCTACCAATATATTCCAGTCCAAAAAACACTACTGCAATCCATTCAACAGTAGTGAAGATGAGGGAGAATTCTTCGAGAGCAGGGACCGTCTCTAGTACCAAACTCACGATTGACATTATCGTGAGTACGGCCAGCACATCATTCACTATTCGAGACTCTGTGGTGCGTGTCTGGATGAACAGACGCTGTAGAGAAAAATTCATGTAATTATTATAGCGTAAGTACCCACTCCTCCAGTGCAACGTCCATATCACTTTGACCTGAGTGGCCTGCGTGATACAGCTCCAAAAGGGATTGAGAAAGTAAGACCACCTCCCCCGGTGCAAATGTACTCAATGCTCGTTTGGCTTTTGTGTACGGAAATTCTTTCATGCCTGCCTCATCAGCAGAATTGGTTACCAAAGCGAGTCGCAAACTTTTCAACTGCCACCACAACATGCCGATAATCTCTTCTTCACGGAGACCACTTTGTCGAGCTTCTTGTAGCAACACCCAAAGCTTGCGTTTGTCTTTTTGCGCAAGTGCTTCAGCCATACCAAACGTATTAAATCGTTCATTTTTTTGCGCGGTAAATTCTTCACTGCTAGCAGCAAACTTTCCGTAAGCTTTTTTGGCTGGCGCTAAAAGTGCTCCTTCTAGCACAACAAAAGTATTCGGCGACTCGCTCATTTCTTTAAGCGAGCTTTTAACCTCCTCTTCAAAATCTGGATCTCCTGAAGGAGTATCGAGCACAAACCATTCCGCTCCCCCAAACAGAGACGTTGCTCCTAGCGCGTCCGCAATTTGACCAGTTATAAAACTTTGAGCATCAAGAGTAGTGAGGGTACCGTCGGGCGGGAGATTTTTTTGTGAAAAATCTCCCGCCGCATCCCGCACTTTTGTCCGATCGGTCCCAAAGTAAACTACATACATATGCTTATTGTACTGCAAAGATTATTTATAGACAAAATATATTTTTATTTTAAAAGCCAAGAAGTTAAGTGAGTGGCGAAGTATCCGTAAAACCGGCGTTTATTCTGAGGACAAGCTGAGTAACTTGATGTTATTCTAAATCTTTGACTGACACTTTCTTCATCTCCTCCCAGTTTTGACCGATTTTTATTTCAGCTAATATTGGTACGCCTTTGGTCTGCTTTTCATCCAACACATTGGTCATTATCTCCAAAATAGTTGGCACTGTCGCGGCAATCTTTTCTTCTTTAATCTCAAAAATAAGCTCATCGTGTACTTGCAACAACATTTTCACGTCAGACTGGAGCTTCAACTCTTCGATGTAGGCGTAGATTTTTACCATAGCGATACGGACAATATCAGCTTGCGAGCCTTGAATGGGGGCATTGATAGCCATTCGTTCGGCTTGCGCTCTGATGAATGGCACACTTGAGGTGATTCCTGGAAAATGTCTCTGTCTTCCAATGAGCGTTTCAGTGTAGCCATGCTGACGTGCGAAGCTTTTGGTTTCTTCAAGATATTCAGCCAGCCGAGTGAAGGTATTGAAATACGCATTGAGAAATTCTTGAGCCGCTTCTCGGCTGGTGTCGTCACCAAGATTGGTACGCAAAGCATTAACTCCCATCCCGTACAGGATCCCAAAGTTAATCACCTTAGCTTTTCGACGCATATTTTCGGTCACCTCTTCTCCATTAACACCAAATACTCGTAGCGCAACACCTTTATGAGCATCTTCTCCGCGCTTAAATATATCCATCAGATTTGGATCCTCTGATAAGATCGCTGCGATACGCAATTCTATCTGGGAATAATCAATCGCGACAAGCTTACTTCCCTCGTCTGCCACAAACGCCTTACGAATCGCTCGGCCCTCTTTGGTACGAGCTGGAATATTTTGCAGATTTGGGTCCTTGCTCGCCATCCGGCCGGTGGCAGCACCCGTTTGAATAAGTGTCGAGTGGAGTCGCCCATCCTCTCCAACCATCTCGGGCAAATTGTCGATATATGTCGAGACGAGTTTTTGTAACTCGCGGTAACGAAGCAAGTCGGTGATGATTGGATGTTCGTCTTTTAGTTTTTCGAGCTCTGACTCCTTGGTAGAGCGCTGGCCACCGGCAGTTTTTTTGGCATTTTTTGGCTTTAGCTCTAGCTCGTCAAACAAAATTTCTCCGAGTTGTTTTGGAGAATTGATATTGAATTCTCTTCCCGCATGAGAGTAGATTGATTTCTCCAAGGCGGAGAGTTCGGTATGAAGTTTTTTAGACAGTGTATTTAGATACGGTACGTCAAGCTTAATACCAGTTTTTTTCATCTGCTCTAACACTGGCATCAAGGGGAGCTCTATGTCGGTAAATATATGCCACAATCCAGCTTTTTTGACTTTCTCTTCCATCGCCAAAACTGTATCCTCCCATGTCTTTACCTGCAAAAAGGAACGGCCATAGTCGATAATATCGTCGTACGTTGCGCTGGTTCGTTCGCTTTCCAACAACCACAAAAGAATAGCTGCGCGCTGCAATTCATATTCATCCAGACCCTTCGCATTAGCAGAGTCATCAACCAACGTGACATCAAATAATTTTTGAATTCGATCCGTCATATTTCTAAAACCAAATTCGCTGAAGAGATTGGCGATGGCCTCAACGTCTGAGTAGTCTTTCCACTGTGTTGTTGATACATCAAAGGTCTCAATGGCGTCAGTACGGATAGTCGCGAGCATTTTTGAAAACTCTGCATCCTCTTTTCCATCTTTTAGTAGACCAACGATACGTTTGGTAATGCCAGCGTCGATAAATTGCTGTTCGTCTTTGCCGAGCTTTTTATATATTTGTTCGACTGAACCAAAAGTGGTGATGAGTGTGGTGGCGGTCTTTTCTCCAATACCGCGAATACCAGGTATATTATCCGATGCGTCTCCTCGCAAACCTTTATAATCAACCACTAATTTTGGCCCAAAACCAAAACGATCTTTCACTGCCTGCTCATCATAAATAACCGTGTCTCTAATTCCTTTTTTTAGAGTAAAAACCTGAACCCGCTTTTTATCAACACACTGCAGTGTATCCATATCTCCTGAAGCAATCACTACCGACAAGTCTTTGTTATCTGCCGTCAGGTGTGCAATTGACCCGAGCAGGTCGTCCGCTTCAAACCCGACTTTTTCAAAGATAGGAATTCCAAATACTTTGAAAATCTCTCGCGACCGATTGATTTGTTGAACCAGCGCATCGTCGGTTTTTGCGCGTCCTGATTTATACGCATCATACGCGTCGTGCCGGTAGGTAGGTTCAGGCAAGTCGTAACACGCGGCAATATACTGAGGTTTGAAATCTTCGATAATTTTCAAGACCATGGTGGTCACTCCGTACAGTGCTCCAGTCGGCTCGCCAGTCGGAGAGGTAAAGTCAGGTAATGCATGATACGCACGATGTAGAATCGCGTGGGCGTCGAGTAATACAAGGGTGGGTTTTTGATTCTTAGCCATTGGTGACAGTATACGCTTTTTTGAATGAAGAAACGAGTCAGACAAATATTTAAATAGTCTGGACAATATAGAGCACAGCGATGTGTTGCCGATGCACAAAGTGAATTCTCAATCCTGCTTTTTTGCGACTAATTATTAAGCGTGTATCTTCCTTATATTTTTATAAAAAAATGTGTAGCTACCCTACTACCGAAGCCTGCCTCTTCTCATCGGTAAGAATCTTAAGCTGCACATTATATGCAGCGCTGGGAATAATGCCTGGAATCATCTCCGGCCATTCGATACAACTTATCGTATCGGGCTGAGAAATAATATCTTCGATGTGTAGTGGCTTAGTCTCAGCTTCTGATTCTAAACGATACGCATCTATATGTACGAGTGTCTGCCACTGTGGGTGAGTAGTCTCATATTGCTTCATAATAGTAAATGTAGGACTGGTGACAATCTCTTTCACTCCAAGCATCTTGCCCAGCTCTTGCGTAAACGCCGTCTTCCCTGCCCCGAGATCTCCTTGCAAACAAATAATCAACGGTACATCTGTTTTTGATGCGTGATGTGTGAGTATTTCTTGAGCAACTGTTTGTAAGTCGGCAGGCTCATCTATCATCCATTCTTTTTTCATAAGGTGACTATAGCAATCAAAGAGGGCTGCGTAAATAACTTATGCATTCTAAAGCTAAACAACCTGGCAAAGTATCACCTTACATATAAAGCTCTTGAAATCACCGTGTTAGAATATCTACTATATGGTTCAATTTGATGACTCCTATTCCAACTCACGTATTCAAGACCTCCGTAGCGGTGAGGAAGAACGACTGGTGCAAGCCATGGCGCCTCAGTACGGGTTTGAGTACGTCAATCTGCGTGGCTATACTATCAATCCAGGAGCGCTGACACTCATTCCCGAAAAACAAGCGAGAGCTGCCGAAATTGTCTGCTTTGAAATACACCAAAAAAACTTATCTGTAGCAGCTCGAAATCCTAGTAACCCAAAAACTCAAGCAGTATTACAAACCCTCCAAAAGCAAAAATTTACTGTTACATTGTACATGTGTTCAAGTATCAGCCTAGAGCACGCATGGAAACGCTACTCGGACATAAGAGATTCTACTGCTGAGAAACGGGGGGTATTTGAAATAAATGCTGAGGATATTATTCGTCTCACCAAACGTATCCAAAAAAAAGAAGAGATACCAAAAATTCTCAGTGAGATTAATGGGGTTGGCAACACCCGTCGTATCTCAGAAACCTTAGAGCTGATTTTTGCTGGAGCACTGGCATTAAATGCCTCTGACATACACATCGAACCTGAAGCAGAGGCTATTCGAGTTCGGTATCGATTTGATGGCGTACTACATGATATTGCTGATGTAGATTCTTATATTTTTGAGAGAATGATGTCACGATTAAAACTCCTCTCTGGTATGGTTATCAACTCAAAAGCCGAAGCCCAAGACGGAAGATTTACCTTTGATATTGGAGAAAGGGAAATTGAAATCCGTTCTTCTATTATCCCTGGGGCCATCGGGGAATCTATTGTAATGCGGTTACTTGACCCTTCGGTCGCAAGTTTCTCAATGGACAAGCTTGACCTCAACCCTCACATCGCTGCCGCCATCGCCAGCGAGCTCAAGAAACCCAACGGCCTTATTATTACCACCGGCCCTACAGGGTCTGGTAAGACCACTGCTTTGTATGCATTTTTACAACAGGCTCATAATGAGGGGGTAAAAATTATTACTATCGAAAATCCTGTCGAGTACAAATTGGATGGTATCGTACAAACCCAAACTGGAGAAGACTACGATTTTGCCTCAGGACTACGGGCGATTCTTAGACAGGACCCGGACATTATAATGGTGGGTGAAATTCGTGATCGTGAAGTAGCGGAGACAGCCATCCATGCTGCTCAAACTGGGCACTTAGTATTTTCCACTCTCCACACGAATAGTGCAGTGGGAGGGTTTCCTCGTTTGATAGATCTTGGAGTGGATGCTCGTATTTTTGGTAGCTCAGTAAATATTATTTTGGGACAACGATTAGTTCGCCTTTTGTGTGATCAGTGCAAAACTGCTTACGAACCAGACCCAAAAGATCTCCAGATGATTTCGCATGTCCAAAGCTCACACCCACATGAAAACGAAATGCCCGACAAAATCACCCTCTACAAAGCAGTTGGTTGTGAAGTATGCGGTGGTACTGGATATAAAGGACGGACGGGAATATTTGAAGGTATCGTCATGGATGAAGCGGTAGAAGAGGCCATCTTGCGTGACCCGCGAGAACACATCATCATGAAAGCTGCTGAACCCCAAGGGATTCCGACCATGATTCAAGACGGTATTCGAAAATTGCTCGAGGGACGAACCTCACTCTTAGAGCTACAACGAGTCATTGAACTCCCCTACCAACTGGCGAGTGCCCCTAAAAAAACCGATACACCTGAAAAAGATACTGGTTTGGAAGATGATTTTCTCTCTCATGTAGTATAAAACACTCCAGCGAAATTGCAGGAGTGAAAAGAAAATCGGTCAAGATTATTTTTAGAATTTCTGTGATAGTGTCTGGTTAGTTCGTTGATTCAGTCCAATCCTAGTCGAAAGCGACTGACTTGGAACTAGACTCGAAATAATCACTCGTTCGTTATTTCGTTCAAGAAGATAATTCTCTAAGCAAGGCTTCCGCATTGAAAGTGAATACCGCGCTAAGAAGTCTCGCAGCACTCTCACTCCAGGGTGAACGCCGCAAAAACCCTCGCAACGTATTCAAGTTGCTTAGAGAATTATACTCTGGAATCGAAATAAACAGGTGCTCACACTTTCAGTGCGAACTGGAGAACAATCTGATTTCCAATATACTAGCATAGTTTAAATATTTGTCAACTATTTTTACCTGGCTTTTTTGTTGTGGGTTTTTATTGGAAATAGAAACGGTGTTACTAAGTACATTTTATAGGTAAGGCGGAAAAATTACTCAGATCACACCGCACGTCACTGGGCTCACGATTTATTAATTTATTGTATACTGTCTGAATATGAGCAAAACAATTACTCGAGATGATGGGGGTGGACTCGACAAAACCCTCCGTCCCCAAACTTGGGAGGAGTATGTAGGACAAACAAAGACCAAGGAAAACTTACGCATCCTTTTGACTGCCGCTAAAGAGCGCGGCCATGCTGCCGAGCATATTTTGCTCTATGGTCCACCAGGGCTCGGAAAAACCACCCTCGCCAATCTGGTAGCAAAAACCCTTGGTACCAATATGAAAATAACTTCCGGACCCGCTATTGAGCGAGTCGGAGACTTGGCTGCAATCTTAACTAATCTCTCACCAGGCGATGTGCTCTTTATTGACGAAATTCACCGCCTCTCCAAAAGTATCGAGGAAGTACTGTATCCAGCTATGGAGTCCGGGGTACTTGATATCATTATCGGAAAAGGTCCGTCAGCCCGAACAGTTCAGTTGGAACTTCCGCCCTTTACCATGGTGGCTGCCACCACTCGTATCTCTTTACTCTCTTCCCCACTCCGTTCTCGTTTTTCGGGCGGTACATTTCGGTTAGAATTCTATAACCCTGACGAAATTGCCTCTATTCTCACCCGCTCAGCCGAACTTCTCAAAATCTCAACCTCACAAGACATCATGCAGAGTATCGCCGGACGCTGCCGAGCAACTCCTCGGACTGCCAACTACCTACTCAAACGATGCCGCGACCTGGCGCAGCTGGAAGGGGGTAGCTTGACCGAAGAGATTGTCGAGAAAACCTTTGGCTTACTCGAAATAGATGAGTTGGGTCTTGGTTCTCCCGACAGAGCAGTGCTTGAGATGATTATTCACAAGTTCAACGGTGGCCCCGTCGGACTCAACACCATCGCTGCCGCTACCGGTGAGGAGCAATCCACCATCGAAGATGTGATTGAGCCATACTTGATACGAAACGGCCTGCTTGAACGCACTCCACGAGGCCGCATTGCGAGTGCTGAGGCATATAGTCATCTAGAAAATCTCTAGCAGTGTTCCTTTATTAAGAAAATCCCCGCCTTAGGAGCGAAGATTGGGTTTTGGATTTTTACGTTACAAGCAAGAACAAAAGATGTCGATGGGCTGACGAACGGCCCATCGACGTGATATTAAGCCGCCCTCTTGCGGCGAAGCAGCGCTCTGAGGCCTCCCATCAAAGTAGAGAACGCTTTTGTCTAACCTGGTAATACCCGCACCAACCGTTCAAAAGTGACACTCTGTGAGATGTATCTGGTTTAAATCAATTCTCACAAGGTTATCATCGCGCAAAAACAATACCGACTCATTCTTGCACCAGCTTTTCTTTTGGTCTTACACTCGCTATACTCAATGTATAACAGCTCGAGAATATTCTTTTATTTATATGTCCGGACACAACAAATGGTCAAAGATCAAACACAAAAAAGGTGCGACTGATGCGCAGCGCAGTAAGTTATTTTCCAAGCACTCATCTTTGATAACCATGGAAGTAAAAAGAGTTGGTGGGGACACAACCCTAGCCAGTGTACTGTCGGCAGTAGAACGAGCAAAAAAAGACTCCATGCCAAAAGAGGCAATCGAACGTGCACTTGCAAAAGGAGCTGGCACTGGTGGAGCCGCTATTGAAGAGGTGACTTTTGAGGGTTATGGACCTGGCGGAATCGCCCTGATTATTCAAGCAGTCACTGACAACAATAACCGAACCGCTCCAGAAATAAAACACATCTTTTCAAAAGCCGGCCTGGAGCTTGGGGTACCAGGTTCTGCTATGTGGGCATTCACTAAAACAGAAGCGGGGTACGTCCCCAATATCCCGATGGAGCTCGATGACGAAACTGGAGAAAAATTGGCAGAGTTTATTGAGAAACTAGAAGACCAGGATGATGTGACAAACGTCTATTCAACTGCCGATATTATTGATTAATTATGAGAGTCATTAGCGTTGATCCTGGATACGATAGATTGGGTATTGCGGTGCTTGAATATGTTAATGGAAAAGAACACCTCATCCATTCTTGCTGCATCCAGACAGACAAGTCACATGATTTACTCGTCCGTCTACAGGACATGGGTGAACAGTTTGAAGAATTACTTAGAACCTACACTCCAGACACTCTCGGCATAGAAACGCTTTTTTTTAACACCAACCAAAAAACAGCTTTGGGTGTAGCTCAAGCAAGAGGCATCATTATATATTTGGCACAATCAGCTCGTTGCCGCGTATATGAGTTTGGGCCACAGGAAATAAAGGTGGCCGTTACTGGGTACGGTAAGAGTGATAAACATGCGGTAATCGACATGGTTTTGAGACTTATACCCAACGCTCCAAAGAAAGCTCTAGACGACGAATATGATGCTATTGCAGTCGGTATAACGTGTCTTGCACATTATGGAAGAACCAAGTAGAATCCTGCACGAATGCACCGCACTATATTGCCTCGGTCGCGAATATTTGATAAAAAAATAGTAATATTGTTGAATACGTATGATGTATTTTTCCACACCAGAAACTGAAGAGGAAGTAGAAGAACCCAGTGAAGACAACTCTTCACTGGATGATGATTTGCTTGATGAAGTAACAGAAACTGACTCTCCAGATAATGAAGAAGACGATAGCACAGAGGGATTTGGACACATAACAGAAGACGATGAAAAAGAAGATGAAGATGGTGACACCGAAGAAGAGGACGAGGAGGGTGATGCTGAATTAGAAGACGATGCGGAAGACGTTGATTATGATAGCTTTGATGATGTAGACGAACTTTAAGTAGATAAGTGTCATAAAGAACTTTCCATAAATAAACCGCTTCTCTGAGGCGGTTTATTTTATTGAGGATGTAGAAAAACGATACACATCAATAGAGATATCACGCCAATGAATATTATTAGGAAAGTAGAGAATAAACCCCTTCAAGCGTTTTAACGCTTGAAGAGACGATATAAAACTACTTGAGTCAATATTCTATTCCATGATACTGTTGCAATATTTCATTTCCCAGAGAACTCAACTAGAAACCGACAACACTGACTCAGTCTCAGATGAAATATCAAAAACACCCCATCGTAGTAAGTGTATCGAGTAACAGCCGTGCTAAAATTGGCTATATACTACTAAGAACATGAAAATCCGGAACTGGTTTAAAAAAAATTGGAAAGAAATCATTATTGATATACTCATTTTTGGGTTTGCGGGTTTTATAATAGTTTTTTCCGGTCTACTACTGTGGGTTTCTACGCTAGAAATTCCTGATTTATCGGCTTTTGAAGAAAGGCGAGTATTGCAATCAACCAAAATTTATGACCGAACGGGTGAGGTTGTTTTGTACGACCTAAACAGCGATGTAAGAAGAACAATTGTTCCTTTTGAGGAAATGTCTCGAAATATCAAAAACGCCTCAGTGGCCATTGAAGACGACCAGTTTTACAATCACTACGGGATTGATATTCGAGCTATCATACGAGCAGCCGTTTCAAACTTCCAAGACGGAGACCTGCTTGGTGGTCAAGGTGGCTCAACTATTACACAGCAAGTCATCAAAAACTCTGTCCTCCAAAGAGACAAGACCCTGACTCGAAAAGTAAAAGAGGCTATTCTTTCTATTAAAATAGAACGAGTACTCACAAAAGACGAGATATTAGAAATTTATCTTAACGAGTCTCCTTACGGAGGAACCATTTACGGCATAGAAGAAGCTTCTCGTGCGTTTTTTAACACATCAGCGGCTGAACTCTCTCTTCCTGAAGCGGCTTATCTAGCTGCTATTCCCCAAGCACCAACCTACCTCTCTCCTTATGGAAGCAACCGTGATGATCTAGACAAAAGACAACAACTAGTCCTCGAGAGAATGCGTTTGAATGGTTTTATAACTGTTGAAGAATATGAAGCAGCTGTTACTCAAGAAGTAGAGTTTGAACCACGAGCAGTAACTGGCATCAAAGCACCACACTTTGTGATGTACATAGTGGAGCAGTTAGCAGAAACGTACGGTGAGAAAGCGTTAGCAGAGCAAGGATTGAGAGTAATTACTACTTTAGACTGGGAGCTACAAAAAGAAGCCGAGAGAATAGTTGCTCAACGAGCTGCATCAAATACAGTAAAATTTAATGCCTCAAACGCCGGGCTTGTTGCGACAGATCCAAAGACGGGTGACTTGTTAGTAATGGTAGGGTCACGGGATTATTTTAGCGAAGATATTGACGGAAATTTTAATGTAACCCTTGCTGATAGGCAGCCGGGCTCTTCTATTAAACCCTTTGTGTATGCCACAGCTTTTTCTAAAGGATATCTTCCGGCAACAGTTCTTTTTGATGTTCCTACTCAATTTTCTACCGCTTGTGAACCCTGGCAACTCACCTCTACAGCGCCGTGTTACGCTCCAAATAACTACAATTTTAAATTTGTTGGACCTATCAGCATGAGGAATGCCTTGGCACAATCTTTAAATATTCCAGCTGTAAAAACTTTATACTTAGCTGGTTTGAATGACACAATAAAATTCGCCACCGACATGGGTCTCACTACTTTAGATGATCCTGACAGATATGGCCTTACACTAGTACTTGGAGGTGGTGAAGTTAGATTGCTTGATATGACAAATGCCTATGGAGTATTTGCCAACGGCGGGGTAAAAGCAAATCCACGAAACATTCTCCGTATAGAAGACTCAAATAAAAACATAGTCGAGGAATTTGACACCCAATCAAATCGAGTAATGGATGAGAACGTAGCTTATATGATAAGCGATGTTCTTTCTGACAATGTAGCGAGGACGCCACTGTGGGGATCTTGGTCAATAGTAGACTTTGGAGATCGAGATGTTGCCATAAAATCTGGAAGTACAAATAACCTTCGTGACGCATGGATTATGGGGTATTCACCAAATATCGCAGTTGGTGCCTGGGCCGGAAACAACGATAATGAAGCTATGGGGGGAGGTCTCTCCGGACTCATCACCACCCCAATGTGGAGAGAGTTTATGGATATTGCTCTTGAAAAACTACCAAATGAAAGCTTTCCTCAACCACAAATTAACACCTCTGGTGTAAAACCAATCCTTCGCGGTCAATACATTGACACAGCCCAACTTCTACAGGCAATGCAAAATCCAGACACCGAATCAGGGATTAGTGTTTCTGATATATATAGCAATGTACATTCCATTTTACACTTCGTCGATAAAAACAACCCAACTGGTGGCCGCCCAGCCAACCCAGCCAGTGATAGTCAGTACGCCAACTGGGAGTACGGTGTCCAAAAATGGAACAAAGAAACATTTGGTGCACTAATAGAGGCACAGCAAACACTAAGTGAGTCGGCCAGCTCTTCAGAGCCTGAAGAGGAAGAAACCCCACAACAATCAGACAGAAGAAATCGTTCAAACCAAAACGAGGATGACGACTAGCGAATGTAGGTTGGACAATTATCAGCCCCTAAGTGGGCTTTTAATTTTTCTAATATTTCTGTTTTTCGAAATAAAATTTCGGTCCTTAATATACTTGGAACTCGAAGTGAAATAGTTCGCGTACTCACAGTGTATTCGAGCTGGGAAAGTTTCAAATCAAACTGAGTCAACTCTTTAATTATTACTAAACACTCTTTTTCAACACTTGCTTGAGGTGCCTTGATTTTCGTCCGGTAACGTTCAAACAAATCTCCCAGCCGCCTCATAGCCATTGGAGCCTTGTAGTCGTCCATAACTATTTATTCATCGGCATTACTAGATATCTCAAACTCTTATCACTCACCCCCTGAAGAATCATTGCTCTACCAATACCCGCGAAACTCATTTTCACAGAATCGTCTTGTATATGAGACAAGGGATCCATTATGTATTGCTGATTAAAATTCAAAGACAATTCTTCCCCTTCTACCTGTGCCTTTAAAGTATCAGTAGTGTGCCCGACATCATTATTTTGGGATGATATGGTGAGATTTTTATTTGTAATCATGAGTGAAACCTGACGAAATTTATTTAAAAATGTATTGGTTTTTTTGAATGATTTTAGTAAGTCATCCTTTAAAACAACCACATGCGACACAAATTCCTTTGGGATAATCTGTACATAGTCAGGAAAATTACCGGTCACCAATCGAGTACTTACATACACTCCATTAGGAAACCGTAACGCACACTGATTGTCGTTGGTAATAAAAACCGGATCTTCATTTACCACTTCACAAATACGAGCGAGCTCTATAGCGTTCTTGCTTGGAATCATTAGAGAACTCTCTAGCACCAATTTTTTTTGAGGGATTGTTTTTTCCATTAGTCGAAACGAGTCAGTTGCGACGAATGTTAGTGAGTGTTCTTTTTTTTGTTGTATATATACACTCCCTAGCTCTGGCTTGATTGATGTCTGTGAGGCTGAAAATGCGACGCTCTTGATTCCATACGCAAAAGACTTACCTTGAAGCGGTAACTCCTCCCCTTGCAGCTGACGAAGGTTTGGGAACTCCTCAACTGAAAAGGTTTTAATTGAAGTGTTGGTGTTTTCTGTTTCTATCTGCAATACCTGCTCTTCAGTTCTAAGGGTGATTTCTTTTTGGTTAATGAATTGAATACTTTGGTGAAAAATTTGTGCCGGGATAGCCACCACCCCTTCTTCGGTTACAGTTCCTGTAATAGTAGCCTCAAGACTAATCTCAAGGTTTGTTGCTTGTATTGTGATTACATTTTCTTTTGCTTCAAGAAGCACACACTGTAGTACAGGCAGGGTCACGTGTTTGGTACTTATCCTCCCCACCAACTCCAGGGCTTTTATTATTTGTTCATGTGGAATAGTTATCTCCATATTTTTATTGTAATCTATTTTACTCTTTATTATTAGTGCTGTGGAAGTGTGCAAAACTCAAATCTATGTTCTGTTTTAAGAGTATTTTCTTTAAAGTTATCATAAGATGTGTGGGCATAGTAACGGTATGGGTGTGGGTTTACTGTGTATAGAGTAGAACCGGTATCTGTTTATAATCAAAAATTGTGGATAAGGTGATAATTTTATACAGTTTTCCCCCGGTTTTTCTGTTCTTGTTAGTGATTTTTCCCATGGTTATTTTCTACTTTTCCCTCATAACTTACTCATTATTACATAAAATAAAAAATCGTCCGAGGGGACGATTTTTATTTTAGAAGAAGTCGAACTTGGGTAATCTCCTCTTCTAATTCATTGCTGTTTTTTAGTTCATTTTTTATCTTTTCACAGGAGTGTATAACGGTAGTGTGGTCTCTTCCCCCAAGCTTCTTTCCAATTGCTGGATAAGATACTTGAAAATCTTCGCGCAAAATATACATGATTATTTGGCGCGGTTTCACCACTTCTTTTCGCCTGGTTTTTTCATAAATACTCGCTTGGTCGATATCATAATATCGAGCAACCTTATCAACCACATCGGTAATAGCTAAAGATTTACGTGGTCGTGAGCTGTTTTTTATGATAGTCCGTACTTCATCAATTGTAAGTGTTCTTCCTAGGAGTTGAGACTGGCACATGATGGTATTGAGAGCTCCTTCAAGCTCACGAACGTTCCCTTCGATACTTTGTGCTAAGTGGTCAACCACATCATCCCCAAGCGTGATGCTATTTTGAGCAGATTTTGCGCGCAAAATAGCCGCTCTTGATTCTAGGTCAGGTGCTGGGAGGTCTACAATCATTCCTTGAGCAAAACGTGACTGAAGTCGTTCTTCCATACCGTTGAGTAGGGCTGGGTGTTGATCACTCGAAAACACAATCTGCTTATTGTTGTCGTGTAGTGCATTAAAGAGGTGAAATAATTCTTCTTGAGTCTTTTCCTTTGTGGCCAAAAACTGCACATCGTCCATGATTAAGACATCATACTGTCGGTATCGGTCTTTAAAATTATTTGCACTTCCGTTTTGGAGGGCATTAAAATAATCAACCGCAAACCGTTCACTTGTCACATAAAAAACTTTCCTACCAGTTTTCTTGACTTGGTTCCCTACTGCCTGGATGAGGTGAGTTTTACCATGGCCAGTTTTTCCGTAAATAAAGAGCGGGTTATAGGTAATGCCGGGCTTTTCACTGACGGTTTTTGCAGCGGCGTGAGCGAGAGCGTTATATGGACCAACTACAAACGTATCAAAAGAATACTTAGGATTTAGATTGTCGCTTTTGTTGATGTAATAATCTTCTAAAGGAAGTGCGGCGTTTACCGTTTGGTTTTTGTTGGTTTCTTGCTTGCGTTCGTTGCGTTGAGCAACAGTATATTCAACACTCCGTACGTGGGGAGTGAGGTCACGTAGGGTTTTTAAGATCATGGTTTGGAACTTGTCCTGTAACCAGTCTTTTACAAATACGCTTGGTACCCCAATCAAGGCGGTGCCATCTTCTAAAGAAATGATGTGTGTGTCACGGAACCAGGTTTTGAAATTGGCAGTGGTGATGGAGAGTTCGATTTTTACCAACGCGTCATCCCACAACTGCTTTATGTCCACTTGTTCAGTCTGGACGATGCTGTTGGTGTGTGATGAGTGAGAAGTTGGATTCATAGTCAGAAATTCGTTTGGTACATAGATTATACCTGGGTAAAGAAAACTGTAAATCTTTTTGAATAAAACTGGATTTTAGAAAAACATTTTTCTTTTCTTAAAAAGCAACTGGGGAAAACCTGTGGATAGTGAATGAGCAAATGCCTGGAAGGCATATTGCGAATTTATGTCCCGATTCGCCCTTTCCTAAGGCGAATTGCTGGACTCAGTCGAACGCCCAGTAATTTTTGTAGAGGCAAACATCTCCTATCACTCGAAAGGCATATTGCGAATTTTGCTGGAAAATACCGAGCGCAGCGAAATATTTTCTGTACGTAGAGCGAAGTCATAATTTGCTTTGGTTCCTTAAAGAACAGCAACTATAAAAAAGTACTTCCTAGGCCAACCTGTCACCATTCGTTGAATTAAACACAGACAGACGAATGAACGTGAGCACTCCCCCTTCCTTCTAGATAGATTCATGAGCGATACGTTAAATAGTCAGATAACACATCACCTCACACAAGACTGTTGATTTTTAAACCAGGTCTATCTATATAGTTCTCTGCTCTTGATAAAATTCTTTTTTCCTGTATAGTGCTCTGGTAATAAATCTTACGTATGCCAAAACGAACGTATCAACCAAAGAAACGCAAGCGAGCCACCACACACGGCTTCTTGGTTCGCAGTGCCACTACAGCAGGAAGAAAGATTCTCCTCGCTCGAAGACGAAAAGGTCGCGCACAACTAACCGTCAAAAAAGCCCAATAATAGGGCTTTTTTGTAGATATATCTCTGAAGTAAAATACAAACCTATACACTGAGAAGAAAACTGCTGAATATACGCAGTCATTCCCCACGGCCGCTTAAGCACTTTTTAATACACTAAAATAATAGCGGCAATTGCTATACTTTACATACACCTATGTTAAAAAAGCAAAATCGGCTCAGCCGAACACAGTTCAATACGCACTTTCGATCTGGAAAGCGGCATCATTTTGAACACCTCACTATTATCCACTCCTCTGGCCCAACATTTTTATCTGCAGTTGTGGTGGGTAAGAAGGTGGCCAAGAGTGCTGTGAGAAGAAATACACTCAGGCGTAGGGTATTTGCAAGGTTGTCACAAGTCCAAAACGAGTCTTCACCAACTGGAGTATTTATTATTATTATCAAACCATCCTTCAATTCTTTGTCTCGTGCAGCAGCGGATGAGTTAGTTCACAAGTCAATTGCTGTGTTACTGCAAAGCACGTAGAATGACCTAAATTAATTTATTTGTATTTTATGTGGAGTTATATTTGGCATACGTTCTTTTTCGATCCGATCTACAACGCACTAGTGTTTTTTATTGATGTGGTCCCTGGTGGCGACGTGGGGATTGCAATCATTCTGACTGTCTTGTTGGTAAAGACTATACTACTACCGGTATCTATCAAAGCTGCCAAAACCCAAAAGATAATGCGCGAGATTGAGCCAAAGGTAAAAGAAATCAAAGAAACCTACAAGGATGACAAGCAAGGCCAAGCTCAGGCGATGATGGAAGTATATCGCAACGCAGGTATGAATCCATTTGCAAGTATCTTCTTGGTATTTTTACAAATCCCAATCATCATCGCGCTATATTTTTCTGTTTCTAGTGGCGGCGGTGTCGCCCTGCCGGAAATCAATACCGAATTTTTGTATTCGTTTGTCTCGGCACCAGTAGATATTACTATGAACTTCCTCGGACTGATTGATATTACCGAAAAAAGTATCTTGCTTGCACTTGGAGCTGGTATCACTCAGTATATTTTTGTTACCCTCTCTATGCCAAAACTTCCTCCAAAAGAGGAGGGAGCGGAGCCAAATATGAAAGATGATTTTATGCGCAATATGCAAGTCCAAATGAAGTATGTGATGCCAGTGTTGATCACTGTCATTGCCTATACTATTTCGGCTGCTATCGCCCTCTACTTCTTAGTAAGCAACCTCATATCAATCGCCCAAGAGTTTTACATCCGCAAGCATCGGTAAGGTAGATTCTAAAAAAATATTTTGATTATGGTCTGGCGCAGCTGATATATTTTTTGCCAGCATATTCTTCACTTACGAGACCGATTTCAGAGTTGCCAGTATCTCGTCTCACATCATTACAGATACCTTCTACTACACGTTGCACGTCTGTATACTCAGCAGAGACTTCACTGTATTGCGCAGTCCCACCAGATTCAAGGGTGCGAGTTGGGACTTCAACGAGTAAAACAGTTTCACCTCCAATAGCGCTTCCAAAACCTGTTCTGATGGCGGAGTCAGTAATTACACTTTCAGTCGGTAATGAGTCCTGAAGCCGTTGGATGATGGTTTCTTGTAGTTCGTCATTCACAGTTACACCCAGACTATTGATAACCTCGGTGCGTTCGGTCTCAGAATAATTCTCGATGCATCTGTATGTGCCTCCAATATAGTACCCATCACCACTACTACATCCATTTACGTCCGCTATTTCCTTTCTTATCTCTGCCAGCTGGGTTTCTTTGAAGGCTGCAGCATTAGTGGCCATGAGGCAGCCACCGGCAGTCATTTTTCCTTCATACCAATTACATACTAAACTACACTCCCCATTGTTTAATGCCAACTGAATCTTGTACGCGGTAACTGCTCCACCGACTCCTCCTGCAATAGTACCAACAATTCCACCACCAGCATTACCTACTACTGGAATAGCTGAGCCAGCAATTGAGCCAGCAATTGCTCCACCAGTAGCAGAAACTGCAGCAAGTTCCCAAGAATACTCACCTAAAGCATCGCAAGAGCGCACCAAACATTCATTGCCCGCAATATTACAATATCTTTCTATTTGACTCACCGCCCCACTGCCAGTAGTAGACGTTGTTACTGCGGGTGAAGGAGTTGGAGGATTTACTAAATTTAAGCTCACCGCTCCGATGTTGGGATTAATGATATACAAAATTAAAACAGCAGAGAGAATAACTATCAAACCTAGAATAGCTCCCTGGATGTCTTTTTTGGCGCTGCTCTTCCCTTCTACAATATCGGTCGTCATCCACTTTACTCCCGCAATCACGATTTTGATTACCGCCAAGAGCGCAGCTAAGCTGATAGAGGTGGCATAAACAGCTTGTAAATATTGGTCAAAATTGCTCGCGTTGGTGCCTACTCCGGGAATCCCGACCAGTGGTTGATATTGAGCAAATGCAAGCACAGGTGCTATCAGAATACAAAACGGTAAAATTTTCAATAAAAACTTCATATTAGTTCGATTTAAATTGATTGCCAAATCTCTCAAACAACCAGAGAGTCTGATCAGGCTGGTTAGTAAAATAGATATTTAACCCACCGTCACCGAAGTGTAGGTTTGTAATGTCTAGCTGTCTACCACTTTCCTGTTCCGTGTCTACTAACAATTTAGACGACCCATCAGCAGGTGTGATTTCCCATAATTTGTCAGCAGACAAAACCTCCCCTTTATACCAACTGTCTGGTAGTCGAGAAGTTTGTCCATATTCTGAATTTGCACAGAACAAAATAGCAGACCTTGCTTCACCCAGCGTACATTTTTCTGGGATATGAATGAGTCGTGATGGCGATTCAACACCCATTGATATGTCGAAATAGTAACTATTATATCCAGTGTTTTCCTGTTTTGAATAGAATACAGAATCATCATTCCCCACAGCAGACATGCCAAAACCATCGATAGGCATACGATTAATATCGCCATTTTTTACTCGATACAAGAAGCTTTCTAGGTGGCGCGTAGTTTTTGGGTAGATGTAGTGTGAGTCGGTCACGGCTGTTCCCCATTCAATAGTAGACTCCCGAAATGGCAGGGTGAATAATGTCTGGTTGGTTAATTCTGCTGGATTAAATACCTTTCCGATAGTACTGGCGTTGGTTACAATGGAGTATAAGAATCGATTGTCATCGGTACTACTAAAGGATGTGATTGGTTCAGCTAGCTCAGTATTGGTAAGTGAGCTAGAGTCGCGATTGATTTGACCCACAATAAATTCCTTTTGCGAACCAAAGCCTGATTCAATCATTACATATTGTCCATCTGGAGAAAATGCAGCGGATTGGGCTTCAGGAATAGTGGTGCCAGAAATTCTTTCTTCCTCACCGGTGCTGAGATTGATGGAGTACACATGACCAGTTCCCTTTTCCATATAAAGCACTGCTGCTGCACTACTGGCATTGCCAGTTATTTCTGCGAAACCTGCCACAGGCTTGGTGGTCAGCTGTCGTAAGCGCTGTTCAGTTTCTATATCGACTACCGGCTCTTCTTCTGGTGGTGGACTTGCTGGTACTGGTTCCTCCATATCGATTGTGTCGCCAACACCAAAATTTGCAAATTGTTCATCAAGGCTAGTAGGAGTGCCAAAAAAAAGCACATATACCCACACAGCAATAAGTACTATAGCTAAGATTATTCCGGTGATGATAAAGACTGAACGTTTCATATACTAAAATCTTACTTGAATACTATTGTTTGCTCCTTGCAGAACTTGTGTCGTGTCTCGTACCTGGAAACCTAGATTGGCTGAGTTTGCCAGCCCGGTTCGTTGGAAGGTGATTTGGTACGGATTTCCTCCTTGAGTCTGGGTCGATGAGTTGTTTATTTCCCACTGAGCAATATCTGGATTATTGTATACTCGCGTGTCTAAATGATATGGCTCAGCTTGAATCGTCGCTGTGTTGCCTACTAAAATGAGTTCATTTGAAATTGGGTTACGCTTTACACCAAACAACGAGCTGACCTCATGAAAATTGATTGTTGGTTGTACTGAGGGTACAAAGATAGATCGCCGGGCCACCACTTCACCGTTGAGCTCGGTTGCTTGGACCGAAAGAATTGCATTTTCGCCGCGAGGGGTTGCAAAAGATACTTGGTTTCGGCCCCGAATCGGTCCTCCTTCCAACACCTGTCGATTGAGTCTCCAGGTATATACCAGGTCGTTGCGCATACTACCGTCGTTTACCAGTGCGGTTGCATTTACCATACTTCCAATACTCGGCAGGGCTCGTCCTCGATAAAAATCTGGCACTCGCGTCTGAGCTTCAATGATAATATCGAGATAGGTAGGTTGCAGAGTAGTACTCAAGACCTCTCTCCCGCCTGCTGGTTTATTTAAAACTGCTTCAACCACAATGGGTGTATCGAGTGCTCCAGCGGTCACCGTTACACTCCGTCTATTTTCCGCTGCTTCTACCGCCACGCCATCATATAGCCAGACAATACTCGATCCATATGTCCCTCCCCGGTAGTCGTTAAGAGAAATGGTGACGTTTTCCCCTGGTCGAGGAAATTCTGGCTCAACCTCAAGTAGTAACTCAGGGCTGGTCAAAGACTGTACGTCAAGTTGCGCACTGGCTGCATGTGATTGTGCGCTCAATAAAATAAAGAATAGGATGAAAAACAACCTCATACAGTAATGATAGCAGATGGAAGAGAGTAAAAGCGCGGTTTTCCCTACGCATAAGCACCCACCACTTTAAAGACTTAAAGACGGTGGACCCTATCGCAAATCTTTTCATATCAACTCCGTATAAACCTCTAATCCCGCCATTTGGCGGGATTAGAACTTTAGACGTGGGTTTATAGTTTTTAGTTTATTGCAGTAAATCCGTGCACACCATTAAATGTAAAAAGTATTGCGTATTTCTATAGAAATGGTATAAAGAAAGTAGCGGTGGGA
>Ga0136604_1000087_pt1 | contig 53737 bp, 55 predicted proteins | sample AntRauFillE10628_FD_104928 | JGI IMG/M metagenome (GOLD analysis project Ga0136604, IMG submission 104928) | Saline lake microbial communities from Rauer Islands, Antarctica - Metagenome Filla E10 #628 | ecosystem: Environmental > Aquatic > Non-marine Saline and Alkaline > Saline | place...
CTTAATCTCAACAACATCTCTGGAAACATCACGTTTCTACGAGGTGTTTTCTTTTTATATTTATTTAAATAACACTATGTGATAGTTACTCACACCTCTAACTTCTATTTATAAGGTTGTATTACCGACTCTCTGCACCACAAATCAATTCATACTTCTCAAATACCCATGTTTCTAGGTGGTTCCAATCTATTCCCAGGGTGTCCACAATATTTGACTTTTGGTTTTTTTGTTGTAATTTGATAAGTAGAAAAATTCTTTTCAATAATTAATTCAAACCAAAGGAAAAATATGTCCCTTAGTGATAAAGATATGTCCCTATTAAAGAAGAATGTCATTGATATTTTTGGTAATATAGATTTTAAAACAGCTGCACATGTAAGAGAATGTCTATCAATATTGGTTGGTAGGGGTTCTCCTGATATTACCCTAGTAATAACAAGTAGTGGAGGTGACGTAGATATTGGATTAAATATATACGACATGCTTAGACTATATCCTGGAAAAAAACAGGTAAAGTTATAGGTTTTGCCAAATCAATGGCGGTAATAATATTACAAGTTTGTGATATTAAAAAGTGTGCCATGCATGCAAGTATATTAATTCATCACATATCTCGTTCAAATGTCTCTTTAGATGTTTTGACTAATCCAGATAGGCTACAGAAAACACGAGATGAACTCACTAAGAAACAAGGTTATTGCAATAATATTCTTTCAGAAAAAACAAAACAATCTGTTAAAAAACTTAAACAGGCTTGCGAAGAAGAAAAGGATATGACAGCGGAGGAAGCTAAGGAGTTTGGTCTTGTAGATGAAATAATTTAACAATAGGACCTTTTTATCAAATGATAAAAAGGTTCTTTTTTTATTTGGTTTTATTTAAACAACACCACGTGATACTTATCACCACAACATACTTTTTAATTATTATATAAAATATATACTTCATTAATATGATAAATAAAAAAATGAAAGATCCAATTAAGGATATAGAGAAAATATTGAAGCAAACTAATGATTTTTCAGAAAAGAGAGCAGAAACAACATTTAAAAAATACCCAATATTCTTTTCTTTGTTTGTAACACTTGGATTTGTTTCGGTTCTACATGGAATTGAACTTATATTTAATAAAATACAATTTATTCAAAATAATCCTTATTTACTAGTAATAATAGGATTGATTATCTTAATTTCTACTGGTTCTATTTATAAAATTGTAGATAGAAAATAAATATTATTGTCTCAATTAAAGAATATCCACAACTAAATTTAATTTAGGTATTGTCGAAATATTTTTTTTCTGTTAAAAGTATACTATTAAAATATAAAAATTATGGAAGGATTAGAAAATTTTACAGGAGAAGACCTCCTAAACGAAGAAATAGAAAATGAAGAAACTGCTAACGAATTCGGGGAGATAGAAATTGACGATGAAGAGGATGATGAAATGTTAGAAGATTCTTTTGATGATATGGATGATTTTTAACAAAAAACCACGACTTCAATCGTGGTTTTTTATTTTAAATGATTATCTTAATAAAACGTTTCTTTCCCACCCTAAATGTTTGTGTTTCATTTATTACAAAATTTAAATCTGAAACTTTTTCTCCTGATTCAATAATTGTAATTCCGTTTTGATTTATTAGACGACGCCATTCATTTTTTGAATCAATAGTTTTTTGTTCTAATAAAACTTCATCTAATCTTTTCCTTTTTTCTACTTTTACCTCTAGAACATTTTCTGGTACATCCCCTTTCACAAAAGTCTTTTTAAAATTTTCTTCAGCTTTTTCTGCATCATCTACCGTGTGATAAGTTTTTATTATTTCTTTTGCTAATTGAATTTTAGCATCACGCGGATTTAGTTCTTCTGATTTAATTTTATTTTCTATATTATTTATTTCTTCCTCTGGTACTTTTGTGCACACTTTTAAATATTTAATTATAAGTTCATCATTAAGTGACATAATCTTCCCAAACATTTCATCTGGTGAATCAATAATATTTATAACATTACCCCAACTAGTAGACATCTTCCTTCCATCTGTCCCTTCAAGCATTACAGTTGTTAAAACATCTTGTTCTGGTTTTTTGTAATATTTTTGAATTGTTCTACCCGCTTTTAAATTAAACAATTGGTCAAAACCACCAATTTCAACATCAGCATTAACCATTACAGAGTCATAACCTTGCATAAGAGGATATAGAAATTCACGAATAGAAACTTCTTGCCCTTGATCTAAACGGTCTTTAAAATTACGGCGAGATGTCATCTGACTAACAGTGAAGGATTCAGCTAATTCAGCAATTTCATTAAAATCTAATTTTGAAAGCCATTTACTGTTGTATACAAATTCAGATTTAGATAAATCAATAATTTTCCCCACTTGTCTTTTATAATCACGAAGGTTTTCTTTAATCTTATTAGAATCAATCATTGGGCGTTTTTCAAGTTTATCTGAAGGGTCACCAACACGAGCTGTAAAATCACCAACTATAAAAACTATCTTGTGTCCTAAATCTTGAAAATCTCGGAGTTTATGTAAAACAGTTGCTCTACCAATATGAATATTACTTCCAGTAGGATCAAAACCTAATTTAATCCTTAGTTGTTTACCTGACTCTAGTTTTTTCCTTAAAGATTCTAAAACAAAAACATCCTCTACATTTCTTGTAAGAATTTCATTAATTTTATCTTTATTAGTATCTATTTTATTTTTTCCAAACATATGATAATTTTAGCACTCTTTAATCTACAACTCAAAAAGACAAAAGATTTAAAAAAGTTATAATAAGTAATAAATAGATAGATGACAAAAAAAAGACGTTTTAAAAAATTTATTAAAAAAAGATTAGGTTTAATTAAAAAAACTATATTTTTAGGTTTTTTGGGATTCTTTGTTGTTTTTGGTGGTTTTGCAATATGGACAACAACTTTTAATTTACCTAACTTAGAAAATTTTGAGGAAAGAAAGGTTTCCCAATCAACAAAAATATTTGATAGAACAGGAAAAATACTTTTATATGATGTTCATGGCGATATTAAAAGAACAATTGTTCCACTTGAAAATATATCTATATTAGCTCAGCAAGCAACAATAGCTGTTGAAGATAAAAATTTCTATTCACATAATGGAATACAACCATTAGCTATAGTAAGAGCTATATTTAAGAATATTGTTGATGGTGACTTATTAGGTGGACAAGGTGGATCAACTATTACTCAACAAGTTATTAAAAACGCTATTTTAACAACAGATAAGAAAGTTTCTAGAAAATTAAAGGAATGGGTTCTTGCACCAAGATTAGAAAGTATTTTAACTAAAGACCAAATATTAGAAATATACCTAAATGAAGTTCCTTATGGTGGTAATGTTTATGGTATACAAGAAGCTTCTTTAAGATTTTTTGGTAAAGAATCTAAAGATATTAATTTATCTGAGGCTGCTTATCTAGCTGCCCTTCCCCAGGCTCCTACTTTTTATTCACCTTATGGTAACAATACTGACAGATTAGAGTATCGTAAGAATTTTGTTCTTGATCAAATGGTTATTGTTGGTTTTATTAATTCAGAAGAAGCAGAGGAAGCTAAAAATAGAGAGGTTGTTTTTCAAAAACAACAAGAGTTTGGTATTAAAGCACCTCACTTTATTATGTATATAAGGGAAATTCTTGAAAAGGAGTATGGTCGTGACACTATTGAAGAGAGTGGTTTAAAAGTAACAACTTCTCTTGATTGGGAACTTCAAGAAAAAGCTGAGGAGGTAGCTTTGAAATATGCCTTAGAAAATTCAGAAAAGTTTGATGCTGAAAACGCTGCAATATTATCTATGAATCCTAGGAATGGTGAAATTTTAGTTATGGTTGGTTCACGTGATTATTTTGATGATGAAATTGATGGTAACTTTAATATAACAACATCAGAGAGACAGCCAGGTTCTGTTTTCAAACCAATTGTTTATGCTAATGCCTTTTCAAAAGGTTATAGACCTGAAACAGTTGTTTTTGATTTAAATACTGAATTCTCTACTACTTGTGAATTTAATTCTGATTCTTGTTATAATCCTCAAAATTACGACAATATTTTTAGAGGTCCTATAAGTTTAAGAGATGCTTTAGCTCAATCTGTTAACGTTCCAGCTGTAAAAACTTTATATCTTGCTGGTTTAAGAAATTCTCTTGATTTAGCTAAAAGAATGGGATTAGAAACATTAACTAATATTGAACAATATGGTTTAACTCTTGTTCTTGGTGGTGGAGAAGTTCGACCTATTGATGTTGCAACCGCTTATTCTGTTTTTGCTAGCGAAGGTATTAAAAATCAAAAAACTCCTATATTAAAAATTGAAGATTCAAGTGGAGAAGTTTTATTTGATATAGAAGATGAACAGTTTAGATCTGAAAGAGTTTTAGATGTAAATGTTTCAAAGGATATTAATGATGTTTTAACTGATAACCAAGCGAGAACACCCGCTTTTGGTCCAAATTCATACCTTTATTTCTCTGAACAAGATGTTGCTGTAAAAACTGGTACAACAAATGATTATAGAGACGCTTGGATTGTTGGGTACACACCAAACTTAACTACTGTGGCTTGGGCTGGTAATAATGATAATAGATCTATGGATAAAAAAGTTGCAGGATTTATTGTTGCACCTATGTGGAATGAATATTTAAAGTTTGCTTTATCTAAGAGAGATATTGAATTCTTTAATAATCCTGAACCAAAAGATTTAAATGTAAAATCTATTATTGCTGGTTATTGGAAGGGTGAAAAAATTGAAGTTGTTGAAAATGAAAACGGTGATAAAAAATCTGTGGTTACAGGTAGAACTGATGGTATACATTCTATATTACATTATGTTGATAAAAATAACCCATTAGGTGATTCCCCAAGAAACCCTTATCAAGATTCTCAATATGAGTTATGGGAAGATTCTGTAAGAAGTTGGGTAAGAAGACAAAATATAGATGATGATTTTGATACTAAAGATGTAGATGATGTTGAATTTGAAGATATTAATAGGTTTGAAATTATCACTATAGATGAGGATGTTGAATATTTAAGGGATCAAATATTAGTTATTGTTGTTAGTTTAGAAAATAAAATTAAAAATAGTTCTGTTATTTTAAATAATAATAAAATTGGAGAAATAGAAATTATAAATAATTCCTTTAGTTTTATTCCTGAAGATATAAATAATATAAAATCAAATAATAGTTTGATTGTTGAAGTTACTGATGAGTTAGGAAATAATTATAAAAAAGAAATTAATTTAAAAATTAAAGAATAGTTTTATTTATTTCTTCTCCAATTTTTTCTTTATTTAAAAATATTATTGTTTTTTTTGAACCTATTAATTTAATTTTTATTTCACCAGTTTTTAATATTATAATATTTTCTTTTTCTATTTTTATATTAAGTAAATTATTTATAGTTTTAATTATTTCTTCTTTTAACCTATCCCCTTTTATTTCTAACTTCTCAAATTTTTTTAAATAAAAACTAATTTGTTCCATAAATAATTTTATTTATTCATTGGCATAACAAGATATGTAAAACTATCATCATTTGATGATTTTATTATCATTGGTTTATCTAACCCTGAAAAATCTAATGATATTGATTCTGATTTTATAGAACCAAAACAATCATTTATATATTTACTATTAAAACTTATTTTTAAATTATCTCCTGATAGTTTTGATTTTATTACATTTTTTGTTTCACCTAAATCATTAGAGTTTGATTGTATTTCAAATATTTTATCTTCTGGAAGTATAGAAAAAATAACTTGATTAAATTTACCAGAAAATATATTTGAAATTTTAAGCGATTGAATAAAATCTTCTTTTAAAACATTTATATTTGTTTTTGATTCTTTAGGAATAATTTGTTTATAATCCGGGAAAGTTCCATCAACAATCCTTGATGATAAATAAATTTCTTCTGATTTTAGAACTAATTGATCTTCAATTAAATCTAAACTTAAATCTTCATCAACACCATCAAAAACTCTAATTATTTCAGTAACGTTTTTAAATGGTATTAAAACATCCTCAAAATTATCTATATTTTTTATATTAATTTTTTTCTCAGCTAATCTAAATGAATCTGTAGCTACAAAGAATAAATTACTTTCATCTTTATAAACATAAACACTAGAAAGTTCTGGTTTTATGTTTGAGTTTGATGAGCTATACCAAACAGAGTTAAGACCGTTGATAAAATCTTCTGATTTAACTCTAGTTTGACTCTCAGAAGAAGTTTCTTTTATTTCTGGGAAATCCTCAGTTGATTGAGTTTTAATTGTAGTGTCGCTTGATTTTGTGTTTACAAGGAGATTATTATCTTTTAATTCTAAATTAATATTTGTGTCAGATTTAGGGAGGTTAGAAATAAAACTAGATATTGTTTGAGATGGTATAGCAGCAACTCCATCTTTTTCAATTTTAGCTTTGTTGTTAATAATAATACTAATATCTAAATTAGTTGCTTTTATTTTTAACAAACCATTTTTAGTTTCAAACAAAAGACATGATAAAACAGGAAGTGTTAAATTCTTACTAGCTATCTTTTCAGCTTTTTGAATTGACCTCAATAATCTTTCTTTGTTTATTTCTAATTTCATTTTAAATATTATTTATTTTTATTATTAGTCCTGTGGATATGTTAATAACTTTATTTTAACTTTATTATTAGGTTTAATTTTAATAATTTTTTTTTAAAAACCTGTGGATAAAATTTGGTGTAAAGTGTGTAAAACAAATTTTTATCTACTTATCAACTTTCTATTAATTTAATCGCAACCTTATCAACAACTTAATCAAATACTTACTAACAACTTCTCCACCTGTTATTAAGTTAACATCGACCTAATTTGACTAAGTTGTTGAGTGAGAGAATTGTCTATTTTTAAATCTTTTTTAATTTTTTCACATGAATGAATTACAGTAGTATGATCCCTGCCACCCATTTTTTCTCCAATTGTTGGAAAAGAAATATTGAAATCTTCACGTAAAATATACATTGTTATTTGTCTTGGTCTAACAACCTCTTTCCTTCTAGTTTTATCCTTAATACTATCTGGTTCAATATTAAAGAAATCTGAAACAATCTTTATTAAATCATTAACAGATATCATTTTTTTAGGTTTTGAAGTGTTTTTTATTAAATCTTTTATTTCATTAATAGAAAGTCTTCTATTTTTTAGTTGTGTTTGACAAACAATTGAATTTACAACACCTTCTAGTTCCCTAATATTACCTTCTATTGATTTAGCTAGAAAATCATAAACATCATCATTCAACTCTATACTATTTTTTATTAATTTAGTTTTTATAATAGCGATTCTAGACTCATGATCTGGTTGGGTTATATCAACAATCATACCTTGGTTAAATCTAGATTTTAATCTATCCTCTAATCCTGGAATAAAATTAGGATGTTGATCAGATGAGAAAATAATTTGTTTATTATTATCATAAAGAGTATTAAATAAATGGAACAATTCCTCTTGGGTTTTTTCTTTTCCTGAAAGGAATTGAATATCATCCATTATTAAAACATCATACTTTCTATATTTATCTTTAAATAAACCAACCTTATTTTGTTGAACAGCATTAATATATTCAACTGTAAATTTCTCTGAAGTTAAATAGAAAACTTTTTTATCTTGAGATATTTTTTTTATTTGATTACCTGCAGCTTGTATAAGATGAGTTTTTCCATGTCCTGTGTTTCCATAAATAAACAATGGATTATAAACTACACCTGGTTGTTTAATTATTGCTTGTGTTGCAGCATGCGCTAACTCATTGAATGGTCCGATAACAAAAGTTTCAAATATGTATCTTGGGTTCAGGTTATCTTCTTTGTTTATATAAAAATCAGCAAGAGGTAGTTCGTTGTTATTTTTTTCATCCTTCTTGTTAACTACAATATCCTTATTAGTATTATTTTTTGAAACAACAATCTCTAAAGATCTAATTTCATCAGAAACATCCCTTAAATTTTTTAAAATAGTTTTATAAAATTTATTATTTAACCAATCCCTAACAAAACTATTTGGAACACCGATTTGAGCTACTCCATCATTAACTTTGTTAATAAAGGTATCTTTAAACCAAGTATTAAAGTTTGCTTTAGAAACTTCTTGCTCTATTTGTGATAAAGCGTCCTCCCAGATATTTTTATTGTTGGTTGTTAATGACATAATCAATTGATAATCATTATATACCTAATATGAAATTTAAAAACTTGATAAAAAAATAGATTTATGTTAAAAATCTGTTGATAACCTGTTAATAAAAAATTATGTCAACAACATATCAACCTAAAAAAAGAAAAAGATTGAAAACACACGGCTTTAGAAAGAGGTCAACAACAACCGGTGGTAAGAAAATCTTAAAATCTAGAAGACAAAAAGGTAGAAAGAAACTAGCAGTCTAATGCTTTCAAAAAAACAAAGAGTAGACAGAGATGAAATCGGGATTATTATTAAAAATCCTGATTTTTCTATTAAATCAGATAATTTAGCTTTAAAAGCTTCTAAAAACAACCTACCCTATCCTAGATTCTCTATTATCGTTTCTAAAAAAACAGAAAAAAGTGCTGTTAAGAGACATTTTTTGAAAAGAAAATTAATTTCATTTATTAAAAATAATAAAAACATTAATAACTTAGACTATGTTTTTTTTATAAACCATAAAGATTTTTATAAAAACCCTGAAGAGATTGATAATTTAATTAGTAAGTGTATTATTTAGTAATATTATGATCAGTTCAACATTTATAACTTTAATAGTTAAACCTTTTTATAACGCATTAATTTTTCTAGTTGATTTTATAACTAGTGATTTAGGTCTTGCTGTGGTGATACTAACTATTGTTTTTAGATTTATTATTTTTCCTTTATCTAAAAGTCAGATAAAAACACAGATAAAAATGAAGGATATACAAGAGCCTTTAAAGAAAATAAAAGCTGAAAATAAAAACAATCCACAAGTTATGGCTCAAAAAATGATGGATTTGTATAAAGAGAATGATGTTAAGCCACTTTCTGGTATTCTACTCTTGTTTATACAACTACCACTTCTTTTTGGTTTTTATTATATGTTTCTGAAAGCGGGCCTACCAGCAATTAATATGGAACTACTATATTCATTTATACCATCACCAACATTAATAGACACATCATTTTTTGGTATAGAGTTGACTCAAAAAAGCGTTATTTTAGCTCTATTAGCCTCTATAACACAATATTTTCAAGCGAAGCTACTACTTCCTAATAAGGATGAGAAAGGACCAGAAAAGGGTTCTATGGAAGACATGATGAGAGGCGTTCAAACACAAATGGTTTATGTTATACCAATAATAATGTTATTCATATCATATAACTTCGGTGCAATTATTGCTCTATATTTTGTAACAAGTAATATATTCTCAATAATCCAGGAATATTATCTAAAGAAGACAATTAAAAATAAAAATAATTCTAAAGGTGAAGCTATAAAAACAGAGAGGGTTGAAGAAAAAACAGCTTAAACTAAAACTATTTAATATCTAAAGACCAAAGAGTTAGGTCTTTTTTGTTTATAAAAGTAATATATTCATCATTATCAGAAACTTGGGGTTTAAATATATCGAAATTACCCTCTAAACTAGAAACCTCAACCTTTAAACCAGTCGCTGTGTCTATTCTGTATAAGGTGTCATTAAAGGATGTTTGACCTTGATACCATAAATTTGGATAACCCAAACCACTCATATTGTTTGGTATAGCACAATAAATCATAGTGTTAATAGTATTACTCCAAACACATTTTTCACTTGGTACTGTTGATATGTTTAAATCAACTTCATTTCTTGTTCTCGTATTAAAATAATAAGTATTTGATTCCCCAGAACTGTTATCTGAATAAACAATATGGTCAGAATCTTTTCTAGCTAAAAAATTGAAACCAGTTCCAACTTCTAAAATTTTTGTTCTAGTTTGTGTATCTATATTATATTCAAACAATAAACCATTAGAATAATCAGATGATTTTGTTCCAATTAAAATAGTGTTTTCTTTAAACCAACTAATAATAACTTGAGATAATTGTGTATTAAAAGAAAAATTTTGGTCTTCAGGTGTTTCAATATCGAATATATAACCAACAGTACCATTTTGATTATTTAGTGCATACAAAATTAATCCATTTATATTTTCATTTATTGAGTTGATATTTTGAGGGAGATTTGTTGAATCTAAATCAACAAAAAGGTCTTCTGAAGAACTTGCAGAATCGCTGTTAATTAATTTAGTATAAACAGTATTAATATTATTTGAATTATCTAGGTATCTATCTATTACATTATTACCATTATTAACAAAAAATGATTCTTGTATTTTAGGTATTGTTCTGTTTGATAATCTATCTACGTCTAATGTTTTTGAATTTGTTTGAAAAATATTACCATTTGATCTATTAATAAATTTATAAACAGTTTCTGTATCTATAATCTCTTCTGTTGTTGTTGCGTTACCCTCCCCTGTGTTATTAATAAGTTCATTAGTTGATGTAGATGTTTCGTTAAAGATAGTAAAACCAGAAACAGGATTATTAGATATCTGTCTTAGACTAGGTATTTTTTGGAAATCACCATCTGAATTATTTTGTTGATTCTGGTTTTGTGGATCTGTTTCTTCTGAATTAGGAAAAAAATTACTAGTAGGTTGTTCAGCAATATTTACATTACCACCATCATCTTCATTATTAGTGTTGAAAAAAAAGAAATATGAAACAGTTCCAATCGCTCCTAACACTAAGAAAAGTAATATTATTATTGCTGTTTTTTTATTCATGATTTAATTATAACAAAAATTAACTAACTTTTATTAACCAACTGTTGTTATTGTATATAACTTTAAAATCAGTACCACTAGAATTATTTAAATACTCTCTGTTTGGTAATAAATCTGAAACTACAACACCCTTTTCGTTAACACTATCGTAATCCTCCACTAAAGGTCTAACGTTGTCCGGCGGAGTTCCGCAATTTACTCTACTTCTACTACTATTTTCTATACACCTATTATAAACTGATACATCAACCAGGTTTTGGTCGGGGTAGGTATTATTTTTAGTAAAATTATTTGTTACATCCCATGAGTTTTGACCTCCAATTCTAAACTTATTCATCTCACTTTTTTCTAGTAAAAAAGAATTATTGTCCACATAAACATCTGAAACATTAAAAACATTTTTAAAAATAACCTCATCTCCTATTTTGGCTGTTCCACTACAACATGAGTTTCTAAAAACTAATAAAGCATCATTTAGTTCATTTGATGCTTGTGTCATATCTATTGTTTTGTTTGAAATAAAAATATTTTTATCGATTAATTCTTGGTAAGCTAAATCGATTACTTGTCTATCTGTTAGGTTGTCCCTTGGTGGGTCTTCATTTCCTGGGTCTATATCATTTGTTGTGTCATTATCGTTCGTTGAGCCATTATCATTGTTATTTCCTGGGTCTATATCAATTGTTGTGTCATTATCGTTCGTTGAGCCATTATCGTTGTTATTTGTTGAATTATCCACATTGAAACGATCTAAGTCTAATAAATCACTTAAAAAAGTAATTTCATCATCTGCGTTATTAGATGTTGTTGAAACTCCACCTATAGAGTTTTTCTCTGCCTCTAAGTCAGAAATTTGTTGTTCTATATTACTTATTTTTTCAGTAGTATCTTCTATAACATCATCTATTGCTTCTTGACTAGTAAATGAAACCGGATTAAAGCCATCAGTTTCCAAATCAATCCCTAAGAAGCTAATTGTACCGCTAGCACCACCACATAAATCTGTATTTTCAGGTGTTTCCACAAAATTACCATCACCATCAAAACAATTATTTTTTATATTATTAAATAAATCTATTTGGTCACTCATATAACTTGACTGTTGTTCTAGTTGGTTTATTTCGCTCTCTAACCTAGTAGCTTTTTCTTCAGGTGTTTCTGCTACTGCAGCAGGTCCTTCCTCACTACTTGATTTTTGTTCTACCCCTTTGAATCTATCAAGAAAATTACTAGAAAGGATATTACCATTTATTGTAAATAATATTAACCACGAAATTAATGCCAATATCAAACCACCTATCGCAGATGTCATCCTTTCTCTACCACTCGTCTTACCACTAAAAGCATCAGTAGTCATATATTGAACAGCACCAAAGATAACCGAAATAGTTGCTACAATAATAACGATTGCAATAGACCAATTAAAAATAGTTCTCAGTAAACCAACAAAATCACTCTTTTCTCCATCACCAACACTCCCCGCCTCAAAATTAACTCCAGATATTGAGGTGTACTCTAATTTGTTAGATTCAGTAGCGTCTTGAGCTAAATCACCTGCTTTAGGATTATCTAGAAAACCAGAAACGTTAGCTACTTGGTTTTCAGTATTATTTAAAATCGCAAGATCAGATGATCGATTAGCAAATAAACCAATACTTAAAACAATAATTCCTAGTGTAAAAGCCGATATTCCTATTTTAAGATTTATTTTTTTCATAAATTAAAAATTAAATTCATTATCATCTGATCCAAAATTTAATATAAAATTATTTCTTTGTATTTGGAGCATTTTTTCAGAGTGTTTTATTTGAACTGAAACAGAATTTCTACTTGAACGATCATCAACTCTTCTAAATATTATATTGTTAGAAATGAAGTTGTTTATACTCTCATTATTTAATGACCAATTAAAAATACCTTCATCTAAAATATTTTCACTGAAATTGTATGGTTCGGCAACTAATTCAATTTCCTCTTTGTCTACTTGAGAATCATTTCTAATATTTTGTTCATATATAGTTCCATATATTGGATTCTTTTCATAAATTAATATACTCGGCGCTATAGGAGTAATAACTTTAACAACTCTTGAAACCTGATCTGAATTTATTGGGGATGCTTTTAATACAACCTCAACTGGTCTAGATATTATGCCAGAATTATAACTGTAAACATTTTTTCCAGTACCAGAGTTTGGTTGATCAACATCGCCGTTTATTTTCCATTCATATGAAATATCCTGTTCTGATATTATTTTTCCACTTCTATCTAGAAAATTTGGTAACGCAACAAGTCTAAGTTCTGATTGGTAACTATATTCAGGTTTTCCTTTATAAAATGGAGGTGTATATGTTTGGGGTTCATAATACAAATCTACTTCTCCTGGAAAAAAAGAATAAGTTGTAGATAGACTTTCTCCATTTTGTTTGTTGATAATAATATCTAATGTGGTTTCTTCTCCTAATTCACCCATTATAAAACTAAACCTTTTAATTCCAAAACCAGATTCTTCTAGTGTTCCGTTTAGATACCAGAGAATGTCTGAACTATTTAAATCTGTGCTAAAACTCTCAATATCTATAACAACTAAATCATCTGGTCCAGGGAAAAGGGGTGTAAAATCAACAGAAAGTTGTTCTTGTACGTTTGTTTGCATAAATGCAACTTGCGGAAAAAAGAAAGCAATTAAAATTAATAAATAATATTTTTTCATTGGTTTAATTATAGCAAAATAATTCAACAAAATATTTTTTTATACACTTTTGGGAGGTTTTATCCCTTGTATATTGTTTGTATTTAAATCTAAATTTTTGTTTATACTACTGTTTTGGTTTTCTGGTCTAGTATCGTCATTTTCCAAATCCCTTCTCTTGTTAGGAGCTCCCCTCCCTTTTTTTGTTCTCAATCCTTTTTTAGGTTTAAGTTTTGACTTAACTTTATTTATATTTACTCCTGTTTTATCCTCGAACCAAGTTATTCCAATTGTTAAAATAACACCAATTGGGAGTAGAACAGAATCTAAAACAGGGATTGGTAACCATCCAAACAATACTGGCAACCAAAACCTAGCGACAGTTTTAGGGCTACCTAATTTAACACCTCTTAATGTAAACCAGAGAGCAAAGTGCATTGTCGCAAAAAGATCAATTATGAAAGCAACTACTTGACCTGCGTAAGGAACAAAATCAACTAAAAATTCAGAAAAACCATAAAAAAGAGCTACAACAACCATAAAAACTGCCGTAATTTTATCTATCCTAGAAAATTTATTTGACTCTTGTTCTTCCATATTTAAAAACCTTGAAGGTCCTTACGAGCTTGTGAAACTTTGGATTCGTCAAATTTATTTGCTTGAGGATCTTTCAATTCCTGCTTAGCTTTTTTAATTGAAAGTAGTTGAGATGGATCAGAAGTAATAATTTGATCTTCTGTGTATGATGCAATTACTTTTATAGCCACATGCTTTTGTCCTGCAAAGAAGATGCCTTCCCCTACTCCAGATTCCAATAAAAGATATTTTTCTTCATTTGTCAGGTTAAAAGTTTTTTGAACTACGTCAATTGATGAGGGTGATTGCTTCATCAGCATTTGAATTGAAGAGTTGGTAATAATTGGCGGTCCATAAGGTGATCTTAAGAAGTCCTCAACGTCTTGGGTAATAGTTGATACACCAAGGTAGTACTTACGACCTCTTTTTGCTAATCCAAATAAGAAGCTAGCTGTATCTTCAGATTTCATCATCCACCACGCCTCATCAATAACTAGAAGGCGTTTCTTTAGCTCTTTTCTAATTGCAGTCCAAATGAAGTTAGTAATAAGGTACATTGCAACAGGTTTAAGTTCATCTTCCATGTCACGAAGAGAGAAAACAACGAATTTTTTGTTAATATCAACATTAGTTGGTTTATTTATAAAACCTGACCAAGTTCCTTGTGTATATTTTGTAAGCTTTTGTGCTAATGATTCAGCCCCCTCCATACCACCAAGAACAAGCTCAAAATCAGATAGTAAAGGCGCTTCTATTTGTGAAAAGTCTGATTCTGGGGTTATATCCTTTAAGGCGTATGTTTCAGTAATGGCTCTATCGATAATAGCGTCCTCCTCCGGGCTTAAGCCACCAAGCATCAACCTAAACAATCCAACAAGGTTAACGATGTTTGATCTAAGAATATCTGAAGGGTCTTCATCTTCTCCTGGTTTTGGTAAATCGAAAGGATTAATATGATGCTCTGATGTTAATGAAATATTAAAGAATCTACCGCCTGTAGCATCAGCCATATACTCGTATTCTTTTTCAGGGTCTATAACAATAACCTCTGTTTCAAACATGAGTGAACGTAGAATTTCTAGCTTGGTCATATAAGATTTACCAGAACCTGATTTAGCAAAAGTAACAGAGTTGTAATTACCAAGAGAAAATCTATCAAAAAGAACTAATCCTGAATTATGTCTATTAATACCATATAAAATACCTTTGTCAGATGTTAATTCAAATGAAATGAATGGGAAAATACTTGAAAGGGGTGATGAATTAAGTTTTGAATGAACATTGAGTAAGTCTGTTCCGAACGGAGCAACAGACTTAAAACCTTCTTCTTGTTGAAAAATAGCTGGTTTAACGTAAATCATTTTTGATTCTAAAATAGATTTCATTTCAGACTCAAATTTATCTAATTCATCTATGTTATCAGCATAAATTGTAATATAAAGACCAACGTCGAATATTTTTTCTTGTGATTGCTGTAATTGGTCACGTAAAGTCTCTAGATCGTTATAGGCAGTATCGAGTTTTGGATCACGAACCAACCCCTTCTCTTCTCTTGTTGAGATCTGGCTTTGAATTTCAGCCACTTTCTTTTGAAACTGACGCATTATTTTTTGTGTTTCGATGGGGTGAATGAATATTGAAACATCAAAAATTTTATCCAAGTTAATAATTGGTGAAAACCAGTTTTCTGATAAATATCTAGGGTATGATATTACAAAGAAACTCCTAGCCATTTTATCGCCAAGATTAATCTCCCTAGGAGAAACCTTTAATGCGGATGGAGCAATAACGTCTTTTAATTCCAAAATTCCAGATTCATAAATCTGCTGTGGCATAAAGGATGTTAAATCCGGACCCTTTTTTTCTTTTTTTAAAAAATTAAAAATTCCCATAATTATTATTCAAGTGGTATTGGTTTTTCAACATCCCCTGGGTTAAATAGCTTGTAAAATATCTCGATAACTTCTTCTGTACCTAGTCTTACTGATCTAACTCCGGTTCTGGTTATTCCCTGCTCCACAATTGAAATTCTTTGTTGAAGTTGTGATCTGTTCTCTTCAAAATCTTGGGCAGTAGCTTTTTCTTTTGTTATTTTTTCTTTCTTACCTAAAAAATTCATTTTACCAACACTTAGTGTGGCCGGAGTATAAGGGATAATAAGATAAAAACTCTTTGTCATTATGTTTGTATTTGATGTGAATGTTTTTATGAATTCAATATACTCTTTTATTTGAATTTTCATTAGGTCGTTTGTTTGTTCTCTTAGTCTGTTTTCTAGAAGAGCGATGTAGGGTCTAATATCAAGTCGTCGAGACTGGACACTTATTTGAACAGAAAAATCTAATGTGTTTAGAAAGTTTTGAAATTGAAAAAGGATAGATTGCTGTTCTTCTGTTGATTTTAGAGCAAAGTTTATAGACGAAGTCATTAAGATTGCTCTCATAGAACCATCTTTTAAGATCGCTACCCCATCTTTAACTTCTTTTATTGGTACAAAGTCCTGACTTGATTGTGTTGCCATTGAAAATATTATATCAGATTAATTGTTTAATTTCTCATTAACATCCAAACTCCATGAAAGTTCTTTGAGTTTACTGTCTGATAATTTTGGGACAGTTAGTCCAAGTGGGTCCTCTACCTCATCCTCCACTGGTTTCTTTGGGTCTATTTCTCTTGGTTTCTTTTTCCAAATATAGAGCTTGTTACCAAGAAAAAACTTAATTGAATTTTCAACTGTATAGATAAAAGGTCTGTTGTTATATTTATAAAATGCTAAAGCAAGAAAAAGAGTAACAACTGGTGCGCCTAATATTATTGCTATAAATGTTGGAAATATTGTCCAAATAATAAAACCAGCCGCCGCCGCACCAGCAGTATAAAGAAACTGCTTTAGGGTTAATGGTCCAAAGATTTTATCTTCAACCTCAATAAATTGTGGTACTTGATATCTCATTCATTTAATTATAACAAATTTACTATTATTCAATAGGCTCTCTATATGGGTCAGGCCCACTATCTTTTCTAGATTCCATGCTTTTATTATCCTTATTTTCCTCTGTGTTTTTAACTGTTATACCATTCATTTTCTTATCTATAATACCTCCATGGCTCTCTATATCTGTTCCAAGAGTTCTTAAAGGTTCTAGATGGGGTAGGTTGTTATACGCGCTATTGTTATTTATAGACTCTATAGTTCTTGAATTGTTTTGGTTATCACCTAATATTGGTATTTTATTTGATGATTTATTTTTTGTTTCTTCCAACCACTCTTCTTCTTGTTCATTTACTTCATCTAGAACTTCGTCGTCTGTTGATTCTTTGAGATCTTCTTCTTTACCGTCATCAATCCTTATGTCACCCTCTAATTCTTTTATTAAATCTTCCCTTTCGTTTTCTTCACTATCATTTATGTTTGTGTTTATTTTTGGTAGTGTGTCCTCCACCTCTTCCCCTGTTTCCTTTTGGGTTTCTTCTATTATTTTTGCTTTAACAACTTTAAGTATTTTGTCCTCCACCTCAGTAGCAATTTTGATAGCTTGATCATTAGTTAATTCAGCTTCTTTTTTAATTTTACTTGTGTAGATATCAGGATGAATAAGTCCAAACATTAAATATGTTGTTACATTTTCTATAACTAAACCTTGGTCAATTAAAAGGTTGTTTCCTTTGGTAATTTTTCTAATAGTTTCTAGCCAATCAGAATCTGTTATTGCATTTTGAACAACCTTAGGTAGTTCTTTGAACCTATCCTTTAAAACTTGTTTTATGTTGTTTTCATTATTGTTAGTCATCTTTTTTAGTGTTTTTACTTACATCTTTTAAGGCGTCAAGAATTTGGTCATTTTTATCTTTTGGATTAGCTGTGCTTTCACTGAATTGCATTGCACCACCTCTTGTTGATGAGAACCAACCATTTGAACGTTTATTCAGTATAATTTGTTGGTGCGCTTCACCAGAACTTTTAATTCTATCATCTGTTTCCTTAAGTGTTACATTAGCTGGATTTAATTGGTTTATATGCTCTTGCTCCTGCTCTATATATGTTTTAAGTTCTTGAACATAGTTCTCGTCTTGGTAAATTCCGTTTTCTAATCCGTCAATTTTTAATTGGTCTGTATCTGGATTTAGTTTAGATAGTTCCAGTTTTGTTTTCTTTATTCTCTCTTCTACATTTTTAATGTCTGATTTTGTTTCTTTTATCGCTTTTGTTGACTCATCAATAGCACCTTTATTTTCCTCTCTTTCTGCATCAGATTGCATCCTTATGCTATTTAACTGCATTCTTTGTCCTAATGTAGGTTTCTTTGAGTCTTTAATTTCTTTTTCTATATCCTTCATTCTCTTCTCTTCTAGTTTTTCAAATCCTTGTTTTTGACCTTTTCCAAAATCTAAATTAACACCAGTTGCTTTTCCGATTCCAGAAAAAGCTTTTGTGTTTCTGGCATCAAATGTCGCATTACCAACATTTTTTAGTCTAGTTTTAACAAACTTACCTGCAGCTGTAGTAGGTTTATAATTCTGAGCCATTCTATTAGAAATTCTACCAATACTTGTTCTACCTAGTTTAGCACTAGCCCCAAGTGTTAAGTTTCCAGCTTTTGAGGTTGCCCAGTCCGCTCCAGTCGCTCCAACTTTCTTTGAAATTATAATTGATGCTAATAAAAATCCAGTTACTACCAGGTAGTTAATAATTGTCGCAAAAACGCCTCCAGTAGAAACATTTGATAATGAACCTAACCCATCGGCGACTGATATTGTTATAAAAATAAACAAGAATGCCAATGGAGGAAATAGTAACTGTTCGTTTAGTGATTTAAACCACTTTTTTGAAATAGAAGAAAGTTGTGGTAGTACCCAACCTAGGAACATTACAGGTGAGGTTATAAGAAGAATAATTAACATAATAAATCTAATTATTAACATTATTGCTAATGCTAAAAGAACAAAAGAAGCAATTATTATAAAAATACTACCAAGAATTATAGCCACACCGGAGTCAATATACGTTTGTAAGGGGCTTTTTATTCTTGATGAGGCATTGTTTAGATTTCCCCCTATATCTAGTGTACCACCAGTGTTAGCACCGACAGCTCCTGAAACATCTTGAGCAATTCCTTTAGATGTTGGGTTAAGGGCAGTTGATATTTTTAACTCATTTATCATACAACCACTTAAACTATCACAATCATCAAAATTACTTATAGTGTTGTATATCTCTATTGTTGCATAATTTGATACGTCGATTGCTACTTTTGTGAAGAAAAAACTAAAATTTATTAATAAAGCAGATGCAATTATAGTGACTAAGAGCTGCTTGGTATTTTGTGCCAGTCCCTTAATAATTATAGTTATTGATACATATAATAATCCAAATATAAATAATATATTTATTAGATCCCTAAAAACTGTCCATGAATTTTCAATTGATGTACCACCATCTCCTTCGAGAAATTTAGCCATACCAACAATTGTTAAATTAACTGATGTATCTAATGCCAAGCCCGCAGCCCTTAATATTAAACCAACTACTTGTATATAAAAATTACCAGTTGCAGCTATAGCTCCAGATATTGCTTTTTCTACTTTACAACTCCAATCAAAAGTTCCACAAGAGAAAACCAAATCAGCTGGATTACCTCCTGCTGCTGTGTAAGATTTTAAAATTTCAGCTTCAATGTTCTTTAGATTTTCTAATGCAGCTTCTTTTTGTACATCTGTTAGATCGTCCCTTTCTTGAAGCTTATTTATTTTTTCTAGATTTTTTTCGTATTCTTTTTTAAGACCATCTTTACTATTTTTTGCTCTCGTCTCTGCTATCTCTTGCTGATCAGCGACTGTATCAGTACTTTGACTACCGATACCAAGACCTCCAATTGAACCACCTTGAGCATTTGCATTATTAAAATTACCAAACAACCCAAAAACAAAAACTAAGGTAAGTATTAAAACTCCTATTTTCTTGCTTATGTTTTTGTTTCCCCCGAAAAACATTTTTGATTATTTTTTAATTTAATTTCCCAACAAACTACCTACAGAATCTGAAATGAAGTTACCTATCAATGAGTTCATCAATTCATCAAATTCATCTGCAAAAGTTAGTCTGTTGACTGGCGCATTCAGTCTATTTTCAACTTGTGCCTGTACCATACTACCTGGCGTTGTAATTTCCCCTGTTTCTTTGTCTCTAATACTGTAATAACCATTATTAAGAGATATTTCAGTATATGAATCTGATTGTGTTTTTGAAACCCTTCTATCAAAATCCTGCCTTAAAGAAAGTGTTGCACCATAATAATTATTATAGGGGTTTGTAGTGTATTCATACCAGGCATCCCAACCACCTTTACTGAAATCACCATTCGCAAATGCTTCTATGTTTTCACTTACATCAGATAATGTACATCTACTCCTCTCTCTATAATTACCACTGTTGTTGTAGTCAGACATTAGATTTACAGTTATTGAAGCTTCAATATTAGAACAAAGAATTCCACCTGATAAATCATTTAAAAATTCACCTAATTCATAATCAGCAATATCACTAAAAAATTTCCCTGGGTCATCAACAAAGGCAGGATTACCGTTAAACCCAGAATTAACCCATTCGATTGTACCATTAAGGATCCCCTCCATGGCTTGGTTTGCTAAACAAAAACCAATACCGTCTAGTGATTTTTTACCATCGGCAATTTCTTTTGATGCTAATCCACCTGTGTCTCCTTGAATTTGTGCGTTTATCTCTGTAATTTTTTCATTTATCGCTCGCAGAGCATCTTCATTTACAGGCACAGTTCCACCTCCTCCAAAACCACCTAATCCACCTAAATCAATTCCACCTCCTCCAAAACTTCCTAAATCAATACCAAGTGCTCCACCTATAGCTCCACCTATATCACCCATTGCTCCAGTAGCATTACCTAATAATTCACCAAGTCCAAATTCTATTAAGGATCCACCTAATAAGTCTATAAGGCTATTTGTAGCAAGTTCTGTCATGCAAGCTTCTATGTCAGGCTCACTACCGCTTAATGTTTCAACTTGGTTTTGATAGAAATGAGTTGGGTTTTGAGTTTGGGCATGTGAAGTTAGTGGGTATGAAGTTGCGCTTATTAATATAAGGCACAAGAATAAAGATATTTTTTTAGATAAACTTTTTTTAATCATTTTGAATTTCAATTCCATTATCTCCTAAAATTATACCATTTTCTTTAAGAAAATTGTTTATTTGGATGTTTATATCCTTGATGTTATTTTGAGCTTCTTCATATTTTTTAATTGACAGCAAGGAATATAAAGGGTCTTCCTTTTCTCTTTCAAAATTTTTCATAGACACTCCTAGTTTGTAGTAATTATTTGCAAGATATAAATGCAGATCGTCTATTTGTTGGGGTGTTTCTATGGATACTATTTTGCTAGATATTTTAATAATTTCGTTCCCAAGGTATTCATAGTCCGTGTTTTCCTCTACACTAATTGTTATGGCTAGTGCATTTATTTGTCTTGCAATTAATAGGTCGGCGTATGTTATAAGTTTTTCACCATTATTTACAGGGTTAAAAGTTTCTATTGAATCTATTGTATAGATACCTTCGATATTAATTTCTTCAAAAGCATCTTTGGTAATTTGATTAATAAGCTGATCCTTATCTTCCTGTGTTAATTTTCCATTAGCTCTAGCATTAAAATAATCATCTGCAAAACTTTCTGCGACTTGGTTAGTTAAGCCATTTTTATCCAAGTTATTTTCCAGAATTCTTTCTATAGCTTTTTCTTCGAAGCTTATGTCTCTGTCATCCGGTCCAGCTAAAAGAGGGTTTCTGTCATTGTTAATTTCTTCATTGTCATTTGTTCCGTCGCCGTCTGTATCAGGATTATTTGGGTCAGTTCCCCAGATACTTTCCTCCCAATCTAAAAGTCCGTCTTCGTCAGAATCTTTATTTGTGTTGTTTATTTGGGTGTCTATATTTATTTTTTCTGTCGCAACTTCAACTTCTCCCCCACTAACTCTTCCTTCTTTATAGTTTGAATAAGTAATTAAAGAGGTAGACAAAAATATTATTAATAAAATCGAACCTGATGCCTTGGGACTTGGTAATTTCATATAGTTTAAATTATAACAAATTAAATGATATAATTTTTAAGTAATGAACAGTTTATATAAAATAATTTTTTCTTTATTTCTATTATTAATTTCAGCTTCTTTCGCAGAAGCGCAGACTTTTAATTTTTACCGTAGTTTGGATATTGGAGATACAGGGCAGGATGTTTTAGAACTTCAAAAAATTCTGAATCAAGATCCTAATACTTTGCTGGCAATTTCTGGACCAGGCTCAATTAATAATGAAACAACCTATTTTGGTAATTTAACTAAAAATGCACTAATTAAGTTTCAAAATATATATAGAGATGAAATATTAACACCAGTGGGTCTCTATTATGGTACTGGCTATTTTGGGCCTAGTACTATAGCTTTTATTGATAATTATTATAGTAATAATAGTAAATTAAATGAGGAAACTATTGAAGTTTCTGGTGTAGATATAACTTACTCAAACCAAGATAATAAAGAGGAGACTGTAAAAATAAATATAGATGAAGAATTAACTGTAGATATGGAGACAGAAAATAATCAGATTGATAAGAATTTAGATTTAGTTAGTTCTAATTCTTTACATTTATATTTTGTTTCTGAGAATGTTTTTAAACCCGGCGACGAATTAATTGTGGTTGGTGAAAATGTTGGAGACAATCCTGAAATTTATTTTTCTAATTCAAATGAAGAATTGGTAGTTTCTGATGTTTTTGTTGATTATAATTTTATATATTTTGATGCACCCGATTTACCTGCTGGGGATTATGATATGTATATTAAAAAGGGTGGGTATATTTCTAATTCTTTAGATGTAGAGATTGTTGTTGGGTATAATCCGCCAAAAATTTCCACTGTATCTCCGTCTGTTATTAGTTACGGAGCAACAGTTACAATAGGGGGATCTAATTTTACAAGTCAGAATAATCTAGTTATGACACCTCTAGGTAGCTACTCAGGATCTTCAAATGGTTCTGAGATTGTAGTTGAAATTACTCGTCCAGCTAATCTTAATTTAGGGATGGAAATTGCTGATCCCATAAAGGAAGAGTTCGAGGGCTTTATTCAAGTTAAAAACAGTAATGGGTTATCAGATGCAGAAGTTGTTAATATCTTATATAATTAATTTATGAAAAAATATATAGCTATATTTATAATATTTTGTTTTTTATCTTTACCTTCGTCTTTTGATTTAAATGCACAAACAGATACATTTGGTGGTCGGTTACTAGGTACTTTTTATTGTCCTTGTAGTAATAATTTACTATTGTTTATACAAGATTATAAATCTGGTAGCTTGCTAAGACTTTTTTATGGGTCAGGTTCTAATTTGTTGGTAGGTAGTCCGTACGGTTTATACCAGTTAGGTTCTCATGGTGGTTCAGCATCGTGTGTCTTACCTGTATGTAGTGGTAGTTGCTGTACAGTTCTTACTGGTCAAATTATTGGTTATGGATCTCCTGGGTTTGGTACATCTAATTAATTTAAAATAAAACCACGATTTTACATCGTGGTTTTATTTTAATAAATTTACCCAGTCTTGCACTGACAATTTCTCAGCCCTGATTTTTTGGTCCAATTCAACTTTTTCAAACTTTTCTTTTAAATCAATATTTTTATTCTTTGCCCACACCTTTAGATTTGAAATTAAAACTTTTCTTTTGTGTGAGAATCCAATTCTAACCAAATCAAAAAATTCCTCTTCTGAAACGTTTTTTGTATTAAAATTATTCTTTGAAATATTTTTAAGTTTAATAATTGCAGAATCTACTTTGGGTGCGGGGGAGAAGAATTTCGCAGGTACTTTTTTAATATATTTAGGTTCACAATATGCTTTTACAGAGATAGATAATATACTTTCTTTTTCATCTCGAGCTATTATACGATCGCAGACTTCCTTTTGAATCATAAACACTGCTGTTCCAGGTTGATTTTCTGCAGATAAAAACTTTTCAAAAATTAATCCTGTTATGTAATAGGGGATATTAGCAATTAGTTTGTATTTTGACGGTAATTTATCTATATCAAATTCTAGAATATCTGCTTCTACAATTTTTAATTTGCCACCAGAAACTTCATTAGAAAATTTCTCGTTCAACATACCTATAAGTCGACTATCTTTTTCAATCGCTAGAACAGTTGCTCCAGTTTCTAAAATCTTTTGAGTTAAGGATCCCTTCCCTGGTCCAATTTCCACAACAAAATCATCATCAGAAATTTCTCCTGCGTTTATGATTTCATTTAATATTGCTTTAGACTTTAAAAAATTTTGTCCAAGTGATTTTTTAGCTCCGATTTTCAAAAAGTTTTTCATTGGATTTAGTTTGCCTTAAAAAAACTTTTTTGTCGATTATTATAAAAATTAAAAATCAATCAAGTACTCAATCTTTCCTCCATCAGAATCCTTCTTCCCTCCTAGGTTTTCCTCTTCGATGATTTCTTCGTTAATATCATCAATAAATTCACTAGAAATGTTAACTTCTTTTGAGCCAAAAACAGTTCTGAAACTTGCCCATAGTAGAAATAATTTCTTACGAGCACGAGTAACTGCTACATAAAATAGACGACGTTCTTCTTCTTGGTCTTCAACTTTTTCACTATCGCGTTGCATTGGAAAGAGTCCTTGCTCTAAGCCTGTTATAAAAACATTATCAAACTCCAGTCCTTTGGCTGCGTGAACAGTCATTAGTTTTACGCCACCTTCATCCTTTTCTAATTCATCTTGGTCAGTTGCTAGTGCAACATCCTCTAGAAATTTTTCCATTGGGTTATCAATGTTGTCATATTTCTTAGCAAGAGAAGCAAGCTCCTTTATGTTCTGTAATCTTTCTAGTCCGTCCTCACCTTCCTTTTGAAAAACAGCTTCAAAACCAGTCTCTTTAATTATGTATTGAATTACACCGCTTGGTTCACTACGACGAATTTCATTCCTTATTCTCTCTAGTAGTGAGCGAAAATTTGAAACCTTTGCGGCAGTCGCTCCCTTTAGTTCGTTTTCACGACCTTCAAAAATTTTCAAAGCAGTCACTTTTCCAATACCACGAGTTGGAGTATTTATAACTCTGTTCATACTGGTAAAGTCATCTTCATTTAAGGCTGTCTTTATGTAACAAATAACGTCTTTAACTTCCTTTCGGTCAAAAAATCTTGTTCCAACAACTTGATGTTGGAGATTGTTTCTTAAAGCTACTTCTTCTAAGACACGAGATTGATAATTGGCACGATAAAGAAAAGCAATTTCATTAGCGGGTGCTCCGTCGTTAATTAATTCTTTTGCTTTATTAACTGCAAAAGTTGCTTCGTCATATTCGTCTAGTCCTTGATAAACAGTTATCTTCTCCCCTTCTTTATTTTTGGTGAATAGGTTTTTATCTTTTCTGACTGTGTTCTTCTTAATAATGTCATTAGCTGCGTCCAGGATGTTTGCGGTAGATCTATAGTTTTCTTCAAGAATGATTTCCTTAACCCCACGATAATCAGTTTCAAAATTCATAATGTTTTTGATCGTTGCACCACGCCAAGAGTAAATATTTTGGTCAACGTCACCAACAACACAAATATTTTGGTGATTAGCCGCTAATATTTTTGTTATTAAATATTGAACTTCGTTTGTGTCCTGGTATTCATCTATATGAATGTATTGCCATCTTTTTTGAAAAGTTTCACGAATTTCTTTGCTGTCTCGTAAAAGTTTTGCAGTCTCAACTAATAAATCATCAAAATCCAGAGATTTATTTTCACGAACTTGCTTGTCGTATTCTTTCCAGACACGGGAAACCATTTCGCCGCGGTAACTATTTGAATCCTTATCTGAGTATTCATCCGGAGTTAACATATCTCCTTTTGATCTAGAAATAATTCCTAAAACCTTATTGGGCTCATGCTCTTTTGGGTCATACCCCTCTTTTTTCATTGAATCCCTAAGTATTTTTTTAGAATCAGCTCGATCTAATATTGAAAAACTTTTTGGAAGATTAAGTTCTTTATAGCATTGTCTCAAAATATAAACCCCTAAAGAGTGGAAAGTTCTTATTAAGGGTCTGCTATCCGTCTCAATTGGCTTATTAAAGTTCGTGTTTTCCATTAATAGCTGGTTAACACGTTCACGCATCTCGTTTGCAGCCTTGTTAGTGAAGGTAACGGCTAGAATTTTATTTGGTTCCACTCCTTTATTTATTAAATGAGCAATTCTATAAGTTACTGTTCTGGTTTTTCCTGAACCGGCACCTGCCAGAATGATAACTGGACCTTCAGTTTCCTCTACAGCGTTGCGTTGGTATGGGTTTAGTTCGTCTAGATATTTCATATTGAAGGCTTATTCTAACATATTTGTAGATTAAATTTTTTTACATAAAAAATCACCAAAATTTGACAAAAATAGTCAAAAATTGCCTCTGTGCATAAGTGTTTGACTTTAATCCTCACCTGTTTATACTTGTTATACATCAAAGAAAACAGTTTTGAGGGCGATCCATTGATCATATGCAGAATTCAGAAAAACCGCTATAAAAAAGGCTTATCACAAAATTACCTAACAATATTGACCCACTCTCCCATAACGGTAGAGAAAATAAAAAGGTCAAAATAATAAAAGTTTTTAAAAACCTCAATTTTCAAAAAACATTGATTGTGGGTGCTCTTGTTTGGTTACCTCTTTTTGTTTCAGCAGGTGTCTTCTCTATCTTCTCAAATTTTGCTAGCGGTAAAATAATTGTAGAAAATAATGCGACAAATTCTAACTCTCAGAATTTGTCGATTTTAGATAGTTCAAATAATATGGAACTTGCATATGGTGGTGGTAATATTGAGATTATTGACGAATCTGCTCTTGTTCCAAACAATTCTATTATAAGTAAAGATGTTGTTGTTAGTCGTCCTGAAAATGGCAAGATCTCTGTTTATAAGGTTCGTGAAGGAGATACTCTTTCACAGATCGCTGACATGTTTGAAGTTTCTATTAATACTATTCGCTGGGCTAATGATTTTTCAGGATCAATCCAGCCAGGGCAAGAGCTTGTTATCTTACCTGTGACTGGTGTTACTCATACTGTTAGGTATGGTGGCACTATTGAAGATGTTGCTGATATTTATGAGGCTGATATTACAGAAATAGCACTATTTAATGGAATAAATGTAGATGATGAACTTGAACCTGGTCAAGAAATAGTTGTTCCCCATGTTGATCGTGAATTTAAATCAGAAAGTGATTCAGATGATCATGGTTCTGTAAATTATGCTTCTGCCCCATCAGCAAGTATATCTGGTGGTTATTTCCAAAACCCAGTTCCTGGCGCGATTATTACTCAAGGAAACCATGGCTATAATGGTATAGACATTGGTGCACCTTTTGGAACTCCTATTTATGCAGCTGCAGCTGGTAAGGTTATAACAAGTAAATCTGGTGGTTGGAATGGTGGTTATGGTAACTATATTGCTATTTCTCATCCAAATGGAACACAAACTCTATATTCTCACCAAAGTAGTAATGCTGTGTACGTAGGGCAAGTTGTAGAGGCTGGTGAAGTTATTGGTTACGTTGGTTCAACTGGTCGTTCAACTGGTAATCATCTTCATTTCGAAGTACGTGGTGCATCAAACCCTCTTCAATCATGTTCTGTCGGAAGTCGTTGTTATATAGACTAATATTAATAATTTAAATTATTTTTATATTGTAGTGCCTCTAATATATGAGGTATTTTTATTTTCTCGCAATTTTCAAGATCCGAAATAGTTCTAGCAACTTTTAAAGTTTTTAAGTATGACCTAGCAGATAAATTTAATTTTTTAGAAATTATATTAAATTCATGTAGGTCTTTTCTATTTATCATTTTCCTTATGCTTTGGTTACTTAAATCATTGTTTAATAAACCTTGTCTTTTTATCTGTAATTCTCTTTTTTCTTTGATAATTTTCTCTATCTCCCTTGAATTATCATCATTAATATTATTTTCTAATAATTTTTGGTAACTAACTTTTGAGACTTCGCAAAAAATATCTATCCGGTCTTCAATTGGTCCAGATATTTTTCTCCTGTAGTTATCTAGTTCCCTATTTGAACATTTACATTCTCTTTTATTTGAATTTTTAAATCCGCACGGACAAGGGTTCATGGTTATTAATAGTTGAAAATCGCACGGGTATTCAACATTTTCATTTGATCTAGTTATTTTAATTTTCTTATCTTCAATAGGTTGTCTAAGTGAATTTATAACTTTTCTATCAAATTCTGGGAATTCATCCATAAATAAAACACCATTGTGGGCTAAGGTTATTTCTCCGGGTCTAATGTCTCTACCTCCGCCAATAATTGCAGAGTATGATGACGTATGATGGGGACTTCTAAAAGGAGGTCTAATAATTATATTATTATCTAATTCATACATAGAATGTATTGATGTTGATTCAATCATTTTATCGTAATCTAATTGTGGCAAAATAGTATGAAAGGCTTTGGATAGTAATGTTTTACCTGTGCCCGGTGGACCATGTAAGCAAACATTATGACCTCCACAAGCAGATATTAATAAAACTCTCTTTGCACCCTCATTGCCTTTGATTTGATTAAAATTAATTTCACTTTCCTTAACAGATTCATAGCAATCAAGCCCTCTACTACTTATTTGTTCTATTCTGGATTTTTTTGTTATATGGTTTATTACTTGTTTAAGGTTATTTGTTGGGAATATTTTAATGCCATCAACTAATTTAGCTTCATTAATGTTGTCGGCAGGTATATAAACCTCTTTAAATCTATTTTTCTTCGCAAAAATTATAATCTGCAAAACACCTTTAATTTTTTTAACTTTTCCATCGAGCGAAAGTTCACCAATAAAAATTTTATCCTTAGGGTTGAAATTTATTTGCTCTGATGATTTCAAGTATCCAAGAGCAATAGCCAGATCATAAATTGGTCCAGATTTCTTTAAATTTGCAGGAGAAAGAGAAATAGTTATTTTATGGTTTTGTTGTTTTGGTGCATTAAAACCAGAATTTCTTATTGCAGATGAAACTCTATCTCGGGATTCTTCCACTGATTTATCAGGTAATCCAACTATTGAAAAAGAGTGTAGCCCTCTAGTTATGTCTGTCTCTATGTTAATTTTGTTAGCACTTAGTAAGTCTGGCTGAGCACTAGTTATATTTGAAAAAACCACCCTGTCTTTATAACAGAGTGGTCTAAAATCTAAATAAATTTTAAATAATTATTCGGCGTGTTTTTTACAAGTAGAAGCAGCTGGGTAAGCCTCTAATCTTTCTTTCTCGATTGGTTCTTCAGAAACTTTACATACTCCATATGTCCCCTTCTCAATTCTTTCTAGGGCATTTTTGACTTCGTTCAATTCAATTTCCAATTGTTTTAGTATTGCAGTGTTTTCTTCATACTCTTCTATTCCATCTGCAAAGTCATTTGGATCAGCTGTTCCGTCATCCTTCTCACCCGGAATTGGTTCCCAGTCATTAGGGTTATCAGGGTTTATCCTCCCTACTGTCTTAAGTTCCGCTATTAATCTTTCTTGCTCTTTTTCAAGCTTATCTTTGAAATATTCAAAGTCAATTTCTTTATTTTCCATATTTAAATATTAACATTCTTTTAATTATCTTAGAAGTTTTTGGCTAGACACTCTTTCTACTGCTTCCCTAAAAGTTTCACGGTCTTTTGTTATAAGGATGTTTTCATTATCTATAAAGCTATACATCAATATTATATTTTTTTCTTCATCTAGTATTGCTCTAACATCTCTATTTAGTATTAATAGATCTGTGAAGTTTATAGGATTAAAGTCTGGCTCTAGGTTTGGAACTGAAATTTCCTTAGTTGTCGTTGATGATGTCTCAGAGATCTCCCCTAGACTATCTATCGTTGATGTCGCTACTTCTACAACTTCTATTATTTCTTCATCAGGAATTTCCTTTAATCTCATTATGTCTCTTAGGTCATAATACATTTGATTTTCCCAATTATAAAATTCGGCAAAAGCGATGTCAGACTCATCAGTTTTAAAAATAATAAACGGAATGTTTATATTTTTTTTGTATAAACCAAACAAGAATTCATTATTTAATGATCTTTCTAATTTATCGCTTGTGTTTGTGCCAATTACATTTAGAAATTCATTAGATGTAATCCTTTCTTCATAAGGATTTTCCTCTTCGTCATACAAAGTTTTACTTATAACTATTTCGTTAACTTCACCATTCTCTACCTCTAATCTTTCTACATTCCTGATAATTTCAAGTCTTACCTCTGTATTATTTTTTACCCCTATAGAAATATCAGATTTAGTGTCTTTTCTTATTATATCTTCTTTCTCGCTATTTAAGTTAATGATATTTTTTATTTGTTCTGGAACTAGATCATTTTTTATTACATAAAATATTGTTGAAAATCCAAGAACAATAAAAAATAATGTAAAAAATATTTTGATTATTTTACTTTTAGTTTTAGGTTCTTCAGTCTCCATCTCTCCATTCATTTGCATAGCTTCCCTTCTTTTTTGCTCAGCCAACATTATTGTAGAAGTAGAAATTTTTTGGTCCTTCACTAAACTAGAAACATCATCTCGATATGTTCTTATTGGTCTAATAGCCTGACTTTTGTCGTCATTTTTATCGTTACTCTCTTCTTTTTTAAAAGGGTCTTGTTCCATAGATATATTTTACTACATCTAGTGTATTTACAAAAATAACCTATTGTTTATTTTGTCGCTCTCCTTTTCCAGGTCTTTGATTTCCCAATTAGAAACTTTGGTTTCTCTTTATCCATATCAATGAAATCATCTGCGGCTTCAATTAACTTACTAGAAGAAGATCTTGCAAAGGATATAACCTCTACTTGGCAACCATTATTTTTAAGATATTCAACTAAAGGAATAAAGTCACCATCACCTGATGCAATCACTACAGCATCAACTTTATTAGAAGCCTTGATAGCGTCAATTGCAATTCCAACATCCCAATCTCCTTTTTTAGCTCCACCAGAAAAGACTTGGAGATCTTTTGTTTTGGTTTCAATTCCAAGTTTTTCTAAAGCTTCAAAGAAATTTTGTTCTTCCCCTGATTCAGAAGTAATAACATATGCAACTGCACGTATTAATTTTCTCCCTGATAAACTTTCTTTAAGAACAGCATCAAAGTTTACTTTCTTCTTGTATAGATTTTTTGCACTGTGATAAAGATTTTGAGCATCAATAAAAACGGCAACTCGTTGCTCCTTTTGTTTAATTATAGACATATTTAATTTTAATTTATTAAAAAGTTTTTAAAGTGAGTCAAAGTATTAAAAAAGATTACTCACATAATCATAATAACAAAAAACCGATGCATTTGCTCGGTTTCTCTAAAAAAACGATTTATTTTAATTCAAGAGTTTTTATAATAGATTTATGTTTTCTAGGGTCCTTTTTAAGAAGATATCTTAGAATTGATTGTCTATCAGCTACCATCTTCAAAAGCCCTCTTCTTGAATGGTTATCCTTAGGGTGTTTTTTAAGATGTTTTGCTAATTCCTCGATTTGCTTTGTAAGTATTGAAACTTGAGCATCTGGTGAACCAGTGTCTTTATCGTGAATTTGTGTCTTTTTAATCGCTGCTTGTTTTTTTCTTGTTGTTAACATGATGAGGAATAATATAACATGCTTTCCAAGAATTGCAAGTATTTTTTAATATCAAAATATATATTATATGTCGCACAATATCTGATATAATATGGCAAATGTCATCAAGAACCGAAATACAAGAACTTAAACAGGATTTCCTGGAATATATTGAAATTGAACGTGGTCGTAGTATTAAGACTGTTGAGAATTATGATCGTTATTTAACACGTTTTATTCAAAAGCAGGACATAAAGAAGATTTCTGATATCACAAATCGCTCAGTTAAGGACTTTAGGTTATGGCTTAATCGTCAAGAATCCAATAAAACTGTTGGAACTGGTCAAAAAGGAGGAACTTTAAAGAAAAATACACAAAATTACTACTTAATTGCTCTGAGAACCTTTCTTAAGTATCTTGTAAAACAAGGACACAAATCTCTTGCACCTGATCAGATAGAGCTTGCAAAGGTATCAGAACGGTCGATCGACCTTATTTCTATTCAAGAGTTGAATCGGATAATCGATGGTCCAGATCTAAATACTGTTAAGGGGCTTCGTGATCGCGCCATTTTTGAACTACTATTTTCTACTGGTCTACGTGTTTCTGAGCTATGTTCTCTTAATCGTGATTTAGATATGAGTAAGGATGAGTTCCCTATTCGTGGTAAGGGCGACAAAATTCGCGTTGTTTTTCTTTCTGACCAAGCAAAAGACTCTATTAATAATTATTTAGACAAGCGAGATGATATGGATGATGCGATGTTTGTACAAGTTGCAAGTAAGGCTGGGAAAAATGCACTCAAGAAAAAAGATTCTATACGTTTAACTCCTCGCTCTGTTGAAAGAATTGTAAAGCATTACGCTATAAAGGCTGGAATTTCTAAAAAAGTAACTCCACATGTTATTCGTCACTCGTTTGCAACTGACTTGCTTTCAAATGGTGCTGATTTGCGTTCAGTTCAAGCTCTGCTTGGTCATGCAAACATTACAACAACTCAAGTATATACTCATGTTACCGACAAACACCTAAAGGATATTCATAAAAAATTCCACTCAAAAAGAAAAGACTAAGATTATTGTTTGACTTTTTTTAAAAAATCATTATTATTTTATATCTGTCTAGATGTGAGGTGCATTTAGATAGAAGTGCAACTCTGCACAAACAAACATAGCACATACAAAAATACATAAATGACAAATACAACAGGAATGAAACCGGGTCTTGCAGAAAACATGACAAGACTGGATACTAATATCAGAAAAATGCCAAATATTTCTTCTGATTCCACAAGACTAAGGGCTTTTTTTGGTCAAGCCGTAGGCGCAACCGAAAAACAGTATAAACTGGTAAGCCCTGGTCATTGCAGACCACATCAATCCAAAAACATCATTAACTCTATACTTGCCTTGCTGTCGCACCAGGCTCAGGATTGTCTTGGTGATCGAGCAAGTTTCTATCAAGAAATGGGTACTGAAATATACGGTTCCTTTTTGAGTCGTAACAAAGATAAACCTATAGGAATATTTTTTGACGAAAACAAAAACTATCTCTACGCAAAGGTTTATGAGGGTGGTACTACTCCAAAAACGGAATACGATGGTGAGACAGCCTTTTTTGTTCATCTTCCTGATCGTACTTCAGCCATTGAAATACTTGCTTGTCTGTATGATGAGTGTAAATGTGAAAAAATTGGTCACAAAGACGTTTGTCCTATTTATGGGCTTGTAGTTAAAGATCATGAGAATAAGATGATTCGTGATTTATTAGCTGCTTAATTCAACATAGTTCTTTCAACCCGCTCAGGCAACTGGGCGGGTTTTTATTTTAAGCTTTTATATTGCTATGTTATATTTTATCTATGAAAATTATTTCTTGGAACGTTAATGGAATACGCGCTTGGCATAAAAAAGGAATGCTAGATTGGGTCTTAAAACAATCACCAGATTTTTTCTGTGTTCAAGAAACTAAAGCTGAATTTGATCAACTAACTGAAGATCTACAAACTCCTTCTGGATATGTTTCGTTTTTTAATTCCTCTAACGAAAGAAAGGGTCATAGTGGAACAGCTATATATTCAAAAAAAGAGCCTGATGAGGTGACATATGGATTAGGCGTTAAAAAACTAGATCAGCAAGGACGACAAATAAACCTTTATTTTGGGGACACTCTTTTAATTAATTGCTACTTCCCTAATGGTGGAGGTCCAACTGAAAGGCTATTAAAAAAATTAGATTATTACAAAGAGTTTATAAAATTTGTTAATAAAAATCGCGAGGCTGGTTACAAGGTTGTTTTTTGTGGAGATCTGAATGTCGCACATGATGAAATAGATTTGGCTCGACCTGAATCAAATAAAAATAGTGTTGGTTTTTTACCAGAGGAAAGATTGGGGGTTGATGAATTATTAGCAGATAATTATTTTGATACATTTAGACATCTTCACCCAAAGACAGTTAGATATTCCTGGTGGGATGTAAAAACAAGATCACGCGATAGAAATGTTGGGTGGAGATTAGATTACTTTTTTGTTGATGAAAGCTTAATTAAGAAAGTTAGAAAGAGTGAAATTTTAGATAATGTTCTAGGTTCAGATCACTGCCCTATCTATTTAGAGTACTAAGCAAAGGTTTTTTAGATGTCTTTTATAAAGGACATTTGATAATTAGTTATCCACATATAGTGTCCTTTACAAGTGTCCTTTATAGGAATACAATAGTTGTAGGTTCGTACATTATTAGTTCTTTACCAAATACGATTGCCTTAACACGCATGTTAGTCACTTTAGACCTTTTGTTAAGCGATAGTTATACAGGCGATCATTTATAAGACCGTCATAAGTTTTCCAAACAATTGAATATAATATAGTCCTCAACCCTATTATTTAACTTTTTTTTGACAGGTACTTCCCCCACCTGTCCCACTTTTCACCGAAAACTTAAGGCGGTTTTTTTATACCAAAAAACAGACTACAAAATAGTCTGTTTTTATTTTAATTTTTTTTACTTAACCTTTCTTTTGTTCCTTATTTCCTTAATCTCTTTTTTATCAGTATCCTCTATCTTTTGTTTACTCTCCTCCCCTAGTTTCTTGATTTTAATGTCACTCATTTTTAATAATTCCTCAGTACGTTTCATGAGAAACGTTCCGGTGTTATTTTTAGGATTCTGCAGAACATCTTCTAGTAAAATACTTAAAATATAGCCTATTTGAGGTCCTGGTTTTACGTGAAACGTTTCTATTATTTGATTACCGTCTATTTTAAGCATAGAGGTTGTTATTGGGTCTCTCATAACCTCATCAATCATTGATTGAAACTTTCGAAGTCTATATGGTTCTTCTTTTGGTCTTCCTGTGCCTATACGGTCACATATTCTAAGGTTTATTAAGTCCCAAATATTTTCTTTCCCAACTTTTGCGACCAACCTTCTAACCGCTGAGAGTGTTATTTGGTCAGTATCAGCAAAGAACATATGACTTTTAACAAGTAAAACAACCTTTTTAAGTGTTTCACGTGGAAAACGTAAGTCCTTAAGTGTTTCACGAGTAACATTAGCACCAACTATTTCATGGTTATAATAGGTAGTTTTACCATTCTCCTCTCTTTTTGTTGGTGGTTTACCAATGTCATGGAATAAGGCAGCAACTCTAATTTCATAGCTATATCCTTTATCTGCTGCATGTTGTAGAGATCTTAGACAGTGTTCCCAGACATCAAATTTGTGAGCTTTTTTGTTCTGCTCAACTCCAACCATTTGCACAAGATTAGGTGATATATGCATTAAAATGCCTAGTTTTTCAGCCATTCCAAGCCCTATCATAGGGTTATTGGTCTTTATTATTTTAGAAAACTCATCACCTATCCTTTCTCTTGATATTTTTATTAGTAATTCATTGTTATTAACTATAGAATTAAGAGTATTTTGCTCAATTGTAAAACCTAATTGTGCAGAAAACCTAATAGCGCGCATTATTCTTAGTGCATCTTCTCTAAATCTTTCATCAGGATCCCCTACTGTCCTGATCAAGCCTTTCTCTAGGTCTTCTTGTCCTTTATAGAAATCTTTAATGTCCTTTATGATAGGGTCATAAGCAATTGAGTTGATTGTAAAATCTCTTCTCTTAACATCTTCCTCTAAGCTAGACGAGAACTCAACCTTGTCAGGTCTTCTGGTGTCTGAATAACCAAATTCCTTTCTATAAGGTGTTACCTCTACTACTTTTAATGTTTCATCATCTGATCTAGTTTTTATGCCAACAGTACCAAAGTTATTTTCATAAAAGGAATCATCAAAAAGCTCCTGAATTTCTTCAGGTTTAGCGTTTGTTGTAAAATCCCAGTCTTTTGGGTCTATATTTAGTAATAGATCTCTAACACAACCACCAATCAAGTATATTTCAAAGTTATTATCTTTAAATTTTTGTGCTATATCAATTATCTCAGTCGGAATCTTTTTTTGGTTAATAGACATTATGTATTTTATATTTATTTACCTTTAAATTGTGCACCTGGCAGGATTCGAACCCACAATAACGGTTCCGAAGACCGTTGTGATATCCATTTCACCACAAGTGCATTACTACATTCTATGTTATTTAGCAAAATAAGCAATAAAAATAAGCTTAGATTAATTTGTGCGGATAGGGAGAATCGAACTCCCGTTTTATCCTTGGCAAGGATATGTTCTACCACTAAACTATACCCGCTTTTGTAAGAACTCTGAAATTATAGTTCTATTTATACAAAAAAGCAAATGCGATTACAGGACGTTATTCATGAAACATAATTAGAATGATTAAACATACATGGTAATTTAAAAGGCCTGTAATAAAGGCTCATATGAATAAAACATCAAAATGTGGATAACTATGGGGATATGTTGATAAAGGACATGTCTTTAAGTAGTATTATACTGTCTTTTTTGATTAAAGGCCTATAAATATAGACTTAGAAGTTAAGGACATGTGTATTATGTTTCACGTGAAACGTTAATTACTGCAGTAATAATATTATTCATGAAACATCTAATTATTAAAACTTTTACATAGATTACATAATCATTCGTATTTAATATAATTTTAGAATTTTATGTTATTCATGAAACATGAATAAAAAACAAACAGGAAGAATAGGTGAGAATATAGCATGTAAATTCTTATTAAGTAATGGATTTGAAATATTAGACCGTAATTACCAGAAGAAAATAGGTGAAATAGATATAATAGCCTTTAAAAAGGGAACTTTACACTTTTTTGAGGTAAAAACAGTTTCACGTGAAACATTAAATAGGTATAGTAATGGTTATTACAGGCCTGAAGATAATGTTACACGTGAAAAGATAAGTAAAATCGAGAGAACCGCTAATATTTTTCTTTGTGAGAAAGGTTTTAACGATGAATTCGTACAAATAGATCTTTTAACAGTTTATTTGATTAGTGACAGTGAATTCAAAAAAATAACTACAGAAGGGGAGTGTAACTATCATATTGATTATTATCCAAATATTAATTTTAGGTAAAATAAAAACCACTATATTAGTGGTTTTTATAAAATGTCGGAGCGCCGGGATTCGAACCCGGAATCACTCGTACCCAAAACGAGCATGTTAGCCGTTACACTACGCTCCGATAGTTTTCAATCATACTAGAAAACACGGAAATATCAACTTCTAAACTTTAAAAGTCTCTATTTTAAGTAATTTAATTGACAATAAGTCAAATATATGCTATAAATAAAGCTGGCAATTTAGATTTTACGCAATTTCTAGATTGAACCAAAAAACAAGTACCTCAAAAAAAGGATAATAAATGAAACCACGTCAGTTAATTATTACAGCAATTCTGAAGGGATATTGCTTTGCAGAAACGAAATATGGTAAAAAGGAAAAAATCTTTGTACCATTTCATAAAACCGGAGTCGTAGAAAAAACTTCAGGAGGAAATCCAAAACTCGTTGAGTCTAAGCAGTCTCCACGTTATTTTCTCCAAAAAGGTGATGTAATTGTTGCTATCGTCGCTGATGGTAACGACAAGCGTCGCCAAGCAGTAGTATGGACACCTCAGTCTGTTTGGGAGGGTGGTGAACATACTATCTGTAAGTCTAAGGTAAAGTCAGCTGAATCAAAGACTAAACCTAAGGTGAAGGCGAAACAGCCTCAAATGCAGAAGGTTAACACTAAAAAGGAAAATAATCCTGTTGAAGAGTTTAACTTTCTGAAAGAGGTTGACCTTCCGTTTTTGGACAAGTATCGCAATAGCAATATTACGATCCGGGTTCGTCCACCATCTGGTCGTGGCCAAATTTATTTTGGCCCACTCGGCACATTGTTTTCCCAAAAAGCCAAGGCTCATATCCTGGCTCGGGTGAACAACAAAGACAATGTCTTTGAAGCTGAGATTGAAGGCGAATGGCAACAGATCTGGCCTCCAGTTACTACTGCAAAAAGGGCTAAGATAATTGCCTAGTAGTACCGGTTCTTTATTCAAGCCCCCTAATTATAGGGGGCTTTTTCTTTACTTAAAATAACAAATTGACAAAGTATAAAAAATGTGATAAAAATATATCTGGCAAAATAATATTCATTCAGAGTATTGTCTGATGCCATAAACATTCACAATTAAATAGAAAGAGGTAAAAAATGGTAAAAACCATTGATCGTAGAAGTTTCAGAAAAGCAGATTCATCTGCATTTATGTCAGCAGATGAAGGGGGTAATTCCAAGAAGGATCAAAACCCTTACTGTATTATCAAACTGAGGGTTCGAAAAGCGCCTTGTGGTAAGATAATCAGCTATCGTTCAGAAGACTTTTCTGGCGGTAAGAGGCATCTGAAAATACTAAAGGGCAGCAACAACCCAATAGTTCAGGAGGCTATTGGCGATGAGGCCCTTTGTCTTGTTAAAAAGGTTGATCAAAAGCATGATACTAATGTCAAAATTGAGTATTTTATTCTTGTTCAGGTTATAGATGAGCGGCAGGTTAGCGACCTTCTCTTTAGTTGGGACAAAAAGTCTAATTCATGGACAAGTTACCAGCGCTTTGATCGTTGCAATATTCTTTTCCAGGCAAATCGAAAGCAGGATGAGGAAAAACTTCCAAAACCAGGTTGTGATGCTCATGTTATATGGGATATCAAACCTATGAAGGTTTTCTATGGAGACAGTGGCAAGCGCTTCTATATTATTGGTGCTGAGTTGGTTAAGGAGAAAACATCTTCTAATGCAGTTCAACAACAAAAGGATAAAGGTCTTCGAAATTCAGTAGTAGAGGAGTCTGTTTCTTAGGTAGGCAGTTAGTTCTATAGAAAGTTCTTTTAAGCGAGCCCCGTACAAAAATGTACGGGGCTTTTTTCTTTGCTTAAATTATCTAAATATGGCAAATTATCTTTAATACAAAATAATGCAAACTAAAACTTTTCAAAAAAACAAGGAAGATTTTAAATGTGAAAATTGTGGACACGATAATGTGGGTGATGGATATACAAATCATTGTAATGAGTGTCTTTATTCAAAACACGTCGATGTTAATCCTGGTGATAGAGCAGAGAAGTGTTGCGGACTAATGAAACCTATTGAAATTTTTAATCGAGGGGCTGAAGCTTTTTTAAAACATAAATGCTTATCTTGTAATTTTATTAAGAATAATAAAGTATCTAAAGAAGATTCATTTGATGAGATAATTAGTATTTCTAATCAAGATAAGTAAGATATTACAACTGTCCAAAAAGTAGATCAGCTAGGTCTACCCCGTATTCATCAGAGAAGTTTAATATTGATTTTATGTGATCTTTTGATAATAACTGTTTAATTGATTCTCCCGTTTTTTCTTTTATATCTCTGTTTATGTACGTTGTCGTTATTGCGTTAATGTTTGCATTATTCTGCTCACCGTTTGTAGTTGAAATTATTCCTATTAGGTCACCATTAGAGAAAATACCACCGCCAGAAGCGCCTCTTGCGCCAACATCTGATCTTGTGGTAGAGAATATATCTATAGTTTTACTACTAAATGTAAATACATCCTTAATTAAAATATCATCCACCTTAAGAAAACCTGCTCTCACAACATCGATGATGTTTTCAGGAACCCCAGGGTATCCAGCAGCTGTTATTTCCAAATCTTCATCGTATAAATCTTCATTTAGAGATATATCCGTATAAGGTAGAGTTCTAGGTTTTCTGATTGTAGGGTTTGTACTTTCTACTATATATAATAGGGCATAATCAAATTCACCAGTACCTTTGGGATTTTTTGAGCTTATTAAATTATAATTCCCCTCTATCCAATCTGGTGATATATACAAAACATCTAATTTATAACCAAAAGTAGGTATATTCTCCCTATAAGCTGCACAATCCATGTTAGAATCCTCCTCCTGGTCTTCAAGTAGAACAAATTGACCAACATGGGCATTAGTTAAAATGATTCCCTTAGGGTCAATCAGAACACCACTGCCTGTTGATACATTAATAAAATTAAGATTATCTTGTGTACAAACAATATTTACTATTACATCTTCTATAGGACTATTCGAGCTATCTATATGAATATCCTCGTAATCATCTTGTGTTGATGATTCTGTGTCATTATTATATTTAAAATCTATAGAAACATTTTCATTTGTGGGGCTAATTACTTCATTATTAATATTTTCTATTTTCTCAACATTTACTTTAATGTCGTTTATACCATCTATTATTTTTTTTCCAGTATCTATAGTTTTATCAATATCCTGTTGTATTTCTTCGTCCTCGAAAAAATCAGCTATTGCCTGGCGTCTTTCCTCAATCGCAATTACAGCTTCTTCTTCCGTTGGAATACTAGCTTCTGGAGCAACTCCTAAGAAAGCTAGGAATGAATAAAATAGAATTAAAAGTCTTTGCAGAATTATTCTTATTAAAATTGGCATTAAGTAATTATACCTAAAATATGTAAAATTTCATTGTATTTTAATTTATTTTTGTTATATTAATTCAATCGTAGGAGTATGCAAAAGCATATTCCCGCGTCGCTCGAACTAAATGAAAATTAATTTTCATTTCACTTCTCGCTAGCGGGTGTAGTTTAGTGGTAGAATATCTGCCTTCCAAGCAGAGGACGGGGGTTCGATTCCCCCCACCCGCACCACAATTAAAAAGACGAATAGTTCATTAACTATTCGTCTTTTTAATTAATTAAATATAAAAAAACCGACCCCATAGCCGGTTTTCTAAATAAGCTTCTGAAAAGTATGTTTACCTTACAGCGTCCTTCAAAGCTTTAGCGGCTCTGAATTTTGGAACACGCATTGCTGGAACTTGAATAGGTTCTCCAGTTTTTGGGTTTCTAGCAGTTCTAGCTGCTCTTTCCTTTGCGCTGAAGATTCCGAAACCTGCAATTGATACTTCTTCTCCTGACGTAATTGTGCCAGTAATTGTTGAGAAAACCTGGTCAACTACTTCTTCGGCTTGAACTTTTGTTCCACCTAGTGTTTCGTGAACTTTTTCTACAAGATTTGCTTTGTTCATATTTTATATTTAACGACTCAACGTGCTGGGTTGGTCATCGGTTAATCTTATAATGTTGTTTGCACGTGCTTGAAACGACATATATAGCACAAATATCATTATATAAAAGGCTATTTTAGGATGCAAGCTTTTTGTGTGGCTTAAACTTACTTTTTAATAGATAAATCTAGCGAGCGTAATCAATTATTTTATTCTCTCTGATTACTGTAACTTTTATTTCGCCAGGATAATTTAAGTCATTTTCAATTTTTTTAGCAATATCTCTAGCAATTTTTTTAGCTTTTAAGTCATCAACTTCATTTGGTTTTACAAAAATTCTTATTTCTCTACCTGCTTGAAGGGCGTAAGAGTTTTCAATTCCATCAAATGATTTTGCAACTTCTTCTAAATCTTCGAGTCTCTTAAGATAATTTTCTACAGAGTCATTTCTAGCTCCGGGTCTACTTCCGGATATCGAGTCAGCAACATAAACGATAACAGACTCAGGTGTTTCGAAAGGGTATTCTTCATGATGAGATTGCATCGCTTTAATTATTTTTTCATCACAATTAAATTTTTGAAGAATGCGACGACCGATATTAACATGGGAACCACTGAATTCGTGGTCAACTGATTTACCAATATCATGTAGAAGGGCACCTGCTTTTGCTACTTTTACATCAACACCAATTTCCTCAGCAATCATTCCTGAAAGGTGTGCCATTTCTATTGAGTGTCTTAAAACGTTTTGTCCGTAACTTGTTCTGAAATGTAGTCTACCTAGAATAAGTAAAATTCTTGGATCAAGATTAAATACACCAACTTCAAATGCGGCTTGCTCACCTTTCTCTTTGACGATTTTATCAATCGATTTTTTTGCCTTAGCAACTTCTTCTTCAATTCTACTTGGTTGTATTCTTCCGTCTTTAATTAAATTTTCTAGTGCAAGTTTTGCAATTTCTCTACGAACAGAATCAAAAGTCGAAATCGTAATAAGACCGGGGGTTTCATCAACTAATAATTCAACACCAGTTTCCCTTTCAAAAGTTTTTATATTTCTTCCTTCTTTACCAATTATTTTTCCTTTGTCATCTTCATTTTCAATTTTTACATTTGTAGTAAAAATATCTGAAGAAACTGATGTTCCTACTCTTTGGATTGCATCAACTAAAATTTGTCTTGCTTTATTGTCGTAATGTTCTTTGTTAGAAATTTCTAATTTTTGTATTCTTACATTTAAGTCCTCTGATTCAATTTGTTCAATCTCTTTTAGTAATTCTTGTTTTGCTTCTTCTTTTGATAGAGAAGATACTGTTTGTAATTCCTTAGTTTTTCTTTCGGTTATATTTTTTAGATTTTCTTCAATCTCTGAAATCTTTTCTTTTTCAATTTTTATTTCATCAAACTCTTCGTCGATGTCGGATTGTCTTTTGTCTAGAAAACTTTCTTTATCGATTAAGCGATCCTGAGTTTTTTGAATCTTTTCTTCTTCAGTTTTTATTTCATCCTTGGTTTCTTTCAGAATTTGCTTCGCGTTTTTTTCTGCTTCAGAAGTTATTTCTTCTGACTTTGTTCTAGCCTCCAAAAGCATTTCTTTTATTTGGATTTCCATTGAACCTTTTTTTCCTAGAGAGACAATGAATCTAAGAAACCAACCAACCGCAATACCTATAAGTCCTGCAGCTGATGCTGCTAACAACATTATTAATAATTCCATATTTTCCAAAATCACTTTTTATATCTTTTTCATTAATCGTTTTTATTTCTGCTAAATTTTGTCTTTCAGTGTTTTACTGTGTTTATCAGTTCGAATTTCAAAGTGAATTAAATTTAATTTGTAACAACTTCATATTATGCTTTTTTGTCTTTTAATCAAGTTTTATTAAATAAAATATGTTTTGCATTTGAATCAAAACAATTCTATAAAATTACTAATTTAGATAAGTTGGTGCTGATATATTGTTTATTGCTAATAATTTAATCTTTCTTCATAAAGAATTTAGTTTAGTTTGGTATAATCCACCGCCCTTTAATTGGAACTGTCATTAAAACGTTGTTTTTATGTTTTTCGGTTCTTATTTTTTGTTAAACATGCGTTGTGTAACTTATGTAAAACGTGTCTTTGATTGTCTTATAGGTTTTACAATATGTCCTTTATTAAAGAAAAAACCCCTCACATTTTCATGTGAGGGGCACAAATTAGAGATCTTTATGAATGGTTGTTGGGTAACCTCTTTTTTGTTTTAACAAACAAACACAAACTACAAGCATATAGATGCTGCGGTCCATATTTACGGAGTCCGTTAACAAGGCGAACTTCCATTTAAAATAGTAGACCTATGAGATAACTTTGTCAATAATTCCGTATTTCTTTGCTTCTGATGCTGACATATAGAAATCTCTATCACCATCTTTTTGAATTCTTGTTAATGATTGATTTGTGTTTTTTGAGAGAATCTTATCCAGTTTTTCACGAAGTTTTAAAATTTGTCTTGCTGTTATTTCTATGTCGGATGCTTGACCTTCTGTTCCTCCGTGTGGTTGATGGATCATAATCTCCGAATTTTCAAGAGAAAATCTTTTTCCTTTTTTACCTGCAGCTAAAAGATGTGCTCCCATTGATGCAGCAATTCCCACACAAACAGTTGAGACATCATTTTTGATATGATTCATTGTGTCCATGATTGCTAGACCTGCTGTCACAGATCCTCCTGGTGAATTAATGTAAAGTTGGATATCTTTTTTTGGATCTTCAGATTGTAAAAATAGTAATTGAGCAATTATGATATTTGCTACATTGTCATCAATCGGACCAGCAAGAAAAATAATATTTTCCTTAAGTAATCTTGAATAAATATCGTAAGCTCTTTCACCAAATTGTGTTTTGTCTATAACTGTTGGAATTAACATTTTTTTAAATTAATTTATAAAAATGACTTATCGTCAGATAAAGAAACTTTACAGAATGCTTGGCAATAAATCAACTTAGTGTAATCTATAAAATGTAATTAAAAATAATTTACTAAAATTATTGAAAATAATATTTATGAAAACTTCAAACAAAGCACCAAGATTTTTTATAGAAAAAAAATTAGATCAACAAGAAATTTTAATTCAAGATAAAAATATAATTCACCAACTTCAAAAAGTTTTAAGAAAAAAAACTAATGATGAAATTGTTCTACTGGATGGAAATGGTAAAGAGTTTTTTGGAACAATAAAAGAAATTTCAAAAAAAGAAATTATTATTAATAGAGATAAAATTACAATTCACGAAAGTGAAAAATATGAAACTGACGATAAAAATATTTTGAATACGAATAAAGTAATTTTAGCTCCATCAATTTTGAAGAAAGATAATTTTGAATTAGTCATCCAAAAATGCACAGAACTTGGAATAAAAAATATTCAACCAATTATTTCTGAAAGAACTGAAAAGGATAATTTAAATTTTGAACGTCTAGAAAAAATTTCAACAGAGGCATCAGAACAATCTGAAAAAATATTTCTATCTAAAATTTATCCGACAGAAAATATAAATAAATTTTTTAAAAAAAAATCACAGAGTAAAAATACTAAAATTTTCGCATTACAATTTGATTCTCCAAAATTTAATAAAAATAGTATTTTAGAAAATTCTAGTACTGATTCAATAGAAGAAATTATTTTCTTGGTTGGACCAGAGGGTGGTTGGGGAGAAGTTGATTTGGAGCTTTTTGAAAAATTTGGCGTTGAAAAAATTTCTCTAGGCAAACAAATATTAAGATCTGAAACTGCGTCAATATCAATTTCTGCTTTACTTTTGTTATAAAATTTGTAGAGTATATTTTGATGCTCATTATAAATACAAACAAAGTCGGGGAGAAGTTAATTATTAGCTTCTTCGGTAGAATGCAGAATGGCGAATATCTTGATTCTCAGTATGAATTAATTAGAGATGCCTTTAAGAGTAAAAAACTTGATGGGGTAAAAAAGATCATTATTAATAGTCATCGAGATCCTAATAAGATTATCAATTTTAATGGTCACGATAAGGATGTTTCTAATCTGATTAGGAAGGTGGTTCCATTGGATGTCACAGTCAAGGTTAGAATTAAAAAGCTGGCTGAATATCTTAAGAATGAATTCGTTATGACCTCTTCCTTAAGAGAAGTGGTCCCGAGTGCTGCTTGATTTTGAAATAAATAACAACAAAAAAAGAGGGGACGTCTAACCCCTCTTTCTTTTTGCCTAATTTTAATTACTTATTTAATATTTGATAGAAAATCAAACACCTTTTCATTAGTTAACGCATGAGTTATGTAAACTCTTGCATGGTCATCATTTATGTCTTTATGGTGTTCTTTTAGATGCTCTAATTCTTTCTCGACTCTTTCTTCGTCTGGTTTTATGTCTTCTTCTTTCGCAATTTTAGGTAAAATTAAGTCAGTCTTAACTCTTTTTTCTGCATCTCCGCGCCATTCCTTTTTCAAATCATCTTCAGTCTTATTGATTTGTTTTAAGTAATCATCAAAATTCATTTTCATTTGTTCAATCTGAGCTTTGAAGTTTTGTGACATTTTCTCAACTTCTTCTTCGATTAAGATTTCTGGTAGTTCAATTTCGGCTTCTTTTATAATGTTTTCAATAATTTCAATTTTACGACCTTGGTCAGCCTTTACTTCTTTGTCCTTCTTCATATTTTCACGTAGCTGTGTTTTAAAATCATCTATATTTTTGAAATCTCCAAGAGTTTTAATAAATTCGTCATTTAATTCTGGTAGATTTTCCTTTTCTTTTTCGTCCACTTCTTCACCACTAGTTTTCTTTTGTATATAGGAAGCTTCTGCCTTTTGTTTTCTGATGTAGTCTATATATTCGTCGATTTCTTTGTCAGTAACCTCAGTCTTTTCAGCTGGCTTAACATCTTTTGCAATTTTTTTGTAATCAGGAAGTTCAACTTTTGGCATTAGTGCAAAAGTAGCTTTGAATTCAAGTTCTTCTCCTGGGACCATTTTAGTTATTTCGACTTTAGGATTTGTAATTGCTTGAATTTTTTCTTCAGCAACTAAAAGAGGTAGTATTTCATTTAGTGAAATGTATGCTTGTTCCTGGAAAATGGCCATTTCCCCTAGTTTTTCAATCGCCATTTTTTCTGGAACTTCTCCTTTTCTAAAACCTTTTACTTCAAGGTCTTTACTCGCTGACTTTATTGCTCTTTCTTTAAAATTTCCGAAAAAGTCTTTTTCTACTTTTATATTTAGTGTAATCTCTTTATTTTCCTCTTTTTTATCTATTATTTGATATTTTTTTTGTTCTGACATTTTTTAATTTAATTATTGAATAATTATCGTATAGGGCAGAGTCTAACTTATATGAAAAGTTTTGTAAATAAAAAAACACCTTCCAGCTTGAATATTAGGTGCTTTTTTAATATTAATTTAATTCTTCTTCAATTTCTTGCTCAATTTCAGATATTTCTTGTTCTATCTGGTCTAGTTCTGGTAATTCTAGATCTTTCTCTATGTCTGACAGATCTTTAGCAACATTATCCGGTAGACCTTGATTTTGATTATTACTTACATTCTCATTTTTTATTGAATCCCAGTAGTAGTAACCACCTAGAACTATTAACACTATTATTATTATAGAACCAATGATTGGGCCAACTGCACCATCTTCCTTCTTTATTGGGTCATGTGGTTCTTGTGTTTTTTTATTTAACTCCGTATTATTTTCCTCCATATTAATTATTATTATAGCTTATAAATTAGTTCTGTGTAGTTGTGGCATTGTTTGATTCGTCGTCATTATCTTCATCTTTATCATCTTCACCATCTTCACCATCTTCTTCATCATTATCTTCATTTAAATTAGGTACATTACTTATAATTTCATCCTTTAATGTTTGAATAAGATCTCTAATTTCCTGCTGAACATTTTTTACAGAAGTTTTAGTTTGCTCAATAATTTCTCTAGCCTCTTCTGGTGATATTTCAGATTCCACTCTATCACTCATTAAATCTTGTGCTGCTGATATTTCAAGACTCAGTTCTTCTATTGAATTTTTAACATCTTGGATTTTCGAATCTGTTTCTTCTAATTCAATTTCAAATTTTTCTGAAAAGAATTCTGCTCTCTCTTCTATTTTATTTACAGCGTTAGTTAGTTTTTCGTTAACTTGGTTGAATCTATTAAAAATAGATGTTGCTAAACCGTTAATTCTGTTCTGGGCTTTATCACTTAGTTTTGTTTTTCTTTCTTCAACCCTTTCTAATTTTTGGTTAATTCTATTCTCAATCTTATCTTTTTTGTTTTGTAGTTTTTTGTCGGTGTTCTCTTCTGTCTCGCCAAATTGAAATATATCAGAGTCTCCAGGCCTTTCTACTTCTCTTAATTGTTCTCTTCTTCTTTCATTTATTTCATCGATATTTTGTCTTTGTTCTTTGAGTATCTCTATTGAGTCGAATGGGTTTTGAGCATTAGCGGTTGTAAAGAAAGATAGTACTACAGCTAAGGCAAGTATTTTTGATAAGTTATTCATGAAAATTAATTAAGCTTTTAATATTTTCATTATAACGTTTTAAATATAAAAACAAAAACCACACATCTGTGTGGTTTTAATAATTTGTTTAATGTGAAGTAAATTATTCTGAATCAGCGTCCTTAAATTTATCGTTGTAAATCTCAATAGACTTTTGGATTGCCTCATGTGCTTCCTTCCTACCTTTTGTTCCGTTAATTTCTACGACCGCAGTCTCACCATCGCTTTTAAGATGTTTGTAGGTCTTAAAGAAGTGAATTATTTCTTTCATTTTGTGACCGTTTATATGCTCCATCTCGTGAGTATCTTCCCAACGACGATCTTTTTCAGGTACACCAACTATTTTATAGTCAGATTCGCCATCATCAATCATTTCAATAACTGCAATAGGACGAACCTTAACTAAAATACCTGGGTGAAGTGGAAAAGTAGTTAGAACAACAACATCTAGAGGGTCATTATCTTCCCAAAGAGTTCTAGGTACAAATCCGTAATCAAAAGGGTATGGTGCAGAACTGTAATTAGCTCTGTCTAATGAAATAAGACCTGTTTTTTTATCAATCTCATATTTATTGTTGGATCCATCAGGGATTTCGATGATAACGTTAATTACGCCATCTTTCTCATATCCATGTGGAATTTCATGCCATAAGTTCATATTTTTTAAATTAAATTATTAAGATCCCTAAATTATAACAGAAGATTATTCTTCTTCATCTTTTGAATCATCTTCAGTTTTCTTTTCTTCAGATTCTTTCTCATTAGTTGATTCTTCAGTAATTTCTTTCTCTTCATTTACTGACGCTTCTTCATCTTTTGAATCATCTTCAGTTTTCTTTTCTTCTACTGATTCTTCTTTATCATCATCACCATCGATCGACTCAATATCAATTTTCCAGCCTGTAAGTTTTGCTGCAAGACGAACATTTTGACCACCTTTACCAATCGCAAGTGATTGTTGTTCTTCACTTACCATAACTTTCGCTTTATTTTCTTCTTCATCAACATCGATCTCAATTATTTTAGCTGGAGAAAGTGCTTCATTAATAAATTCAGCTGGATCCTCTGACCATTCAATAACATCAATTTTTTCACCACCTAGTTCCGACATAATAGTTGTTACACGAACACCTCTTTGACCAACTAGTGCTCCTACTGGATCAATACTTTCATCTTCTGAATAAACAGCTACTTTTGATCTTGAACCAGCTTCACGGGCGATAGCCTTAACTGTAACAACTTCACTTGAAAGTTCTGGAACTTCTGCTTTGAAAAGTTCTTCTAAGAATTTTGGATGTGATCTAGATAATTTTAGAAATATACCTCTTGGAGTTTCATCTACTTTGAATAAGTAAGCACGAACACGCTCTCCCTGTCTGAATCTTTCACCAGGAATTTGTTCGTTGTAAGCCAGCATTCCAATTGCACGACCCATATCAAGAAAAATTGTTCCTCTTTCAACCCTTTCTACTGTTCCTGAAACAATTTCCCCTTCTTTTTCACCATACTCAGACATTACAGAAGTTTTTTCAGCTTCTCTAATCTTTTGTGTGATAACTTGTTTTGCTGTTTGTGCTGCAATTCGTCCAAAGTCATCCTTCTTTTCAAGTGGAAAAGTTACTTCATCTTCAATTACAACATCCTTTTTGATAAGTTTAGCTTCTTCAATCAAAATATGATGCTCTGGATTGTAGCGAATTTTTACTTCTTCGTCTTCCTTAAGGTTTGTAGCGTCATATTCCTCGTCTTCCATTACTACATTTTCCTTGTCGACTACAATTTTTGTTTGCCAAAATTCCACATCTCCAGTGTCTGTGCTAAATTTTGCCTTAACTATTTGTCCCTTTTTACCGTACTCCTTTTTATAAGCAGTTCCTAAAGCAATTTCAATTGCCTCAATAATTTTACTCTTTGGGATTCCTCTTTCTTCTTCGAGCTGTGATAATACAGCGTTAATTACTTTTAAATCAAACATATTTAATTGTGTTTAAGCCTAAAATAGGCGATATTTCTAAAATTTTCCAAAAAAATTAGCTCGCCTACTCTGGCGAACTTCCTCTCCTGTATGTAAAGATATTAACAGTTTTTATGAAAAGTGTCAATTTTCATTCATTATTATATAAATTGTGAACAACTTCTTTTTTTCTTTTTCAAAACCTGCTAAAATTAACCCATTAATCAGTATTTTTATAATCCAAAACATGTCACAAATTAAAAACAAAAAGTTTCAGACGATAGCGCTTGTATTAGGTATTGCAACGATCGCTATCCTAGGAGGAATATCAAGTTTTGGAAATGAAAATATAACAGAAGCTCAGGAACCTTCAGCAACACCAGACACAAAAGAACTATCAGGCTATGCATGGTCATCTAATGTTGGTTGGATATCTATGAACTGTTCTAATACAGGGACTTGTTTGACTTCTAAATATGGGGTGACTCTAGATGAAGAAACAGGAGATCTAACAGGAGAAGCTTGGTCATCTAATGTTGGATGGTTGCAGTTTGGAGGTTATAACACTACTGACTTTCCAGTAGATTCTTCTACTCAATCAATAAATGCAAATATAGACACAGATAATGGTTCAATGAATGGTTGGGCTCGGTTTTTGGGGTTTGGAGATGATAGGTTGATGGAGATGAATAATTATTCTGATTTGTTAGTATATGCGCAGAACCCAACTATAAATGTACAGTCAGGAACATTTGATACAGAAATGGTTATAGAAAACAATACTGATTCTAGTATTACAATAAGTGGTATATCAAGAATAAAAATTACAAATCCAACTAATACAGTTCCGGGTCCTGGTGACTCCTTAACTTGTATAGAGTCGCTTGATGGAGCATGGTATGATCAGACTAGTTACGGTTGTTCAGCACTTGAGCCAGGGATGTCTACAGGGTTGTGTAGTTTGCAAGAAAGTTTTCCTTATATTGTCTCTCCATTTGATGATGATGATCATTATATTTTAGAAAGTGTTTATAAAAATGGCTATATCCCTGTTTCAGAAAATGATGTTATTTTAAATTCAGGTGAAAAAATTATTGTTCCAGGAGGTAGTTTTTACGATTGTACTAGAAATAACTATAATAGTTTGGTTTCTAATATTGTGGGTGAAGTTGAGGGTGGCTTATTGGTAACTAGTGTAGTGAATCCTGTAAATAATGCTCAACTAGCCTGGGACGGTTGGGTATCACTATCCGGTCTATCAACCGATGATTCAACATACGGTGTATCAAGAACAGAAGACACACTATCAGGATACGCATGGGGAGATGATGTAGTTGGATGGATTGATTTCTCTGGTGTATCTTTATCGGAATCACCTGCACAATGTGGAACTGCAAACGCTATAAACATAAGCACAAAACCAGTAACAGATTTCTGTGATACAGGAACACTATCAGGTGTGGTATCTCAAGCAGACCAAGACTCATGGACATGGACATGTCTAAATGAATCATCATCTGCACAATGTGGTGCATCTTGTAGTATAAACGAATGGATTTGTGGTGATGAATGTATTTCAACATCAGAAACTTGTGGAAACAATGTTTGTCCAATAGGTAAAATAGAACAACCGGTAGGTTCAGGAACATGTGAAGTCGATACGGGATCATGTCCCGCAGGACAAATAGAAGATCCATCTAATCCTGGAGTATGTATAGAAAACACAGGTAGTTATAATGGTGATATAACAGCATTCATTGCTCAACCAAGAATCATAAATAGTGGTGAGGAATGTAGTTTGAATTGGGCAGTATATACGGAAGATGCATCATCAGTGTTATGTGAAGTTGTTCCAGATGGTGGAGATACTATAAAGATTGATCCTGAAGATGGAAATTTGGGTAATGTTAAATCAGGAACCGTTAAGTATGAAAATGTTACCTCATCAACAAACTATACAATGTCATGTTACGGAGCTGTTGGAGGTGATGGACCAACTATTAAAACAAAAACATCAACTCTTCTTTCAGAAGAAACAGCAAAATGTATTATAAACCCTACCTTCAGAGAATTTTAATTAAAAACATTATGATAGGAGATAAAATAGAAAAAAACATAAACAAAGATCACAAAAACAAAACACAGTTGATAATATCAATAATTATCATTGCTATAGTTATAATACTGTTTGCTGTATTTATGAGGTTGGACTTTTCAAAACCTGCACCAGTTTCACAAGAAGAAACCCTAACTCCACAAGAAAGAGGTGCTATTATTGATAAAGCAACAAAAGACATGGAGTTTTCAACAGTAGAGGAGAGGTCAGCTTCTGTTTCAAATGTTAATATAAAAGGAAACCAAGAAGCACGTATGAGAGCAGTTAATCAATAATTTAATAATTAAATAAACAATAATCATGAAATCACTTATAAAAACATCAAAAGTATTAATACTAGCTATTGCAGTATTAACCATTGCATCATTCGCTCAAGCAGCATGGGATGCTCCTTCTGGTACACCATCAGCATCAAACAATGCACCAACACCTATAAATGTATCTACTTCACAACAAGACAAGGCTGGGAAGTTCACTGCTAGTGTTGTTGGAGCTGACTCACTTTGTTTGACTGGTGCCGGTTGTTTGTCTGAGTGGCCAGGGGGAGGAGCTAAGCTTATGAAGCTTTCATGGTCTGCTGATAATGGTATTTTTCTTGGAGAAGGTATAAGTTCAGTTACAGGAAGTTCTAAAAAATATGTAACTTTTACAAATCCTATGTCAGATGTTAACTATGCTGTAGTCTGTAATGGGACAATGTCTCTGGGAGCCGAGCTGCAGCTTTACTCTTATAATAAGACTGTAGATGGTTTTATGGTTAGTGGGGCACATGCTGCTGGTGCTGACCCTATAAATTATATTGATTGTATAATATATTAATAAATATAAAAAACACTTCAATTGAAGTGGTTTTTTTGTCCTTTAGAGTTTTTCCACAGGCACAAAGAAGATCCTTATATTTAACCTGTTATAATAAAAGACATAAAGGACATGTTTAATTTTATTAAAACAATTTTAATATTTTCAATTCTTATTTTTGTCCTTTTCTCTATCTCTATTGTTTCTGCTGGTTCGTCGTTTTAAAACAAAATTATGAAAACATTAACAAATATATTTATAGGAAGATCTGGATGTGGAAAAGGAACACAGATTGAACAACTTACACAATCAGTCGAATCTGATGATTGGAAAAGAGTTTTTCATTTAGAAGCGGGTGATAGATTTAGAAATTTTATTAAGGGAGAATCTTATTCTAGTCAATTAACAAAAGAAATTTCAGAAGATGGTGGTTTACAGCCTGAGTTTTTATCTATCTGGGCCTGGGGAGGAGAGCTTGCAAAAGGTTTTAAAAAGATCAGCATCTTTTTGTTGATGGAACACCTCGCAGATTGATTGAAGCAAAAATTTTAGAATCAGTTTTTGATTTTTATAATATAAAAAAAGTTAACATTATTTATTTGAACGTTTCTCGTGATTGGGCAACAAACAGAATGAAAGCTCGCGGTAGAGCAGATGATTTAGAGGATCATGATATTAAAAAAAGATTGGATTGGTTTAATAATGAAGTTATACCAGTAATTGATTACTATCGTTCTCATAAGAATCATAATTTTATTGAGATAAATGGGGAACAAGACATAGAAAAGGTTCATAAAGATATTATTTCAGCACTGGATTTGTAATCTAATATGCGATAGATTTAGAAAAGTGATAAAACTTAAAACAAAAGAAGATATTAAAAAACTTAGAATCGGTGGTCAAAAACTGGCTTCGATCGTTGAAGAAACTGCTTCAAATATAAAACCTGGTATTTCTACACAAGAATTAGATAAAATTGCAGGTAAATTAATTGAATTACATGGAGGAAGATCTTCATTTTTGAATTACACTCCAGTAGGTGCAGATAGACCTTACCC
>Ga0136604_1000088_pt1 | contig 53403 bp, 48 predicted proteins | sample AntRauFillE10628_FD_104928 | JGI IMG/M metagenome (GOLD analysis project Ga0136604, IMG submission 104928) | Saline lake microbial communities from Rauer Islands, Antarctica - Metagenome Filla E10 #628 | ecosystem: Environmental > Aquatic > Non-marine Saline and Alkaline > Saline | place...
ATTTCGGATAATTGGGGCACATCGTTTTCACAAGACAATCGATCTTCAAGAAACTGATAAAAATTTAAATCATTTTTTTGGCAAGTTTTCATCAGACCCAGGTAAAAATCCCAGGCCCTAGTGTAGCTTCAAATTAATTCTTTCCACTTTTCCTTTAGCCTATTGGTTGTTTTATGATTCACTTTATCAGTGTTAAAGGAAAAAGATCGAGAAAAAATTCTAGAAGTAATCAAGAAGAGCAAGGATGCCCGTGTAATCTATCGTGCAAATGCTTTAAATTTTCGACACAAAGGCTTAACTGCAGTTGAAGTCGCCGATTTTCTGGAAATAACCAGCCGGACAGTTTTTAATATCGAAAGCAACTATGAAGAGTTAGGTCTTGAGAGGGCACTTTATGATGATCCTAGACCAGGAACCCCTATCAAGTTTGATGATCGTGTAAAAAGCCAAATCATTGAAGGACAAAATTGTAGAGAAAATTAGCCTTGAAACAGTTCGGATAATTTTGCAAGAGCACGATATCAAGCCTTGGAGGCAGAAGAGTTGGTGCGTTCCAGACTTGGATGAAGAGTTTGTTGAAAGAATGGAAGACGTTCTCAAAATTTATGAGAAAGATTATGACGAGAAAAGACCAGTTGTTTGTCTCGATGAAAAACCGATCCAACTTTTGGGTGAAGTTAGGCCGCCCTCAGGAATTGCGCCAGGAGAAATAAGAAAAGTTGATTTTGAGTATAAACGCAATGGAACTTGCAGTGTTTTTTGTGCAGTTGAGCCATTGGTCGGAAAGTATGTAAATAAAGTCTCGAAACGCCGCACAGCTGGGGATTTTGCAAAGTTTCTAGCCTCAATTGAGCGTCGATATTTAGATGCAAAAAAAATCGTTTTGATAATGGATAACCTTAACACTCACAAAGAAAAGTCAGTTATCGACTTTTATGGAAAGGAAGAAGGCAAAAGGATTTGGAAGCGACTTGACGTTCACTATACTCCGAAGCATGGAAGCTGGTTGAATCAGGCGGAGATCGCAATCAATATGTACTCAAGACAATGTCTTGATAAATCTCGCATACCGGACATTGAACTTTTAAGAAAAAGAACAGCTGCATGGAATCGAGTGGCGAATGTAAAAAAAGTTCAGATACGTTGGAGATTTACTCGCAAAAAAGCTCGCGAGAAATTTGGCTATACTTGAAAAAACTTCCTGGAAGCTACACTAGTGCTCTGTAAATTGAGCCACGATCACTCAGCCACTGAATATCTCTTGAAGTCTTTCCAGTCTTGAATCTTGCGTCCACACTCTGGATCATCAAGTTTTGAATATTTGTCGCCAACAGTGGTGACTTCCTCGCCACGTATGAGATCGCCTCACGGTCATGGCAGTCAAGTCAAAAGGCCACATAGACTTTTTCGCCATTAAAACATTGAATCTCTAAACCATCTGAGCACCAGCGAGTGTTTGAATGAAGAGTAATAATTTTGCCCGTCTTTTCATGTTCTCGAACGACAGTTTCTTTTTTAAGAAGCAGTCCATTCATTTCCATTACTCGAAAAATCCTCTTTCTATTGAACTTTGAGAGGCCTTCTTGTCTACGTTTTTTGTTAATCATGGCCGTGACTCTTTTGTGTCCGTAGCTAGGTCTGTCTTTGAGGATTAGATTAATTTCAACGAGAACTGCTAAATCTGATTCTTTTTTATATCGTACACGTTTCATATTTTTTCCCTTTCTCTTCCAGTATAGAGATGCCCTACCAACCTTGAGCTCGACGCATACTCTATTCTTAGAACAGCGCGAACCAAGTAATAGAATTACTTCTTTGGTGACTTCAACTTTTCCGATCGTTGATTTTTTTTTAGAACTTCGACGGCCGTCTGAAGGATCTCGTTGCTAACGGCCATATTACCAACAGCTTTTTTAAGATGATTATTTTCTTCTTTAATCTTCTCGAGCTCTGAAATGAGTTCATGGACATCAATCGATTCTTTCTTTTTGTCTTGGGCCATTTCTCTCTTCCATTTATGAATGGTAACTGGGTGGATTCCGTGTTTACGGGCCAGGTTGGAAACAGTCATATCACCAGATTCAAGCTCGTTCAAAAGCTGGATCTTTTGAGATTTGGTTCGATACGTTCTTTTCGTGGTTTCAGTAGCTTGCATAGATCCTCCAAGGGTGGAGGTGTCTAGTTCAATTGGGGGTTACGAACATATCTTAAAAGCACAACCATTCTTAAACTAGTGATCTCTTGATTTAATCAGAATGTCAGTTCAAGTCTGAACTTCTACAAATTAAGTGAGCCTACCTAATAATTGTGCCTACAAGCTCTCCTGGCCCCTGTTTCACGACACTCTTTTGTTAATTGGTTAATTTTTTTCTCTAAAACATGAGAAAAATCAACAATAGTGGTGTCCTGGATTTCAAGTACGTATAGTCCATTATGTTCAGAGTTTAAGTAATAAGACATTTCTTCATAAACTTCAGGGGCGATAGAGTCAGAGTTTATTAAGTCCATCGCAATAACTGAGCCAGAGCCACCTAAGAAGGCCAAGTTCGCTCCACCTGTCTGAATCGTTACATAAGCAATTCCAATGGCCGATACCAACGTCCCAATAGGGCGAAAATACCTCATAAATGTCTTCATTCCCTCTGATCTACTTGCTTCAGCAAGAAGAATGTCTTTTCTTACACCTTCAGACTTATCACCAAGCTGGATACATTTTTTCCTCTGTTTAGATAAGCAAAACTTGTAAATGACTCTATCGGGATTATCTGGATTCTCTTCGAACGTAATAATCTGGGGCTCTCTTGGACTCCAGGACTTTATCAGTCCTGAAGCCGCAAAAGAATGTTGTACCGAAGTAACAAGAGTTATTATAAGTAGAAAATACTTCATTATTACCTCAAAATCTTTGATAATCTATCGGACACATACTCAGCATCAAATTCTTCTACAGCAATAACTGAGTCACCCTTATTTAATTCTAGGTTCCCAGCGATTTTCTCTAAAGTATCCAAATCCTCACCAGCAGAATCAACGAACCACGCTTTATAACCAAGTGCAGCAACAAGAAAAAAAGAATAATCTTGAACATGAGTTTTTGTCATTCCTGAAATAGTACCGGCAAGTACTTCGTCTGATAGCCCGCTATGTATATGACTACCATTTCTAAACCGTTTTATTATCCGAGTTCTAAGATCTCTCCATCTAAGAACTCCCACAACTGCAGTAGCACCGATCAGAAGACCATCAACAATGTGCTCTGTATTTTCTTTATCAGCATACTCTTTAATTTTTTCATTCAATATCTCTTTCGGGTAACCTAATTTATTACCTAGGGGCAAGAAGCATTCTGTATTTTGCGTTATTAAGTCAGGGTTCTGGCTAATCGCACAATAACTGAAAGCTATGTTTCCGCTTTTTTCGAGTTCAGTTACTTTAATACCATGGTGCATATCGCCACCTACTAGGTCTTCCTTATTTATTAACATAGTAGAGCCAGCCAGGGCATTAAAACTTAGAAGCGATAATACTGTAGTTGTTAAAAAAAACTTTTTCATAATTTCTCCAAATTCGTTTGATTAACGGTTTCAGTAACCAATAATCGTTGTTGTCAATTGATTCATCTTGTCAAGTAAGTCTATTTTGACTCAACCCGAGACGCGGTGCAGCAACAAAACCGTTTCCTTGTAACCTTTACATGTATATATCTTGAACAGATAACCGTACTTTCAGATAGTTAAGAGAAAACATATAGAGACCGGGAAGTTTTGGCGTATTGCAGATAGTTAAAGTCAGATAATTGTTAAGTATAAGAATTCACTGCTGGGCCCCAATGTTTTAAGATAAACATCGGAGTTAAAATGATTTTAAGCCTTGAAAAACTAAGACGAGATTACAAAGTTTATCGAAAAAAAGATCTTGAAATTGCTGCGAGAATTAACATTTTACTTTCATACTCAAAGCTAGAGCTGAGACATGATGGAGATATTAATAAGGAGTCTAAACAGCTTCACTTGGCCTCATTACTAGAGTCTCTACCGATTTCAGAGCGAACGATTCAGCGTTGGAAAAAAAATTACAATGAGAGAGGCCCTGATGGCCTGGGAAAGTTGAAGGCGACGGGACGCCGACCTGTCGCTATACGCCCGAGGATTAGAAGAGTTATTACTGGCTATCGAAAAATGTATCGCTGGGGAGCTGAAGTTACTCAGGCGCATCTAGAAATAGATCTTAACTATATTATATCAAAGCATAAAATAGAAAAATTTCTAGATGATTCAGGGCTTAGAAATCAGTATCCATGCACAACAAAGAAAAGACAAAAAGCAGAGAAAAAGAAAAAGCATACAAAAGTTGTTATCGTCGCCAACCCCGGCCAGCAAACGCAAATGGATGTTAAGTACCAGCTTCATCTACTTAAGAACAAACAGAAGTGCTATGTTTATAATTTTATCGATCATGCTTCAAATTGGTCCTTTAAGTATGCCTATAATCGAATTAATGCTCGAAATACAAAAGACTTCAAACGGATAATGGCGTTGAATTCACTTCCAAATACATCTCTGGTGCGCCTGATGAGCCCAAAGAGCATTTACTACAGGTCTTTTGCGACGAAAACGAGATTACTCACAAGTTAATTCCTCCAGGAGAAAAAGAGTTACAAGGATTAGTTGAGAGGTCTCACCGCCAAGACGATCAAGAGTTATTTTCTAGGATCGATCCCCAGGATCTGGCCGAGTTTAATCATCTTTTACAGAGCTATCAGGGCGATAGAAATCGCAAGAGGAGGTTTAAGAAACTCGATTGGAAAACACCTGACGAATGGCTCGAGAATTATCTGGTGGTAAATATGGCCATCATGTTAATTTTTAAAGAAAAAGATGTAAGAAAACTGGAAGATACCGTAAGCCCATGTAAGTTGGCAGCCTAGCTAATGACAAAACTTCCCGGTCAGTACACTTAACTTTTTATGGCCCAGTGTATTCAAACAAATAATGCACTGTAGGCATTTTTATTTGAAATTATATTGACATAGTGCTTTGTAGGCTGCTATTTCATGTCGTGTTTTGAATGACCGAAGCAAAGCGCAAAAAGTCTCACGCAGCATTAATTGCAACGTAAGACTTTGGAATTTCTAAAACTATGTTATTTCAACGCTTTGCAGTGAAAAAACTACACGCAACGTTAAAAATATGTTTTTCGGTGATATAAGCAAAGTCCGGAAAACATTCGAGAAACGGATTTTTTGAAAGTAAAATCTCATCAAAAATAGGGGAAAAAAAGATGAATGATGTACGTATTATTAAAAGGTACCAGAACCGTAAACTTTATGACACGCACCAGAGCTGTTATGTGACTCTTGAAGAGATTGCACAGATCATCCGCGAAGGTCATGAAATTCAAGTGATCGACAACAAAACGAAGAACGACATCACTTACATGACGCAAATCCAACTTCTTTTTGATCAAGAGCGAAAGTCAACAAAAGCTGGTGACGTTGAGCTTCTTAAGCGTGTTGTTCGCTGCGAAGAAGGAACATTTACTGGTTATATCCGATCTTTAGAAGGCACAACGGCCGAAGAAGCTACTTATCAGGAAGAAACTTTGAAGCCTTACATGCAAAATAACGAGACAAACACAACACTTGATACGCCCAACACTTTAAACTAAGATTAAAGTTCTAAGATTGGTCCGTAACAAGTAGAAGACATGTTGAAATCTCGTCTAATATCAGTATCTAGTTTCTGGCCAGTGGTTATTTTATCCGCTGGCCTAGTTTTTTCAGTTCAAGCACAGTCTATTAAAGATCTTACTTCTAAAGACTCTGAAAAAAAATCTGGTCAAACAAGATCGAGAAGTTCGAGCCGGGCAGCAACAAAGCTGAATGCTCACAATGTTGGTATTGGCCTTGGTCAGACTTTTTTAAATAGTAGCTTCGGAGATAATGGCGATGACAAAATAGCCATCCCCGATATTTATTACACTTATTCAGCTAGTCGCTCTTTTGATTTTTTGGCCAATTTTCATACCTCCTCTCACAAGCAAGAAGGCCGTGAGGTCGACACGCTAGGTTTGGCCTTGGGGATTAAGGGACGCTTCTACCAATATGACAATTTCTCTCCTTTTCTCGTCGGCGGTTTTGGTTTTTACCACCCTAAAATGAAACGATTGATTGGACAAAACTTCGTCAATTCAGACTCAAAGTTCATATTTGGGATGCATTTTGGCCTCGGTGCTGAACTTGTCCTAAATGATCGAGTGACAGTAGGGACCATCCTACACTTCCACGACCCTTTTTCTGTACAACAGGACAACCAACCAGAAGTCGATGGCTCTTATTATAAACTCTTACTTACCGCCCTCTATTCATTCTAGTTAAAATATCCTAAAACAGTTACATGAAGCGACTTTATATATTCACAGGAAAGGGTGGAGTTGGAAAAACAGCTTTCTCTATGGCCTTTACACGACATCTTCAGCAAGCGGGTTACAAGGCCAGATACAATAGCTTTGATCAAGCTGCGCCGACGGGACTTTGCGATCATTTTGGCCTAAACGCACTGGAGTTATCCAACGCAGAAAGTGCCTCAAAGTATATAGAAAAAAAACTAGGCTCGGCCATCGTCGCCAAATGGATTCTTAAAACGCCCTTTTTTAGCTCACTTTTTGACATGCTGCCAAGCCTTGGTCATATGATTTTATTTGGCCACCTGGTCGATCTTCTTCGTAATGACCCTGAGCTTACTATTGTGATGGATTCCCCATCATCGGGTCATGCCTTAACTATGTTTGAAGCTTCTTTTAATTTTCTCGAAATGTTTAAATCGGGCATGATTGTTGAAGACATTCATAAAATGCATGAGTTTCTTTATGAGAAAGAATCCATTCAAACTTTTATTCTGGCACTTCCAACTCTTATGGCCACCCAAGAATCCACAGAGCTAAAGGCCCAATTGGAGACCCTACATGTCTCCACCCAAATTTTATTAAATGAAAGCTATCTAAAAATCCCTGCTCTTAATCATAACCAAGAAGAGCTGCCAGAATTCCTAAAAAAGAAATTGAGCCTTGAGCAAGAAGTCGTTGAGGCAAATGAACAAGGTTTCACCGAAAGCTTTCAACACTACCCAAGCACAAGCTTGGCACAAACTATAGACTTCCTGACCTCTGATATGGATAAACTCGTATGATCCCGCAAAAAAGTATCGAAATTTTCGCAGGAACAGGAGGGGTTGGAAAAACAACACTGGCCACATCTCGTGCAGTTCATTTAGCACAACAGGGACGAAAAGTGCTTTTGATTACAATCGACCCGGCCAAACGCCTAAAACAAGTTTTAAAAATTCAAGACAATGAAAGTGGAGAAGTTAAAACAATCAACTGCAGAGATATTGTAGATGAATCACAAAGAGAGACGACTCCAGAGGCAACATTTGATGCTCTTCTAATGTCACCTTCACATACGCTTAAAAAGATTTCTGAAAAGATCCCAGACAAGATCGACCTGGATAACAAGATTCTACGAATCCTCACTAAACCATACGGAGGCATGAACGAGATTATGTCTATCGTAGAGGTACAGCAACAACTCAATACTCAAAAATACGAAACAATTGTGCTTGATACCCCTCCAGGTAAACATTTTATTGATTTTCTTGAATCGGGACAAAAAATTAGAAAGTTTTTTGATAAAAGCTTTATTGAAATCTTTAAGTACCTGGGCAAGTCATTTAGATCTTCTTCGAGCTCAAAAGACAAACCAGGCCTATTTAAATCTCTTATCTCATCTGGCGTAAAGAAGCTTCTGTCCTACCTCGAAAAGGTTACGGGAGCAGAGTTCGTCAATATCTTTGTCGACGCCATCTTTAATATTTATAAAAACAAAGATGGCTTTCTCGATGCTTTACGCTTTGGTGAAGACCTCAAAAAACGAGAGTTTTCAAATTGGTTTCTCGTTACATCTGTAGAGCAGATGAAAGTCGAACAGGCCAAAGAACTCAAAGAGATGGCCGCAAAATTCATTCATGAGGATCATTACCTCATACTTAATAAATGCTTGGAAAAACCCTTACAAGATTGGGATCCCGGCCAGAATAAAGAGCTTATCGAGCTGCGCGACTCCATGGTCGAAAGAGAAAAATCACTCAAAGACTTCGCTCAAGAAACTTTTTCCCAGACAGTTGAATTTGAGGAGGTTTTCTCTTCTTCTCCAATTGAGCACGTCATGAAATCGGCCAATCAATGGCCTCGAGGATAACTAAAGGTCATATATGATAGAGACTAAAGAACAACTTGAAGAGTTCATCATCCAAAATTGGAATGAAGTGAACAAATACCTCGACCAAAAATTCTCTGAGGGACCAACTCCTTTTTATACAAGCGTCGACATTAGAGAAAGTGCAAGTAAGCTCGCGCCCGTCGACAATAACTTATACCCAGCCGGTTTTAATAATTTATGTGCCCTCGATTTAGACAGCGCCTCGACTCAGATCAGACAAACTCTAGAGTCTATAACTCCCAAGGCGCAAAAAGTTTGCATTATTCCTGAATCACATACAAAAAATACTTTTTACCTGGACCATCTTGCTATCCTTGGAAAAACCGTTCGTGATGCCGGTTATGACATCTGTTTTGCGAGTCCTGATCCTAAATTATTCGAGCAATCCGACGAGCTGAGCCTACTTTCGCATTCTAAGTATGATGTGCTTATAGAAAAACTCTCTTTATCAACAAATTCGGAGATTGAAGTCAAAGGCATTAAACAAGACATCGTCATCCTGAATAATGATCAATCAACTCCCTTACCTCTGGATTGGCCAAAGATAAAAACCCCAGTTACACCATCCCCTCTAATTGGATGGACAAAACGACAAAAATCTAAACATTTTAAACATTACAAAGATGTCGTAGACGAATTTGGTGAGCAGTTCGACATAGTGCCTGATCTTTTACAAGCAAAGTTTAAAAATATCGATACAGTCGACTTCTCATCACGTCAGGGTCTAGAACCCCTCGCAGAAGCCGTGGACTCTTTGATGCAAGAAGCCGGAGGTAAGGGGAAAGTGTTTGTTAAAGCTTCCCAAGGAACCTACGGCATGGGCATAAGCGTTGTGAGCTCTGGAGAAGAAATACTTAACATGAATAAAAAAATGCGAAATAAAATGGATACGGGTAAAAATAGTCTAAAATTCACCTCTGTCCTGGTTCAGGAAGGGATTGAAACCATACTTAAATACGATGATATGCCTGCAGAGGTGACCATCTATCTAGTTGGTGGTAAGAGTGTTGGAGGCTTTATGCGGGCCAATTCTGAGCGAGATTCATCGTCAAACTTGAATAGCCGCGGCATGGTCTTTAAGAAGTTTTGTATTAGTGAAATCAGACAAAACCAAGACCACGCTGCCAAAGAAGCCGTTTACTCTGTCATCGCCAGGCTTTCGACCTTGGCCGGTGCGCGTGAACTTAAAGAGATACTTTAAAGGAAGGATTATTATGACAATGAAAGGCGCAAAACCCAATGTTCTTGAGGCCATCGGCAATACACCCATTATTAAGGTCAGTCAGAGATTAACTGGTGTTGAGTCCGAAATCTATATCAAGTTGGAATACATGAATCCAGGTGGATCGACTAAAGACCGTATTGGGAAGTACATGCTTGATAAGGCCCTTGAAGAAGGAAAGCTCAAGCCTGGTGGGACCATTATTGAGGGTACTTCTGGGAATACGGGCGTTGGCCTGGCCATGTGGGCCGCAGTCCATGGCCATAAGTGTATTTTCGTCTTGGCCGACAAGCAATCAAAAGAAAAAATTGATAACCTTAGGGCCTTTGGCGCGAAAGTTGTCGTCTGTCCGACCAACGTGGAACCTGAAGACCCTCGTTCATACTATAGCGTTTCAAAAAGACTCTCTGAAACAATACCAAATTCTTACTACGTCGATCAGTACAATAACCTACACAACCGAGATACCCACTACACTTGGACGGCACCAGAGATTTACGAACAAACCTCTGGTGATTTTGACATCTTTATGGCCGGCGTTGGAACAGGGGGAACGATCACGGGTTGTGGTCGCTACTTCAAAGAGAAAAATCCTGAAATTAAAATAGTCGGAGTGGACTGTGAAGGCTCCATTATTGCTCATTATGCTGAAACAGGAGAGATGGGAGAGGCCAGACCTTATGTTCTAGAAGGTGTCGGAGAAGACTTCATCCCTGATAATTACAATTTTGATGTCATCGATGACTTCGTCGTTGTTGGAGATAAAGAAAGTTTTATTATGACCCGTAAACTTCTCAAGCTAGAAGGAGTCTATGCAGGCGGTAGTGCTGGCGCGGCGATTGTCGGGGCCATCAAGTACGCAAAAACTTTAAAAGAGCCTAAAAAGATTCTCGTTCTCCTTCACGATTCTGGAAGTCGCTACACATCCAAGATCTATAATGACGACTGGATGAGTGATAATGGTTACCTCGAGTCTGACTTTAACGTCATTATCAAAGACGCTCTTCAAGAACTTGGTAAACTAAACAGCAAGCTTGTCAGTATCTCTGACCGCGCCACGATTCAAGAGGCCATCGAGCTTATGCAAAAGAAGGGGATTTCTCAACTCCCCGTTACTGCCGATGGCATGATGAAAGGCATCGTCACAGAAACTCAACTTATGCGCCCTATCTACAGCGGTGATTACGCCCTGGAAGATTCTGTCGCTCTCTTGGTTCAAGACAATTTTACCGAGATTGATCAAAACGAGCTTTTAAACAATGTGGCCGATTCATTATTGAACAAAAAGACTGTCATTGTGACTGACAAGGGTAAGCCTGTCTCTATACTCACACATATCGACATTTTACATTACGTCGCTGGACGGGAGAAATACTAATGACTAAAAAATACAACATGCAATTTGCTACCAAAACAATTCATGTCGGCGGAGAGCCGGACGAAAAAACAGGTGCAATCATGCCACCAATTTTTCAAACATCTACATATGTTCAAAAAAGTCCAGGCGTTCATCAAGGCTACGAATACACTCGCTCACATAACCCAACAAGAACGCGACTCGAAGAATGTCTCGCATCTCTTGAAAATGCAAAACATGCCCTCGTTACTTCAAGTGGCCTTGCGGCTTCAATGCTCGTTATGCATCACCTTCCCAACAAGTGTGAAATCCTTTGTGGGGATGATGTCTACGGTGGAACTTACAGGCTCTTTACAACAGTCTTTAACTCACGACATAACTTTAACTTTGTCGACACAACAGATCTAAAGTTAGTCGAAAAAAAGCTTAAGGAACTAAAACCAAAACTTCTTTGGTTAGAGACGCCGACGAACCCTTTGCTCAAGATTAGTAATATTAAAAAGTTGGCAGAGATGGCCAAAAAATATAACTGCATGGTTCTCGTCGACAACACTTTCATGTCTCCTTACTTTCAAAATCCTTTAGACCTTGGAGCGGACATAGTCCTCCATTCGATGACAAAGTTTATCAACGGACATAGCGATGTTGTCGGTGGCTGTCTTATGCTCAACGATAGCAATGTCCATCAAAGTTTATGGACTCTTCAAAACTCTATCGGCCCAACAGCTTCACCATTTGACTCTTGGCTCGTTTTAAGAGGCCTCAAAACTCTTGCCATCAGAATGGAAGCGCATCAAAAAAATGCAATGGAGTTTGCAAAATGGTTAGAAAAAAGACCTGAAGTAGAACGTGTTGTTTACCCTGGTCTTAAAAGTCATCCTCAACATAAGCTCGCAAAAACCCAAATGAGTGGTTTTGGGGGAATGATAACTTTCTTTTTGAAAGGGGATATTAAGAAATCCAAAAAATTTCTCACGAAGCTTAATGTTTTCGCTCTAGCTGAGAGTCTTGGTGGCGTTGAAAGCCTTATTGAGCATCCGGCCATTATGACTCACGCCTCGGTTCCTAAAAAAACACGGGAAGAGATTGGGCTAACAGATAATCTTATCAGAATCTCTGTTGGGATAGAGAATATTGAGGACCTAAAGAGCGATTTTGAAAATGCCTTTAAAAAGCTTTAATCTTTAGAAGTTGCCGAGCTCTTCCGTTTCAGGGAAGGGCCCTTCCTTTTTCTCTTCCTCACTCACGGGGCCTAGATCTGGAACTTGAGTTTTAAACTTTTGATCACCAGATTCATCAAATAAACCTGTCCCTAAATTGAGTTGTTCATCTCGACTCTCAGAACTTAGGATCTTGCCGACACGTAAATATTTTTGCAGTAATAAGTAACTGCAAAAAATCATCCCGTGAGGGTCTCTTAGTTCTTCTTTAGCGCCATCTGCGAAGATCAAACCATCATTTTGTAAAACCGACTCGAGCTTTCTTAACTCTTCGCAAAAGGCAGAATCATCAGTCCTGGTGCAGTCCCCTGACCTGCGAGCAACATCAACGGCACCTGTTCCCGACTTGATATGGATTGGGCCACGGCAAACATCGATTTCCCAATATTCTTTCAAAAAGCGCATCTGCTTATGATTTATTTTAACTAAGCAATTTCTCTTCTCAACCTCTAAGATATTTTCTGCAAGCCCGAAAGGCTGTCCTTTATGACGTACTTGGGTTGAGAAATTTGCTTTTAAACACTCTTGACCTGAAAAGCCTTTGGCCATGACTTGAGTTTGGGTAAAAAAACTGAACAATAGAATTAGCGCACTAAATTTGGACAATGACATTCGGATCCACCTCGATAAAGACACTGGTTGCATCATATTTGAGAAAATTAGACTCTCTTCCCTTTTTAAGTTGATAAAAAATCTCTTGAAGAGTTTTTTTAGGACCATCATACATCATGCGACGAACATAACTAATGAGTCTCTCGCCTTCAATATTATCAGAACAATTCGCACGCAGACCTGGAGATAATAAGACATAGCTCTCTGAACGAGCTAGTTTATTTTGAAATGTTGATTTATCTAAAAAACTTGAATCAATTGGGAAGTCATTCTCGCTGACAAAGAAATTCCCCGAGGAGACTAGCTGCGAATTGCCCCAATTGACGCCTTCAATAACTAACGATTTCACATCAACTCTTGCAAGAAAAAAATGGAACCCCTCTAAAGAATCAGGACCTGCCTCATGCCTAAGCGTATTCGCTAATCTAATTGAAAATTCTTGAAGAACATTAAGATTAAATGTTTTCTTTTCTCTGAATTTTTCGAAAGCACTTAAAACTAAACTTGACGCCACATATGAGCGAGAGTGAGTCAAGATAATACAAAATTCTTCCTCGCCCTGAATGACATCAAAGAACTCACCACCGCTAGCTTCTCCAGCAGCAAATTTACTCATGATAGAAAGCCCTTTTACTTTATCACCACGAAGCGGGACTAAGTTCTCGTGGATTTTTTTCACTCGCTGGAGCTCTTGAAGGGACTGTGTAACAAGATGGTTTAGACCTTCACCTAATTCGATAAGATCTTTAGACTGGTGTAACTCTTGGGCCTTTAAAAAGCTTTTGAGACCCGGTCTCCAGAAATCAACACCCAAGTCAGAGTTTAAAAAGAAGGTTTTTTCATCGGTATCAGAGAATTCTTGGCACCAGCTCTTATAATCGGAGGGTTTAAACTCAACCAATTTAAAGCAATCTGCAAGTAATGGACGTACTTGCTTTTTTACACTCTCGCTTAAATCTTTCCACTCGCTGTAATCAAAGGCCACAAGTCCAATCTCGCCGAGAGCACGCTCCTGACCTATCAGTGAGGACCAGTTAAGCTGCTCTAATTCTAGGGCCGAATATTCTGAAAGCTCCTGCCACATTTGACCGAGCTGGCCAGATGAAGATGTGAGTAATAGAGCTGTTTTGGTCACATTTGCCCCTTTATTTAACATCGTTTTTTTAAGAGGTTAGCACCGCTGGAGATAAATGCCTAGATCACTCACCTTATTTGGCAGGTTTAGAGCTAATCGAAGCCACAAAAACCTGGCATCGAGTTTTTTTCCTAACATGCCGAAAACTCAATAATTCACGGAGTTAGCTCAAGTAAAGGCCTTATAAACCCGAGAAGTTAAAAAGTTGAGCTAAAATGGCACTATGCGCCACAAGACAAGAGAGCTGTTGTTTATGCCAAAAAAGAACAATGTAATTTCACTTCCTGATATTGTGACAAATGTCACACTCTTGAAATTATCTCATGATATTGAAGAGCTGAAAAACAATCAAAAAAAAATCTGTGAACAAGCTGCAAAAAGTATGCTTCGAGCACTTGATGCCAAGGACCACTACACTTTTGGGCACAGTATGCGTGTTGCCTACTATAGTCTGCAACTTGGGCAAGAAATTGGATTAAATGATGAAGAACTTTATCAGCTAGAAATGGCAGCGCTTTTTCATGACATTGGTAAAATTGGGGTTCCTGATAGTGTACTTCTAAAACCTAGCCGTCTTGAAGAGCATGAATTCCAAGAAATGAAACTTCACCCAAGTAAATCTTACGAAATTCTCAGTGACTTTGAAATTTTTAGTGATGTTGCACTCTATGCCAAGCACCACCATGAGAGATACGATGGCAGAGGTTATCCCGATGGTCTTAAAGGCGAGGATATTCCTTTTTTCTCACGAATCATCTTAATTGGAGATACCTTCGACGCCATGACATCCACGCGACCATATCGTAAAGGTCTTTCTTATGATATCGCTTTCAATGAACTTAAAGAGTTCGCTGGTAGCCAGTTCGACCCAAAACTGGTCGATCATTTTATTAATGCCATGAAAAAAGATCAGGCCAAGAAAGAAAACACCTTTTCACTAAGAATCATTAAGGGTGACTTCGCTAAAGAAGCCGCTTAAAAAACAACCGTTTTTTTATTAAGCGGCCACTTTTTCTTTATCGCTTATCTCATTTAAATTTATAGATTCACTTAAGACCTTCTCAAGATCAATAATGGAAACCGTCTTCTCGTTTATAAAGACAGTGCCTTTGATCATACGATCATCCGCCATCGACACATCGATTTCGTCTTGTGTTTGACCAATATCTTTAATATGAGACACCACGAGTCCATAGAGTTTTCCATCATAGCGAAGCACGATGACTGACAAATCGGATTCAAACTTCTCCTGCATTTTGTCAATAAAAAGTAAGGGCATGGGCCGGTTTTGATAACGGACAAATGGCTTCGAACCTGTATATTCGATCCTTTCTTTTGAGAAAATTTCTAAACGGTGGACATAATCGATTTCGACAGCGTAAAGACCTTTTTGTTTGAACTCTAATTGCATAAAATCCTGGTAGCCGGAATCGATTTCCATTGGCGTCTCTCCAAAATCTTCAACGCTAATATTTTTTTGTATCCCCGCCCTAAGCGCAACTCCTTCTACAGAAAGAATGTAACCTACCTCACCTTCCCCTAGAACAGTTGCACCAACAAACAGCTGATCCTTATCGATCTTAGAAGCTAATTTTTTAGCTACGACTTCTTCAATCTCAAAGATTTCATCCACGGCAACGCCATAATGATGCCCTTCATGCACGAGAAAAACTATCGAGCCCTCTTTTGTATTAGTATCATCTATTAACAATGTTTCCCTTAGTGATACATAGGGGATAAGTTTCTCGTGGTGCCTGATCATTTTAGCTCCAGATACGTCATGGATTTTTATACCATCACTAATCTCTAAATTCACAACATCACTAATACAATCAAGTGGAATACAAAATTTAACCCCAGCACTTGAGACCAATAATGACTTTATAATAAGAACAGACCTTGGGATTGGTGCACGTATTTGAAACTGAGTACCTTCTCCTACCTTAGAATCAATTTTGATCTTGCCGCCAATATTTTTGATAGAGCTATTTACCATATCCATTCCCACGCCGCGACCAGAGAGGTCTGTTACGGCCTCTGCCGTACTAAAACCCGATTCAAAGATGAAGTGGAAAACTCTTTGGGCAGACATTTTGTCTAATTCGTCTTTTGTATAAAGTCTTTTTTCTAATGCTTTTTTCTTTAAAACATTTACATCTAAGCCTTTGCCATCATCTTTAAGGTCGATAAGAACCATATCGCCGTCCAGCCTTAAGTCCACACTTAAGCGGCCTTGTGGATTTTTACCAATATTTTTTCTTGAATCAGGAGCTTCAATACCATGGTCCACACCATTTCTAACCATATGAACAAGCACATTACTCAATATTTTTGACAACGAAGTATCTAGGCGAATCTCTTCCCCGGAGGTTTCAAACTCTACATCTTTATTTAGATGTTTCGTTGCATCTCTAACAATCCTTTTGAGCGGCCTCAAAACAGTATCTGCCCCAACCTTTCTCATCTCAGAGATACTCTGTTGTAATGTTGAAGAAACCTTGTACATCTCTTCTAGAGAATCCTTTAATGTATCGACATCACGATCCCCTGGATATTTGTTATCGATCTTCACACTATTTTTTATAATCGTGTTTCGAAGAACGGTTAACTCTCCGCTAAGCTCCATAAATTGATCAAGAATTTCTACACTAACCTGAATTTTCTCATCGTCAGACTTCTTCGATGACTTCTTGTATGTGCTTGCCCGGGGAGAATCTTGTTCAAGGGAAACAACATTAGAATCAGCTTGTTCACTTTTCGTGAAGTCTTTTTGAAATATCGCGACTTCAACGCTTGGATCGAAGCTTAACTCCTCTCGCTCAGAGATGCTTCGATACATCTCTTTAACACGGTCGAGACCTTCTAATAGAACATCAATAACGGCTTTGTTCACTTTTGTCTTTTGGGCCTTAAGGTCACTCACAAGCTCTTCGTAATAATGTACGTAGTTTGCAATAACATTTAATCCAACACAAGAAGCAGTTCCCTTTATAGTATGTAGCAATCTAAAGTAAGTATTTAATGCTGTTTCGTTTTCGGGATCATCCTCAAGAACTAGGATCAAGTCTTCAATCTCTTCCACCATTGGAAAAGATTCTTCAACAAACGACTCCTTCATCTCAAGCTCTTCATTCAGAAAACTCAAGCGAGGTGCAGAGTACTCATTAATTGCATTCAAAATTTCTTCTTGCTCGAAAGGCTTACTAATAAAAGCCTGTACCTTTTGTTTCATGCCTTCGATGGCCATTTTCTCATCATAAAAGCCGGTAACGATCACTGCGGGGATGTCCCCTGCTGCTTGCATAGTTTGAGAGCGAAGTTCAAGCCCCGTCATTTCTGGCAGCGAATAATCAAGTATTAAAAGTAAAATATTTTGAGCATCATTTTTTATATGGTCTTTGGCCTCAAGCGGATCTGCAAAGCAGATAATTTCATGATCTAAATCTGACAAAAACTCTTTGTATAAATTGAGGATTTCTTCTGAATCGTCGACTACAACAATTTGAAATTTATCTTTTATCATAATGCACCACTAGGTTTTTCCACGAAGACCATTCTTATAGTACGTATCGGAAATTCAGGTCACAAAATTAGACTTTTTCAATTTAAAGGACGCTGGTAAATAAGCCCATTTTTAAGTTTCACAGGTTTAAAGTCGGTCTTCATACCAATAGTTGACTCACCTGATCCCATAAAGAAATATCCACCCGGCTTGAGAGCGTTAAATAGGTGCTCAAGAATTTGTGCTTTCTTGTCATGATCTTGGTAAATCAACACATTACGACAAAAAATAATATCAAAAAAATTTCTTTGATATGGCCCATCGAGAAGATTCAGTTCTTCATACTGAACCTTCTGCTGGATTTTTGGGTCAAACTTCCACATATCTCCATCTGTTTGCGTAAAATATTTGACGAGTAGCGGAGCAGGGAGACCTCTCTGAACATCAAGATTATTATATATACCCTCTTTCGCCTTTTGAAGCGCCCTTGAGCTTATATCTGTAGCGTATATGCGAGTAGAATTAAGCCACTCTTTATTTCCAGTTTCAGAAATGCTCATTAAAATACTGAGTATTTCCTGGCCAGTACTTGCAGCACAGCTCCACAAGTTCAAATTTCTTATTCCTCTGGACCAAATCTCTGGAATAACCTCATCTGTGAGCGCTTCAAAAGGCTTCATATCTCTCATAAAATAAGTTTCATTATTAGTAGATATATCAATAAGCTTTTGGTGCATCTCTTCAGTAATTTTTTTCTGAAATAAATCATAGAGTTCATCTACATCTTTAAGAGAAAACGCCTCGATAAGGGACTTGAATCGTGCGTCTAGCCGATAATAATCTTTTTCTTGGTAAATGATACCAATATGTTTTTGAATATAATCCGCAAAAAATTTGTAGTACTTTATATCTGTAGCCATTATAAGATTAACCTTTTAAAACAAATTCTATTTTACTTATCAAGATATCTTTACTGAAAGGCTTCATGATGTACTCTGAAGCCCCCAGCTCTAAGGCCTTTTTAATATAATCCGGGCCATTTTCCGTTGTCATCATCACAACGGGAGTAGTTGTCTTTTTCTCTGACCTGTTAATCTCTAGAAATTCGGGGCCAGAAACCACAGGCATATTCCAATCAAGTAAAATAATATCATATTCTTCTTGTTCGATTTTCTCAAAGGCAACTTGGCCATTCTGGGCCCAGTCGATCGCTTGAACCTCACCTTCAAGCATTTCTTTAACCATCAAGTAAATAGGCTTTGAGTCATCTACGATCAACACCTTGCAATCATCAAGTTTTTTCACACTTACACCTATGCCGCTGCAGATTGGTACTTAAGTCCCTTCATGCACTCAATAAAGTTAGACTTCGATTTCTCATGCTTCCAATAATAGATCTCATCACCTTTATCTACGATCATTTGACGTAAATCCCATATAGTGGAAAAAGCATGTTCTATAGAATTTTTAAACTTTAAAAAAAGATTTCCCCCTTGATCACCAGACTCAATAATGTAAGAAATAAGCTCTTCTGACTGATGAATCATTTTTTCGCTTAACCTTAATTCATCCAACCGAGAGGCGCCTTTTAATTGGTGAAACTCTTTAAACAGGCTACTTAAAAGGTTTTGGTAATCTCCCCCATTGGAAGCTTCATCATGTATAGACTGAATTAACTTGGAGACTCCATCTCTTTTGGGTTTGTCAAAAAAGCTTAAATAATGCAAGTCATGTTTTTCCTCTTCCTCAACAGTTTTAGCTTCGGGTTTAACTTCTGGCGTTGAGGATCTTTCAGTAGGCGCCTCTGCGCCCTCAAGCTCAGAAGTGTCCATTCCCAATTCCCTTAATGACTCCAAGGCAGCAGCACTCAAACCTCCACTACTCGCCGTGTCAGAGCTTGAGTCATCATCAGAGTCTTTGCCTTTAGGCGTTTCGCTAGATTGTTCCTCAAACTCTTTATATAATTGAGCAAGGTGCTCACGATCGCAAACACCTTGTTCGACAAAAATCGAGGCCAAGCTTGGGTTATTGGTTTGGATTTCATCAACAAGTTTTTCAGCAATAGATTTATCGTGTGCAAGAATTAGACTATAAATATGCTCTCCACTCTCCATTGATTTCAAGATTAAGCCTGAAATATTTTCCGTGCTTAAAAGTTGGCCTTCGGATAGCATTTCGATTACCCCAGAGGTTCTTTTCTCTTGGGCCACGCAAGCATTAATAACCTGCTGGTGGTTTACGACATCTTTTTTAATGAGAAATTCTAAAAAATTTTTCATACGTTATTCCTATCTGAAAGTTTATTAATAACTTGGGGGAAATATTCTAAGGGCAAGGCATACTTAGCGCTTCCATTTTTACAAACAGCTCCTGGCATACCCCACACGATTGAGCTCAGTTCATCCTGTGCAAGAACCATCTCTCCTCGCTTTGCAAGGGAGGAACAGCCGTTCGCCCCGTCATATCCCATGCCTGTTAAGATTATCGTAAGAGATCTTCCTCTAAAATTTTCAGTGACTGAATTCAAAAAAACATCAACACTCGGACGAACGTAGCAAACTTTTTCGCTTTGATTTATTTTTAATGTTTGATCTTTCTGGACAACCAAGTGGTAATCGCCCGGAGCAATATAACAAACACCAGGAGTTAAAACATCTGCATCACGAGCTTCTTTAACAACCACTTCGGAGAGGCTAGATAGAGAAGTCGCCATTCGGCTTGTAAAAACTGGAGGCATATGCTGAATAATTACCATTGGTATTGTTATTTTGTGGTTAAGGCCTCTGAAAATATTCATTAACGCTTGAGGACCTCCTGTCGAGGATCCAATACAAATCAAATCAGGTTTTCCTTTTATACTCCCAAGAACTTTATCGAGAGAGGGAGCCTCATAAGTACTTGAGGCGGTACTCTCCTCTTTCTGCGTTTGAGCATTTTGACGTATCCCCCTGGAAACGATTGATCTAATCCTAGGGACAAGTTCTTGTTTGATCATTTCGACACTCTCATCAATACTACTTCCGCCTTTGGTCTTGGAAATAAAGTCATTGGCGCCCATGTCGAGTGCTCCAATAGTTTTCTCGGCCCCAGATTCACTTCCTCCCGAAAAGATGAGTATCTTGACGTTCTTGTTAAATTCACGGATCTGGCGTGTCGCTTCAAGCCCATCCATATCTGGCATTTCGACATCCATTGTAATTAAATCGATGTCAGGGTTTGACCTCACATAATCGACGGCCAGTTTTCCATTACTTAGTTTTCTTTTAACCTCGACATCTGGAACATCAGCAAGTGCTTGGGTAATGGCCGTGCGAAATACTATTGAATCATCAACAATGAGTATTTTCATTTATTCTCTTTACGATCGAGGAGTTTATCAAGATCGAGCTGAACAATCAGGTCATCTTCAAGTTTGTAGACACCGCTGATATACTTTTTGATGTCGTCTTTTAATGTTGAGGGTGTTTCCTCATAAGACTTCAGCGATATATCGAGTACATCACTTATACCATCGACCATTAAGGAGAATAGTGAATCCCCTGACCTTACAATGATATGCATTGAATCTTCGTCTTCTTTTTCATCGAGGCCAAAAAGCGATCGTAAGCTAACAAGAGTTACGATTTGTCCCCTCAGATTGATCAAGCCTTTTATATGAACAGGTGCTAGTGGCAGCCTTGTGACTTGCTCGGACTTAATCACTTCTTGAACTTCTAAGACAGGAATAGCAAAGTGCTGTCCTCCAATTTTAAAACCACAAAGTTGAACGATGTCTTCACCAAATAGAGAAACCCCGTCTTCTTGATTTTGTACAACACTCATATTCTTACTCCCTAACTTGCCATGCAAAAGTTAATCGCTTCAAGTACTTCATCTTTATCAAATTTTTCTAAATGTTTTGTAAATCCTGACTTAACACCCTTGGCCAGATCTTCCTTCGAAACTCTTGTAGATACTGCCACAATAGGTTTTGTTCTGAGTTTGTCGTCCTCAAGTTTTCTTACAGCGCTAGCAAACTCCCAACCATTCATTTCGGGCATTTCAATATCCGTTACAACGAGGTCAAATTCCTCTTTTTGTAATCTCTCAAGTCCTGCTCGTCCATTTTCCTCTAGTACAACTTCAAATCCATGTTCATTTAAAATTTCCATCTGGATCTTTTGATAGAGTGGAGAATCTTCGACTAGCAGTATCCGACCTTTTTTGATTGCATTAGTTTTTGTTTTTATTCCATTTTTTTTCAAGACTGTGTGTACATCAATGATAGTGATCGTTCTTTCGCCGATAAAAACAGTCCCCATCATTCCTGGATGTGCCACGATATCATTACTTACTTCTGAGTCGGTTATGGCGATATCTTTGATCTCTTTAACTACCAATCCGAGACTTTGCCCCCCAATTTTAACGACGACGCAGTCAAACCTATCATTTTTATCCACCTCAGTGTTTTTAACTCGTGCCAACAGAGAATCTCCCTTCAAGTCGAGGGCCTTCTCCATGTCAATCAAAGGCATAGATTTATTTCTGTATCTCATTAAGGCCCTATCTCCGCTCCACTCGATAGAGCTACAGCTAAGCTCTTCAAGTCGGCTAACAAGCACTAAAGGAATTCCATAGTCTTGTCCATCGCCGAGCTCAGTGAGTAAAATCTCCTTAGACTCAGAATAACTATCCTGGTCCTCACTTTCCTCAACCTTAACGTTGCTTTTCATTGCTTTGTTAACAGTGCCCGTTGTCACTTTATTATAAAAGCCCAAGGCATCTACAATAAGAGCGACGTGCCCATCCCCCATAATTGTCGCGCCTGCAAATACACTTAGCTCTTTAAGGTTTTTTGATAATGGCTTCACGACAATTTCTTGTGTGTCCAAAACTTGATCAACAATGAGTCCATAGGTGACACCCTCAGCATTGAGGACAGCAACACTTAAGCTTTTATCAATATTTTTAGTGATCTCGTCCTGGGAGACAGGCTCAAGATCAAGCTCTTTTCCTAGGCGAAAAACTGGGATGAGGTTACCTCGTAATCGAAAAAACTCATTCTGATGAATTCTTTCAATTTTTTTATCAATATGCTCATCCTCTATTCTTACAAGTTCAACTAAGTTGACTTGAGGAATTGCAAAAGTCTCTTTCCTCGCTTCTATTACTAGAGCAGGAACAATGGCCAAAGTTAGTGGTATTTTAAGTTTGAACACAGATCCATTGCCAGGCTCGGATGAAATGTCAACTGAACCTCCAATCTTTTCAATGTTGCTTTTCACAACATCCATACCGACTCCACGGCCTGATAAATTCGTAACTTTATCTACCGTGCTAAAACCTGGCATCATAATTAAAGATTGGATTTGATTTTTGCTCATCCTTTCAAGTTCATCTTTTGTCACAATACCTTTCTCTAGAGCTTTACGAGAAATTTTCTCTGGGTCGAGACCTTGTCCGTCATCTTGAATCTCTATGGTGACCTGACCGCCTTCATGGTATGCGCGAATCTGTATATGTCCTTCATTTGACTTTCCATTTTGAGTACGTTTCTCGGGAGTCTCTATGCCGTGATCTGCTGCATTCCTAATAAGGTGGGTTAATGGATCCCTAATCGCATCGAGCAACGTTTTATCCAACTCTGTTTCTTTGCCCAAAACTGAAAGTTTTATCTTCTTATCTTGAGATCGTGATAAATCTCTAACAACTCTGTCGAACTTAGCGAAAACTGTTCCTACAGGCTGCATACGTGTGGTCATAATATCAGTTTGAAGTTCTGTCGTAATTCCATTGAGCTGCTGAGCAAGTCTATTTAATTCTGAGTTTTCATAACTACCAGCATATTGCAAAATTTGATTTCTATTAAGCACCAGTTCACCGACCACATTCATAATTTTATCAAGTAGTTCAACGTTCACACGCACCACTGAATCGGCAATATTTTTTGTTGGTGTCTCCTCTTTTTCGTCTTTTACTTCAGTACTTACTTCTTCTTTTGAGGGCCCTATTTCTGGTAAAACAATTTTTAACCCCGCCTCATTACTGCTTACATCTTCAGTAGGTATATGTGATGAATTAGAAGCTTTTTTCATTTCAATTCCTTTGAAGCTGTCATGAGAAAAAACAGTACCAGTAGACAAGGGTGACCTCATCTCTAAAATATTTTCTTTTAAGCTGTGAGCTTGTTGGATTCGCTTCAATTCATCAATCAAACCGGCAATATCTATGTTGCCCTCTTTGTCATTAGACTCTATATTCTGCAATATGACCTGACAGCAATCAAACGTTTTTAAAAGTACATCAATGATATTTGAGCTCAGTTCGACTTTCTTTTCTCGTAAGTCGTCCAGTAGGTTCTCTGCATTATGTGTTACTTCTTGAAGCTTCTTGTAGTTCAAAAAGTTCGCTGAACCTTTGAGAGTGTGAACTTTACGATAAATAGAATTTAAGAGATCTTTATTTTCTCTTTCATTTTCGTACTGGGTGAGTTGATCACTTATATTTGAGAGGTTTTCAAATGACTCAATCAAAAATTCTTTAACGATTTGTCCTGATGACATAAATTTTCTCCTAAAGACTATTCAATATCTCTTATCGGCACCAAGCGACAATATCTTCATCTTAATTTTGTCATTTTTTTGATTCTAGTTTTTGCAAAAGTCAGTAGGTTCATTTGTGTTGATATAGTAAATTTGGATTGTTTTACAATCATCATCAGTCGCATATATTTTGTTTATAGAGCATTCTTGCCCTTTAGCGTTTTGTTCGCTCCAGAGCATATTATCACGACATTGAAAATAGGCTTCTCTGTCTACACAGGCCCAATGTTTTTCTTCGCAATTATAAACTAGGCCCCTCCCCTCCTGCGTATAATCAGGTGGTTCTGAGTATTGCCTTTGCTCTTCTAGTGCCTGGCTCATTTGAGCGCCTAGATTTTGTGTGCTTTTAGGTTTATCGGCAGTGTCCACTTGAATCGAGTCACTTTCTTCAAGTCTAGGCTCTTCTAACTCTCCACTCGGTGCTGATTCTGCCTCTGGTATTTGAGTATCTGTCGTGAGTTCTTTTTCTTCGTCACTCATTCCCAAATCTTGTTCATCTACGCTCTGCTCCCCCTGGTCTTTTGAGGCGCTTTGATCTCGCGCTTCAGGTTCTTCTTGTGGTTCTTCTATATCTTCCTCACTCCTGACCATTGGGGAGCTTTGGTCCTCAGCCTCAGGTTTGACTTCGACTTCACCACTCGGTGCGACTTGAGGCCGCTCCTTGACGACGTTTCCTTCTAGTACTTCTTCTTGAGTTTCTTGCTGCGGCTGAATGGAATCTCTCTCGTCTAACGGCTTCTCAACATCTTCCGGCTTAGCTATGGATTCCTTTTTTGTATCTGTTGGTCTTGAGATTTTTCTTCGCTCTTTTGGCTTAGTTGATTCTGGCGAAGCAGCTTTCTTTTGAGGTTCTACTGGTACCTCATTATCCGAAGATTTTAGAAATAATTCGTCAACAACAATAAAAAGAATGATTGCTGCAATTGTAGCTCTGATGAGTTTTTGCTTTTTTTTCTTTTTAAGCTCTTCCTCGTCATCTTCATCTTCATCTTCATCTTCATCTTCATCTTCTAAATTTTTATTTTTATCTTTCGGCTCGTCATCTAACGAAAAGTCATCATCATCGAGCTCATTAAGGCTATCTTCGTTTGCCTTGTCTGCTGAGTCTATTTCCGTATCCTCGTCGAATTCATCATTATCAACCTCTTCATCTTTAAAGAGTTTTTTACGTAAAGATTCAGGCAGTGCCTGCTTTATTTTTTTGAGCAAATCATCTAGCATCTTATTCATCTCCGATGACTTAGATACGAAGTTTTCGTGATATTTACTACTTATCGAACGTAGCGAAGGAAAAGTTAAATGTCTCAAATTGATGATGGTGTTATTAAGTTTGATCAATCCGATTTTGAACGAGGTAATGGACTTTCCTCTCTTGAATTCGAGGAGTTAGAGTCGTGGCGAAAAAGACTCTATGAACTTAGGCTTATTGGTGAATACCTGCCTGAGAAGATCGGTTATGGAAACATCTCCGAAAAAAAAGACTATCAAGATATAAGGTCAACTCATCGTCCACAGTTTCTCATCTCTGGTACCCAGACCGGGGGCTTATCCGAACTCGGACCGAACCAATACACAAGAGTAGTAGATTTTGAGATTGATAAAAATAAAGTTTCTATTCATGGCCCTATTATGGCATCAAGCGAATCACTTACTCACGCTGCTCTCTATTTAGTCTCCGACTCTGTCAAATGTGTTTTTCACATACACGACCAAGTCATCTGGAGTGGAATTCTTCAAAATGAAGGACCTGCGACACCAGCAAGTATCCCTTATGGGACGACTCAGATGGCACAGTATGTTCAAAAAATGTTTCCCAGTCAAAGTCATGGATACTTTGCAATGGCGGGGCATCAAGATGGAGTCATCGCATTTGCTCCCGACTTGGAAACCGCCGGCTCAATGATTATTGATCTTTTTAATAAGTATCACGACTAATCACTCAAAACTCTTATAGGCAGCACTCTCATTCTCATGTTCTGAAATATAAAGAGCATGCCGTGACGTTTCTGGAGAAATCAAGGTTCGATCTAGGTTCTCATGGGGCTTTTTCTTCTTACGTTCAGGGGACATAACAAAACTAAAATACGGTTGAGAAGAATGAGATCGCTTGAATAAACGATAGGCCATTTCCCCCATTGTCTTTCTCGCATTCACTTCGGCCAAGTGAAATATTTTTAGCTCTCCACCTTTATCGTAGAAAAAACTATCAATTTGAATCTTATTGGCACCCATTGTTTTATACCTTTTAAAAATAGCTCTGAAGATTTCTGCATCTTCTTCTGACATCCAAGCTCTCAAGCTGTTGACTTGATCATTATCAATAAGAACTCCACGGAAGTGACCTTGAGTGTCAACCATCGTTTCATAAATGATTTCTTCGTAATTATCGGACAAAATTACGCTAAAATCTTTTACTCTATTAAGATATGGAGAAACCAAGACTGCTTGCTGACCTCTTTCTTTTTCGAACCTGGCCATAAAGTTCTCGAGGTCATCACCAGGCCGAAGTATAAAGACTCCTCGTCCTGAAACAGAGAACTCAGTCCTTAAAATATAAGTCGTGCTTGGTTGACCTGACAGGTAGTTTCTGACTTCTCTGGTGTCTTCGAACCTCTTTTCTATGCTTTCCAGACCTAATTCTCTGGCTACATCAAATGAGGTAGTCTTTGAATTCAGCTTGGTGAAGTTCTCTGATATATTACCCCAAAAGTACTTATCGAATTTCTCTACACTTCCTTTCAACTTCGGAAGAGCTGGATTTATTTTTTCACAGAGGGCGAGGTACTTATGTGTATATTTTTGTTGGTTAGCAAGCGCCTCGACGTCACCCCACAATAATGCCAAATACTCGTATTCGCGGTTAATTTTTAGAATTTGCGATTCGGGAAGTTGCCTCTTGGCCAATTGATATTCATAGTGAAAGTTTACCTTTTCTACTATTTCCATTCTTTACGTGCGGTTATTTGAAATTCATCGCGGTAATTATCTAATTTATAGATGAAATCCTCATCGAGACCTGCTTTTTCACGGGCCTGTTTCTCAAAGATGATACCTTTTGCTCTCGCTGGAGTTAATAGGGAAGGAAGGCCACTTAAATAATAACTCCATAGATCTCGATCGCCTCTCCACTTTTTAAGCCAATGAGCACCGACAGCAACATGGGAAATCTCGTCACGGTAAATTTCATTCATTATTTCCGCACTCTTGTCATCACCCAGTTTTTCAAAAACCTGCGCATAGTAGCGGCTAAAATCTAGATTAGCAGACTCGAAGGTCAGCGCCATCACACTAAGAAACTGGTGTGGCGTTTCTACGTTTAGAATGGAGCGCCAAAAAAAATCGTTTAATGGGTAATCTCCAAATTTAATCCCTAAATCTTTCATTCGCTTAATGTAGAGTTGCAGGTGTTTCTGCTCATCAACGAGTGTACTATATAAACTTTTTTTAAAGGCAACGTCTTCATCATTTAAGCAGGGAAACTTATATATGGCCGCCGCCAGCATCTCTATTGCCAGTAACTCATGGTTGGCAAAAAAATGTAGAGCAAGACCCCTTCTTTTTTGATCTCCGAGGGAGCGAGCGCGTGGGAACTTAACCTGCTCTTGGCTAATTTTTATATCAGCTGCGCGAGCTGGGGACTGTGGAATGCTGGTCCCAGTATAATTTATGTCTATATTTTTTAAATTGACGAAAGATCGATCTATGAGCTTTGACTTTAGATCTCCCTCAAAGAGAATGTTTTTAGCAAACTCGTGAAGTTCCATGATTAATTTTTCTTCTGGCCCGAAAACTTTCGTTTCTTTTTGCGTGGCCGACCTTTCTCCGATTTAGGACCACTTTTTGATGGTTTCCCTCCTGGTCCTTTTGCTTTTGGACCACCTCTTTGAAAGCGTCTCTTTTTAAAACAATCCTCGCAAATAGCAAAACGTGTATTTTCTGGAAGTTTGTTACCGCAGCTTGAGCAAGTCGGAACAATTTTGTCGGAAAGTAGATTGTTCAACTTTTCGATGGCAGAATTTTTGTTTTCTAATAATTGAAAGTCATCAAATTCAAAATTTTTGCGGTTAAAATGACGGGCAAGCCATTGATAAAGCTCAACACATTTAATTCCCGTCTCTAGGTAGTCAATATCACCCGACTTAGAATCAATGTTTTCATTACGAATAGGCATCTCTCGCACATAATTTGAGAGGATCCAAACGAAGTACTGAACATGCTCCATTAAACCTAAGTTAACAGGCGCACAAGCGAAGCCAAAGATCTCGGCCGTGGAGAGCTTTCCTTCAGGATCCGCGTCTTCAACCATTTCTGCAACTTCGATCATTTCTCCAAGCTCTACACAATAAAAGGGCTTCTTAAAAGTCATGGTATTAAAAAGCCTTAAGAACTCAGAAAGTTTTAAACCAGGAAACCCATTATCATCCAGAGCGGTGTTCACCTGACTAAAGATATCGAGGTCTGGCCCGACCATACATTTTTCTTTTTGGTCTAATTCTGCGTAGATGGCCTCTGAGATAGTATCTAAACCATCCTCAACTTTGGTTAAGCAAGATACAAAGCCAACGGGAAAGCGCTGATAACGACCGGCACGTCCTGCAATTTGTTTAATTTCACTATCACTGATGGGGTGTTCTTGAGAGTTGAAAAACTTTGTGAGTGTGGAAAAAACGATTCTTCTAATGGGAAGATTCATACCCATCGCAATTGCATCGGTACTTACGATTATATCGGTCTCTCTCTCATCAAACTTTCGTGCCTGCTCTCTGCGAACCTCTGGACTTAGTCGTCCATAAACGATTGAGACCCTAAACCCTAGTTTTTCTAAATCTCTTTTATAGCGAAGGGCATTCCTACGAGAAAAAACGATCAAAGCATCGCTTTTCTCCAAGTCTCCGAGAATTAATGGCCTTTTCTCGACCTTGAGCTCAGTCATGCGCTCATAATTTTTCACTTCGAGTTCATCGCCACATAACTCAACAATCTTTTGGATGAGCTCTAAAGCGCTTGGGTCACCACATATATGAATTTCGGGAGATGAGATATTTACAAGTGCCCTGGTCCAGGCCCAGCCTCTTTGAGGATCGGTTATCATTTGAATTTCATCAATAACTACTCGATCGAAAACCTCTTGAAAGCGTGCCATCTCAATAGTTGATGAGTAATGGGTTGCGCCTTCGACTTCAACAACTTCTTCACCTGTTAAAAGAGTCGTCTTAACTCCTTTCAATGTAAGAGTGTCAAACAACTCGCCAGCAAGTAGGCGAAGAGGAGCGAGATAGCATCCTTTCTTGGCCTCAGCTAAAGCATTAACAGCATGATAGGTCTTCCCGGAGTTGGTAGGACCCATATGATAAATGATCTTTCTTTTCATTTGGCGAGCATTTGAATGCGTCCAAAACTCTCCAAGGTATTCTGTTAAAATCTTTGAAGAGAGGTCTTTCTTTTTTAAAACAAGAACAGAGCGCATAGTCTTTTTGAATTCACTAAGCAGGTAGCGCTCACTTTTCCAGAGATTGCTCGAGAGTTGAGAGAAAAACCTCTCGTACTCTTCATCCGTTAAAAGGTCATCAGGTAGACCTTCGTCGTAGAGATATTTTTTAAAGAATGGTCTAAGAACATTTGCTTGGCCCTTCGCGATATCAGAAGGGAAGTTAAACGTTTCACGCACAATTGATTTAACCTGGCCCTCGAGACGGTTAAGCGTAGATCTTCTCAGGCGCGTGCGAACTCGATAATACTTCTTATCCAAATTCTTCTGCATGCGCTTAAAAATATCACTGATCTCATTAGTTGAGAGGACCCCAACCTTCTCCTTCAATACCTCATGTGTCTCTTCAATTTCTTTTTGGCAATCTTCGAAAACAGATTCTCTAAGCTTTGTTCTGAAATCACCGAGACAGGAAAAACACTGACAACTCAAGTCGTCGGTTCTCAAGTTAAATTCAAAGTTCTCTTTAATTTTCTTTTGAGCGTTTTCATGCGCAACTAACTTGTCTTCACACCACAGAGTCAGAGCTTTTTTATGCAAGCTCAGGATATTCAGGCTGAGGCCACCATCTTGACCAAAGAAAAACACTTCTTTTTCTGGAAAAAGGCAATCATCGAGGAAGCATAAATCGATGATCGTGCCCCTTTCAATAAAGCTTGAAAAGTTTGTGTACTCTTCATTGAAAAGCGGCATAAGAGAGGGGTGCTCTTTAAAAAACTTCCACAGATAAGTCTGTGTATCTTCGAGAAAAGCAAGAATGGCATGCGCGCCTTCTAAGTCTCTTACGTACTCTTCTTCATCCTCTTGATCATAGGCATGAACTTTAATAATGGCTTTACGTTCGACCTCTAAAGCCTCTTTAAGGCCTAAGTAATCTGGTAATGTGGGGAAGTCTGGTTGCGCCACAGGCGGTGCTCTCTTGTATAAAAGATAATTCTATTATCCTACAAGAGTTTCACCGCGTCGTAAATCTTAATCCTAGAGCTCTGCAACAAAGGCCAGCGCCAAGCGAGCAAACTTACTCGCATGATCGGCATTTCCACCCATTCGCTCCAAAGTATCTCTTGAACTATGGATACCAGGATTTTTGTCCCTCGATTTCGCCTCAAAGGGCATAGAGGCAGGGTAGCCCTGATTATGCCATGAAGCGTGATCTGAGCACGCATAGCCGCACTGGTCATATCCCCAAGAAACTCCCGGTAAGTACGTATCAATGAGGCGGCCTAAAAATGCATTTTGTTCATCATTCGTATAGTCGCTCATAAAAACAATATCCCATTCTGAGCCGGCGTAATTTGTCATATCTAATTGAAGAACGCCTGCAACCTGTATTCCTCGGGCCGAATAGTCTTCTGCGATCTCTTTTGACCCCCTCAATCCAACTTCTTCAGCTGCGTAACCCATAAATTTCAGCGTCTTTTCAGGGCGGTGGGAATTCTCTGCCAAAACTCTTATCACCTCAGTGATTGTGGCAATTCCTGAAGCATTATCATCCGCTCCTGGTGCACGGCTTGTTGATCTTCTCCAAAAACCTGCAATCGAGTCTGCATGGCCCCCAATGATAACAACTTCATCACTTTTTCCCTCTATTGTTAAAATAGGAGTTGGCTGTGGCCAGGCTGAATGCTCATAATATTCTAAGTGCGCGTCTGATCTTCCCTCTACCAGCTTGGCCCAAGTCGCCCCTATCCAGCGTGAAGACTCCACTCCCGAATCTGAGGTGTAATACCGGTTGTGGTAGCTCGAGAGTTTTTCAATCGTCTGCGCGATTTTCTCGGCCTGAACAGCTTCGATAAGTTGTTTCACCGTCTGATCATTATTTATTTCATAGCTTTGAAAAGAGACTTCTTTTGCCCAGCTTCTTTTCCCATGACCTTGCAGAGTCTTTTTGGCATCAGAGATGTCTTCATGCAAAACAAAGCCCCCACAACGGCTAAAGTCTCTATGCATACTCAGACTCAACCAAGGAAGGGCATCCCGATCAAAGCGCACTAATGCGACGCTATCTTCAACACTCAAGACATCAAAGCGCTTACCAAATTTTTTACTTTGTTGCTGAATGACATCTGAATCAACTGTAATAAAGACTTTTTCACTCTCTTGTGAAAAAGCTTGAGTCGTTTGAAAAATTAAAGATACTGAAAAAGAAAATCTTAAAAGATATTTATACATAAAAGAGGCCCTCCGTTGGCCATTTTGAGAATTTCATCCTTGAATTCTTGTCTTTTACTATTAGACCCAAAGTAAGCTTCGAGCTGAAGCAAAGAATGCTCATATCTTCTTACAATCAAAGAAATTTAAACTACCGATGTCGTCTCTTATTACGTATGATACAAGAGTTTATTGTTTAATTTTAAAGGAGTATTCCCATGCCTAGAACATGGCTGACTGAAACGTTTTCCCTCAAGTTTCCCATCATTATGGCCCCCATGTTTTTAGTCTCTAACGTTGAGATGCTCGTCTCTGCTGCGGATTCAGGCATTATGGGTTGTGTTCCGGCGCTTAACTACAGAAGCCCAGAAGAGTTTGAAAAGGCAATGAAAGAGCTTAAGCAAAAATGTCAGGGAGCTTTTGGCATCAACCTTATTGTCAATAAATCCAATGTACATCTGAAGAGGCAAATTGAAATTTGTGCCGAGTACAAGCCTGACTTTATTATTACGTCTCTTGGCTCACCGGAAAACGTGATTAAAGAACTAAGGCCCCTCGGAGTAAAAGTTTTTTGTGACGTGACAGATCTTAAATATGCACAAAAAGTCGAAAAGCTTGGAGCTGACGCATTAATTGCTGTCAACTCAGGTGCCGGGGGTCATGCTGGCCCAGTTCCTGCTTCTATTTTAGTGCCAAGATTGATTGAGAACACCAATTTACCAGTCATCTCTGCTGGTGGGGTCGGGACCGGAGCAGGACTTTTAAGTACTATCGCCCTTGGAGCAGAAGGTGCTTCAGTAGGAAGTCCTTTTATTGCATGTGAAGAAAGCCCCGTATCGGCTCCTTACAAAAATGCTGTTGTCGACTACGGAGCACAAGACATTGCCATGACCTCTAAGATTTCAGGTACACCATGTACCGTCATTAAAACGCCCTATGTTCAAAAAATAGGTCTAGAACAAAATCCTATTGAAAAATTCCTCAATAACAATCGCGCTCTTAAAAAATACGCCAAGATGCTTACTTACTACAAAGGCATGAAGGTGCTAGAGAAAGCGGCTTTTTCTGCTAATTACAAAACGATTTGGTGTGCAGGGCCTTCCATCGAATTTGTTAATAAAATTGAACCCGCCAAGGCAATCGTTGAACGCTTTATAGAAGAGTATGAGCAAAGCTATGACAGACTTAAACTCCGTCATTCTTAGTCCCGGGGCTTTAGTATGAGGTGGTACCCACCTATCCTCGATTTAAAAAACTACCGCCGTCTCTATTTTGCAGGGCTTACCTCCGAATTAGGTGCCTTTATTACGGAGACGGCCCTTATGCTTTTGGTCTTCAGCTTGGTTGATCAAAACAAGGCCTACCTTGGAGCGACACGGGCCTGCTTTCTCACAATGCTAACCCTTGGAAGCCTTGCCGGTGGACCCTTGGGAGAGAAGTTTAACCGTCGCTCACTTTTAATATTCGCAAACCTCTCACGTATTCCACTGATTATAGGTTTAATGTTCGTAGACCAAGTTTGGTTTATTATCCTGACAAATGGACTCATTGCCTTTTTTACAGGAGTCTATAACCCTTCACGCCAGGCAGTAATAAACGAAATTGTCCCTCAAAAAAATATTAATCAGGCCAACTCATTATTTGGGTCAACAATGGCCATTTTGCATTTAGCAGGACCCTTTATAGGGGCAAGCTTTTATGCTTACTTTAAAGGAGTACAAGAAGTCCTCCTACTGGACCTTTTCGCATTTCTCGTTGGCCTCTTCTTACTATCACGCATGAACTACACGCCTTTGAAAGATGAGGACGCTGACCTCTCTCAAGCCCCCTTAACTTTCTTGGGGAATTTAAAAGAAGGTTTTAATTATATTATTAAAAGAAGAGATCTGCGTGCCCTTCTTATCAATGCTTCGGTTGCAGGTCTTTGCATTGGCGTACTTGTTCCCTTACTTCTCCCATTTGTAACTGAAGTATTAGGTCAGGGAGAACGAGAGTATGGACTTTTGCTTTCGCTGTTTGGGCTAGGTGGGCTTTTTGGTGGATTGGCGGCCAATCGGCTTTGCGAAAACTTTAAAACTGGACGCGTGGTTGTTATCTTACTTTGCCTTGAACCCATGGCCATGCTCATGTGGATAAACTCTCAAGCGCTGATACTCAATTACATAGTCATCGCATTTTGGGGCCTTTTAGTCTTCGCCAGAATTCCCTCTCAGCTCAATTATATCTCAGAGACAGTTGAAACCCGCTACTTAACGCGCGTTCACTCCCTTTTAGACATGGCGTTTGTCGTTCCCAATATTTCTGGTGGCATTGTTGTCGCCTTTTTTGGGGGACAATTTTCAACTTATGCAATACTTGCTGTGGTCACAGCAGTTTTCATCTCGTTAACTTATCCCCGTCTTTTGACGAGAGATATGCGCACGCTTTTTGCTAGCAACGCTAAAAAAGTCGTGCGCTCTCAATAAACTAAAGCTTTTGAAAAAGTTCAAATGTTCGAACGGGGGCATCTTGATTATCTTGGTAAGTATGACCTCCCAATACAGCGAGGCCCGACCTCATTTGAACCACTTGAGAGAAACCTTTGCTCTGACTGAGGTAACGTGCAATATTCTCCCATTTTTGATCTGAGAATTTCATACGATGGATATGTGTCACATACTCATAACTCCACTCACCGGTTTTAAACATGCCTCCAAAAACGTAAAGCTCATCATCCATCACTCCGGCAGCAGGTGCAAAGGTGGGATAAGGAAGTTTTCCAACTTCTTCAAATTTTTGCGTTTTGGGATCGAAGGCCGTGACCTTATCTAGTAGGTTAAATTGCTTTGCTCCCTCACTAATGCCACCGATCAGAAGAATCTGGCCATCATAGCTCACCGAGCTCAAGGCACGTCTCTTCACATCCAAGTTGGCTTCAAGTGTTTTAAAGCTCAAACCTTCGGGGTCAAAAACATCTATCTCGCTGTGAAAAGTTCCATCATAGTCTCCATCAAACTTTGGAGTACTGTCCCATCCACCAATTAGGTACATCTTTCCATTTACCTTCTCTACAACATTGGAAGAGCGCCGTCGTGGCATCTTGGCCACGACTTCCCATTTGTCTTCCTTGATACTATATCGCTCAACGACATCAAGAGACTTCCATTTTGGGTTATTTTTTTCATCGTAAGCAAAGCCGCCAAAAGCGTAGATATAATCACCGTGCGCGGCCAAGTCAAAACCGTGGCATTTATGGAGCCGAGGAGCCGCTTCATTCCAAATGTTCGTTTGCATGTCGTAGATGCGGACAATATTGCTAAAGGATTCAGGCGGGTATGTGTGCTCGGCACCCATATGCCCACCAGCGACATAAATCTTTCCTCTATGTGAGACGGCACCAAAAGAAGAGCGTCTCGGTCCTGTTATGTCGGCCTTTTGTTGAAGCTTGAAATTCAGTAAACCTGAGATTTTCCCCGTGTAGATTTGAGAGCCCTCTTTTTTATAAAGGACATGAGCATTATCACGAGAGTTTTTCCAATCCTTTGCCTCTATTGTGTACAGGGCAAACTCTTCTTGTTCTCCTCGCGTAGAGGCAAACAGTAAAGCGCCTTTTTGGTTGAAAGATGGTGCAAAATCTAAGGCTTCATTATGAGTTGCTCTCACAGTCGTTTTGTTGAAGCGGTCATAAATATAAACATCCCAGTTTCCTGCAACCTCGCGAGTAAAAGCTATGTAGCGGTCATCTTTAGAAAAAGAGGCCGACATGCCATCGGTTAAAACCTCTTCTTCTTTTGAGTTCATATCACGCAAAATAAGCTTTCGTGTCTGCCCTTCATTTTCACTTGTATGATAAGCGAGAAGACTCGCATCACTAGTTGGAGAGGGATTAAACGAGTCGGCTTGCCCCTGAGAACTTGAAGTCTTGATAACCGTCGGCTCAACATCATAATAAAGCACATCACCTTCTATTTTTTCGGGAGTTTGATTTTCTCTGATTTTCTTGAGATCAAAAAATCCGATTTGATTGCGACCATTCCTTGCAATAGGTCCAGAGAAGTAAATATGATCCCCATTTCTTGCAAAGCGGGGCTGAACCACAAGCCCTTGAAGGTTCCCTAGCTGTAAAGTTTCATTCTTCTCAAGATCTTTTACATATAAAGAGAGCTTTTCAACAGTTGGCCCTTTTACGAAAACAACTAAGTCCCCGTTTGAAGAGATGTCGGGATAAAGATGTGTTTCTGAACCATTTGTCAGTTGAACAACTTTTTCGTTTTGCTTCATAAAGATGTGACGAGACTCTCCATTGTCTTTTAGAAATACGAGCTTCGTTTTGTCTTCAGCACTCGCGCAAGCGCAAGTGAGAACAAATAGCGCTAGTAAAGATGTATTGCGAATAAAGGATTTCACTTGAACTTCCCCTTGGTTAGTTGTTGGTTTAAGAGTTTTCTATAATCAAAACATTGCGCCCCTAGCTTAGGACGGAGGCGAGAGCTCTGTCAAAAAGTTTGATGGCCCAAACTAAGTGTCTACAAGTAATACTTTGATTCTTTAGTAAGCTCCGACTATGATGCTCTTTGATTAAACTCACCTTACTTAAGGAAGTAACTATGCCTAGTAGTATCTGGCTCAGGGCCGAAACCAAAGCATTTGAAAGACGTGGCCCTCTTACTCCCTCCGATGCGAAAAAGCTTATTGACGAAGGCGTCAAGGTCGTTGTTGAATCTTTTCCAGAGAGAATATTCAAAGACAAAGAGTACGAAGATGTTGGATGTAAAATCGTCGGGCCACACACATGGCCAGAAGCTCCAACAGATGCCCTTATTTTGGGTCTTAAGGAACTTCCGATTGAAGAATCAAAACTCGTTCACTCACATGCTTATTTCGCTCATGCCTACAAAGGTCAAGAAGGTGCTCAACAAACCCTCGATCGCTTTAAAAAAGGTGGTGGACACTTATATGACCTCGAGTATCTCACCGACAATGATGGTCGCCGCGTTTGTGCTTTTGGAAAGTGGGCCGGTTATGTAGGTGCCGCTCTTGCCGTGGATCTCTACTATCACCAACAAGTCTACAGCTCTTCGCCCTATCCTGCCTTAAGTGCCTTTCCTGAAAAACAGCTTCTTTTAGATAAACTTAATCAAAAGAAAAATATCGCTAAAACACACCCCACTGTTCTCGTCATAGGGGCCAAGGGCCGATGCGGACAAGGGGCCCTCGAACTTTTAAACTCTATGGAGTTAAAAGTAACTCCGTGGGATATGGAAGAAACAAAAAAAGGCGGACCATTCAAAGAGATCACACAACACGACATTTTTGTGAATACCGTTCTTGTGACAAGTAAGACCCCACCTTTCTTAAATCAAGAGACACTGGATGAAAATGAGAAGTTGTCAGTTATCTGCGATGTGAGTTGTGACCCAACCAGTGACCTCAATCCTCTTCCTATTTATTCTGAACTCACGACATGGGAAAAGCCAAATCAAGTTGTTCCTACTCGCACTGGAGAAGTTCAACTTATTTCAGTGGACAACCTTCCTTCACTACTTCCAAGAGAGAGTAGCGAAGACTTTTCATCACAGCTCCTTCCTCATTTGATGGACTTGATGACAAAGAAAAAGTTCCCTGATGTTTGGCGAAACGCATTTGAGCGTTTTCAAAAGGCGTTTAGTTAGTACGCCCTTTGAACTCATTCATACTTTTATAAATGCCGAAGATTTTACCGACAATAAAGTCAAAAGCTCTGGTCGGTAAAATGGCATAAAGTAAGGGGACAACGTAGAGAATCTTTGGAAGGTATAAAAATATCCTTTTTTGTTCCACGGCCTTAAAGATACGTCGGACTACGTCTTCAGGATTTAAGATAGGAATAATCGGCGACTTTACACCATCAAACATTCCCGTATTGATGTAATAGGGAAGCACTGTTGTCACGCGAGCTGGTTTTGGCCCTTCTGCCAGTTCAAGACGTAGAGAATCTGACCAGCCAACCAAGGCCCATTTTGAAGCGCAATAGACCGACATCTTTGGATTTGAAACTAACGCCGCGGCTGAAGCGATATTAATGATGTGTGCCTCCTGCGAATTTTTCAGCAAAGGTAGCAGTTGGTGGGCAAGCCACATCGGCCCCAACACATTAACATTTAACGTAAGTTGGACATCTTCAAGTTTGTGATCAGAAAAGTTTTTTCCAACAACAACACCTGCATTATTAAAGAGTATGTCTACTCGTGTAACAGATTCAGCAAGCTCTTTAGTCACTTGCTCTATTGAAGCAGTTGAAGAAAGGTCTACTTTAAACGGCAACAAATTAACCGGTTTATCGAATCTTTTCTCGACCTCTTCTTTAAGAGCATCTAGACCATTTGAATCGATATCAAGGGCAACTACTTTATGCGCACCACGGACAAAGCTTTCAATTGCCATGAGGCGACCAAGCCCTGAAGCTGCCCCTGTGATCACAACAATTTGACCTTCCCATCTTTTTGACATGACTTATGACTCCGTAGTTGTAACGAGTCCGGCCCTACGTAGCAGGGCTTCAGGACCGGGCTTATCACCTTTGAATTTAACGAAAAGCTCCATCGGATGTTCGCTATCACCCCTTGAGAGAATGTTATCGTGAAAAGATTTGGCCGTGGTCTTATCAAAGATTCCATTCTTCTTAAAGACTTCAAAAGCATCTGCATCCAGAACCTCGGCCCACTTATAGCTATAGTAAGCCGCAGAGTAACCGCCCTGAAAAATATGTCCAAATGAGCAGCTCATACTAGCTCCTTCGACGCTAGGTGTAAGCTGAGTTGGTGCGAAAGCTTTTTTCTCAAACACGAAAACATCATCAATCCCACTAGGATCTTGAGCGTGCCAGCCAAAGTCCAATTGGGCAAAACTGATTTGTCTTAGTGTGGCACGGGCCTCATGAAAGTTAGCGGCATTTTTCACTTTCTCAACCAGGCTTTCAGGGATGAGTTCGGAAGATTCATAATGTTTTGCGAAGAGGTCTAAGCATTCTTTTTCGTAGGCCCAGTTCTCTAAGATTTGAGAAGGCAACTCAACAAAGTCCCATAGCACGTTTGTTCCCGACAAGGACTCGTAGCGAGACTTTGCGAGCATCCCATGAAGAGCGTGACCAAACTCGTGAAAAAGAGTTGTGACTTCATCAAAGGTTAAAAGAGAAGGTCTTTTAGGTGTTGGCTTAGTGAAATTGCACACAATAGAAATATGTGGTCGAACATCGCGTTCTTCAACCATGTGCTGTTCTTTGTACGCCGTCATCCACGCCCCATTTCTTTTACCGGGACGAGGAAAAAAGTCTCCATAAAAAAGTGCAACAAATTCACCTTTTTCATTTTGAACTTCATAAGTCTTCACATCCTCATGATACTTAGGAATACTTTGAAGTTCCTTAAACTCGAGACCATAAAGTTTTTTCGCGACCTGAAAAACTCCATCAATCACGTTCTCAAGTTTAAAATATGGCTTGAGTTCTTCTTCATCAAAATCAAATGTTTGTTTTTTAAGTTTTTCTGAGTAGAAATGGACATCCCAAGCTTGTAACTCTTTTAGGCCATCCCGGCTTTGAGCGAATGTTTTGAGCTCCTCAACTTCCTTTATGGCGGCCGGCTTTGCGTGGATTAACAACTCGTGCAAAAACTTTTCTACGGTCTCGACGTTTTCCGCCATTCTTTCCTGTAGGACATAATCAGCATGCGTATTGTAGCCTAAGAGCTGGGCCCGTTGGTGACGAAGGTTTGCAATTTTCTTCACATTTTCGTGATTGCTGTATTCGTTATCTTTCGCTGCTCGAGAGCTAAAGGCCTTATATATCTTTTCTCGCAGCTCTCTTTTCTCTGCGTACATAAGCAATGGCAAGAAGCTTGGGTGATCCAGGGTAAATAACCACTGACCTTTTTTTCCTTCTTCTTCAGCAGCATGGGCCGCTGCCTCGACAACCCCATCGGGAAGTCCTTTGAGGTCTTCTTTATTTTCAACGAAGAGTTTGTAGCTGTTGGTCTCTTTTAAAACGTTATCACCAAACTTCAATGAGAGTTCCGATTTTTCTTTATCGAGTTCTCTCAGAGTCTGTTTGTCTGAATCGCTGAGTTTGGCACCATTTCTCACAAATGATTTATAGGTTTTTTCAAGCAAGCGCTCTTGTTCATCATCAAGATCGTACTGATCGCGTTGCTGATAGACGTAATCAACATGACGAAAAAGATCAGCATCTAACGAAATGTCATTTTCAAATTCTGTCATTTTTTTCGTAAGCTCTTTGGCCACATCCTGAAGCTCATCGCTTGATTCTGCGGAATGTAAGTTAGAAAAGATTCTTGCAACATGACTGACATCTTTGTCGGCCATTTCTAAGGCCTCGATGATATTTTTAAAATTAGGATTGGGAAGTGCTTTAATCTGATCAATCAATGCTAAGGACTCTTCAATCTTTTTTTCGATGGCCGGCATAAAATGCTCTGGCTTAATCTGATCAAAGGGTGTGGCATTGTGTGGGTATTTATTTTGAGCATCAAATAGTGGGTTCATATGTTCTCCTTCAATTTTGCGACCTGATTAAAGAGAGGGATTAAAATTCCAATCCAGGCGACAAGGCAGCCAATAAGCATGGCATTCACGGCCATGTGAGTCTGGAAAAATAACAGAACAAAGGAGATGAGTCCTTTTGCAAAGCGGTAGAAAACCATATCAGCAATGTATTTAGCACCATACTTTTGTTTTAGTGACAAAGGAAAGTAGAGCAATTCCTTAGCGGCCGCAAATAAGGAGTAGTCGAGCCCCTTCATAAGAATAAAACTCCCACTCACCATAAAGAGCCAGCTCAGAGGCGATAGAAGCGTAAACGAGGCCACAATGAGGTAAATGCTTGGAATACTGAGATGAATTTTGAAAAGTTGAACCCGCGAGAGCAAATAAGGAACGACGAAAAGCTGAACGGTTAAACTTAATGTATTGATCCAAGCATAGAGCCGGCCTAAGTAGGCCGTTTTTTCAATCGCGCCGCCCACAACATTTTCAAATATTAAATTGAATTTAAAATTAGCGAGGCTGATCGTAAATTGGGATAAGACGATAACGCTCACCACCAAAAAGACATAAAGTTTTACATCTGCAATCGAAGCCAGTGGGGAGACTGGCGTTGCACGTCCACTTTTGGGTTTAATATTGTAGCTGCGGTCAGTTCCCCAAAAACAAAGGGCCGCAACGCCGACAAAAATAAGCCCAAACCAAAGAATTTGAACAGTACTCATGCCCTGACTCAACCACCCTGTCACGAGGCCCCCAGCTATCCCACCAAGGCTTCCCAAAGCACCAAATGGACCATAAAACAGCTTGGCCTGATCAACGCTCACCGTTGCATTAAGATAGCCAATCGTCATATGAACCAACAAAACAATATAAACCTCTTTCCAGACATAGAGGACATAGGGCATCCAAGAAACCCCCATCTCCAAGAGCATCCCTGCTCCGGCCAAGATAAAGAGACTCAAGAGAGTGACTCCGATAAAGAGCTTTTGAAGGTTAAATTTTGTCTGCAACTTATTGTTGATGCCCACCATAAAAGCGAGAGAGAGAACTGAATAAATCCAAACTAAAGGAGTGCTCTTTGCGCCAAAGCTTTGGATGAAAAGGGCCGTAGTACTTGAGCGAATAAGAGGGTACGAAAAAAGTAATAAGACCATAACCATGGCCAGAAGACTTAAATGAATTTTTTGTGACCTACTGAAGGCCATGAACTCTTTCCACATAGTTCGCGATTATACTCGCTAGGGCCCTTGAGGTCTTGCCCTTGGCCAAAAAAAACTGCATGATAGTTAAGCACCTCAAATAAGCGTTTGACAAGCCAAACTGCCAGGCGTAACAGAAGATAATACAACTTGGAGGAATTAATTATGAGACAACTTCTGACTCTCTTAACGCTACTAATGCTTAGCTTCTCTCTCTTTTCTTGCCAAAAAGAACAAGAACCTAGCGCTAAATCAAAAGAACTTGTCGTCTACACGTCAAGAAAAGAGCACTTAATTAAAGATATCTTTAAAGCTTACGAGGAAAAAACGGGCGTCAAAATAAGTTATAGAACTGGGGACGCCGGCGCTTTGATCCAGGCCTTGAAGGCAGAAGGCCACAATACTACGGCCGACCTTTTTATGACTGTTGACGCTGGAAACCTCTGGTACGCAAAATCTCAAGGACTCTTTCAGTCTGTTGACTCCCAAAAACTTAAAGGAGCTATCCCCCCTCATCTTCGAGATCCTGAAGATCAATGGTTCGCGCTATCAGTTCGGGCCAGGACGATTGCTTTCAACCCCGAAAATGTAAAAGAAGACGAACTTAAAAGTTATGAAGACCTCGCCACTAAAAAATGGAAAGGCCGACTTTGTCTTCGAACATCTAAAAAAGTTTATAACCAATCACTCGTTGCCATGCTTATCCACGAGCTCGGTGAAGAGAAGGCCAAAGAAGTTGTCGCGGGCTGGGTTGATAACGTTGTCGAAATTTTCTCAAATGATACTGCCGTACTCAAGGCCATCGCTGTAGGCCAATGCGACGTCGGCATTGTGAACACTTATTACTACGGACGCTTGATTAAAGAAGATCCTAAGCTTCCCCTCAAACTTTTCTGGCCCAACCAGGAAAGCTATGGGGTCCATATCAATATTTCGGGTGCCGGCATTCTCAAGCATTCAAAAAATCCAAAAGAGGCGAAAAAATTCTTAGAGTGGCTGGCCTCTGAGGAAGCTCAAAAAAGCTTTGCGCAAGTTAATATGGAATACCCTGTAGACCCTGAAGCTCCTCAAGATGAGCTCGTTGAGAGTTGGGGCGAGTTCAAACCCAACACAAGCTTTAACCTCTCTAAAGCTGGAGTGCTTCAAAAAAAGGCCCTCAAGCTTATGCATGAAGTAGACTATAAGTAGGAATGAAAAGTCCTAGGCTGTTTCTGGGGGCCATATCGCTTTTAAGCTTTGGCCCCATACTTTTGCTCGTTTTAAAAAGCTTCGCTCCTGAAGCAAGTGACGAAAACAGTTGGAACTTCGTCCTGACATCCATGGTTCCCGAATTAATTGTCAATACTGGAACTCTCGTCATTTTAGTCTCTTTATTTACCAGTTTCCTAGGTGTTTCTCTCGCCTCTCTTACAGTTTTTACGAACCTACCTTTTAAAAAAGTATTCGATTACCTCTTTCTCCTCCCCATCACATTCCCACTCTATGTCCTGGCCTTTGTTTATGTTGGAATGTTTGAGTACAGCTCAAGCTTAATGACATTTTTTAGGGATGATTGGGGGCTCAATTTAAATGCATGGATTGATATAAAGTCTGTTTGGGGTGTGGCCTTTGTTTTTTCTTTGGGACTTTATCCCTACGTCTACTTGCTTAGTAAAAATGCCTTCATCAATACAGGCGAAAGAATGATTCAAGCTTCAAGGGCCTTAGGCCATAACCCTCGAGAAACTTTTTTGAATGTCATTCTGCGCTATTCTTTCCCGTGGGTCCTCACGGGTACGGGTCTGGCCATGATGGAGACGCTGGCGGACTTCGGCGGAGTCAGTGTATTCAATTACGACACCTTTACCAGCGCTATATACACTGCATGGAGTGGACTCTACTCATTATCTAGTGCTGCCCGGTTAAGCTGTTTCCTCCTTTTTATTGCTTTAACTCTCTATCTTTTCGAAACAAGGATGAGTCGACGCGCTCGTCATGTCAGTCTTGGCCCCACAAAGCGGCATCAACTTCTTAGAGAGTTTGGCCCTCTTGGAAAAACACTCGTGCTTATCTTCGCTCTAAGTGTCGTGTCTTTATCTTTAGTCATTCCTCTTTCCCAGCTATTAATTTGGTTTTTCGAATCTGTCTCTTACGAATGGTCGAGCAGTTACTGGTCACTTATTAAAAATACATTCTTTTTAGGGCTAATCGCTGCAAGTGTTACTGCGACCCTCGCTCTTGGGATGGTTTTGGCAAAAAGGGTAGACCGAAGTTCTTTGTCCCAGGCTCTTTGCTCTATAAGTTTATTAGGCTACGCCTTACCAGGAAACCTCGTCGCTGTTGCCGTTTTTTTATACTTCCAACAATTTAAACCTCATGTTCCAAGTTTTTTGAGTTTCTTAACGGCCCCACTTGTTCTTTTGATCCTAGGTTATCTCATTCGTTATTTATCGGTTAGCTACCGCGCCCAAAACAATGCGCTTAAGGCCCTAAATCCCAATTTTGATAAGGTGGCAAAGACCTTGGGGGTCGGAAGTTCAAGGATCTTCAAAGAGATCACATTCCCACTTATTTCTCCTGCCTTCATTGGATCTTTTGTTCTGCTGTTTATTGAGGTCATTAAAGAAATGCCAATGACTCTGATGTTAAGACCTTTTGGTATGAACACACTTGCGGTACGTATTTATGAACTCACTTCTGAGGGGGAGTGGCAGCGGGCCTCTATCGCGGCCGTTTTAATCGTGGTATGTGGTATGCTAGGAACTCTTTTAATTAGTCGAATGGACGATAAAAAACATATGTAGGATTACACATGCTCTTACAAATAGAGAATCTTCAACATTCGTATGCCCCTTCAAAAGAGACCTTCAGCTATCTCAGTTTTTCTTTAGATGCAGGAGAGATCTTTTGTCTCCTAGGCCCAAGTGGTTGTGGGAAGTCCACATTACTTCAGTGCTTGGCCGGCTTTGAAAAACCTCAAGCGGGACAAGTGACACTTAAGGGAAAAGAGATCACTCATCTCGCTCCTGAAAAAAGAGGTATTGGTCTTGTCTTTCAAGATTATTCACTTTTCCCTCATTTAAGTGTTGAACAAAACATCACTTATGGCCTTCGTCATATTTCAAAACATGCAAAAATAGAACGCTGCCTTGAGCTCTTAAAACTTTTCAATCTAGAATCACATCAAAAAAAATTCCCTCATGAACTTTCTGGTGGAGAGCAACAAAGAGTCGCCATCGCCAGGGCCATGGCCCCAAAGCCTGAACTTATTCTTTTTGACGAAGCTTTTTCAAACCTCGACCCAAGTCTTAGAAAAACATTGCGCCAGGAGCTCAAAGATCTCCTTCATGAAACAAAAACTAGCGCTATTTTTATCACCCATGATCAAGAAGAAGCATTTGATCTCGGAGAGAACATTGGAGTTCTATATAACGGAAGACTGCAACAAGTTGGCGCGGCCTATGATCTCTACCATTCTCCGCAAACTGAGTTTATGGCCAGGTTTATTGGAAGTAATCAGTTTATCATCGGAGAACATAATGGTGAGGGTCTCGTAAAGACACAATTGGGAGATATCCAGCTCGAGATTTCAAAAGACCTAAATGAAGTATTGGTTTATCTTCCTTATTCAGCTTTTAGTCTTCACCACTCAGGAGAAGGTGAATTTCGTGGAAAAATAAAAAGAAAAAGCTTTCAAGGGGAAACGTACAGGTACGATGTTTTTGTTCCTGAACTCAATAAGGACTTTTCACAAATTCAGGACTCTCGAGATTTCAAATGGGGGGAAGACGTCGACCTTTCCATCAACACTCAAAAAATAAATCGCGCTTTCCCTAGATTTATTTAGTTTCTTCTTCTGGAAGATGTGAATCACCTACCTGCTTATCAAGAAAGTCACTGGCCGATTTAAAATCACATAAATCGAGAGTGGTTTCAAACTTAAACTGCTCAGGGAGTTTTCCACCATTTTTATCTATCTCTTCGCAAGCACAGGCCAAGTCTTTCATGAACTTGAAAAACTTCTCATTAGTCTCATGACTCATGAGGTGCTCCATCAAACAAGAATCGCGCTCTGCTGTTTTTTCAGAAACACCGACGAAGTCTTTCAAAAAATAAAAAAGCAAGGTTCGTGAAGACAGAATCCTGTGAACTTCATCATGGCCGCGATCTGTTAGGATTAGAAACTTGCAGTCTTCTTCCTCAGTGACCAAATCTCTTTTTTTCAAGTTATTAATCGCAGTTGAGACACTTCCCTTTGTCAGTTGAAGCTCTTTTGCGATATCAGTCACTCTTGCAAACCCTCTTGATTCTTTCAGTTTATGAATCGTTAGGAGGTAGTGAACCATCGAATGAGAGAGCTCATTTTCATGTACAGGAATAGAATTTGAATTTATAAGATTTGTTGTATTCATAAACCTATGTTTACCAGTGTTGTTTGGGCCAGTCAAACTTAACTTCGGTGCATGTAATTTTCGACCACCTATAACTGCTGTCCACAACTCTCCCCTCATTTTACGTCCACAATCTGTGGCACGTTCGTGACCCATACACGGCTTAGATTTAAACGCTAACCACTCGATATAAAAGGAATTTCAGTAGCATTATGAAGAGTCTTCCACGGTCCTTTAGAAGCAATGGTAAAATACCGATAAAGCGTACAGCGCTCTTTTGAGGACCTTAATAGATGACGAAGACAAAGATACATTCTTTATGGATCACCATTTTTATGACTTGCTGTCTTAGTTTCGTCTATGCACAAGAATCAAAAGATGAGGACCAACTCCAGATCACTGACACTCAGCTCGATGGTGGCAGCGTCATGAATTCTTTAATAGACGTACCTGATACCAGTTTTGATTCCTCTAATATAAATGCCGCCACTCAACAAAATCAGATTAACCAGCAACAAAGAGCTTCTCAAGTCGAGGGCATTGTTCGCCAAGAACAAAATGACCCCAATTTAAAACGCCAACGAGAAAGAACAAGCAATGCAAGCGCCACAGGAATGATGTCCCCTAATGGCAGAGAGCGAGATCTTCAAAACCTCACTGACGCCGAAAGGATTATGAGTGACGAGTTTGTTCATGAAGGAAAAGCAGATAGAATCTTAAAAGAGAACTGTCGCGATGATAACCGGAGTGCTTGCGAAGGGCGACAAGATCCAAATGCAAAAGGTATTCTTGGTATTGACCCGGGTACAATGGAAATGATGGCCAAGGCCTACTCTATGATCGTTGGCTTTGCAGGGGGAGACTTCACTAAGACAGTCAAGGCCGAAGGTGATGCTACGAAAAAAGGTGCCGAGGAAAGCAAGACTGCCGAGACTGAAGAGAAATCTCAAACAGACTATTGTAGATATATCCCAATGGGTATCGAAGCAATGGCGATGTTCAAACAAATGTCGGCCCAGAACCAAATACAGGAAATGCCCTCAAGCTCTGGCTCACGACAAAGAGACACGCTCCTTCAAGCCGCCAAAAGTCATGACGAAAGGGCCAAGCAAGCACAGATTCAAGCAACAGGATGGACGGCGACGACGACCTGTTATATTGGTTTCGGCATTTTCGTTAATAAGGACTGGAAGTATTGGCTTAAATTATCAGGATCTGCTTTGTTTACCACTTACTATTGGGACTCCGTTGATCGACATAAAAGTGATGCTAACGACGTTCGTAAAATCGCAAATAAACTTCCCTCCAAAGGCGACTGTAATCCTATAACCGATCGCCTTTGCTATTGTACAGAAGAGGCCACTAAAAATGATCCTGATTTTTGTATGCCCGAAATCCGTGACCGCTATGTCGACAAGATGGCAGAGTTCACAACCCCTTGTATAAACTCAAAAGGCCAAACCGACGTGGCATGTGAGTGTCGCGACTCTGATTCGTGTTTTGATAGAAAAATTGAAAATAGTTTAAGAGGTGTGGGGTTTTCAACTTCAGATTTGCAAGGCATTAGACCTGTTCAGGAACTTTCGAGGGGAAGCCTAAGTTCGGCCGGTTTCAACCAGGCAAAAAAAACGAACTCTGCTTTAAGCAATCGTATTCGTAAAAACTTCGGAACAAAACTCTCTGAATTCGCAAAGTCTAAAAAACTTACGCCTAAACAGCAAGCCGATGCAGACCAGCTCGCCAAGCAAGGCTTTCCTAGGCCCATGGCAGAAATACTTTCTAGTGCTCCCTTAAGCCCTGGAGCCGAAAAGAAGCTTGCCGAAATGAAAAATGGAAACTTCGGTACAGGCACGAATAATACCCAGGCTTCAAGTTATCGCTCAAACGGAAGTTCCATCCGAACATCGGGAGGATCAGGCCTTGACGCAAGGCCGGGCACAGAAGAAGGTCCCGGGAATGATTTTTCCGATATTATGAACAAACTAAATGGCGAAGATGGTCGAGAAACCGCATCCGGCGGTCAGGTTCTGCGCTTTGCTGAACGCGCACAAAATGCAGCACAGATCACCAAAAGAGAAGACACTTTCTTATTTGATATTATTTCCCACCGCTATCAAAAAACGGCCTGGAAAAGATTTAAAGTGGACTTTGATGCTCTACCAGCAGCTAGCGAGTAAGAGAGACCCTTGAAAATATTTTCTTATTCATTGGCGAATAGATAACCAGAACAAAAAGCCAGACACCTGCAAACTCAATTATCTGCAACGAGACTGCTTCCTTGACCCCTACTGACAACAACACAATACCGAAATATAAAATACTATGGACCCATCTTGGTGATGCCAAGGCAAAGCGGTTGAAGAAGCTTGAAATAGCACCCACCTTCATGAACAGCAAGGGAACCAAAGTAAAATATAGGAAAGTCAAAAAAAGAAAGAACTGAAACAACGGCGAGCGCTCTAGGCCTGTCGCCCAGAAGATCTGTTCAATCGCCCCCAAGACAAGCAAGCTTCCTTGAAGCTGAAGCGTAAACAAAAACCTAGTTGAACGAAAAGGTCTTAAGACTCTGGAGCGGTAAAAAAAGATGAAGGCCCCTAGAGCTAAACCTATCAGCGTTAGCACATGCAAAGGGCCTCTTACTTGTTCAAATAAAGAGGAATACAGCTCTGGTTTTTGATAGGAAAGAATTAAACCCAAACAGCAGATCGAAACTACGATAGCTGCGGTTATTTTTTCTGGGCGTGATTTCACGCTTTTTCGCCTAAATCATCAAACAAGGCCACTCTTTGGGTGTGGCGACCACCTTCAAACTCTGAAGCAAGCCAGGCTTTTGCGATTTCTTGATGTTCTTTCTCTGTAGTCACGCGAGAGCCAAGGCATAGGATATTCGAATTATTATGTTGTCTTGAAAGAATGGCCTGATTGGCATCGTGACAAACTGCCGCTCGAACTTTTTTAAACCTATTGGCAGTCATTGAGACACCGACTGCTGAACCACAAAGTAAAACCCCCAAAGCTTGCGAGTCTTTTTGTATTTCAGCCGCCACCAATTTCGCATAATCCGGATAATCACATCTTTCGGGAGTTTTCGTCCCAACATCAACGACTTCATAATCTTGCTTCTCAAGCCATTTAGCTAAAGCTTGCTTTTCTTCAAAAGCTGCATGGTCCGAACCAATAAAAATCTTTTGTGACATATATCAAGACTCCTCTTTAAAGCCCCCAGATCAAAGCACTGGGGGCGAGGTTTTCTTAGTAGCGGTAATGATCAGACTTGTATGGGCCATCAACTGGTACGTCGAGGTACTCAGCTTGCTGAGAAGACAATGTGTCCATTCGAACACCAATTTTCTCAAGGTGAAGCCTTGCGACTTTCTCATCTAGTGCCTTAGGTAGCATGTAGACGTTATTTTCGTACTTATCTCCACGCTCCCAAAGCTCTAGTTGGGCCAAAACCTGGTTTGTAAAAGAGTTACTCATCACAAACGAAGGGTGACCCGTACCACAGCCAAGGTTCACTAATCGCCCTTGGGCCAAAAGAATCAGTTTTCTTTTCCCATCTTGAGAAACGTACTGATCGACCTGAGGCTTAATATTCACATGTTGATAGTTTTGGTGAAGGTGCTTAATGTTAATTTCTGAATCAAAGTGACCAATGTTACAAACGATGGCACCAGTTTTCATTTTATCGAGGTGATCGGAGTTGATAACGTCAACACAACCAGTCGTTGTGACAAAGATGTCACCGATAGCAGCAGCTTCTGCCATAGGCATAACTTCAAATCCTTCCATTGCAGCTTGAAGAGCACAAATCGGGTCAATCTCAGTTACGACAACTCGTCCGCCGAGTCCAAGAAGTGATTGCGCTGAACCTTTTCCTACGTCACCGTATCCGGCCACAACACAAACTTTGCCGGCGATCATAACGTCGGTAGCGCGTTTAATTCCATCAACAAGTGACTCACGACAACCATAAAGATTATCAAACTTTGATTTTGTCACAGAGTCATTTACGTTAATTGCAGGCATTTTAAGAGTGCCTTTTTTAACGCGTTCATAAAGACGATGAACACCTGTTGTCGTCTCTTCAGAGAGACCTTTTATCGCATCAATAAGTTCTGGATGCTTGTCATGAACCATATTTGTCAGATCCCCACCATCATCGAGGATGATATTAAGACCTGTCCCATCGGGCCACTTCAATGTTTGCTCAATACACCAGTCAAATTCTTCTTCAGTCATACCTTTCCAGGCAAAGACAGGAATACCGGCAGCGGCCATCGCAGCAGCGGCATGATCTTGAGTTGAAAAAATATTACATGATGACCAGCGGACTTCGGCTCCGAGCTCAACCAATGTTTCCATAAGAACGGCAGTTTGAATTGTCATGTGGAGACAACCCGCAATTCGTGAGCCTTTAAGAGGCTTAGTTTTTCCAAACTCTTCACGCAACGCCATAAGGCCTGGCATTTCGATTTCAGCAATTTCTATTTCTTTACGTCCCCAATCCGCGAGGCTCATATCGGCCACTTTGTAGTCTTGTCCGCTCATTTTCATTTCCTTGTTTAATAATCTGGTCTAAATAATTCGCGTACTATATCACTGGCCACTCGTAAATCCAATTGACTAGACGCGACGAACAGGCTACATCTGGCCGCTTGAGACAACTTTTTTTAGGAAAAGAGGCTTTTTTTTGGGAAGTTATACAAAAGTCGGGCTTACGCAGGCTTCAGAGATTCTTGAGCTCTATGGTCTAGGTCCGGTCAGTGAACTTTCGGCGCTCTCTCTTGGGATCTCTAACTCAAATTATAGAGTCATTGCCGAAGACGGAACATGGCTGCTGAAAATCTCTAACGACAAAGGGATAGAGGAGCTCAAACAAGAGCAAGAAATCCTAACCTATCTCCATGAAAGAGGTTATCGCTACTCTCTGCGCCCACATCGGACACTTAAAGGTGAGAAAGTCTATCACTATGGCCAATACTTCGGAGTGCTTTTTCCTTTCATTGAAGGCATCCCGCCGGGTCCAAGTGACCAGACTTGCCGAGATATCGGTCAGGCCCTGGGAGAATTACACTCTCTTAACCATACTTCGGAGCTTCACTCTTTGAGAGATCATAATGAAGTCGGCTTTGGCGCAAAAGAGATTGTTTCTTATCTCGACGATAAGAGCTGCCCGCAAGATTTCAAGGATTGCTTTGAGAATGTTTTTCCAAGTCGGTTAAAAGGTTTTTTAGATCATGATTTTGAGAGAGGCATCATTCACGGTGACCTTTATTACGATAACACTTTATTTCACCAAAATAGAGTTTGCGCGGTCTTAGATTTCGAACAATCTGGACGAGGAGAATACCTCATCGATCTAGGAATTTCTTTGTCTGGTACTTGCCTAGAAAAAGGACGAGTCATCCATCCCCTTGTTGATTCTTTCATCCAAGGATATGAGACTGTCCGCAAGCTCTCAGGTCGAGAGCTTGAGTTTCTCCACGATGCCATCTGCATAGGACTTTTTTCAATAGCTCTATGGAGAATAAAAAGATTCACAGAGGGCAACCTCAATCCACTAATGTCCGATAGCTACCGCGAGCTTCTTCAAAGAGCGATGAGCTATCGTCAAACACTTTCACACCAAAGCAATCACTCAAATAAGGAATAAACGATGAAGGCCAAATATTTTGCTTCTTGCCCAAAAGGATTAGAAGACCTCCTCGTTCAGGAGGCCAAGAGCTTCGGCGTCGATGAAGTACTTTTTAAAGTTAAAGGGGGACTTCAGTTTGATCTTCCTGAAGATAAACTTTTTGATTTCTTTTTGCACTCACGCGTTGCCAGCCGTTTTTATCTCAAGCTTCAACATTTTAAGATAAAAAAACTCGATGATCTTCACGCTAAGAATATCAACTACCCTTGGACAGAAGTGATGGGAGCAAACCAGAGCTTCAAGGTCCAAACTCTTTTTGATTTTCAGGCCAAGAAAGAGTTTCGCAACTCCATGGTGGCCTCTCTCAAGTTAAAGGATGCCCTTGTCGATCATTTTAGGCAAAAGACAAACAAGAGGCCTGATGTCGATACGAAAATGCCCGATGTCCAAATCCTTTTACGTGTTGAAGGCAGTCAAAAACCTGATGAGTTCTATGCCACCACTTGGCTCGACCTCACCGGAAAGCCCCTCTCGAACCGCGGTTACCGTCCGCCCCAAATGCGGGCGCCTCTCAGAGAAAACCTGGCCGCCGGTCTTGTGCTTAGTACTGACTGGGACTCAAAAAATGAATTTCTCTTGGACCCCATGTGTGGATCTGGAACAATCTTAGTTGAAGCGCAAATGATCAGGTTAGGAATTGCTCCGACCTACCTACGTGTAGGGCGAATGATAAATCAGCAAAGTGAAGAGTTCGCTTTGCAAAGACTCTTATGGGTATTAAATAATCCTAAAAGGCTTGAAGCTTTCCAGCGTTCTTGTGACCGCGTTCATAAGCAGGCGCAAAAAGCACTGGCAGCTCCCGTCGACTTCCCTCTTTATGGAGTCGATAATCACCCGCAGGCACTCGAGGATGCCAAAACAACGCTTCGGCTCGCCTTAATGAACGACACACATATTCATGTAAGTGCCGGTAACGCCCTAAGTGCAAGACCTCCCGAGTTTCCTGAAAAAGGAATCATTCTGACGAACCCTCCCTATGGAGATAGGCTGGGAGTCAGCGAGGAGCTAGAAGAGCTCTATCATGATTTTGGAGAAATTCTCAAGTCGGAATTCAAAGGTCATAGGGCCTATATTATAACGGGATCACCTGAGCTTAGAAAACAAATCTCGTTAAAAACGGCGCAAAGGCAAACCTTTTTTAACGGTGATATTGAGTGTCGTCTATTAAAGTACGAGCTCTATTGAAAGTGCTCGGCAACATTCATGGCCAGGCTAGGAGAAGCGTACTTTAAAAGGGCCGTGCTGTTGGCTACTTTATCTGCATGTTTTGAGGACTTACTGAAAAAGTAATTAGAGACATCGACGTCTTTAAGAAAAACAGTATGTCCTTTACCTGCAAATTTTCTCAACACAAAACTGGAGTCGAGAAAACAGACTTCACGAATCATAAAGTTCTTTGAAATATACATGACAATGCAATAATCACTGAGCTCAAGTAAGGATTTTCTAAGCTTTACACCTTTCGGAGAAGAGTAGTCATTCCAATGAACTTTCACTTCGACTCTTTTGTCTTTTATATAAAAATCAAAGCCTCTTTGAGAGGGTGATTTGTGCTGTTTGAGCCCAAAGATGGACTTCGCGTACCACTCGCCTAACTGAACAGGAAGGTTCTTTCCATTCATTAGGATTTGGGCCCGTCGCAAGGTTTCATAGCCCTCGTTAACTTGGGCAATAGCACTTAAGATCTTTTGATTATTAGGCAGGCGCAATATCGAAATGTGCTTTGCCAGCGTTCGTGTCAGTTTTCGTGAAAACTGTCTTTCAAACCAGGCTTGGAACTCCTCTTGCCCAAAAAGGTCATAAGAGTCGAAAACGAAGCCTTCCGAGGTGAGCGAACGGGGATCATCCACTAAATCAAATTTTTTGCTCAGGTACTTTAAAGGCGCAAAGGTCTTTTCATCGTTACCCTGAACAAAAATCTTATCCTTGTGACAATCAGTACTCCCGTGCGTTTCCTCCGAAAACGAATGGATCTCTGTGAAGAGTTTCTCTATGTTCATTGTTTTTGTTAACCATTATAAAATCATTTTTTATTAATATTCTTCTCCATACTACATGCAATATCGACATGCTCCA